>JAAUYM010155982.1_pt1 | contig 19434 bp, 15 predicted proteins | sample 7278001 | NCBI WGS metagenome assembly JAAUYM01 (sample SAMN14350224, study PRJNA611818) | marine sediment metagenome | isolation source: surface marine sediment (1.8m) | place: French Polynesia: Moorea | collected 2018-08
CTACAAAGTGTGTCAGAAATTTATTCCAATTACGCATCTTGGTTCCCAATTTACAAACCTCGCAGGAAGATGCAAAATTTGTTCACGCGCTCCGTGGAGATCGATGAAAAACAGAAAATATTTTTTTAACTTCTCTCCATAGCAAAAATTGTCATTTCCCTTTCTCTGTCTTTCCTTTTCTCTGACTCCAAGAACTCAAATTATGAATTCAAAAGAAATGGTTTCCAGAAATGAAAGGAAATTCCAGATTTATGTCTACTACTTGGTTGCAAAAGCCATAGGTACAAAATAGCATACAAATGGAAATGGTCAATTTCACAAAATATGCACACAATAGCCCTTTCTTTCCCAATTGACCCAACAGGATCTTTTCTAAGTAGATAGAACGGATCCTACTTTACTAGTACATGTACTTACTACAACTTCAGCTGCCTTCCTTTGGATTTCTTCTCCATGTGATGTGTCTTGCCAGCCCGCAAAAAAAGAGAGGTGCCAAAAAAATTGTCTAAAGAGCAGATCGCAATCTCCTCTCCACTTGGCGAATTGCTACGTGCGCATGTACGTATACGCAAAGAAACAGTTGAAAGAAAATATTCCGTTTTTTCTTGCCACTTTTCTCCCTTTTCGTCTCGGAGGAATTTCCTTAATGCGCAGCATGCTCATCAAATTTGCATTTTTCCATATCTCGATCCGCCTTTCACTGACACCCCTCCTATGTCTTACTACATCAATATGTTACTGCACAGAAAAAAGATGAGCAAGCCGAAACCAATCATGCAACATGTCATAATCAACTTTCATGTTCCAAGGTTTTCTGGCTATCAGATGGCACCTTCTTTGCATTGTCTGCAAAGTGAGCTATGTGCTGCTGTTGGCCACTGCTGCTTGAAGATAAAAAGGAGTCACAACACCACATATAGGGTCAGAAAGCATCAAACACCCTGGGTTACACATCAGCCAAAAAGGGGGTGAGATATCAATAGTGTTTAAAAAAAAACTGGCTTCCAGAGAAATCTTCATCATTATAATCGGATTTTTTTAAATTTTACAGTATACTGTATATCAAAAGCTGACTGTACAAGTCCCCAAGTCCCCAAGTACGTCACTTTGTACTAGCTGTGTGTGTGTGTGTGTGTACGTACGTCACAGTAGAGAGGGGAAGAGTGTTTCCCGCGAGTCGTATTTTCCGTCTCTCCTTCCAATGTTCCGAAAGAAAAAAAAAGGCAAAGAGGGAAAAAGTTTGGGAGCTAGGCGGAAATCGGGGAAGTTTCCACGATTTACCCTCTCTCCCCCCCCTGTCACTTTTCTCCTCCCTCTTCTCCCCTCTAGCCTTTTTTTAGATGTGGACGAACTCTCTTTCTCTCCCTCTCTATCTGACACACCCATGCAGGCCTGCTGCTCACAGTCTGATTGATCCTGGTGCAAAGAGGAGGGAGAAGACACGGAGAAAGAGCAGACGAGGCGGCTCCCCCCGGATAGGGAGCATGCACCCGGGAATTTATAATCTCACAACTCGGACATCCCTTTTTGAAGATTAAAAAAATCAGTTTTTTTTATCCGGATAGTTGTCATAAAACCGTAGGTCGTTTGTCGTTAAAAAATTACTATTCGGGCACCCCCAATTTCTCTTCAACCTTAATCCGAACCTTGCATGGTGGCAGTGGCGGTTGAGGTAAAAGAGTGACCTCTGACACCCACGCGCGGTGACGACAGACCCCAGAGAGAGAGAGAGAGAGAGAGAGAGAGAGAGAGAGAGAGAGAGAGAGGAGGAGGAGGGGTCAGTCATCCACCGGTCTGGTGCTCATTTGACATTTTGGTCATTTCGACAGTGTTTAAAACACCAAAAGTTTTTTAGGTTAAAGTGAGAGGATAGCTCTTTTTACGCTCTCATGTGGATGCAAGGACCGGAAACGCTATCTTTATCATTTTACGGCTTTTTATCTGCTAGGTCAGAAACAAGGAGAAAGATGATGGACTCTCCTCTCCCCCCAGCGCAGTCTCACTGTAGGTACGTCAAACCTTCCATTCCTAGACTGCCATGCTCGCAACGAGAGAGAGAGAGAAAGACCAGCTCTCGTGCCCAATAAGGTTATGTAGAACGTACAATGGGATTGACGAAGAGAACTTGGCTGTCTCACTTGATGCGATGGCTGAAAAAAAAGACACCAAATATAATAAAATTACCAAGGGGTGGGCCTACATCGCTCCTCTCAAGGGCTTCATCCATGTTTCTCGAGGTAGTAGAGGAATTGTGCGTGCTCCCGAGGCCTCTGATCCTCTGATCAACTTAGATCAGATCCATGTACAAGTATGTACATGTACAACTATACTAAGAACTCATTGCCGTTTAAAAACCTTGAAACTTTTTGTTTGAAGACCCGGATCCGAACTACTGTATATAGGAGTAGTACCTACAAAAAACTCGACATTTCCGAACCGGCTACATTTCTTGGGAGCTTGTAACTATACAGTACAGTATAATTGAGATAATAAAAAAAATGAATGCGACGCTTTTGACTTCCTGACCTGAGTAATTTGTTGAGTGCTTTCCTCAAGGCATTTGGAAGATGTTTTACCTTCAGAAATAGCCTGTGTTTCCGAAATCTAAATATGACAAAGTGATTTTAAAGTTTGAAAAAAAAACCCTCCGGACTTTCCGTGAAATCGGACCGCGTCGCGGTAAAAATGTCTTTCTTTCTAGATTTTTCCCTCGTGAGCCTGAAAGAGAGAGAAAAGGAGAATAATTCTCTTCTCTTTCTCCTTTCCTCGTACACTTTGGGTCAAACGGGGAAGGAGGAGAAGGAGAAGGAAACTTCTCTCACAGTCGCTGGGAGAAAGGAGGAGGAGAGAGAGAGAGTGCAGCAGGGCTCACTCAAAAGTAGAGAAAAACTGCACTCAAACTTGAGAAGGGAGAAAGAGGGGGGAAGAACGATTAAGAAGACTTCTTCCATTCAGTGCATTTCTTGCTTGAACACAGAAATTTTTACAGCATCAGGGAAACAAAGGAGAGTGGTGAGATAATTAACTGCAGCCTCAGGGAAACAGTTCATAGGAAAGAAATAACGAACGGAGGAAGAGGAGGAGAGAATAAAGGTACGTGCGAACTGTGGTGTCAGAATATTTTAAATAATTCCTTTTTGCTGGTTTTTTTATTTTTAAAAAAATCGCGCCAGTCCACTCGTATTCGCCCACTTCCTGCCAATCAATATGTAGGCACAACAACGTCTACACTTCTTCTCTGTCCCTTCCTGCCTTTATTGCGGTTAGGCTTCTATGCTTTTCTACACGGAACCGGATGTTCGGTTTTTTAAAATCAAAATTTGGCCAAATTAATCGGAGGATTTAAAAAGGGATGTTATCTCCTAGTATGTCAATTTTTTATGCATAAATTACTTTCATGCATGCTCTAATTGCGGTGTGCCAGGCCCCTGGGAGAGGAGGAAGAGGAAGAAGGAAAAGGGTGATCCCTCTGCAAACAACATCCTCCTCCTTCTCCTCCTCTTCCCCCCTACTTGATTGAACTGTTTGCTCTCTCCCCTCCCCTCTTTGCTTCCCACCGCCCACCTTACATGCACGTCGTGGAAGTACTACTTGCTTTCCCTGGAAAAGTGCGTACGATGAGACAAAGGAAGGAAAAAACAGGGAGAAAGCGAGAGAAAAGACCAAAGGATAGATGAAAAATAGAAACAGGTCATCTCTCTCTGATTTGAGAATTTCTCTTTCTGTCTCAGATTTGAGATTTTATCTCTCCCCTCTCCCACAGTTGGACAGAGAGGACGGAATGTTATAAATATCAATCGATTATTGGATTCGCGAGGAGAATTTGACTCTTTGCTGTATTTTTAAAAAGGGTGAAGAATGCTACAAAAGTATGATCGATGTGTAATAGATGCCTTTCCCATAGCATCAGAAGAAAGTACTAAACAGGTTATATGACTAAGAAAATGAGTATTTTTCATTAGTTTGCATATTGTTTCTCGTGGCTAAATTTACACACACAATTGACGTAATGTCAAGCTGATTCCCAAACGGATTTTAGTACCTCTGGGAAAAATCCCTTGCTCTCTCCCCTTCAGGCAGAGGGAAAGATCCATCCTTGTCATTTTTTTCTCCCCCACACCTCTCCGCACATCCTTCATCAGTTCTCGACCTCCTGCGCTATGTAGTACCACTTGGTGCTCTCCACTTCGCATGCCATCATCCACTCTCCTGGCATCGACAAACAGAGACAGAGTGAGTGGGGAAAGTAAAGAAGGTTGCTCACCCCTAGGGAAAAGGAGGAGGAGGAGGAGGAGGAGGAGGAGGAAGATGCAATTAAGTGATGCTGAAGAGAAGAGGCGAAGACGAGAAAGAGAGATGAAAATTAACTCATGCGACGAGGCTGAAAAGTAGCAGCGAGTAAGCAACAAGTTCTATTCTACGATATTTCTGGCCCACACACTCCATTTGTATGCATCCTCCGCGGCTCCTTCCTTCTTCTTTCATTCACAGGTCCAGACACTCGCCTCTTTGCTCGGCAAAAAAGAGGAATCTGTCTACCTCTTCCTTAGGGCATGCCTTTCGTTAAAAAAAAACGGAACCGGATATCTCGGCTTTTGCCGAAAAAATGGGTTGAAGAAACAAGATAATTTCCGGGTTTATTTCTGATACCTGTCAAAGACTGAATAATTCAATACTTAAAAAAATACTATAAATATTTGTGCATGCCCTACTCCTCTTCCCCTCTCTCTCTCTCTCTCTCTCTCTCTAGCGCTCTGTTCTCTTCCTCCTCCCCTAGTGCCAAGAATTTGATTGCAGTGCAGCGCAGCGTAAAGGCGAGGAGTAACGTGTTTTCTAATCCTCCACCAGTTGCTTTGGAAAAAATAAATAAAATTGCAATAGTGATTTTTTAAACAATATAAGTGTGACGGACAGTTGAGTGCACTGCGTGTGCTACTAGCATTGTAGTGGCAACAAGTGGTGTTCTATTTTATGGTCTGTTTGCATCATGTCAACAAAGACTTTCATCCATGAAGAGCAATATCGACTCTTGGTGACCCAGGGTCTCCTCTTCTTCCCTGCAAAAATGGGCGGCTCTATAATTGCTCTCTCGTTCCATCTTCTCATTGCTGGAAAGCACTTTTGAGAAAGTTGGAAAGAAGGAAACAAGTTTTTGACTCTTCTTTTCTTTGTGGTTGTGATCTGAAGGACCAGCAGCAGGTGAGGCTGTGCAAGATCTTTTTGTGAATAGTTTTGCAGTTCCAAATTATTGAGATGGGCAGCAACAGCCGTTGGATCTGTTGCTGCTTCTGAAATAAAGATAAATGTGCCTTACATTAGGCTGAGAAATAGGAAAAATTTGTAGTTAACGTCGTTCAGCCAGACTTCGCTAGTGTTTCCAGGGTGGTTTTTTTGGGGTGAGGAGAGCACCAGTCTGTGGACTAGCAGTTTTATTAATTAGCATAGTTAGGAGGCAAAAATTAACACTTGAGAATAAAAGCCCCCCTCTTTTGGCAGAAATTTGCTGACGTTCCTAAAAATAACCTATTTTTTTTTTGCCTCTCACCATCACGAGAAGAAATTATTAACGTCATCCCAGCAAATCCACTTCTTCCTCCCTACCACCTACCTCTCTTCTCTTCTTCTCTTTCCTCCTGATCTCACCGCATCCGTCATCACAGGGAGCTTCGAAACTTCACTGTGCGCGGGCCGGATGTGGAAAAGTGCACGTCGGCATTTAGGTATGATGACATGAATGATGACATTCGGGATGCAGTTGTTGACGAAAGCGTTCATCGGAGAAAAAAAATGGTATTTTATCCGGCATCCTGGTTTGGTGCAATGACACGGTCGGAATTTATTTTTGATCATAACTGGAGAAGTCGGCGTCTCAAATGGGGTTGCTAGATGGGCTATGCCACAACGGTTTTGGCTATATAAATGGCTATGTTTGAGTCTTGTGGGCTTTGTTAACAAAAATGTACTTTTAGGGTTTGTGGCTGCTACATTTGAACTTGGGCTTTACTGTTGAGCCCGGCTATATAATAACTGGTTGGGTGAGCCATGTCAGGTTTCTAAGATCTGACAACCCTAACTTGAAAACTTTTTCCCGATACTTGAAGAGAAGTCAAAGAAGTATACTAGTAACTAGTACAAGTTTGCGTGTCAGAACGGACTTGTGCGGTCCTCCATATGCACGCAAGATATTATTGCCACATTGTTTTTTTTTCCCTACATCATACATAAGTCGTACTACGCGCAGTACGTACTACTATGTACATGCTTCAAAATTGAACTTCTCGTACGAGTTATTTCGTTTTTTTATGAGAACTTGACAAGTTGGTGTGACTACAAAAATGACATTTTTGCTTTATAAAAGAAAGCATCTCAAAATTACGACAAATCTCAAATTTAGGTAAACCAGCAGCATCGTAAAGTTGAGATTTCGAGCAGGCTGTAGCAAATGCAAGACCGTGGTTTACCATACTTTACATGTACTGTACGTACGTACATTATATGCATGTGTGTGATGGCATGTCAGTTGCCCGAAATAAGCGCCTTCTTCTTAATGTTTTATTCACCTCTTCCCTTCTCTTATCTGCCACCTGTTATTATACTTGTTAATTAGAGGTCCTCAACTTTTTACAGTCGCGCTCTTACCACCTGCTATAAATATCGCATAAAGCATAGCACATGCGTCAATTATGTACATACTACGCTGAAAGCAAATCTCTGTTGAAAAAAATTGCCATGTCTTCTTCTTCTTCTTGTTCTTTTCCATTCATAGACCGCAATGCTCGTGTCGCGACAATCCTCCCCTTTGTGTTTTGCCTTGTTTTGCCTTGTAGTAGTAGAATTTTACACCGAGAGCGAATTCTGCGATTTAAACACCGCAGCTTTGAGGAAAGCTAGGCCAGGGTAGAGCAGATCAGCTTCTCTCCTCGTGCTTGCATCTTCTTGAGAGATCTCCTCTCTCTCTCTCTCTCTCTCTCTCCTTTCTCACCCTGAGGCGCCGGAAGCGCCGGCGGAAGGAAAGAGGGAGCTAGAAAGGTCGACATTCTCACGCTGTTGCTTTCGTCTGAAAGCTCGATGGACGTCTCATGACTTTCTCCGGGCTTATCTTCTAAAATTCTTTGTCAACAGTGCTTTTTTCTCTTCCTATTTCCGATTTCGCTTGCCAAGTGCTCTTTCTACTACGTAGTACCTCTCGAACCTTTCTCTCTCTCTCCTCCTTCTTTGTCCGGACGTTTTTGTCGTTAATGCCTTCCCCCTCCCCGTCTTAGCACGGTCAGGCCCAATTTGAAGACCTCAAAGTGGACACTGGACAAACAGAGGACGAGGGGGAGGGGGGGCAGCAAAGCACAAGGGGGAATGGAGGGGTAGAGCTCTGAAACGCATCTTCTGTGCATTTTTTGCAAAAAAAAGTTGGGTAAACTCTCAGAGAAAGCCAAAAAGATTTACGAAATTGCTGTATAAATAGAACGTCTTAAAAGAAAGCCTGCGTGCTCAATCTAAAAAAAAGCTTTGGCAGGCTTCTCTGGAAAGAACGTACATATAAGATAAAAAGAGGAAAACCTCTGTTGAACAATTCTTATTTCCGACGGGTGTCCGAAATCGCACGACACCTGATAAATTCTTCCTCCATACTGTCAAACCAGCTTTTGTTGTACGTATTGGAGAGGAGGAATAATATTTTGGTCTCTCTCTCTTCCTTCCCCTTGTTCCTCCTTGCTGTTGGTTTTGACAGCTAGATTGGTTGTGTTTGACCGCCTAACACAGTTCAGGTAGCAACAGGAAGAACAGGAGGCCCAATTCAAAGAACGAAGAGGGAGGAGACGGAGGGTTCAAACAATATGCGAAAGCTCCTCCTCGTATGGAATTGGAAATGAAAAAAGGTTAGGTCAAAGAGTTTAAAATCCTAAGATATCTATGTAGTCTCCCAATTCCAATTTTGACCACAAGAAGAAATATAACGTCGGCTCTATTCATTCAATCTGTAGGGTTGTCGCACAGACCTTTAAACTTCTTGCCCAAGTACAAAATCCCTTCGAGTAGTTTACGTACTCTAAGTAGACTAGTATAGTTAAATGCGTAGGTTTAGGTTAGGGAAGACTCACCTATCCTAGAACCGATGTGTTGAGCGTTTTACTGTACTGTACATGTAACGTGGCAAGCTTAAGCATTTTAAAATACGAAAAAAAAATCGTGTTCAAGTAGATGTACGAGTAGTTAAATTAGTGTTCATGTATCTCCTAAGGCTATCGAAGGGCTTCCAGGTTTTTTCAAAGTCAGCTTTAAAAAAATCTTGAAGCACTCCTCCTCCCTATAGGTAATAAATTTAAACCTGACATATAGCAGCTGAAATGTTTTTTTATTTGTGTGTTTTCTACGTAGAAAGCTTCTCTCGCTCCGTTGCCAGGCAAGGAACCACCTGACAGCGACCTTAAAGTCCCTTTCTCCAGCACCTGCTGTATTTTTCTATCTTGAGCACTCATGATGGCATTATGACAGTTTTCTCGAGATGAAGAAAAAGGCTTCTTCTTCTTCGCCTCAACTAAGCGCATCGGCCCAACCAATACTGATCCGAACAGAATAAAACATTGCTACTTTGGAGTTTATCAGACCTTGCTCACCTCGAACCGAAAGCCTTGTTTACTCGGTGGTTATCAGCTCTTTATGGCCACTTTACGCAAGCTTTTTTTAACAGTCCATTCATTATTGGTTGGGCATCTAAGCGTATCACCCACAGCTCTCCGCATGACGTTTTTAATGGACTCTCTTATTTCCTCTCTTTTTCCTCCCTTCCCCTTCTTGCACTCCCGGGAAAGGGTCAGAGCGGCAAAGCGGACAAAATTGCATCCAGAAAGTCGTTCTTTTTGCGCAGAAAAAGAGTGGATTTATTGTGTTCTATATACCTATCTTCCATAGAAAACAGACTTTTCTTTCTCTAATAGCTCCAAGTGGAACAGGTATCCTATGCTTTTTTTGCCCCTATTCTTTCCTCCTTCCACTGCCCTTCCACTGAGCTTGACGTTTTATTAACAAGTACTACTGTAGAAGTACCAGAGGAAGCACACATTAGGTAATACGTTGTACCGTAGTACTACTTAGTAATGAACAAGAACCTAAACGTATTCAGCTTGTCAGGAAGCAACTACAGCAAAGCTGTACAATCAGCTTCAGCAACTTTTTTACTGCGTATGTGGACTTCCCCCTCTTTTTAATGATCTCTGATTGCAGCTGTCAGCCTCAGTACTCAACGAAGTTCCTTTCATTCTCTTCCCAAGGGCCTCGTAGGTTGACCTCGTATGAGCTTTCCATTTCTTGTACAATTTTTTTGGGGGGGGGGGGGAACCTGCATTTTCCTTCTGTTGTTCAGAAACACTAGAACGTACCACACTACCTAGGTGTTGGACTTCATTCCTTCATTATTTTGTACGGTCTTTTCTCCTACACTTCTGCAAAAAAGTCTTAGGACGAGTTTTGGTTTGCCTTGTACGATTTCACATAAAAACTTTTTTTCATCTTTTGACTGGTCCGTGTAACGATCTATTCACTTCACCCAAAAAAAATTAGCCTTCATTCTCAACAAAATTTGATTTATTACACTACGCATACTTTCCAATTTTTTCCCTTCCAAACAATGGAAAGATTTTCACGGAGATTGCTGTCAGAAAATTGCTTTCACCGCGAATAAATGATGCATGCAAAAATGAGAGCTTTTTTCCTTACGCGCACTGTACGGTACATTTTGAACAAAACTTTTCGAAATTTGGTCTTTTAATTCCGTGAAGATAGTGTATCTCTATCGTACGAGACGTCTCCAATCTTGTTCAATTCTGGCCAGTGTTGCCAGATTTCCTGACAGTTGGATACGAAACTGACCTTAAAGAGATAACAGCAATAAACAAAAATTTGTACAAAATTATACGTACAAATTATTTTTTATTTCAAATTGGCAGACGTTTTGACTGAATTCTGTTAAACAATACCATCTAGCAACACTGCTTCTGGTCCTTGCGTACTATAGCAGGAAGTCGGAAGTTCCTTCTCCCCCCTTTGTGGTTCATCAAATGGACGGAGAATTGAGAAAGGGCATACGTGGGCAAAGAGGAAAAAGTCTAAGTCTTCTTCTAACCCTTAGGAGTTAGTATCCCCCCGTCAGTAACGTTGTCTGACTTGTTAAGAAAAAAGCAGCAAAATCCTGAAATTTTTATTTTTCAACCCATACCCCACTCCTCCAAATCGGAAATTTTACCCCCCCACCCCCCCCCCGTGCCCGTGTGTGGAAAGGGAGGAAAGGAGGGCAAAAAAGGGAGACTGAAAAGAAGTTGAAGGAAGGGCAGGAGGAGCCTCAAGGAGAGGGTGAGTTGAAAGGCACAGTCTTTCATTGATCTCCAGGTAACTTACATACGAGGTACGTGAGGTGTCCGGGATAATCCCCACCTCTCTTCCTCCCACTTCGGCAAATTTACATGCCAGACGTGTGGAGGTTTTGTACTGCAAAGTTTTGTACTGCATGTTACCTGGTACAGTAAAGTAGTTTTTTTTCTGCTACTCTTTCCTTTTTGGTCTTCTTTCTCCCTCTCTTTCTCTCCCTTGAGTATATGAGGACAAAGAGAAAGTGAAAGTATTCCACAGAGACACACCAACAGTGGAGGCGCTTGGGACTTTTGACGAGAGCCCTGCAAATTTGACGCCGCCAACGACATCCACTTTTTGTGGGGGGGGGAGGGGGAAGAGGGAGGTAAAGGCTGTTGCAAAACTGCAATACACAATTTGGTACAGTCAACTTTCGTCATAGAGTGAAAACTTTGAAAATACAGTGAAACTTTCAGTATTTTTTTTCTGCAGACGGTGGACCTAACTGTGTCGAAAGTTGACTGTGAAAGATTCGACCTCAGAAAGCATGTTGTGCATAGGTCATTTGTTATTAATTTTTTTTCTATGGCATTCATTCCAGTCCGGTTGTGGTTAACCACTTCCACCGCCACCGCCGTCTCCGTCGCCACCGACATGGAGGAGGCGAAATCTCACGATTTTTCTTCTCACAATCCTCCTAAGCTACCTCACCGTCTTTGGTTGCTGACCTGTGCGTGAATCCTCCTCCCTCCCAAAGGACCATGTCGAACATGCGCCGCGGCCACCGCCTCCACTCCATCTCGGGGTTGGACTTGCTGGAGAACACCAGGTTTGTTGTCAGGTCTCCCTCATCCCTCTTTCCGCCCCCCGCAGTGAATTGCGTTTGGCTTGTATCAACAAACTGGAGGTGTTAATCCAAGGAAAAAAACCTGCTCTCTTCCCTTCTCTTCCTTCCTGCCATTTTCTCTTTTAACCTGACCATTCTGGAGAGAAAATTGTGAGAGACGTTTTCTTGCTGTTTTTTTTGTACTGTACTACGTGCGCTTACAACAAAGAGCCAAAAATTTATCAATTTTGATAAACCGTTTTCTAATGCCATCCGTTCAGTACAGTGAGCAGAAACCCGTCTGGGTGAGTTCGTTGCCCACAGGTGGCCTTTATGTGTGGTGGTTGCAGCGTGGTAATGTGGTATTGCCAGTACACTCACTTCACCAGCACTTGTGGCCATTTCACAAATGTCAATCAAAGCCACACACACACAAAAAAAAAAAATCTAGAAACACGTAAAAAAATCGTTTTGAGAAATAGTGCAGTGGAAACCTTGTCTCTCGTCCCCATCGTCTCTCAATTATCTTAATCCGAGCAGGTTCCTCCGGGAGGAGTCCTGCCTGGTCGGTGCGGCGGGCGCCGGAGGCGCCGGCGAGTCTCGTCCGGAGAACGACTTCCTGGAGGCCCTGAGGTCGGGCGACCACCTCGGGGTGCGCGAGGCCCTGAGGGACCCGGCCCGGTCGGTGGCCGTGCAGCAGAACTGGAACTTTGTCCGCAAGTGCGTCAAGGAGGCCGTGGGCACCGCAGACACAGAGCTCATCAAGTGAGGGGAGGATTGATAAAATACTAAAAAATCATTCATTTTTAAAAGCATTTTTTAAAATCTTCCATACCTAATTGACGTCTAAAGGTATAACTTGGCGCAACTCAATTTCTGAAAAGCTACATTTTTGAAGGGCTCCTTCGCTCTGCTCCCTCCCCAGTCGTCTCTCAGCGCTGTTTTTTAATATTTTCCTCTCGTTCCGTTTCTTCCCCCATACGCGTATCTCCATTCCTGTTCCTTCTCCTTTGAAATTCTTATCAAATTACTACTATCTCCTCCTACCCCCTCCCCATTTCTTTCTCACCCGTTGGTGACTTGGAGTCTACCCTACTACGAGTGAAGAAACATGTTCTCCACATTTCAGTCGTCGTGAAGTTTCAAGCCTCTGGAGCCTGCAGTAGTACAGTACGCACAAATTGTGTCAAATTGTTTTTAAATTGACACAATTCCAAATTGTTTGCGGAAAGTGCGGTGTGTGCCAGTTTTACGCTAGAATAGATTTTCTCACTAGTACAGTACCGTAGGTACAGTAGTACCTAGTACCACAATGAGAAAGTGTGGAGTCCAAAGAAAATGCCAAAATTTGAATACACTGCGTAAATCAGACGTGGACTGTGCTTGGAGTGCCAAGTTTTTTTTTGTTTACTTCTCCTCCAAAAGAGCCGTACTGGAGGTGCTGACGGACACCAATCCCAAGTCGTTTGACGTGGGGGAGATCTTTGTGCTGGAGGCCCTGGCCTCGGGGGAGAGCAGGCTCATCATACTCGTCCTGGAACACTGGATCACCACTAACGAGGTAAATGGCATAACTGTCAATGAAAGTGCTTCATTAAAAGCCAACTTGTTCAATATGAATACTAGGGTTGTGTCTATTTTTGAGCATTGGCTGTTTTGGTAGGCCAGCATTTGGCTACAATTAGGGTAGGGTTGGGCTACATCAACTTTCTAAGACAGCTCGGCAACCCCCTGAAATCCAGGACGAGTCCGTCTCTCCCAGCACGGACCTGGACGTGATCCACAGCAGCGTGTACTTCGCCTCCCACCGCGGGAAGCTGAAGGAGGAGTCGCGCGCGCTCCAGCTGCTCGAGTCGGCCATTTACTGCGCCACCGTCGACCAGCAGACCGACATACTAGAGGTGAGTGGAGTGGGGTGGATCGGGAAAGCACACACATGACCACCAGGTCAACTCTCAAGAGGACAAGACTTCCGAGTTTGGGGAAGTTTGACTGGGCAGGTTTAAGGGTTTTACTGCATTGTTATCCTCATATCCTCATCCTCATTATTGTTAAGAAATCAGACAATTTTTCTGGGAGAGGGGGTGTTAAATATCAAGAACTTCAAGGTAGGGGACGGCCTTTTTGGTGAACTCTCTGGTGACAATGAATCATTTATGCAAATCCATCCATGTGGGAAGGTCATATTCGCATCGATTCTGTCCAATTCACACACAAATGGAGGAAGAATTGTACTATGTACTGTACTACTTAACTACTATTAGACGAATGTCATCTTCCGATATTAGGTAGGCGCAGCCTCAGCGGCATTTAAAGTTTAATCTTTCTGATAAGGTCGCTGAGAGAGTCATGTCTGAGAGGACTTTTATAGGGTACATATACGAACAAAGAATCTTTACAAAAAGAAAGAAAAAGAAAGAAAGGAAGAAAAAGCCTCAAATATTATTTTGCTTGCAGGCCCTTCTGTCTTGGCACGAGGAACAGAGCGAGTGGGTGGGACAGAGCATCAAGCTGAACGCGGATTGCATGATCCACGCGGCCCTGGAGGAAGACCGGGAGAGGCTGTCCGTGCTCTACTCCTACGGATACAGGCTGGGCACCGACACCGACCGCAGGATCAACAAGGACTATCTCAAGAGGATCAAGCTGTTCAAGGCCCGCGCCAGCCCCGTCTACAAGAGCGTGGTGTTCGAGACCTCCAAGGACATGTACAAGGACGACCCGCTAAAGAAGTGCTTTGAGTACGCGCGCCAGGCCAGGATCAACGCCGACAAGATCCAGGACTTTACCAAGGAGTACATGGACATCGCCAAGAGGTGCGAGGAGTTCGCCAAGGGTCTCCTCGATCGATGCACCACCAAGCACGAGGTCCAGACGCTGCTGCAGACAAGGTCGGCAGAAAGGAAATTTTGAAAGAATTAAAAGTTAATACCGGTTTTCCCACATTTTACCATGCAATCGCTCTTGCACTCCTACAGGTCGTACAAGGGCCACATGGACGCGAACTTCAACATCGCCATTCTGGACGGCCACAAGGAGTTCGTGGCGCACGAGAAGTTCCAGCAGCTGCTGCACAAGAAGTGGGGCCAGCGGGACCGGCTGCAGTGGGGAGACGGCACTCCCGGGTACAACATCTTCTGGTCGGAGATGACCGGCTTCGCCAAGTCGGTCCACGTGCTCAAGCAGGTCTTCGTGTTTCTCGTCCTGCCCATCGTCTACCTCCTGTCCATGTGCAGCTCGTCGCTGAGGACTTGCAAGCCGTGCAACTGGTTCTTGCTACAGAGTCAGGTAGGCACAGGGTTTTTTTCCCCAATAATTCTTATGAGAGGAATTCTAATACGTATTGCCACTTGTTTTGCCACATTGACAATTGCAGATTCCGGTCAACCGCTTCCTCTACTGGGAGATCTCCAAGCTGTGCTTCTACACGATCGTGCTGCTGACGCTGGTGGACGACGCGGACGTGGCCTGGTACGACATCCTGTCCGTCTTTTGGATCCTCTCCTACCTCCTGGAGAACTTCAGGACCATCCACAGGCTCTACAGGTAGGCGATGTCCCTCCGACGCTTTTCGTGGAGAAAACTTTCAAACCTACTGCTGCGCATCTCAGGTACGGGGGAACGCAGGACAGGATGCGAGTCTTCAAGCGGTGGCTGACCTTCAGGAACATCTACATCCTCTCCACGGACATCGTGTTTCTCATCTCGGTGATTCTGCGATGCGTCGCCTACTTTAACGACCAAGTATGTAAAATTGCACAACTTTTTTTTTGGGGGGGGGGGAAAGGAGAAATCGTCATGTGCGAATTATTTTAACTGCATTATTTTTTTAACCTGGTCAGTGCCGGTTGGGATGTCCCTACGAGGGCAACGAGATCGCTTTCGTGGCCGCCGCCATCTGGAGCGTTGCGGCACTTCTAACCTTCCTCAGATCAATTCAAGTATAGTACATATTTCATCTTAGTAAAAAAAAACTTGGCATTTTCCATTAAAAAAACCAAATTAATTGCAGGGTGGTCTGATGTGGCGGCAGACAGGACCTGTCATCATCAGCATATCCTACATGATTCTGGACGTCCTCGTCTTCCTGTTCATCTTTATCATCGTCTACCTCGCCTTCACGGTCGTCACCGTCTACATCTACAAGGTGCTGAGATTATTGCGACAATCAATGAGTATAAAAAGAACGTGAAGTTCAAGAGCGAACTAAAAAAAATTGCGCCGACAGGTTTACTCCGACGACAGGACGCAGTACTTCAACGACCACAAGTCGGCCTTCAAGTACTTCTTCTGGGCCATGATACGCACGGGAAACCCACAGTTTGCCGGTGAAAAAAAAAAGGGTCACGTTTTCCCGTGACTTTTCTCTAGTCCTCCATTACCCTCCAATCGTCAGACATCTACGTGTCCAACACCACCGCGGTCTACAACGCCACCTGCCTGCGCGAGGTTCTGCGCCAGGCCGGCGCGATCGGCGGAGGCGCTAACGGCGCAGCCAGCGACGACGACGACTCCTTCGTGGCGCCCACCCTCGTCAAGGCCTGCAGGAGCGGACACGAGCAGGGAGAGATCGAGGAGGAAATATCGTGAGAGTCACCTTCTCCAGGCAGACGAAATTCAAAATAAAAACCACGCCAAACCACAGGTACGTCGCCGGCAACACCCTGTGGGCCTTCTACCAGTTCTCCGTGGTCATCGTGCTGCTGAGCATCCTGCGCGCCAGGATGGTCAACACTTACCATAGGGTCTTCAAGGAGGCGGACGTGCAGTGGAAGTACTTCAGGTGGGACAGAGGACGAGAAGGAGAGATTTGTCCTCAAGCTACATACGTAGATATTGCACAGTATGTACAGATGATGACTATCTTCCGAGGAGCGTATATACTATATCGAGTATCAACGTTGCTGAAGTAATAGTGGCTACTAGAAAGTATCTCATTACACAAGATTAGACTACTAGTAGACTGTGAGAAGAGAGCTCTAGGTGTATAGTACGTACGATACGTACAGGGTACATCTGTCCACATCTGCACATTAAAGGGACAAAACTACTGTTCTTCACCATGCATTTCAGAGCCAGCATCTGGTGGAAGTACCTGGACAAGGACAGCGTCCTCCCCCCGCCCTTCACGGCCCTCTATTTTATGCACCAGGGCCTCAAGCACCTGGCGCGCAGGATCAAGCGGTGCCAGCGTCGGCACCTGGCGGACAGGAGCAGCAAGAGGGCGGGGGCGATGAAGGGGGGAGGAGGGGCGGAGGACCAGGAGAGGCGCGAGCTCAGGGACGACCGCGTGGAGAGCGACCGCAGGGAGTTCGAGCGCCGGTACCGCACCCTCATGCTCATGCTGATCGCCCCGCAGAAGGCGGTCCCGTCGGGGGCGGCGGCCGGCGGCGGCGCCAGCTGACGGTGCGCCGCCGCCAACGGAAGCGGCGGCGGCGGCGCCAACAACAAGAAGAAGGAGGAGGACGACGACGACGGGTCGGTCATGTCCCTCTTCAGTTTCGAGAACAACTGAACCTTCTTTCGAGAACTGACTGTATTACAAAAAGAAAGAGAGAGACCTCTTCTTACCCTTTACTACTAAAACTGTTGCGGGCTCCCTCTTCCTCTTCACTAACCCGAGCGCACTCCATAGAGAGCAGGTGCGTCCACCCACGACATAACAACGGAATTTCATAAGAGAAAGGCAGTATTATACATAGTGTACTACAGTATATATTAATTGACCGCTCTTGAGATGCAAAAAAACTATTCTACATATGCTTGTTAATTCTCTTGATGTTTTATCCAAAAAACTAAGTACTGCTTTACCAGAATGAATTGTGTGCGTGTGTGTGGGTGTGTGTGTGTCGATTTCCTCCATTAAAAAAATGCAGGAAAGGAGGCGATTGATGAGTTTTCATTTCAACCTTTGAACGCGTGCTATCTATCCATAGAAAAGAATCGATGCGGCTCTTCCTTTTCTGTTTTTTCTTTTCACTTCTTCTTGTGACAAGAAATGTAAATACTACAGTTGAAGTCGGATAATCGTAGATTTCGTATTAGCCGATTCCCTACTATAATTAAGTTCGACCGTACAACTTTGCTTTCTTTCTCCGTGATCTTGTAAAATTAATACTGACAGAAGTACAATAGTGGTACTATAGCAGATTTGAGGCAAAGTTGGAAAAAGCTAAAAAATAAAAGTTTGGCGCTTCATGATGGCAGAAGGTTGCTAAAGGCGTGAAAAAATACAACTGATGCTTCGATCTGTGAGTGATGGTAAAGAACACGCCTTAGTAACCCACACATAAGTTTCAGTCTGAAGTCGGGAACATCCTAATTCTCCGCTGGAAATGCCCTGCCCTGTTTCGGAAACTTTCTCAACGCCAACATCGAAACCTTCCTTCTTTCTTCCCCAGATATAGTACGTAGAGTGTATGTACAAGTGCGTAATTCTGAAATACTTAGGTATGTTTACTACTTATTATCCATGAATTCATCACCATATTATTATTCCTGCAGCTCACCAACCGGGACAGCCGCGATTTCGGCCGTCGACTGACACCTGCGCAACTACAAACAGGATGGAGGAGGAGGAGGAAGAGGAGCTCAATAATGAGACGTCAATTGAAATTACAGAAATGATCGGAAAAGAACTAATTGTAACTTTCAGAAATATTCCGTGCAACGTTGTGATAATAATTTCCCCCCAGAACAAAATGCTTAACTTTCAACCCCACAAAACATTTTATGTAAAGAATCCAGTGTTGCCAACTGACAGATTCGGTATAGCCAAAACCGATAATCCGGGATATTATGCGACCGCTTCGCATGCAGACTTTTCGAGCTTATTTGTCGCAGCTTTTCAAGAATAATAAATAAAAAACACAAGTCTGAAAAATTGGGCAAGTGCTTCTGGCAACAGTCGAGTTGGCAACACTGAATTAAAGACCCGCCAACGACAAAGAGAGTTCATCTTCTTCTTCTTCTTCCAATCTTTGTGATGATGCGTTAGCAGCAAGAAATGAAAAAGCAGGAGTGGAGTAGAGGCTGTTATCTCTCTCTCTCTCTTTCTCTTTGGAACTGATTGGAAAGGGATTTGTGCTACACCGGAAGGAAAGAGGAGAAGCTAGAAACATGCGAAGCAAGGGAGACAGGAGAATCAAGAAGATTAGCTTTCCTCTCCCTCTTTTTTGTATCCATCCTTTCTGAAAACCCTTTTTTCTACTAAACCCCTCCATCAATGGAGCGTAAACATTCGGCTGGTTTTGTTTTAAAGAAAGAACTGAGTTGAAGAACTAATAAGTTGTAATAAACTCTGGTGGGTCCACACATGCAATCGCGTGACGTGACTTTTATGACCGAACGTTACATACTAACTTAGGAACGAAACGTCCTCCGGGTGGCCGAGTTGTCAACTGGTACAAATTGAAGGGATCGGATTATCCCATTTCAGGGAAGATGGAAAGAAAGGGAGGAAAGAAAAGGACAAAAAAAAGTAGTAATAGTAGGGCTGGGATGCTCGAACAGTGTCTGTCGCCATCACTTTTTCTTGCGTGTACCCTACCATTTATTTGTGTATACGATTTTAAAGGTGACCATGTAATCATAATGTTTACGTATGATTATTGTATTACGGTACATGTATTGCAGTCCAAGTACTGACACCGAACATGGCGAGAAACCGAACCCTCTCCGGATTGAGTATCAGGTGATCTAAATTATGATGGGGGGGAGTGGATGGAAGAGACCCCCTCCTTTTTTCATCGATCGAGTTTATAGGGGAGGATAAGGGGTGCAAAAAGCACACGGTAACTCTTTCACGACAGCACGTTATTTCGCGAAAAAAAAGAACAAAAACATTCTTACCCGTCTCATCCTATCGACGACCGCGGCCCCCCTGTTCCAGTTCTCCGTGCCCTGGCAGGACAGCGAGACCGGGAAGGTCTCCACGTCCTCCGGCCTCAGCGAGCGGGTCACCAGGTTCAGGGCGTCCTCAACCAGATCCTGCAGCAAACAAGACCAGTAATGTTCTTTCTGCCTTCTTTCTTATTTGGGAATGTGCGGTGAGGTGGAATTATTTCCCTCCGCTTCATCCGAGTTTATTACTGCTTGTTTTCTAATACTCTTTCTCCCTCCACCCTCCAATCAATAAGTCACCGCCTCACCGTAATCAGCTCATGCCGGGGGGGGGGCGGGGGGGGGGGGGGGGGGGGGGGGGGGGGGGGGGGGGGGGGGGGGGGGGGGGGGGGGGGGGGGGGGGGGGGGGGTGGGGGTGTGGGGGA
>JAAUYM010092613.1_pt1 | contig 19392 bp, 18 predicted proteins | sample 7278001 | NCBI WGS metagenome assembly JAAUYM01 (sample SAMN14350224, study PRJNA611818) | marine sediment metagenome | isolation source: surface marine sediment (1.8m) | place: French Polynesia: Moorea | collected 2018-08
CCCCTTGACCTTTTCCGTAATTAGATGCAAACAAGAGTCTCACTGATAAAGGTCAGAGATCAGATCTTGAATTCTTAACGCCCTTCCCCTTTAACTTAAGAATGTACAGTAGTAGAAAGATCATGAGAACTGTTGTGTGGGTTATTACAGTATTTTTTTCCCCTTTACCTGCACCATCCTGAGGCAGGCGATGAGCGAGAAGGGGAAGGTGATGATGATGAGGAGGTAGGAGATCAAGGTGATCAGACCCACGAGGAAGCCGTTCTCCTCGGGAGCGTTCTTCTGCAGTTAACGATGTGGGGAACAAGAGAAGAGAAAAGAGCGAGTGAGCCAGTCAGTTGTGCTAAGAAACTGTTAACCCGGTGGCATTTTACATACTGCCACATGGGCACACGAGTTTAACTGTGAGCTAGCTTGCTTTTGCCGTGTCAATGTGGGATAACTCTTTCAGAGTGCCGTATGGAATGTCGAGGATCGACTAGAGTTTGCGGCGCTAACGTGGAAGAATGGGGAGAACTGTAAGAAATTGATAGGTAGCGCTTACATAAACTAGGGAACGCGCCCTTTATCCTCGACATTTGAAGGTTGTGGATGTGTTTAACTTGGGGATGGTGAAAGCTGGAGGGAGGGAGGGGCGAGGAGGCAGAAAGAAAAATCCACGTGCATCCATGTGCAGCAAAGGCGCAATAGCTACGTAGCGCTGATTAAAAGAGTGAGTGTAAAGCACAGACAAAGCCATGATTATCTGCTAGCTGCACCACCATTAACCAACCTCCTAGCAGGAACATATCACGCAGTGCTGTTACCTCACTTAAAGTTCGGGTTTTTTTTTTTTTTGCTCTTTCTTTTTAATACTGAGGGGGAGAAACAACAGGCAACTGAAGCACGCATATTAACCCTGACGTCATAAGCGTAGCTGTCGACGACGGCGTTGGCCGGCATGATGGCGGCGGTGGCGGCGGAGGCGACGGAGGAGGCGAGGACGGCCTAGGAGGTGTGGATGGCTCGCGTTGTCGCTGCGTCGCGGTGTCACCCCACTCCGCAACTGACTCTCTGATCCCCGGGGACGGACAGGGAGAGGAAGGAGTCGGAGACGAGAGAGAGAGAGAGAGAGGGAGGGAGGGAGAGAGGGGTGGAAATATCACGTCTGAATTATTCAGCAGGTCGATCTCTGCCGGCGACGTCCACGTCGACGATGGGAGGGGGAGGACGCGGGGACTTTTAAGTCTCCTCCCCCCGACCAATTAAGAAGACTGTTTGCTGCCTTCGATTTTTCTGATGCTGCGAGCCGATGCCAGCGATGCCACGTCGGTTTGTGTCGCAGGCGGGAAATCAAGAAGAAGACCAACATCGAGGCGTCCTCTCTTCGTTCCCACAGTCCGATGTTCCCGCGCCCGCGCCCGCGACGCCCGTGCGGATGACACCCCTTGGGCCAGAACTGATTGGGTCCGTTGGCCGGCACTGCTACGATCAAGACATTGTTAGGACATGTTTATAATTACAATGTGTGGCTATAGCAACGTACATGGGTCACAAAGTTACCTAAAAAAAAAGAAGTTTCATGTGGCCCTGGAGTGAAAAGCTTTTTCGTGTCTCCGAGCCTGGCAGGAGGGCCCGCAGCCGCAAAGTCCCATGAGAGGAGTGGGGAAGGGGGGGAAAAAAACCTGTTCCATGAGAGTCGATTGATTGGCTGGACGTACACAAGCGCGTCTCCTCTTCCTCCTCCCCCCCCCTCCCAAGTACCACAGAGCCGCGAAAATGCGTTTTTGACAGCGCGCGGCATTTCGAGGAGAAGGCCTTGGATGGCTCCTCTTTTCTGTTGTGCCCAGCCAGAAGAGAGAGGGGGGAGAAAGAGAGAGAGAGACAGAGCGCCAACCTCTCTTTCCCTCCTCTTTCACCAGCCAACACCTTGAATTATTTATCGAAGCCTTCAATTACCATCCCGTGGATTCCAGCGCGGTTGTCAGTCAAGGTAGGTCTAAAAGTAGCCCCGCGAACGGCGATGCCAGGAGCCAGTGGCGCTATAAGGTAAATTAATTATCGAACATTGGACGGGGGCTCTCGGACCACGCAGCATTGGAGGAGACAGAGAGAGAGAGAACAGGCTTCGTCCGTTTCTACTACGTAATTTATTTTTCTTTCCCTAGTATATAAAGAGAGCAACGCAAGCGCTATAGTAGTATGACGATGATTGATATGGCCTTGGATGAGATAGAACCCCAGCGGTGGTAGTATGTACTTGTACCTACCTACTGCACTACAGGGTGGCTCTGGGGAACCTGGGTCGGTTTTTTTTGTGACGACAACGCACCCGGCCACAAACAAAGCTGCCGCCGCGGGTCTTCTTCTTCTCAGCCTCCCCCCCCCTCCCCTCCCCTCCCTAATATCCATTAACACATGAAATATTTAACACTTGATTGTATCTCCCGCCTGACTGGCTTCGCCGCCAGTCAGCCACAGGTTTGGCGGTTTGGCCCAGGACGACCTTGATTCAGGCAGCAGCATCTATCTCTTCCATCCTGATTCATCACTGACTAGTCTTCAGAGTTCTCTTCACTTCTGCTGCCGATTTTCTTTTCCTTCCTGTTGGGAGGGTCAGAGGTGGCCAACACAGGGGAAGTCTTGTTTAGTTGGTAGGTACTAAACCTAGTAAGAGAGGGAGGCAGACGGCTACAAGGATACTGGGAAAGAGCCTAAAGCTGGGAAGAAGAAGCCATTTTTTTCCTAACGAAAGTCATCAGTTCTACTAAAGGTAGAAAAAAAAGCCGAGTATCACAATACTGAAAGCAAAGGATGATTATGTGAACCGTCCTTCTTCCTCCGTCCCTCTGCATCACCGAGATCAAGTGAAGGAGAGGGAAGGAGGATCAGGACGATCTCCTAAACGTTGAATGCCGCGGTGCTTTCTCGGGGAGTGGGGTCGTGAGGTGCACGATGGATGATGGTGCGCCTCAGTTGTTGCTGTCCCCCTTCCCGAGAGAAGAGGTGGTAGCTAGGGCAAGGACGGCAAGGGCGGCGGCGGCGACGGCGGCCGCGGAAGGAGTGGCCGCGCTGGGCGAGGACGAGGTGTAGGACGACATGTAGGCCTTGCACGGCGTGGCCTCCCTCATGGCCAGCATCATGCTGTTCACCACGTTGGCCGGGGTTGGGTCCGGACACTTGAGCAGCTCCGACTCGATGCACTGCCGGATAAGATTTCCCTTCCTGAACAAAAAAATAATGAAAAAGAGAGGAGAAAATTAAGTACACTTCAGCCATGCAGTCGTTTCTATTACGTGAAGGTATTATTGTATTCTCACGAGCTAAATCGAAAGTACCGGTACTTGTAATGGATGCGGTAGAGGGAAAAGATATTTTGCGGAGAGGAAAAAAAAAGGATTTCTGTTTCTCCGTTAACCAATAATACTTGGTTCTGGTCCCAGCGGTCTTGGCCTTCTCCTCTTTCCTTCTTTCTCAGGCGCCTCCATCCAGGATGCTTTCTTTCCTTTCTCAAGGCGGCAGGGAAAGGAGCAGAGAGGAGGGATAAGTCGAATCGAAGGAGAGAGAAGAAAGGAAGGAAGGGACCAAGTAATAATGCCGACCGGGGGACAGAGAAGAGACAGAGATTAAACACCAACTCTGTCTTGTTGACCTTTCCTTCTCTCTTGGCAAGGATAAAAGGGCTCTCCTCTACTCTCTTCAGGAGCACAAATTAAATCCAAATGGCGCTGTACGACCGTGTTCTGTCCTTACTTGCAATTTTGGTTGCTGAAGAGGATGAGGTGTATGTTCTTGCTGTTCTGCGCGCCCGCGATCTCCGGCACCGTCCGGTTGATGCAGTCCATGACGGCCTCCGACCGGTTCTCCACGCAGCCGAGGCCGTCCTCGAACATGAACACTAGGGAGGGAAGGAGGGAAGGAAAAAGTCTTGGCACGTCTCAGAAAGGAAAGTTGGGTTGCAGTATGGAACAATGACTGGCTCTCTAAGGGCTCAAATAAATATCAAACATTGCAAATTTCTACCACTTTTTCTCGCAATGCAAAGAAAATAAAACATTTGATGTTTCCTGCCAGCCGTCTTCTCCCCTCTCCTCATCCTCTTTGCTTGTGACCTTCTTTCCTTCCTCGAATTTTTTTTACCGCCAGCAATGACAAGTAAGATAGAATTCGTCATTTCAGTATCTCGGTTTGACTGCTGAATGGGAGAGGGATAGTCGTGCTTGCAAGAGGAGAGAGAGTGGTTTTTTTCCCCCCCGTGCGTGCGTGCGAGCGGATCTGAACTACTTTCGTTCTTGTTTTGACGACTTTCTTACGTGCCAGCCTGTCTCCGTTGTTGTGACAGATGAACTGCACGGCCGCATCGATCATCCGCAGAGTCACGTTGAGTCCCGGCCTCTCCCGCGGCTTCAAGCACTGACGAGAGACGTGGAGGAAGTGCTCCACGCAGGGACGGGTCTGCTTCACTGGATCACTGCAGGAGGGAGGGAGGAGACATCACCACTGACTGCGCGTAAAGACAGGTAAGAGCTGATAAGTGAGACTCACTCGCAGTATTTCTTGAAGACGAGATCCAAGTCTCCGGTCTCCTTCTTCGCCTCGGCCTCCTTCTTGATGTCGTCCTTGTTGAAGTTTTCCAGCACGCACAGGACCAGGTCGGACTGGGCTTCCACCCAGTTGTCCAGGGCCTCCTGCCCGCCGATCTTGAGGCACCTGAAACGGAGAGCAGCAGTTTCACACGCATGTGTGTGTGCCAGCTGCCGCATTCTTTAACTGGTTCTCTCACCGCTCCTCCCAGTTGGCGAATCCCGCGTCCAGCCGGTTGTACATCCTCTCCTCCTTGTCCATCTGATTTAAGGAGTCCTCAAAGTCGCCTCCAAAGGGATCCCAGTCGTCATCGTTCACGGATGCTCCAGCTGCGGGAGGAAGGAAACGAAGGATGGATGTTCGCTCCACTTGTTCCAATTTGTTCAAGCGTAAAGAGACGACGATCCTTCTCTTGGGTCACTACTGGATCAATTAGGGTGAGGGACAGGGCCGAAGCTTCCTTCTCTCCCCCGTGTACGTAGAACGAGGAGAAACACGCATCCATGCAAAAATTATAGGAGTTTTGATCCTTTGCGAATGTAACATAATGCGTAGTATTAGTATGTGTAAAGTATCGAAAGCAGTCGATATGCATTTATAGCAAGAGGTCATAACTGAATGTGACTCCAAAAAGAGTTGCATTCATTTATTAATGAATCAAGACATTTGACATGAAAGAAATCAAAGAATTTGTTGGACTGCGTTTAGTTCTCATATTGTTGTTTTAAGAACGTTCCCTGATACTAGATTGTTTTTTTCTTCCTCACAAAGTAGGAAGAAGAATGGCAGTTTGTAATCGACTTTAAGAAGGACTTTGCCGCCAATTGCAGTATAAATCGGGCTAAAAAAAATCTTAAGATAACTTGCAACAGAATTTAGCACGCGACAGTGGAACTTTCTGAACAATTGCTGAGAAACCCCCCCTACCCACCGCAGCTGACTTCTCTCACCCACCTCCATGTAATGCCGTCGCGAAGAAAATGACCGAGGACAAGAGCGGAAACATCATGGTGATGATGATGGGCAGGGCGACCTCCCGGCCAAGAAAAAGAAACTCCCCCCTCCCCCTTCCAAGCGTCTGAATTCCGCTATGCGTCACTTGCACCCACAGCAGAGAGAAAAGTCCATTCCAATGGAAGTCTCTTTTTTTGTCACAACAGACCACCCTGCTGTTCTCCGCCTCCTTAGGAGCGATACAGCGGCTATTTATTGCCTATATTGAGATTGCTCTACTGGCGCCAAAAGACAGCAATGTTGCTCGGGAAAACCTATTAAGAGGAGCTGGAAGTGGTAGAGAAGCCTGTCCTGTCAGTAGGCTCACTCGCTCGCGCAAAGACCCAAGACTCCGCAAGTCCAACAAGGCTGGCTGCTCTGCTCAGTCAGCGCAGAGCCCAGCGCAGCAACTCACTCAGCTCTCAGCAGCCCACAAATTGAGAGAGAGAAAGAAAGAGAAGCCCCAACAAGACCGCTTTGGCACTCGCTCCTCCCTTCTCCTCCTCCTCTCCTTTCTTCTGGTGTGTAGTGTAGTAGTAAGTAAGCCCCGTCCTTCCTCTTCTTTCTCTCTTTCTTTCTGCTTCTCCCTGAGTGCTTCCAGTTCCAGCTCTCTCTGCTGGCTGGGTCAGTCACTCACAGTCACAGTTGCAGCTGTTTTTTGATCTGTACCGGTGTGTGGCCAGGATCGGCTCATCATAATCACAATGCGCAAATTGCGGGATTGAGAATAAAGTAAAGTCCTTCATAAAGAAAAATTCCATAGGCCATAAAAAAGATAAAAGCAACATTTCTAAACGCATGGCAATCCAGTAAAGACAGAAGCAAAGATGTTGTTTGATTTTTCTATATTTTGCTCTTTCCGAATTTTTGCTCATGGTCACGGCACGGCCAACTGCAAACTGCAAACTACAACAAAGCAAAAAGACAATAACACAAAGAATAAGCAATCCACAAAACCAGCAAGTGTCTTCATTGAACAGTGTTGCCACACCTTGCAAAAATTTTTATTTATGACCTGCATTTTTTGCGAATTTCAAAAACGTTTGCGTTTACCGTATAAAAGCGTTAAATTTTTGCTGAAGTTTGAATCTTTTTGCGACTTTTGTCACTTTTTAAGAGCTTACTTGCTAAAAATTGAAGCTGACCCTGTGGTAACACTGTCACAGAGTTTGGTAGCAAGGTGCTCAAGTAGTGTGTGTGACTGCACATACATGTACATATCGTACTTAACTAGCACCACCTTCCTGGTGTGGTGACTGGTGAGGTGAGAACGTCTAGTGCTTGGACCAAGAGCTGACACCAAGCTTGTACGTAGTGTACAGTATTTCCGTGGTTCTCAATCAGGAACGGAGAAAAGTCTGTCATCATGAGCTCCTACGGTCCTGCTCTGCCACAAGGATTTGCCAAGAAGGGTGGTGGTGACGGTGGTGAGGCCGCAACTGAGCCGATCGGACCCTTTTCCCCATCCAAATCCAGAGCAGCAGAAGGTACTGCTTCGTCAGAACCAGAAGGACAGGAGGAGGAAGAGGAGGCGACTTTGGGACCAGCACTGCCACCTCATCTCCTCAGGAAGAGGGAGGAGGAGAGGAAAGGAAAGGAGGAGGAGGAGGAAGAGGAAGAATCGTCCGACGAGGATGACGAAGCCCTGATCGGTCCGATGCCTCCCAGGCCGGGAGAAGAAGAGTCCGGCTCTTCCTCCGGGGCCGGAGCAGAAATCGAGGCAAGGGCAAGGAGGATGAGGGAGAAGCTGGAAGGGAGGCAAGAGTCTGGAGAGCCCAAGAGAGAGACCTGGATGCTGGAGCTGCCAGAGGACAGGTCCAAGTGTTTCGGTCTGGGCCCGAGGCAGTTCAGCAGGAGCAACGCGGAGAAGAAGGGGCGGGACAAGACGTGGACGGAGACGCCGCAGGAGAGGAGGGCCAGGATGGAGAGGGGAGGGGACGCGGAGAAGCCGGAGGAGGAGGAGGAGGAGGACGGCAAGAGGAAAGAGGAGGACGCGGACGTGCTGGCGTACCTGGCCTCCATCAAGAGGGACCAGGAGATGGAGAAGGTGTCGGACGAGTTGAAGGAGAAGAGGGGCACGGAGAGCCTGATGGAGATGCACGGGAAAAAGCTGAAGCGGAAGCGCAAGGAGGAGGAGGAGGAGAGGAAGAAGGGCGGCGGGGTGACTGAGAGGAGACCCTTCGACAGAGACGTGGACCTGCAGGCCAACAGGTTCGACGCGGCGCAGAAGGAGATGATGCTGAAGCGCGCGAGACAGTTGGACGACAGGTTCTCCAGGGGCGCAACAAAGTTTCTATGAGGATGAAAACGAGCATAATAAATAACCTCCTTCGTGTGGAGAGCATTCCTTCTCCCCCCCCTCCCCTTAGTTACTACTACGTAACGTGTAATGTGCCTTTTTGCAGATGTCTGAGCTTCCCCATCTGGGCAAGCGGTGCTGTTTCCCCGAGTGCCGGCAGTTGGACTTTCTCCCGGTCAAGTGCAGGTGCTGCGAGAAGGACTTCTGCAAGGAGCACTACTTCACCGACAGCCACCGTTGCGAGAAGGCAGGAGAGGAGGGGAGCGGAGGGAGGCGGCCAGACCTCGCGAGGGAGGACGCGGGCGAGGGGAGCTTCGCCTGCTCAATACCTGACTGCAGGAGGAGGGAGCTGGTGGAGATGGGTTGCGCGGGCTGCGGCAGGCACTTCTGCCTGGCCCACAGGCACGGGAGGGACCACTCGTGTGCCAAGCTGGAAGAGGAGGAGGACATCAGGAGAAGGCAGCTGGAGATGCCGGCCACGAAGGAGATGGTGGCCAGAATAACGTCTTCGTCTTGCGACTCCCAGCCAAAGAAGCTGAGGAGTGCAAAGAGCCGGAAGACGGCGGCCAAGGTGCAGCTGATGAAGCTAAAGCTGAAGTCGAAGGGGAACTCCGGGCTCCCGCAGGACGAGAGGGTCTACCTAAAAGTGTTTCCCCCCATGACGAAGCACGGTTCGAAGCCGCCCTGCGGGGTCTTCGTCTCCCAGAGCTGGAGTCTGGGCAGGGTGGTCGACGCGGCGGCCGAACTGAGCGGCGTGGACAACAGGAACAACGTGGCGGACGCCGACAAGCTCAGCTTGTTTCGGCATGCTGACGGAAAGGACCTCTGCGGTCTAAAGGGAGTGGGAGCGGAACTGAGGGAGCTGCTGGATTCTGAGGAGTTGTTTAACGGGGACGTAGTGGTCCTGGAGTTTGTCTCTAAAGACGATAACTCCTCCCCCCGGTTCATAGATACTTCTCAATACTTGGACAAGTAGTTCGACAGTGCTGTGTGATAAAGTTGTGATCTTGGGAAGTGTAAGAGCGCCAAATAAAGGAGACGTCCGTCTTTGTTAAAAGTTTCCTTGCCCATGTATGATTAATATATTCTGATCTTTGCACTTTCAGGTGTTGTGTGAGTGGTCTCAGGCGCCACCCTCTCCTCATCGTATATCGTAACACCGAATCTAAAATGCCGGGTGACGTTCTGAAACTGCAACCCAAACTGACCAAGCCTGACTATGACGTCGAAATCTCGACCACGAACGGCAATGCGGCCATTCTCGCCTCCCACCTAGAGAAGGACGACGGAGGGAAGCCGAACCCCATTGTATTCTTTGACCTCACGGTGGGCGGAGAACCGGTTGGGCGGATCGTCATGGAGCTCTACTTGAAGGTCGTCCCCAAGACTGTGGAGAATTTCAAAGCGCTTTGCACTGGAGAAAAGTGAGTACTGTACACGAAAGTTGAGCTTTTTTTTTATGTCCGTCTTATCTTGGTTTCTTGTTCAAGGTCCACCCCTGAGAAATCCCTGACGTACAAGGGCTCCGTCTTCCACCGGGCCATCAACCGTTTCATGATCCAGGGTGGAGACTTCACCAACGCCGATGGAACCGGTGGAGCCTCGATCTTTGGAGAGAAATTTGCCGATGAGAACTTCTTGCTGCGCCATGAAAAGCCCGGTCTGCTGAGCATGGCCAACGCGGGGCCGGACACCAACGGGTCCCAGTTCTTTATCACAACCGTCAACTGCCCTCATCTGGATGGGAAGCACGTTGTCTTTGGCGAAGTGCTGAAAGGCATGGGCATCGTGAACGAGATTGAGGTTTCCCCTGTCGGAGAAAATGACCGTCCTGTCAAGGAGGTGAGGATCTCAGATTGTGGCCAGCTGGAAGAGGGCACAAAAGACTTTGGCATCTGCGAGGACGATGGGACTGAGGACGTCTTTCCATTTCATCCCGAAGATGTTGACATGGATTGGTGCGTATTAAGCACGTGCTCATACTTCGGCAAGGGTGACACAAGGTCTCTGTGGAGTGGGTTGGCTCTTGGGGGTTAGCAAAATTTAGAGGAGAGGGTACTATTTTGCCAACAGTGAGGGAAGGTGGTGAAGTCCCCAAAAAGAAAAGCCGGCAAGAGGGGGTTATTTTTTTTTTTTTTTTTTGTCAGGAGGGGATACCCCGTAGGAGCATCATATTAGGAGCCTACCTACTATACAGTACTTGTGCTACGTTTTACTTATTTTACGTTTATTCTGGCAGGTATCTCGTGGAGAATTTTGAAAAAGTGATGGACACAGTCGCAAAGATAAAATCTTCTGGGAACCACTTCTTCAAGCAGCAGAATCTCAAGACTGCTATTCGAAAATACCGAAAAGCCTTGAAGTACATTAACTTACTAAGAGATTCCATGGGGTCTACAAGGTAAATGTTCGCAATGAACCAAAATACGTAGGTAGTTTTTTTTTTTTTACTTGCCCCCTAAATGATGGAATTCTCCAATTTATGTTGAAGGGAACGCGAGGAGAAGGAAATCCGGTCTTTGGAGATTCCCTGTTGCTTGAATATCGCCGCAGTTGCCATCAAGACTGGAGACTACGAGGAAGCTCTGAAGCAATGCAACAACATCCTGGAGGTTGACCCGGAGAACCCCAAAGCACACTTCAGGCGTGGCCAGGCCAAGAGGGGTCTCAAGGACTACGACTTGGCACTCAAAGACCTGATGAGGGCCAAGGAACTGGCACCAGGAGACAAATCCATCTTGGGAGAGATTGTCAAAGTGCGGGAGCTCAGACAGAAATACGTCGATGTGGAGAAGACCATCTACGGAAGGATGTTCAAGTGAAACAAAGAACACAGTGGTTATTTGGCTCATCCACCATTGCTCGGCTTTGTTTTCCCGACCAGACATCCATTTCTAAAAAATGCCCAATACGTGTGCAATTTGTACGCAAAAATGGCTAGTTTGTGCGCAAAAACTGGCACAAACTGGACACTTTTATATCATAAATCGTCACGCTAAATTCGTTACCGTTTTTGTTTTTTGTAGCTACTAATGGCATTTGCGTGAAAGGGGCACAAAAGGCAAAAAAATTGCCAGTTTGTGTGATCAAAAAGTAAAAAAAACAGTCGTGGCTAAATAATGTCTGGTTTGTGGCAACGTGAGAGATGTTGTGTCTGGTGGGGTTGTCGTTATTGCTGTGATCGGTGTGTAGTAGTACGAAAATGTGATGTCTTTCTGCATTGAAAAGAAGTAAATGGTAGAAATATAAACTTTTTCTTCCGACCAAGTTCTGCATTACTGAGTTACTGGAGTTTAGCCACCGCTGAGTGTGACCACTTAAAAAAGCTTCTTTTGACTGTGTATCAACACATCTTTTTAAACTTTAAAAATAGTTTAAAAAGACGACGGCGGCGGCGTTGCCCGTACCGAAGTGTCCAAAGCTAAATGGGCAGCCTTTATGAAGAACTTTCTCTCTCCTCTGCTCTTACCTATACCTAGATGTATTTTCCTACCAAGAAAGGGTAGAAGAGGGATATAGTCCACACTATTTATTTTACTACATCTGATTGTGACTACACGAAGTAAACCTTCCTGTAATATCTAAAAAATTAAACAAGTGCCTGACTCCTTTCGATTTCTGGGTAGTGCAGCTTCGTATTCACGGCTTGTCCATGTTCGTTCTTGTCGTTCTGAGCCTGGAATGGAAGTCAGCATTGCCTCCAGCGGTGGCAATCTCAACCAGGGTGGCGGTCTCACTGTCCAGGAGGTGGGAGTTCTTGTATGACCTGACCCTGACAGCATCCTTGACGTCGTCGGCAGAGACGAGCGAATCAGGAGTCAGGAAGTGCACGGTGGTCGTGGGGGTGTCGAAGAGAAATGCGTTCTGGTCGAAGCGACCAGACAAGCCTGGAAGAATAAACTGCAGGTGAAATTAATTTACTTGCCTAGTATCCAGATTTGCTTTTTTTTTAACCTTCTGCCGTGATCCAAGTGTAAGGAGCGACAGCGTCGGTTGAGATGTCGATGCTAAAGCTGTTAACGTAAAAGTCGTCGTCAAAGTCGAATTCTTTGTCCTCGTTGACGTCGATGACTGTGATGTTGGGCACGGACAGACCCAGGGAGAACTTGGGGTAGGGCATCCAAGTGTTGGAAGCGACGGTGGTGTCAGAATCAACTAGTCTGCAGTGGGGGGGGGGAAGAAAGGATGATGGCATGCCCACACCACATGCAGTAGCAAGTTCTAGGTGGTAAGTTGGTCTGACCTGACATGGATGAAGCAGTATCCCTCGTCGACCTCCCCATCTTCGCCGTCGCAACCTCCATTTTGCAGCAGGGTCTCCATTGACTCGGTGTGCACCACTGCGCTGCTCTGGCTCGGGAAGGAGTCGATATCGACCTCCTCCACGAAGGCGTCGTCGAATCCGGTCCAGCGCTTGACCGAGATGACGAGGGTCAGGTCCTCCATCGGCTGGGTGAGGTCCGAGGCCACCGTCACCTCCATCGACCCCTCGCTGACGACGGGCGACACCAACACGGCCCTGAAGGCCAACTCGCCCATGTAGTGGGAGGGCTTCCAAGTGCCTGCAAGTGGCCATTAAACTGTTTGCAACGGCAATACGGGAAATGGCCAGTTGCGCAATTAGGCTCTTTTTCTTTTTGCCTCCATATTCGAGTGAAGCCCAAGATGCTCCCGGCCAGATGTCGTTGAGTTGCCAGTAGAGTGCGCCTGCGCAGAATCCCTCCCCAGCATCCTCGTCCATAATCCGGAACATCTGGCGCCTGTAGGACTCGGTCTCGGTCTTCAGAGACACAGCCTGATAGATCTGGTTGAAGGCGTCAAGGGAATAACAAAAAAAAACAGCGTTTGCCTTTATGGCAGTAACAGTACCGGTACTAGTTGCCAGAAAAGAAAAAAATGTACAGTGCTATACATAACACATAGGTAGCAGAAAAAGCAGAAAAAGAGCAAGACCACCATCAACAAGATTCATAACGTGACAAAAATTCTATTGCAAAAGCTAAGAAATCAACAGCTGCTCCAAAAGTATACAGGGATACACAATGGCACTGAACGTTAAGCAGCAGCAAGGCTAGACGAGCAGTTACATGTACTACAACTGCAACATTAGCGGTAGCAGAAGCAACAGCACAAGCAGCAGTAGCACCAGCAACAACATCAGCTGTAAAAGCATCACTAATAAAGCACTGACAGCAGAGAAAACTTCAAAGACTAGAGCAGCAGTAATAATGTTAGCAACAACAGTGGCACAGGCAACAACACCAGCAGCAGCGCCAACGGCAACTGCAAAATTGACAACAATGACACTGAGAACATTGACATTACACACAATAAAAGTAATGATAATAAAAGAGAATGTGTCCTCCTTCCCCTTCATCTCACTTGGGCCTGGTATAGAAACTCCTTGTATCCTTCCTCGGTGCCCAGCTCTTCTTCCGAAGGCAAGTCCATCTTCATGTCGATCTGGTTGGGCAACTCCTCGTTACCATTAGGGTGACGTTGGCGCTGAACACGGGAGAGAAGGGGAGGGAAGCAAGAGGGAGAAACGTCAGAGTTGCCACATTGACAATTAATCAATAAGCATACAACTTCTCACGTGATTCGTGAACTCTGAATAGAAGCTCCAATCTTCTGGTTCGGAGAATCCGCTCAAGATTTCAAAAGACGGATAGGACTGAAAAGAAAAACATGGTCTTACTACCTATACCTAGATTTTCTGCTACTACCTCTCTTTCTTTCCTCTTCCGTCCTCCTCACCTGGAAGCCGTACTCTGAGGCGAACCTGGTCGTCAGGTAGATGCTGCTGTCCCAGTTGTCCTCCACGTAGTTGTAGTAGTGGATGTCCCCGTAGATGGTGCTGTACGGATTGGAGGCCAGGTATCCCTCGGAAATGGTCTCGTCGCCGTTGGTCGGACTCGAAACCTTGTTTGCGGAACAACAAACAACCAAAAAAGAGACGTACTATATCTATTATGTATTGTTATTATTTTGCTAATAATGTGTTTGCTCTTCACCAAGAATGGCCTGTTTGGATCTTCCGCTTCCACCCTGGCCATGATGACATCCACGTACAAGGCCAGGTAGTCGGCAGAGTACTGAGCGTAGTCACTGTCGGTCCCATACCTGGAGGTATATCGAAAAATGATGACAATCTTCGTGTCTCTCTCTTTCTTTCTTATCCCCCCTCCACTTCCCAATTGTCGGCCAATGCAGCTTCGTTCTCGTTGTTTCCCGCCCACAAAGCGATGGAGGCGTGATGTTGCAGACGACGGATCTGGGCAAAGAAGCATTATTAGCTTTTTCTTTTTTTTTTTAAAAAAAAGCCACCAGTATTTGGGAAAAAAAACTAAACGCCTTCGTCTTCCTCCTCCTCACTTGCGTCCTGCTCTCCCTGTCAGCGCTCTCAAGGTTTTCCTGATTGGCCTGGTACATCGAGCAGGCGAACATGTGGTCCTGCCAGACGAGGATGCCCAGCTCGTCGCAGGAGTCGTAGAACGCGTCGCTCTCGTAGATGCCCCCTCCCCAGACGCGAATCATGTTCATGTGGGACTCGCGCGCGGAGTGGAGCAGCCCGTGCGTGTACTCGGGCGTCACCAGCTCCGGCAGCACGTGCGCCGGGATCCAGTTTGTGCCCTTCATGAAGATGTCGAGCCCGTTCACCCTGAACATGAAGGTGAGCCCCTCCTCCAGGGGATCCTGGACCAGTTCCACCGTCCTGAACGCTACCCTCTGCTCCACCGTGGAGGCGTCCCCGCCGTAAGGCGTGAAGGAGACGCTCAACTGGTAGAGCGTCTGGTCGCCGTACTCGTTGGGCCACCAGAGCTCGACGTCCGAAGCTGAGAACTCTAGCGTCACCCTTGCAGCAGCCTCAGCAGGGTCGGACCCAAAGTAACCTGAAAAATTAGGAAAAGTTGCAGGATTTTGGCTTAATCGTTGCCTACCCTGCGTGTCAATTGATTCGTTACCTCCCTCTGGCTCCTCCAGAGTGACTGGGAAGACCTCAGCGTCCATCAGACCGTCGATTTCTACTTCCACATCTCCAGTCACCAGAGTCACCAAAGGATCTTTCTCGAACACCAAGTCCAGATGGCAAGTCCAGTCACCGCTAGAGTCATCCTATTGCAACGACAAGATCATGCGAGCACACGAACCATCGTCGTTTCTTCTTGTCTCCTTTTGTTCCTACCTTGACGGTGGTCCATTTGACATGTCTGAGGACAGCCTCTTGGAACGACTCCAGGTAGAGTGGCTTCCAGACTCCCATGGAGGGAAAGGCCGGGCCCCAGTCCCAACTGACGAACGTTGCAAGCTAACTTCACAGCTGTCGATAAAGGAACGTCTCCCTGGTCCTCACCTGAACGAAGCCTGCATCTTCCTGATGTGGTTCGCGTGGCATTCCCCTTGGAACTGGGGATCAACGCACTCGGGCGGGACGATGTAACTGAGAATTAACTTAACATCAATAACAACATCAGCAAACAGATTTTTCTCCTCCTTTTTTTTTTTTGCCCACCTTTCCGCTTGCAAATCAAACATCTTCTGTGAGTATTCGAGTGGCGACTGGAACTGGATTTCAATCTGGTTGGAACCCGGGAAGAGGAACTCGGCCACGTCGAAGGAGTACCGGACGAACATGTTGTCGGTGCCGCCGATCAAGCGGCCGTTCAGCCAGATGCTGCTTACCGTGTCCATGCCCAGGCAGTCGAGAATGACCATGTGGCCACCCTGGAGGAAGGAGGAGTCCAGACTGAACTGAGCCGAATATGTCCAGTTCTCCCAGGCCACCCATCTTCAAAGGGGATAGAACAGCGGGTCGAATGAGGCTGGCACGCGTGATGGCAGCAGATGGAGACAGACCTGAATTCGTCATCGTTGAATCGATAGTAGAAGTCTGTTTCGTCCAAGACTCCAGCCTGGTGCAGATCGGTGAATACGCCGCCGGGAACGGTGCCCGAGACCTGGAGATGAATTGGGGATGAGTTTACAGCATCCCACAACTGGCCAGATGATGATGGTGGCGCCACCTACACTGATCTCGTTAGGTTCGTTGCTTAGCGTCCAAGTGAGGTCCCCGAGGTCCAGCCTCTGATACTCAGAGGTCGCAGACCGAGCGAGCAGAAAGGCAAGAAACGGTGCAACATAAAGGCGAAGCATCATTTTTCACCCTTGCGTACAATATGGATGGACAACTGGACTTGCAGACAGAAGATCATGAAGATAACCTTCTGACCGAATAGTTTTATCTTTGTTGACTCATTTGTCTCCTGACGTCCGCGAAGCAACAAACATTTCAGCTTGATGTTTGCCGCAAAAAAGTTTTTTGGATTAAGATTTTTTTGGATTTCTCCATTAAAAAAATTCTGTCAAGAAATTGTTTAGATTAGTTTTTTTTAAAAAAACAGTTCTAAATCAAGCAATTAACTTCAAGTGAGGCAAAAAACAGCCATGCCCAACATGCCCTTACGATATTTTTTTCATAAGAATCACACCAAATCTATCTCCCTTACTATTCCCCGTGTGTGTGATTTTTAATTCTGCAGTCCGAAATGATCCCACTTGAAGTGATGTGTGATTCTTATGAGATGGTGGGAGGATACGTGTCAACTGGCAGAATCTGTGGAATAGGTACACACCTTGAACATGAACATTGAACGACGATGTATGATTCTTAACTTTTTCTTGTTAACTGTTGGAGGGGGGGGGGACGGGCGGACGCGACTGGTTATTGTTCAGTCAAGAAGAACTGTGTCTGTTGATGAAAATTTCATGGGCGAGGGAGAGGTGGAAACTATCAAGACTACGAGATGTCAACGTAACCCTTAGGAGGTGGAGACGGAGGAGACTGCACCTGGAAAGGTAAGCTTGCCTTGGAAGATGTTGCCATAATTTTGATTTCTAAAAGTGTTTCTCTCTCCTCCGCCGAAATAGTAAGGGTTGCGTGATTCCTGAAAACAAAATATTCCGAAGCCACTTGGTCCTTTCTTGTCAATAATCAAAACATCGAGAATCGAGATTTGAGCGAGATCAACAAATCAAAAGCCGCGGACAAGGAGGACCTTTGTTGCTCTATCAAATAATTAAAAAAAAATCTCATGGGAGACCTCTTTAACAGGGAGGAGTCGTCTTGGAGGATGAGGTAGAGGTCAAGGACGAAGAAAGGAGTGCAGGGGGACAAGGGCACCAAGTGCAGATACAGGAAGATAAAGGGCTTCTTCAGCAGGGACGGACAATTAGCAGCAGCTGGCCTGCACTTGACGGCAAGCCAAGGTAACTAGAGTGAAAACGTTTTACTTCACTTTTTAGTGCCCACTTGTTTTCTCTTAATCTCTAGACTATACCGCGATACTTTTTTATGTCTGACTTGGCGCTCTCCCTGATTCGTGAGGCCCTGCAGCAGTTTGAGGGGAATGACACGTGGCTTTAACATGCCCTTGTTCATCCTTTGGAGCTCTGATGACAGGATCTGCCACCAGAAGGAGGCGAAGAGGCTCTAAAATTGGGTCAGCTCCAGGGACAAGATGTGTCCGGAGCCAGGCACAACCTCTTTATCAAGAAGGGTGCTATCCCAGACGCCGCCCTGGTGGACGCCTACCATTTGTTGAAGGAGAGAATTAGGCCCGGGGGCAGCAAGAAGGGGGTGGATGCAGAAAAAGGAGGGAGGAGGGAGGAGGACAGGCTGAAGAGTGATCTAAAGAGAAAAAAAAGGACTTGTCACGTTTGTCCGGCCGAAGTGATTCTAGTTCGAGAAAAGAATGCTTATTACTCGTACTATTGCTTGTTATTAACTCCTTCCACTGTAGCAATTAGTTGGAAGCAATAATACTCTTCATGGATTTGCAGTTGATGCAAAAAAAACCTGTTCCACTAAAATGTACATGTTCTTTCCAAGCAGATGGACAGGCCAGAAGTTGTCAGCTCAATACGTGAATTGAGGGAGGGTGCAGATGTGGAGGACGAGACGGAGGCCAAACAGGTTTGTTGTCTTATCAGGCCAGTACAGTGGAATTTCGATTTTACGACTTGGTTGGCTGGTACCCAAAAAAAACATTAATATAAGTGATTTTATCGTAAAACTGAAATGCAATTCAGTAAAACGGGTGAATTTGAAGACACAGCATGCATCGCAAATTTGAGACATTAAAATCGACATTGTACTGTAGCTTATTTTGTGGCATTTTTTACAATTCTATTAATTGTTCAGATCCTGGCAGTGAAGGATGATCACGTGTTCGTGTGGAATCGCCGGGACTTCTCCATCCTGACCATCTCGCTCAATCAAGGTGAATGGAGGGAGGGGGCGAAATGACAGTAAAAATTCACTTTATTTTACAAAATTACAGCTCTCTCGCAAGAAGATGACCGGATCCAGACCTTCTTCTTGACCGACACGCCCCTCTTTGAGGTCAGAAATACGTTTTTCTGTTTATTCTTGTTTTGTAAACTGTGCGTACTACTTAGTATTTAATAGTACAGTAGAACTCAGATAAACGGGACAGGTCGAGAGATAGTATCCTGTTTAACTGAGTGGGTTCATGTAGTGTTTATTACATTCTGTTTCCTAGGACATGTCCTAGTCAACCGAGTCCCAATTAAGCGAGTTCCACTGTGCATTTTACTTGTCAGGTGGAACGTGTCGTCCCCAGCCTCTCGGGCCGCCGGCTCTGCCTCCACGGGAGGAAAGGGGTCATGTGCGTCGATCTGCCAAGGTATCAAACCAGTTCGTGAAGCTGTCGTGAGCATTTGTTGTTCTTGTTGCTGCTCGTAGTAGATAGTGTTTACTATGCTAATAAAGCAATGCGTCATTTAAAGCTTTAATGCGATCGTTAAGGTAGGTACAGTACGTACATCAATTATTTTTTCAAATCAAAGGTTTCTTTATCCCCTTCAGGAGGTCAGGTAGGAGCGGCCGCTTCTCCTCCGGGCAGAAGGAGGTCACCTGCAGATCGAGCGGGGTGGCGGAGCGATTCTTCCTTTCTCAGGTAACCAAGAGAAACATTTTTTTATTTCATGGTTGTTTTTTTTTTCCTGTGAAAACACGTATTGACCAATTTCACTTTTCCCAGCAGTCCCGCTTGGTGGTCCAGCACGTTCTTTGGCATCCCGGTTCGGCCTCCGACTCCCACCTGGCCGTGCTCTCCTCGGACAACCACCTCCGCTACTACAACGTGGAAGTTGACAGGCAGAACCCGGAGCAGAGCATCGGGCTGACCAGGAACGGCGACGACGGCGGCGGTCACTTCTTCGGCGAGGCCTCCCTGTCCGTGCGGGCATCCTTGGGCGAGACCGCGATTTGCTTCGCCTTCGCGCCGACCCCGCCGGAGCCTGAGGCCACTTCGGGCGTCGACGGCGACAACGGTAATGGCCTGTGGCCGGCCTTTGTCCTGCAGGGGAACGGAGAAATATTATGCGTGGTGGCTGGACTGGGAGCAGGATCCGTGGAGCACAGGGTCTTTGGTGAGCCTAATAATTATTGTACCATAGTCAGCGTTCTATTTAACTGTTTTTTTATTTGGCAACATTTTGGACTAGTATAAGGA
>JAAUYM010046472.1_pt1 | contig 19390 bp, 17 predicted proteins | sample 7278001 | NCBI WGS metagenome assembly JAAUYM01 (sample SAMN14350224, study PRJNA611818) | marine sediment metagenome | isolation source: surface marine sediment (1.8m) | place: French Polynesia: Moorea | collected 2018-08
CGAAGACGAAGTGGCGCTCACACGTGAAAAAATCGGTTGGCAACATCCACCATTCGAAATACCAGAGGAATACTACAGCGCCTGGGATGCACGCGAGCGTGGTGCCAACCTGGAGCAGGCCTGGCAATCATTATTCAACAGTTACGCCAGCGCCTACCCCGAGTTGGCAGCCGAATACCAGCGGCGCATGGCAGGCGAACTGGTTGCCGATTGGGATAAAATCGTTGCTGATTATATTCAGCAAACTGCGACGAAAGGAGAAACCATTGCCTCGCGTAAGGCATCGCAAAACGCGATCGAAGCCTTTGCTACGCATTTGCCCGAGATGATCGGCGGCTCGGCGGATCTTACCGGGTCGAACCTGACGAACTGGTCAGGTTCGGTCACGCTAAATCGACAGCAACGCGACGCCAACTACATTTCCTATGGTGTCAGGGAATTTGCCATGGCTGCGATCAATAACGGAATCGCGCTACACGGTGGTTTCATTCCCTACTCGGGCACGTTTCTGATTTTCTCTGAATATGCACGCAACGCCCTGCGCATGGCAGCGTTGATGAAACAACAAAGCATCTTCGTTTTTACCCATGACTCTATTGGCCTCGGTGAGGATGGTCCTACGCACCAGGCCGTAGAACAGGCAGCAACACTGCGTTTAATACCCAATATGTCTTTGTGGCGCCCATGTGATGCGGTAGAATCTGCCGTCGCCTGGAAGGCGGCAATCGAACGAAAAGATGGTCCGACAAGCCTCTTGTTTTCAAGACAGGGGCTGCCCCACGTTGAACGGGACAATGAGCAGATTGCGGCGATAGAACGTGGTGGTTATGTACTGGTAGCCGGGTCGGACAAACCGGACCTGATTATTTTAGCAACAGGCTCAGAAGTCGCTATGGCACTGGAAGCTGCCGCAGCATTAAACGCAGAAGGCAAGTCTGTACGCGTAGTGTCGATGCCATCAACTGATGTCTTTGATCAGCAGGATGAAAAGTACAAGCAGTCGGTTCTACCTGACAGTTGTCGAAAAAGAATATCTATCGAGGCGGGCGTAACCCCATTCTGGAATAAATACACAGGATTAGATGGACTCGAACTAGGTGTTGATCGCTTTGGTGAATCAGCACCTGCCAAAGATGTATTTGAATACCTTGGACTCACGGTAACAAACGTGGTCAACGAAGCCAGGAAATACCTGGCGAACAATTGAACGAAAATTAAAGCAATAAGAGCGGAGTAATACGATGACAATCAAAGTCGGTATCAATGGTTACGGGCGAATCGGTCGCAACATCTTGCGCGCCCTATACGAAGCAAATCGCACAGACGAGATCGAAATAGTTGCGATTAACGATCTGGGGGATGCCAGCACCAATGCCCATCTTACCCAGTATGATACGGCACACGGCAAGTTTCCTGGCACCGTTTCGGTTGAAGGTGACTATATGATAGTGAATGGTGACAAGGTGCGCGTGTTGTCAGAACGCGATCCGGCCAAGTTACCATGGGGAGAACTGGGTGTAGATGTTGTACATGAATCAACCGGTTTTTTTGCCAGCAAGGCCAAGGCGTCGGCACACCTTGAAGGTGGCGCCAAAAAGGTCATTATTTCTGCACCAGGCGGTAACGACGTTGATGCGACTATCGTCTATGGTGTGAACCATGATGTATTGAAATCTACAGATACTGTTATATCAAATGCCTCCTGCACGACTAACTGCCTGGCACCAGTCGTTAAGGTACTGCATGAGAACATTGGTGTTGAGTCTGGTGTTATGACAACGATTCATGCTTACACCAACGATCAGGTGCTTACCGATGTTTATCATTCCGATCTACGTCGTGCACGATCAGCAACGATGTCAATGATACCAACCAAGACCGGCGCTGCGGCTGCAGTAGGACTGGTATTACCTGAACTTAATGGCAAGCTGGACGGTTACGCAGTGCGTGTACCGACAATCAATGTTTCCATGGTGGATCTCAGCTTTACTGCTGCAAAAGAAACCAGCATCGAAGAAATTACTGCGATGATGAAAAATGCAGCAGAAGGCGAATTGAAAGGCGTATTGGCATTTAACGACGCACCGCTGGTATCAATTGATTTCAACCATGATCCTGCATCGTCAACGTTTGATGCTCCGCTGACCAAAGTCATTGATGGCAAGCTTGTGAAAGTAGTCGCCTGGTATGACAATGAATGGGGATTTTCAAACAGAATGCTGGATACTACGTTGGCATTAATGAATGCATAGTAACGGAGATTTACTCGCTGTTACCCGGCTTAATATAGCCATTGCCCATGAAAGGCATACCATATAAATGTCTATACTCGTAAAAATTGCAGATCTTGATCTGAATGGTAAAACAGTTCTCGTAAGGGAAGACTACAACGTGCCGCTGAAGGAAGGTGCTGTCGTCGACGACACACGAATACGCGCCACGCTACCCACCATCAACCAGTTACTGGAAGCAGGCGCCAGAATTATTCTCGTATCGCATCTGGGCAGACCCAAGGCAGGTGAATACGACGAAAAGTTTTCCATGGCACCGGTGGCACAAAAGCTTGGCGAACTACTTGGCTATGAAGTTCCATTGGTTAAGGACTGGGTAAGTCAATTTGATATGGGCGATAACAATGTCGTCCTGTGTGAAAACGCACGTTTTGAGCAGGGAGAGACTGATGATGATGAAGCCCTGTCGCGCAAAATGGCACAAATGTGCCAGGTATATATCAATGATGCGTTTGCCACGGCACATAGAGCGCAGGCGTCTACCCACGGCGTTGCCAAGTATGCAGCGGTTGCAGCCGCTGGCCCACTGCTGATAAATGAACTGAAAGCGTTGACTAAAGCTTTGCGTGAACCGGCAAAACCTGTAGTTGCCATTGTTGGTGGCGCCAAAGTATCAACCAAACTCACCATACTCGAGAGCCTGTCTGAGAAAGTCGACCAGCTTATCGTTGGCGGCGGCATTGTTAATACCTTCCTCAAGGCTGCTGGCTACGAAATAGGCAAGTCACTATATGAACCTGACCTGGTTGACGTGGCAAAGCGATTACTGGAATCAGCGAAAGCCCAAGGCTGCGAAATCCCGCTACCTGTTGATGTTGTTTGCGGGAAAGAGTTTGATGAAAACACAGCTGCTGTTACCAAACCTGTTACAGAGGTCGAACAGGACGACATGATTATGGATGTAGGCCCGGAGACCAGCGCGCTACTGAATAAGCATATTGAACAGGCAAAAACTATTGTTTGGAATGGTCCTTTAGGTGTTTTTGAATTTGACCAGTTTAGCCAGGGTACAAGAAACCTCGCCGAGGCAATTGCCAGTAGTGATGCCTATTCGATTGCTGGCGGTGGCGATACGATTGCAGCTATTTCGAAATTCAATGTAGCTGATGGCATTTCCTATATCTCTACCGGTGGAGGCGCTTTCCTGGAATTTCTGGAAGGCAAGAAGCTTCCCGCGGTAGCGTTACTTGAAGAAGCCGCACGCGCATGGGCCGCAATGGAACGGGCAAGGGAACTATAACAACTTTTAATCATGCCTTAACACAGGCTTGTTAAAGGTATGTGAGCAGAGTCGTCAAGACAGAAAACAATTTAATGAGAAGAACCAAGATAATCGCCACGTTGGGCCCAGCTACCGATCAGCCAGATATGCTGGAGAAACTGCTTGATGCCGGTGTCGATGTGTTCCGTCTGAATTACTCGCACCAGACACACGTTGAACATGAACGCAGGATGAAAGAGATCCGCAAGCTATCTCTCAAGAAAAAACATGCCGTGGCCGTGATCGCTGACTTGCAGGGACCCAAAATTCGTATCGAACGTTTCCTGGAAGGCAAAGTTATCTTGCGTGAAGGGGCAAGATTCAAAATAGATACGCAACTGGCCAGTGATGCCGGTGACGAGACCCAGGTTGGTATTAGTTATAAGGAATTACCTAACGACGTTAAACCGGACAATTATCTACTAATTGATGATGGTCGGATCGTATTACATGTTAAATCAGTCGGTAAACATGTCATTGATTGTGAGGTAGTGACTGGCGGCGAACTAAGTAACAACAAGGGCATCAATTTGCAGGGTGGTGGTTTGTCGGCCAGCGCATTAACAGCAAAAGATGCCGCGGATCTAAAGCATGCTGCTTCTATCAAAGTAGACTACGTGGCGATTTCTTTTCCCAGTGACGCCGATGATATTCATGCTGCGCGAAAATTGATGGATGATTGCAAGTGCGGTGCGAGGATCATTGCCAAGATTGAACGTACCGAAGCACTGAACAACATAGAGGAAATTATTGAAGCATCAGATGTCATCATGATCGCTCGCGGCGACCTCGGTGTAGAGATAGGCGATGCCGCACTTCCGCCAGTACAGAAAAGCCTGATAAAAATGGCGCGTGATATGGATCGCGCTGTCATTACCGCAACCCAGATGATGGAATCTATGATCATGAACAAGATTCCAACACGGGCAGAGGTCTTTGACGTTGCGAATGCCGTCATCGATGGCACTGATGCAGTAATGCTGTCGGGTGAAACCAGTATAGGTAACTACCCTCACAAGGCTGTAGAGGCCATGTCACGAATTTGCGAGGAAGCAGAAAAGCAGCGCAGCGTAAGAGTCTCTGATCATCGAATAAACCAGCGCTTTGACAGCATTCCGGAAGCTATTGCCATGTCCAGTATGTATTCTGCCAACCATATTGGCGCCAAGGCCATATGCACCCTGACGGAAACCGGGGGAACCAGTCTATGGATGTCACGCATTAGTTCCGGTATACCTATTTTTGCTTTTACCAGGCATACATCTACCCGCCGCCGTGTCGCTTTGTATCGAGGAGTTTATCCAATTAAATTTGATATCACTCACACCGACCCTTTGGAAGCTAACAAGGAGATGATCGATATCCTGGTCAGCTTTGGCGCTGTAAAAGATGGTGATTTCGTCATCATTACCAAGGGGGACTTACGCGGTCGTCGTGGTGGCACTAACAATATGAAAATCATCCAGGTCGGGCAGGCACTGGAACACACACTATAGTAATCGAAGGTACTAACGAGGAGAGTGAACGTTATGAGCGCAGCAGAACTTGAAGCAACAGCCAGGGCCATGGTAGCCAGGGGCAAAGGTATACTGGCTATTGATGAAAGTATGCCAACTATAAAAAAACGTTTTGATACGATAAATATTGAATCGACCGAAGAAAGCCGCCGCGCCTACCGCGACCTGCTTATCACCGCGCCAGGCGGTAGTGACTATATCAGTGGCATGATCCTGTTTGATGAAACGATTCGCCAGGCCAGCAGTGACGGCACGCCATTTTCAAAAGCCCTGATCGATAACGGCATTATGCCTGGTATCAAGGTCGATACGGGCGCTAAAGATATGGCCGGGCATCCAGGTGAGAAGGTTACAGAAGGTCTGGATGGTCTCCGCGATCGTCTTGCCGAGTACAAGGAGCTGGGAGCGAAGTTTGCCAAATGGCGCGCTGTTATCACGATCGGTGATGGCATACCCAGCATGGCCTGTATCAAGGCCAATGCGCATGCCCTTGCTCGCTACGCCGCACTTTGCCAGGAAGCGGGCATAGTGCCGATGGTTGAACCGGAAACCTTGATGGACGCCGACAATACAATTGAGCGTTGCTACGAAGTTACCGAGTTAACTCTGCAAACGCTGTTTGAAGAACTTTATCATCAAGATGTCGCGCTTGAGCACACGATCCTTAAAACCAACATGGTTATTTCCGGCAAGAAGTGCCCAACCCAGGCCGATGTACAAACCGTTGCCGACATGACGGTTCGATGCCTGCTAAATACTGTGCCCGCGTCGCTGCCAGGCATTGTTTTCCTGTCAGGCGGACAGAGCGCAGAATTAGCAACAGCGCATCTGAATGCCATGAATGCCAGCTATAAAGATTTGCCGTGGCCGCTGAGCTTTTCCTATGGTCGTGCTCTACAGGAGCCATGCCTTAACGCGTGGGGTGGCAAGCCAGAGAATGTTGAGACTGCAACACAGGCCCTGCTGCATCGTGAAAAATGCAACAGCCTGGCATGCTCTGGCGAATATTCAGAATCAATGGAAAGTGCTGCCTGATAACAGCTAATTTCCGGCAGAAAACCCCGTGTCTTCAATAACTACTGATAACAATGGCAACATGACCGGCGAACAGGAAACATTAACCGCTGAAGCACGGGTTGCATTCCAGGCATTCCAGGACATGAGCAAAAGCAAGAATACTTATTTCAGCCTGCTGCAGGAAATCGATGAAAAGTACAAGAATGGCGGAGCACCAAGTATCTCTGAAAGCTTGCAGCTGGAGCAGTTATTAAAACAGCACGATAAAAATGTGTTGGCTTTTAATACTGCTATGGCCGCGGTCGAAGACCATGATGCCAGACTGCAGCTGATTCAGATGATGTCCTGAATTTTACTCCACCGTTACGGTGATCTTGCTCGACATCACTGGTGGGTCATGGGGTATATGCAGGTAATTTCCCAGCACAAGCTGTAAGGTGTAAGTACCTGGTTCTAGCGTCAGCTCTGTTTCTGTTTGACCACCACCGAAGTGTCTATGATTATCGTCTGCAGGTATTGGCATGCCTGGCTTGACGCTATCAACGTTGATAAGCAAGTGATGATGGCCTGTCTTGTCTTTTGTTACTCCGGCAGGCGCAACACCCATACCACTCAAACCAAACTTGACGCTAAATGTACCGCTCACGGTGTCGCCATCTGCGGGTTCAATAAAATAGACACTGGCGTCTGCAGGTGCTGCAGAGACGAGATCGTTTGCGTAAGCCGGTGAGAAAGCCAGCAATACAAACATAAATGAAAATAGTTTTGTATACATAATTACCTCAAAAAGTTAATGATCTGACCCGTCGATCATCCTGCTCTTGTCTGCTGCATCTTGCGAGAGAATGTCTTCAACTTCTCGCGCTTTATCCAACGTATCGGTTTGACTTTTCCATACGTGCTCTTCACTGTTGGACTGATCTTCATCAGATGAGCATCCTAAAAGTAATAATAGAAATAGAAAGTGTAAAATAATTTTCATTGATTGCTTCGATTATATTTTTTAATGATCAGGTTCATATAATATTTCATGTCATTCGCGCCTTGTTCTTGATAAGGCACTACGAACTAATTCATAAGTCTATTTCTTACCTCATTGTACTTTGCCACCGTATTGCTAATCACTTCTTGAGGCAGCCTCGGACCGGGCGCCTTTTTATCCCAGTCCAGGCTTTCAAGGTAGTCACGGACATATTGCTTGTCAAAACTGGGCGGACTGGTACCGACGCGATACGAATCTGCCGGCCAGAAACGCGAGGAATCAGGCGTCAATACTTCGTCGATAAGCACTAGCCTGCCCGCCTCATCAAGCCCGAATTCCAGCTTGGTGTCCGCAATAATGATACCGCGTTCACGCGCATACGCTACTGCCTCAAGGTAAATTGTGAGTGTCATATCACGAACCTGCTCTGCCAGTTCTCTCCCGATCAGCGCTTCTGTTGCGGCAAAGTCGATATTTTCGTCATGCTCACCTACCTCGGCCTTGGTCGCCGGGGTAAATATCGGCTCCGGTAGTTGCTCGGCCTGTTTGAGACCAGCCGGCAACTGTATACCGCAAACAGACTGTGTAGATTGATAGTCTTTCCAGCCTGAGCCAATCAAATAACCTCGGGCAACGGCCTCGATTGGTAGCGGTCGTAATTTTTTTACAACTAATGCACGCCCTTTTAACTGTTCACATTCCAGTTCGGACAGCACATCGTGCAATTGGATGTTGGTGAGATGGTTTGGTACCAGGTCGCTAAACTTATCAAACCAGAAATTGGATACCTCGGTAAGCACCATACCCTTACCCGGCACCGGGTCAGGTAAAATTACATCAAAGGCAGACAGGCGATCAGTAGTTACGATTAGCATATGCTTATCGTCGATATCATAAATATCCCTGACCTTACCCTGGTTTAGTGACTTGAGGCTGTTGACCTCGCTCTGATATAGCGCTTTAGGTGCTTCCGTCATTTTTCTGTAAATTCAAAAATTAAGCATCATTCTCCCATACTCATGCAGTCGCTGCTATTGTCTGTTTTTAGCGCCTGTTATACAGTCGCGTTCTCGAAATATGCTTGAATAAAATGACTAGAAAACAGGACAAACTACGTCTATTTGGTTTTAACAATCTGACTAAAACACTTAGCTTTAATATCTATGATATTTGCTATGCCCGTACCAAAACCGGGATCCAGGAATATGTTGACTATATCGACGAGGAATATAATTCCGACAGGTTAACCCAGATTCTGGAAGACGTGGCGAGCATTATCGGGGCCAACATTCTTAACGTGGCAAAGCAGGACTATGATCCCTTAGGCGCCAGCGTGACCTTGCTGATATCGGAGGAGGTGCCTGCCATGGCTGGCGTGACAAATAGTGAATCACCCGGGCCTACACCAGAAAGTCTCGTTGCACACCTGGATAAAAGCCACCTTACTGTACACACATATCCCGAGACCCATCCAAATGACGGTATCTGTACATTCAGAGCAGATATAGATGTCAGCACTTGCGGCATGATCTCGCCGTTAAAAGCATTAAACTTCCTGATACATAGCTTTGAATCGGACATTGTCATACTTGATTACCGGGTGCGCGGCTTTACCCGAGATACCAGTGGCAAAAAGCACTATATCGATCATGAGATTAACTCGATCCAGAATTACATTGATGAAAAAACCAAGGCACTCTATAAGATGATTGATGTGAACATCTTCCAGGAAAACCTGTTTCATACCAAGATGATGTTAAAAGACTTTGAGCTAAATGATTACCTGTTCAGGGAAGCTAAAGATGCATTGACTGAAGCAGAGCAGAAAAAAATAGAAGCAATGATACAGCTGGAGATGGAAGAAATTTTTAACGGTAAGGAATCAAGTTAAGCGTTACTATTTGTTCTTTTGTTTTGCCCATGAATCCCTGAGCGTTACCGTCCTGTTGAATACAGGTTTACCATTAACCCTGTCCCTGTTATCTACACAAAAGTAGCCAAGTCGCTCAAACTGGTAGCGCTGTTCTGGCTCAGCGCCTGCTAGTGAAGGCTCAAGCATAGCGGCAGGAATAATTTCTTTCGAGTCAGGGTTGAGAAAGTCTTTCCAATCGACTTCATGTTTACTGCTGTCAGGCGCAGGATCATTGAACAACCTGTCAAACAAACGGACTTCCGTTTGCAATGCATGCTCGGCTGATACCCAGTGAATAGTACCTTTTACCTTGCGTCCATCGGGTGCATTACCACCTTTTGTCTCGGGATCATAGGTACAACGGAGTTCGACAATATCACCTGCGTCGTTCTTAATGACCTCTTTACAAGTAATAAAGAAAGCATAACGCAGTCTGACCTCGCGACCCGGACCCAGGCGGAAGAATTTCTTCGGCGGGTCTTCCATGAAGTCATCGTGCTCAATATAAATTTCTCTTGAAAAGGGGAGTTCGCGCTCGCCCATTGTCGGATCGTTTGGATGGTATGGCGCCTGCAGCTGTTCTGTCTGTCCTGCAGGATAATTTTCGATAACAACTTTAAGCGGCTTCAATACACCCAGAACACGCCGCGTTGTTTTATCCAGGTCTTCCCGAACACTGTTCTCCAGTACTCCCATATCGATCACCGTATCATTCTTGGTTAGACCGATACGTTCACAAAAATCCCTTAGCGCCGCGGGTGAATATCCGCGACGTCGCATGCCGATTATCGTTGGCATCCTGGGATCATCCCAGCCCGATACCAGTTTGTTTTGTACTAATTCGTTGAGTTTACGCTTACTGGTTACGGTATAACTAAGATTGAGGCGTGCAAACTCAATCTGCTGAGGATGACAGCCAATATCCAGCTGGTCGAGATACCAATCATATAACGGGCGATGATCTTCAAACTCAAGTGTGCACAGTGAATGCGTTATGCCTTCCAGTGCATCAGAAATACAGTGCGTAAAATCATACATTGGGTAAATACACCATTTATCTGCTGTACGATAATGCGACATATACTTGATTCGATAAATGGCAGGATCACGCATATTCATATTTGGTGCAGACATATCTATCTTTGCACGCAGGACACATTCTCCTTCCTTGAATTCACCTGCCCTCATTTGCTCAAACAAAGCAAGGTTTTCCTCGACGCTACGATCGCGATAAGGACTGTTTTTTCCAGGCTCCGTCAGAGTGCCCCTGTATTCACGTGTCTGTTCTGCATCAAGATGATCGACATAGGCTTTACCATCGCGGATTAACTGTTGAGCAAAACCGTAAAGCTTGTCGTAGTAATCAGAGGCAAAAAACAGGCGGTCATCCCAGTCAAAGCCCAACCAGCGCACATCATTCTCAATAGACTCGGCGTATTCAATATCTTCTTTTTCAGGGTTGGTATCATCGAAACGCAGATTACACAGCGCGCCGTCGTATTCCTCGGCAAGACCAAAGTTCAGGCAAATCGATTTGGCATGACCTACATGCAGATAGCCATTAGGTTCTGGCGGGAAACGCGTATGCACGCGGCCAGCGTTCTTACCATTCTTTAAATCGTCATCAATAATATGACGGATAAAATTGCTTGGTTCGGGTTTATTGTTGTCAGACATATAACTGTGATTCCAGCAGCGTATTCAGGGTCAGCGACAAAGAAAGCGAAGTGTATCGAAGAAAGGTCTTTGTTTCGAGCATTAAGCCAATGTATAGAGTCTTGCCCTAGCCTGCTATAGCTGGAAGGTTTCCTTGCAAACCCATCGCCCTTTTCATGATGACCTGTTTGACCGCAGGTAAACCGTCAACAACGTCAAGCCCTGCGTTGCGCAGCCATGTTAACGTTGGGTTCCTGTTTTCAAATAGCAATTTGAAGGCATCCATCAGGTAAAGCATATTGCGGTTCTCGCCCTTACGCCAACGTTCATACCGCCGCAAGACCTGGTAACGCCCATAGTCACGCCCGCGCGATTTGGCATCGAGAACAATTTCGGTCAATGTCGCCATATCGAGTAAACCAAGGTTGGCACCTTGACCGGCAAGCGGATGAATACTATGCGCACTGTCTCCAATCAATGCCAGGCGCGGTTTGACATAATGCTCAGCCTGCGCGCGACTGAGCGGAAATACGACGCGTTCACTGCTGGCAGTGATGTTGCCTAGTTCATTTGAAAAAGACTCGGCCAGCTCGAAATGAAATGTTGCTTCATCTAGTTCCTTCAAGCGTTCAACATGATCCGGACTACTGGACCAGACAATGGCTGACTGCTGCGGATCAGACATTGGTAGAAAGGCCAGGGGCCCGCGGCGGAGAAAACGCTGCCGCGCAACTTCATTATGCGGTTGTTCAGTCGTTACTGTACAGGCAAGGGCTGATTGCCCGTAATCATGTTTCAGATAATTAATATTTGCCAACTTTCGGATACCGGAATTACTGCCATCCGCTGCAACCAGTAAGCGCCCGGTATAGTGCAAACCGTCGCCAGCCGTTACCGTAACAGTCTCAGAAGTAGTCTTGATAGAAGAAGGTTTAACAGACCATAAACAACGTATGTTATCCATTTCCAGCATACGTTCCTGCAAGGCGTCAGCTATTGCGCGATAGGGAATAATATAACCCAGCGTAGACTCGCAAATTTGGGCACTATCAAACTGGACTTCGCCCAGGCCTTGTTCATCCCAAACCTGCATCTTCCGATAACAGCCCACGTCTTCTGCAGCGAGTCTATTCCAGGCGCCCGCTTTTTCGAGGATATTCCGCGAGGCTATGCTCATAGCAAAGATACGGGGATCATTTGCTTTCAGCGAGTTTAGCTGGCGCATGGAAGATTCAAGCACAACAACATTTAATCCTGCTTGTGCCATCAAGCAGGCACAGGCGCTACCGATGATGCCTGCCCCAATGATGATGACATCAGTATCTGTTTGCGTATGATTGTTTGACATCAAGCACTGCTCCTGACCATGCCGGGTTGTTGCCCATGCCTGCCCATAGCAGTTTGCACTATCTGCTGTTTCAACACAGGCATAATATCAATTAGAACCATCATACTATTCCTGACAACATCCATAAGAGGCCAGTCATTATAAAAAGTCCTGGCCAGGCCATTTGTAAAGCGTATGACACGCTGTTGATCTTCAACACGGTCTGCAAGGTAGTTTTCCAGAATACGAATATCGCTGATATCGCGCCCCTGGTTTAATCCGTGTTGAATCGCGTCAATCAATCCTGCCACGTCTCTAAGCCCAAGGTTAAAGCCCTGTGCGGCATTGGGATGCAGCGTATGCACCGAGTTGCCCAGTAATACCAGTTGAGGCTGATACTGTATTTGTGCCTGCTGAAAGACAAGTGGGTAGCTGCGTCTTTGACCAAGTTTTTCAATGCGTCCAAGTCGACGACCTGCTTCATCCTGTACACGCTGAATGAATTCATCATCACTCATGTTCATACAGGCCGTGGCCTTATTACGTTCGACCACGTATACCAATACAGAACGGTTATCACCAATAGGTAATAATGCAATAGGGCCGTGCGGAGTAAAGCGTTCGTATGCTGTTCCCTGGTTAGGTTTTTGTGTTGTCACATTGGCAACGATCGCTGTTTGCAGAAAATCATTCTGTTCAGTATTGATTCCAGCCAGGCGTCTGACGAGTGAATGACTGCCGTCTGCTCCGACCAGTAGGCCAGCAGTCACCTCACGACTCTGACCGTCCTGGCTGAAACTAATCTGCATAGCTGTTCCAGCGTGCTCAAAGTGTTTTAATTCTGCGGGACAAATTAATTCAATATTGTCATGCTGTTGCAGTTCAGAGATCAGTGACTGACCCAGTGCCTTTGCTACCACCACATAGCCAAGCTCTTGCAGTCCGGCCTCGCTGGCACGAAGTCTTGCAAAACCAAACTTGCCCTGCTCACTGACATGGATGTTTTTTATCGGGCAACAAACAGATTGCAACTGCTGCCATATACCCAGGTGTTCCAGGATACTTCGCGATGCAGGCGACAGCGTGATGCCACGATCATCGTAACTGCTTTGTTCAGTATTTTTAGGGCTAATAGATTCGATGATTGCTATACGCAGGCCTGTTGAGGCCAGACCAATGGCAAGGCTTGCACCAACCATACCAGCACCGGCAATAACAACATCGTAATCAGTGGCCATCTTCATCAGGCTGCGGTTGCCATTAGTTCCATGACCTCATCTGCTTCCTTGGGCACGTCCTTGCTTAACACCTCATAACCGTCACGCGTTACGAGCACATCATCCTCGATACGAATGCCGATATTCCACCATTTCTTGGCCAGGCCGCGCGTTTCAGCAGGTAAATACATGCCGGGTTCAACCGTCAACACCATTCCAGGCTCCAGCATGCGCCATTCATCGTCCAGCTTATAATCGCCGACATCGTGCACATCCATACCCAGCCAATGTCCGGTACGATGCATATAATACTTTTGGTAGCCCTGCTCCTTGAGCTGATCTTTCAAGCTACCTTTCAATATGCCCAGCTCTAACATCCCTTCGGTCAAAACCCGAACGGCTGCTTCATGCGGGTCGTTCCAGTGATTACCTGGCTTTACCTGTTCGATAGCGGCCTGCTGGGCGGCCAGCACGATATCGTATACCTGCCGCTGTGCCTTGCTAAATTCACCATTCACCGGAAATGTGCGGGTGATATCACTGGCGTAGCTCTCGTATTCGGCGCCAGCATCAATCAGTAATAAGTCGCCGTCATTGAGTGGGTCCTGGTTTTCTGTGTAATGCAATATGCAACCATTTGCACCGCCGCCTACTATTGAAGGATAAGCCGGCGAACGTGAACCGTGCTGCATAAACGTGTAATTGAGCTCTGCTTCTATCTGGTACTCATACATGCCCGGTTCGCAAACCTGCATTGCTCTACGATGCGCGGCTGCAGCAATTTTCGCCGCGCGACGCATCAGCTTGATCTCATGGCGACTTTTATATAGCCGCATGTCATGCAGAAAGTGATTCAGGGAGATAAATTCTTCAGGCGCATGCACACCGGCGCGAGATTTACCCCTGATTTGGTTGACCCAGTTAAGCACCCGATGGTCAAACGCCTGGTCCTGGCCCATGTTGTAAAAGATCCTGTCATGCCCCTCGATGAGTCCAGGCAAAATTTCATCGAGATCATCGATCGGAAAGGCATCGTCAGCACCGTAAATTTCACAAGCCCCCTCCAGCCCGACTCGGCGCCCGTGCCACGTTTCCATATGGGCATCACGCTCCCTGCAAAACAGGATGAACTCGCCATCCTCACGGTCCGGAATCAATACGGCCACTGACTCTGGTTCATGAAACCCGGTAATGTAATAGAAATCACTATCGGCGCGAAAAGGAAACTCGACATCCCGATTACGGACATACACGGCTGCTGTCGGCAGAATAGCGATGCTGTCTGAACCGATCATATCCATTAAGCGTTTCCGTCGACGCTTGAATTCTTTGTTATCTCTCAATGTAAAACCTCCGGGCGTTGGACGAATGATGCACCCGGATACCACTCCTGATACAGCATTAATACACCGACACGTATATATTCCACCAGTTCAAACAGTGACGACTCGGTGTCTTCATCGTCCACAGCATCAATCTCCATCCTGGATATAGAGAATATATCCTTGATAAATTCATCGCAGTCAGGGTGTTCAGATTGGTTTTCGCCAAGCCCGCCTACTCCCAACCCCGATATAAATCCTGCACACCACTCGGACAGGTTAGAGGCGCGATGGGCAATATCGGCGCTGTCATCAGGCAAAAGGGGCTGAAAAATAATCTCTGTAGTTTGTAGTTTGGCAACAACGTCAGCAGCTATCAGATCCAGCAGTGCATAAGCCTGTTCAAGTTGCTCAGCATTATCGATGCCACCGACGAGGTGGTCTCGTATTGGTTCCGTCACGGTATTGTTGCTGGCACAAATGTACCCGGTAATAAAACCATGACATTCTGCTGCCCTCGTTCCAGCCTCAACATCGGCGAGGCCTCTATCTAGCTCATCAAAGTCTAAAGCCATAATCTTCCAGTGAGTGATTTCTTGCTGTCTGTTTTTGTTTCAAAAGTATATGTCAGGGTGAATTGACTGTGTCGATTATCCCCGGAATTGTGACACATTCCAGTGCCTGGGGTTGTCATTAAAATGATACATGAATTGCCAAAAGTCGTCGCATTACACCCTGATAACAGGATATCCGGTTGACCCAAATATGCTCGCATTCTATATTGCTATTCTGATTAAGTGATCAGTTTCATATAACAAAGTTGGCCCACTCTGGAACGGAACTGCATATGACAAACGAAGATTTGGACACAACAGACCTGGGGGCACTTGAGGCCCGCGTTGACGAACTGATCAAGACAGTCGATCAACTCAAATCTGAAAATTCTGCGCTGCGCAACCAGCAAGAAAGCCTCGTCAACGAGCGCGCAATACTGATAGAGAAAACCGAGCAGGCCAGAACCCGGATTGAATCGATGATAAGCCGACTTCGTGCAATGGAAACTCGCCCATGAGTGAACAAGCTTCACCCGTTAAGGTCAATATACTCGACAAGGAATACCTGATTAGCTGTACCGACGAGGAGCGCGATCAATTGCGCATCGCTGTAGACATGCTCAATGATAAGATGCTTGAGATGAAACGCAGCGGCAATGTAATTGGTACCGAACGTATTGCAGTAATGACCGCATTAAATATGACGCATGAACTTCTTGCTTACAAACAAAAAAATCAGGACTATACTTCGACAATAGATAGCACGCTTAAACGATTACAAGGCAAGATTAATGATGCCCTTGTTAGAGAAGCACAGATAGATATTGAAGAACCGATTTCTCATAGCGGCTAATTAATTTCAAGCTTGGGTATCTTCTGCGGTGTTCGTTATCATACTCGTGGTAACTTGAGCCGATAAGATATGAACCAGGGAATCCGAAAACAGTGTTGTTGCGCACGTCCTTCCACGGGGAAAGCCTGATACGCTGTTTCCTAGGGTACCCACCTGAATCTCTGGTTCAAGTTCAATGTAGTGACGGCATTGCGGTTGATACCCTTTACTTATTCTCTTTACCTTGCCACAAATTAAACACCTCTGAAAAATCGTGATTTTTTCTTGAGTGCAAGGAAGCAGCGCGCGTACGACTGCATGGAAGCAGGAGCTAGAGCGACGCAGGAAACTATAGCCGAGGTCCGGAGTGTATAATGCATACATGAGGAGCCGAGCACGATGCTGACACAGCAATGATGTAAGAAGTGCATTTTTAAGAGGAGCTTAAATGAATTATTGGTTAATGAAGTCTGAACCATCCGAGTTCAGTATCGATGATTTAAAAAATCGCCCGAAGAAAACCGAGCCCTGGGACGGTGTCAGGAATTACCAGGCGCGCAACATGATGCGCGATGACATGAAAAAAGGAGACCAGGTCTTTTTCTACCATTCCAACTGTGACGAGCCGGGTATAGTCGGCATTATGACCGTATCGCGGGAGGGTTACCCTGACCATACCGCATTTGATCCGAACGACAAGCATTACGATCCGAAAAGCGATCCTGACAATCCACGCTGGTTCTATGTCGATGTAAAATACAAACGCAAATTCAAACGTACCATAACCCTTACAGAGCTACGCGAGCACAAGGTATTGGAAAATATGAGGCTCTTGCAAAAAGGCAATCGGCTGTCAATTATGCCGGTCAGCAAGAAAGAGTGGGACTACATCCTGAAGCTTGAGTAAAACACTATACCAGTAAATATAAAGTCGCTAGCCCAAGAAAGGTCATAAATCCAACAACGTCCGTTATCGTTGTTAACACCACACTGCCTGCAATCGCAGGATCTACACCAAATGATTTCAGGATAAACGGAATCGTTGCGCCAGCCAGCGCTGCTATAGTCAAATTAATAAACATTGCCATGGCAATGATAAAACCGAGAGATGCAGTCTCGAACCAGAGATAGACAATGATGCCCACTACGCATGACCAGATCAGTCCATTTAATATGCCGACCGACAGCTCTTTGTATAACAGTGGCCTGATATTTCTTTTAACTAACTGACCCTGTGCTATACCTCGAATAGCAATAGTCAACGTCTGGCTACCGGCAATGCCGCCCATGCCTGCCACAACCGGTAGCAATATCGCAAGTGCCACAAGCTGCTCTATCGTATTTTCAAAACGGCCAATAACCCAGGACCCTAGAAAAACTGTCATCAGGTTTATGCCTAACCAGACAGCGCGACTACGTGTACTGGAAAGCACGGAGGAAAACATGTCGTCTTCACTCCCAAGACCCGCCATGCTTCTTACTGTTTGATCAGCCGCGTCCTGGATCACATCAACCACATCATCAATTGTAATACGACCGAGGAGATGCTCCTCTTCATCAACGACCGCTGCAGAGACAAGGTCTCGTTGCTCAAACAGTCTCGCTACTTCGGAGGTTGGCACATCTGCATTTAGTGATGGCGTTTCTTCCAGCCACTCTCCTACCGTGGTGTTTTCATCCCTGATAAGTACGTCGGTCAAATGCAACACGCCAAGATAATGATTATCACGATCGACTACCATGATATTGTCAGTGTCTTCAGGTATCTCACCCATGCGACGTAGATAACGTGCGACTACGTCAAGCGTGACATCAGCACGCACCGACGTCACGTCAAGGTTCATCAAACCGCCCGCCGTATCTTCAGGGTAGGTCAGTACAGAGGCCAACCGGTGACGATGTTGTTCATCCATGGCCAATAGAATGCTTTCAGCCACTGTTTCCGGCAGATCCTGCAGAATATCTGCTACGTCATCCGTATCCAGGTCTTGCGTTGCCGTAGCCACCTCATGCGGCTGCATCTGCTCCATCAACTCTGCACGCACGACATCCTGTGTGTGTGAAAGCACATCGCCCTCGATTTCCGAGTCGACCATCTTCCAGACTTCATAACGCTGCTGCTTGGGCAGACCTTCTATGACATCTGCAATTTCTGATGGATGCAGGGAATCGACAACAGAACGAGCCGCTGATTCATCCTGCTGCTCGAGCGCCTCGTGCAGGGAATCAAGCGCAGTTTGCTCTTCTTCCTGTTCTGTTGTTTCGTTCATGTCAGCTGACCCTGATTTTACGGATAGCAGTCTATCAGTTAGCAATCAATGCTAGCTACTGTTTTACGATTGATATTATATGAGCAGCGCTAAACGCTACTAGTCTTCTTCGGGGAAGGAGTTCATCAATAAATCGTGAACATCTGCGCCACTTTTTGCCTTCAGGGCGCGTTTGGCAACGCGTGTCACTTCCTTGCTGTCACTTTCCATGATGATCTTTTTTATCTCCAGCAGGCTTCCAGCATGGACACTGAATTCACGCAATCCCAGGCCAAGTAATAGCCTGGTGTAAAGGGGATCGCCAGCCATTTCACCACACATCGCAACCGGTATCTTTGCCTTCTTGCCTGCGGCAATTGTCATTTCGATCAATCTAAGTACCGCTGGATGCAACGGGTCATAGAGATAATTGACCTCCTCGTTAACGCGGTCGATTGCCATCGTGTATTGAATCAAATCGTTGGTACCAATTGATAAAAAGTCCAGTTGTTTGGCAAAAGTATCAGCACAAACAGCTGCGGCTGGCACCTCTACCATGCCACCTACCTGTAACTCATGATCGAAGGGTATATCCTGTTCCTCCAACTCCTGTTTTATTTTATCCATCATTGACAATACTTGTTGCATCTCTTGAATATTGGTCAGCATCGGTATCATCACCCTGATTGGTCCATGTGCAGAAGCACGGATTATTGCGCGAAGCTGGGGCATAAACAGTTCTGGTTCTTTCAGACATAAACGCACTGCCCTTAAACCCAGCGCCGGATTAGCACGGTGAGGGCCATAGTGCATGCCAACACCATCCATTTGTTTGTCGCCACCCAAATCGAGGGTCCTGATCGTAAGAGGAAGTCCGCCCAGCGTCTCCATGACATTCATATAAGTGTCGAAGTGTTCCTCTTCATCAGGCACCGAGTCTCTGTTCATATATAAAAATTCGGTGCGATACAGGCCCACTCCCCTTGCCCCAACATTGCGAACGGTTTCAAAATCACTGGGCAGTTCAATATTGGCTTGCAGCGTAACCGCTACTCCGTCGGTGGTTTCTGTTTCAGCATTCTTTAATCTGCCTAGAGAAGTAAGATAGCGTTTGTCTTCTCGCTGTCTCTTCTCAAAAAAGGTCTGTACGTTGTCATCAGGGTCAGCAAGTAAAACACCATTGGTACCATCAACAATAACGAGGTCGTCGTTTTGCACAAACCTTCGTGCGTTATGTAAACCAACAATAGCCG
>JAAUYM010005501.1_pt1 | contig 19356 bp, 26 predicted proteins | sample 7278001 | NCBI WGS metagenome assembly JAAUYM01 (sample SAMN14350224, study PRJNA611818) | marine sediment metagenome | isolation source: surface marine sediment (1.8m) | place: French Polynesia: Moorea | collected 2018-08
CAGCAATCATACCAGTTATCCACAAGCAATATTATAAGTTATTAGTGGGTGCCACAAAATGATCAATCATGCCACAACCTCTATAGGGGATGGGGAAGTAGGATAAGGCTGGCGTGTTTTTTCCCAAAAAAAAGTTCCGTCGGGACATGCATCACTCGCCAAAGTACGAAGATACGTATCTGACAGACTCTTCAGTGGTAGTACGAGTAGTGTAGCACTTGTTTTGTTTGCCTCCTCCGCCGCCTTGGAGGGGTGAGAAAGGGCAGGGGAGGGGGTATATATAAACTGCGTTGAGGAAGAAGCACCCGTGACAAAAAAAAGTACATTGGAAGAAAAAAAATCGTGTTATGCTACAGTACTGTGCGGAGTTTCGTTGGGGATCGTAATGAGGCTCCTTGTTAATCCCGTGAGCGGCGATTCATGCACTTGTTATGGCTACTAGTGATCACTTTGCCTCAAATTTATTCAATTGCACCGCCTTAATTTCCAGACTGATCCTCGTCCTTCCGTGCTGGACCTGTCCGGCCTGCTCCGCCCGGAGACAACGCTGACGCCGGCGGACGGGAAGGATGCCGCCGCCTTCAGGGACTACAGCGAGGCCAACGCGCTCAACGAGAGGGTCAGGAGGACCTACGGACTCATGCACCAGAACCAGACCGTCGAGTTCGTCAGGGGAAAGGTCAGTAAGAGGACCAAGTGAAGGAAGAAGAACAGGAATTTTGCTGTTGTTGTTCTTGGTCTTTGAACCTGATTTAAATGCTATTCTCCATTGTCAGCACAAGAAGTGGCTGGGTTTCTCTCACTTCCGGGCCACGCTGATGGAGGCGCTGGAGATGCTCAACTCGCTGGTGGACGAGTCTGACCCGGACGTGGACCTGCCCAACATCGTCCACGCCTTCCAGACGGCGGAGAGGATCAGGGCCGACTACCCGGAGCTGGAGTGGTTCCAGCTGGTGGGTCTCATCCACGACTTGGGGAAGGTGAGTTATAGCATGTCCGTTAAGAAAACGAATAATTCATTTTCCATTGGTGAGGTAAATAAAGTACTGTGTTCAAGGATATAATAAAATGATTGATTGATTTTCCAAAAAATTCGTATTGACAAAAAGAATCAAATAAGTTTATGCTTGTTCAAATAAAGTTCAAATACAGTATTCAGTTTTTGGTGGACTTGCTGTACACGGTCATAACAGGGGTTGTTCTACAATTACTCTTGTTTAGTTCACCATCGCCTTCTTTATCCTGATTTATTTAGGTGATGGCCTTCTACGACGAGCCCCAGTGGAGCGTCGTCGGCGACACCTTTCCCGTGGGCTGCGCCTTCCAGAACTCAATCGTCTTCAGAGACTGGTCATTTAGCTCCAACCCAGACAACGAGCATCCTGTCTACAGGTAAAAGGTCGTTCCGCCCTGCATACACGTGAAGAGGAACAGTAAATTTTTAGATGTTCTTATTTATTCCGAATTGCGTCTGCACGCAGCACAAAGAACGGAATCTACGAAGAGAACTGCGGCCTGGGCAACGTCCTGATGTCCTGGGGGCACGACGAGTACCTCTATCAGGTGCTCATCCACAACAAGGCCACGCTGCCCAAGGAAGGGCTGTACATGATCAGGTGACTGCCTTACCAATATTGGTATCGTTAGGGGCACGGTCTCGGTGGCGACAATAGTGGTAGCGTAGGGGTCAACATTCGAGTTGCAATAGTTGTAATATTTTCCCCACTATTCCAACACCTGCACTGGCATCCTAACGCTGTATGAGTGATATGAAAACCTTATTGCAACTTATCACTAAATTCACGCTAGCGATATTGGTTGGGTGGTCTTATTTGAAATCATTTCTCCTTCCCACTTGACGCTCCAATCTTGTTTTTTTTTTTTTTTAATCCTTCAAGATTCCATTCCTTTTACCCCTGGCATGCAGGCGGTGATTATGGCAATCTCACCTCTGAGGAGGACGAGGCCATGCTCAAGTGGATCAAGGAATTCAAGTGAGATAATGAGTCGATGATAGAGAACAATAGAGTTACTGAAGATGGAATTGGGGGATGTGTGCACACACCCAAAATTGAGGCGGGTACCCAAAGGTGATGGACTTCGTTTCAATAACAGCAATAAGAACAACAATCGTTCAACTCTTACTTTTCAGCAAGTACGACCTGTACACGAAGAGCGCCAAAGTTCCTGACGTGGATTCGCTGAAGCCCTACTACCAGGGGCTCATTGACAAGTTCTGTCCGGGGGTGCTGGAGTTCTAGATAACACGAGAACGTAAAACAAAGTGATTTGCATCAAATCCTCGTCTCCAAAAGAGGACAACCAAAGTTGTCAACCATAAAATGAAATGTCAAACAAGATAGAAAAATAAACTTCTGTCCGTGATGTAAAATTCTGTACAGCAATGACTACAGATAACTAGAACATTTGAAGACAATGTACACTTTAATTTGTCGTATGGAAGGAAGTTTCGTGATCAGCATTCTGTCTTTTCCGCGCTGCCACTGGCGGGAGAAAAAGCAGCCGGAAAACAAACAAACAACGACAATAACTGTATAGTACTAGATTACAGTATTGAAATTTGCCCGAGTCATCAGCACCGATGTCCTCGTTCTCCGGCGCCTCTCCGGGTTCCCCCCGCGGGTGCCGCCCGCCCGCAACCCCTTCTTCCTCCTGCCTGGGGCTGTTCCCGCCCCCGCTGTCGTCGCCGCCCTGCGAGATCTGCGAGTTCGACTCCGTCCTGATGCCCTGCTCGGCGGCGCCCTCCCCGCGCCCGGCGCAGCTGGCGGCCATGTGGCCCAGGGACCCGGCGGGGGCGGCAAGCGCCGTTGCCACCGCTGCCTGCGCGGAGGGATCAGTCAACAGGGGCAACAGGCGATCCTCAGGTCGACTCTCTCAAAAGTGTTTTTTTTAATAAATAAAAGACCCTGTTAAACGGTTTGATCTCTCCTGCAGGAGGCGACTCGTTCTCCCTGAGCGCCCGCTCCGCCTTCTTGCTCCCCCGCAAGGACGAGACGAGGAGGCGGAGGATGCGCAAGGCCGTCAAGGTGTGGATGGAGAGGGGGCTCTTCTCCGCTCTGGAAGAGTTGGCCAGGGCAACGGTGGCGGAGGATGAAGGCGAAGGAAAAGAGGGAGGAGGAGGACTCTGGGACAGGATGGTGGGTTCTGCCGCCGGTGCCATCCTGGCCGTCCTCAGGGTGCTCACCAACCTGAACGCGTCCTTCAACCCTCACCTCACGGTCAGCAGTGGATTGCAAACTTTTGACATGGATGATACTAGATCCTCTTTCTTCCTCCTCCTTTTCAGATGTCCGGCGAGGACATGATCCACCGCTTCTCCGAGACCCGCGACTGGCTGTCCTCCCGCGTCCGCTGCATCGCCTGGCACCCGAGGGCGCCAAAGTTTGCCCTGGCTCTCAGAGATGACACAGTCCAGGTTGGTGGCGGACCGGAGGATGAGACCTGTCTTCCTGCAGGATTCTAATTCTCCTCTTTCCTTCCCCCCGCCCCCCCCCCCCAAAAAAAGGTTCACGGTCTTAGCCTGCCCACCTCTCCCGTGCTGAAGTACAAGCAGCAGCGCGGGGTGGCCTGCCTGGCCTGGAAACCGCACAGTTCTGGCGAGCTGGCCGTGGGGTGCCTCACCGGGCTGCTCGTCTGGACTGTCGACCCGACCAGTGTGGCAGCAAGGTAAGTGAAGCTTACTGGCACCAATGGCACCAAGCTTAAGACGGAAATCATCGTCAATGATATGCCTATTTTGACTGCCGTATGTGTGCATTTTTATTCTTCACACTAATGGATGATGGATGACAGTTTTGTGTTTGATGTCTCATACGTCTCATATTGTGTTTAAAATGTCTCATACGTCTCATATTGTGTTTAAAATGTCTCATATAAGTCAGATCTTGTTTTAATCACAGACCGTCAGCTAGTAGCGTCGTCCAACTCACCGCCAAAGGCCATGCACCGGTTACTGGCCTCCAGTGGGATCCAAAGGTATGTGGTATAGCATTGGAAGTTTTATGAAGGTCCTTAATTAAAAATCTGTATATTTTAGGGAAAGCACCTGCTGAGCTGCAGTGCGGCCGACACCTCCATGATTCTGTGGAATACCGCCAGCGAGACTAAGACTCCTCTTCGGTGAGTACCTTGTTGCATTTTAGAGCCGTTGTAGCGCTTTTCTATGGTATCTCACTTCATTTACTAGTATATATTTTATTTGTATTAAGTCGGGCGCATTTTTTCAGACGTGTAGGCGGTGGAGGCGTCCACCTGGTGGCTTGGTCGCCCTCTTCCCTCTTCCTCCCCTCGCGCCCGTCCTCCTCCGTCGTCGCCGCCACGCCCTCTACAGTCTTCAGGATCTGGGAGACCAGGACGTGGAGCCACGAGACCTGGAACGTTCTGAGCGGCCACGTCCAGAGCGCCTGCTGGTCACCTTCCGGCTCGCACCTGCTCTTCGCCACCAGCACGGAGCCCGTCGTCTACGCTCTGGACCTCGCCTCCGCCTCCTCGTCGGCCTCCGCCTCCGCCTCCGCCTCCGCCATCCCCCTGGCGGACTTCTCAGCCGTCGCGTACGATTCGGGTGATGGAGAGGAGATCATGTGAGCGAGGAGATTCTCTACGTGTTTGTCTGGCCTTGTGACACCCCCCCCCCCCCACCGTATTCGCCTTTTTCATTCAGCCTTGGCGGTCTGATTCAGAGCCTCCGCTGGGACCCCCTTGGGGAGCGACTCGCCATATCGTTTCAGGTCTGGACGTCACGTCGTCATAATTCTGTAACTTCTAATACTCTCTTGTTCTGTAATGTGACACGCATCCAGGATTCCGACGCGGTCGCCCTCTTCTGCACCAGCGAGAGCCCCACCCTAACCCTCTCTCCCATCGGCCTGATCCGCGGCACCGACGACGGGGAGAGACCGTCCTGCATGGAGTTTGCCGGGTCCGCCTTCGATGAGGGGGCCATGCTCACCATCGTATGTCAAAGTCTTCAAGGGCAAATTTAGTGATGATAATTATCAATTTTTGTCGTCTCCCTCTCGACTCTTAAGGCTTGGTCTAGCGGCCGCTTGCAGTACGTCCCGCTGCTGTTCGTCCCGAACGTGCAGAACGTCTCCTCCGCGGCGCCCATTGTCTTGGACCCTGACCTGGACCTCTCTCTCCTCCGCGGGGGGGAACAGGACGGTCTGCCGCAGGGGAGGAGGAGGATGTCTCCGCAGCTCTTCTCTCCGAGGCCGAAAGACGGGTGACGAGTGCGACGGGGACTCATAAAACAAAAAAAAAAGTAAACTTGCTCTTACCTGTGGTGACATTTAACGTTTTGTACTACTCTACCGTATAATAGACATGGCATTTATTTATCTAATAGTCGTCATTTTGAGAGGTTCTTTAAAGCAAATTTGATATATCAAATTACACAGGACACTTTGAGCACAGCATCGTTTGAAGGTCTGCAAATCGGTCCGTCCGTGCCGTCATTGTTCGTCATCGGTGCAGGTGATCTTGACAGTGAAGTCTTTGGTCCAGCTCTCCTCGGCCGTCTCCGGGTTGGTCGTGGAGAGGAACTCCCAGGTGCCCTGGGTGCTCCAGGGTCGCAGGTGCGGACAGGCCACCCTGGAGGTCATGGGCACCCCGGACAGGGCCTGGGGGGTCAGCAGGTCCAGGCGCATCGACCTGCCAAGTAAAACGGAAGGAATAACAACAGCCATGGACAAAGTGCAGTACCGTCACTCATGCGACCCCTTCCCCCGAACACAGAAGCAGGCTTTTAGAGTAAGAGGTGAATGTGAACAAGTTAGGAACAAGAACATGTTGTTGCAAGTCTTGACCAAGGATCCGGAATCTTGACGTTTGTTTTGCTGCCGGAGGGAGACAACTGAGTGAGCTGGTGGAAGAAGAAGAAATCGAACGGAAATTATGTAACTATCTTGTGCAAATATGTCCGTGAATAAATACTGCTACTGTGCCTGTTGCACAGTAGATACTCCCTTTTTTGCCAAATTGGAACGAGTTTTTTAAGGAGGGGAGGGGGCAGGGTGTTGACAGCAATCCTCTTCTCCGTTTCTAGTACTACCAGGATCGGTCTTTATGTACGTGACCGAAGGTGACTTCCACTCTGGGGGCCGGATATGGCCTGTCTAAGCTTGCTGGTGTAAGAACTAGGATGACAAGCTCGTAGTGTAGTAGACCTGTCTCAAGACGGCATTTAGTATTACTGTACTACTACGACATGGTTTAAGGTAACTGTCAACAACAATAGCAATAGCAGGTCTGCCAATGGCCCGCGATCTTGAAAGTTTGGTGGGTACACCATCGTGCCCCCGTTCGTAGAAGTTTACATACCAAAGGGGGGGGACTTTGCGTTCAATCCTTTCCGAGACTTCTCCCCTTCTTGATCTCCGTGGAGAAACTGGTGGAAATGACGGTCGAAGTTCACGGCATCAATCTGTCTTCGCCATGCAGGTAATGAGGAAGGTAATATTGGCTCACGACAAGTCACCACATTGGAAGAAGAACTTTTGCATGGTGCTTCAGGGCGGTGTACATGACCCTGGAGAAGCTGAAGGTGCCCTACGAGCGCGTGAGGGTCCACCCGCTGGAGGGCGACCACAGGAAGCCCGAGTTCCTGGAGCTGAACCCGCAGCACACCGTCCCCGTCTACAGGGAGGGTGATCTCGTGCTTAACGAGAGCCGGGCCATCCTCGCCTACCTGGCCACCGTCCACGGGGACGACCACCTGTACCCACGGGGCGACGCCAGGCTGCGCGCTGTGGTGGACTGCAGGCTGTACTTCGACATGGGACTCTTCTCCAAGCTGCTCAACATTATTGTAAGCAAGGCGATCCTGTTCGTGAAGCGCGGGATTTGGAATTTTTTTCTCTGCCAGGGTCCGCTGTTCTTTGACAAAGTGATTCCAACCGAAAGTCAGTTGGATGCCATTAAGGAGTCTCTTGGTTGGCTGAACGACTTTGTCAAGTGAGCACACAAGAATACAAGAACTTGCTACTAGTACGAAAGTTAGCTTGGGTTTAAATCTGTCCCCACATCCCTCATAGGCCAACTGGCTTTGTGGCGGGAACCTCTGAAGTGACCATCGCCGACATCACCCTGGCAGCCACCTGCACCACCTTCCAGGTGACTGGCCTGATCCCCATGTCCCCCTACGCCGAGCTGCCGGCCTGGCTCGACAGGGTAAGGGCCGCAGTGCCTAACTACGAGGAGGCCAACGCCAAGGGGGTGGCGGCCTTTGGCGAAACTTTCAAGAAGAAACTGGAGGAGGCGAAGGCCAATTGACTCGTTATAACTCATGTCAGTCGATCGCAGTAGTGAAAAAGATAGCCCATAAAACAAAGAGCCAGTTGTAAGAACAAGAGCAGCAGCAGCAGCAACGACAAGTTAACAACAACAATAACAGCAGATTACCAGTTGACCAAGCTGGTCCCGATGAGCCAGACCCTTCCCCGGTGGTGATGCGAGTAGAGGAAGTGGTCCTGCGCTCGACCTCCTCCTCCTCCTCCTCCTACGTCGCCCCTCTTGCGGAAGACCGGGGCCACGAAATCTCCGGACTTTGTCAGGGAGGAGTCCAGCGAGTAGGTGCCTTCCTTGTCGCTGTGGCCGCCCTTCCTTGCCCTCCCTTCCTCCTCCAGGGTAACCCTGACCTGGCGGCAACCCTCGCAGCCGGAGGCGGAGGCGGAGTCGCCGACGTCGTCGTCCCCGTCCTTATAGCAGAGGATGCGCACGGAATCGTCTTTCTTCCAGCCGTTGCCCCTGAACAAGGAGAGAGAGAGAGAGAGAGAAAGGTCTTGCAAAGTCGGCGGAAAAAAATTGAACTCCTGTTTGCCTGGGATTCCATGTGTTTGGGACTCTGTGGTCGAAGAAGAAGACGTCCGTCCTGTCGTAGTTGAAGAGCCACGGACAGCGCTCTTTGCTCAGGAATATCAGTCCTCCCTTTTGGAATAACATAAATAGGAACCTCTAAAGTAATTATCGTGTCTATCCCTTCTGGATAAGTTCCTGCCGTCACCTCCGAGTTTCCCAACTCCGGCCCCACGATCCACCTCTGCGTGCGGTGCGCGTACTGCCATCGCTCCAAGTTCTCCTGATTGCAAGACGGGCAAAATGGAAAGGATCACTTGTTATTACACCCTGCTCCTTTTCCTTCTCCTCTGATCCTGACCTGATAGAAGAGGAACTGCGGTCCTGACGACTTTCTCTCGTAGACCGGATAGCGCCAGTACATGGAGGACAGAGTGTAGATGCCGAACCTGTTGACGGGATCGACAGGATTGACAGTGAAGCGAAGGGGGGAGGGGGTGGAAAGTACGATCCTTCCTCCTCTTCCTCCTACCTGACTGCCTGCCTGACGGCGGGCCACCCGTCCGAGTGGATGACGACGCGGGTGCAGTTGGAGGGGCCGCCGCATCCAAGGGACGACAGCAGGTTGGACCGCACCTGGTGCAGGTCCCCGCCTAGGATGGAGGTGGCCTCCGCCGCCTTTGCCTTGGCCGCATCCGCCGTGGCCGTCGCCGCCGCGGCCGCCGCGGCCGCCCGCCGCATCTCCTCTTCGTCGCTGCTTTAACAAAAAAAGGATGCATTTTTTAGTCGCAATTTGAGCATGGTGAAATGACTTTCCACATGTATAGTCTTTTTCGTGGAAGCACTGAAAGCTACTTTGTGATGGAAAAAAAAACTTTTTTTGGAAAGATTTTTTTTCGAGAGTGAATGTCTCTCCTCTCTTTTACGGAGACAACAGGCAAACACACGAGCCAACACAAGAACATAGTCTGACTGTTGGGTTTAAAAAAGCCTCCCTTTTGTAACTTTTATACCTTTTTTTCTATCAGACCTTTCATCCTGTCCAGATCCACAGGACTGAGTCGCTTCCCTTCTCCCTCCTCCTCCTTCTCCTCCTCTTTCTTGATCTTCTTGAACGACTCCGACGTTGCCCATAGATCCTTCGGTGTCGTCGACGTCGTCGTCCGTTTCGTTCTGGACCCTGAGATGGTGATGAGGAATGATGCAGACGGTTCGTCCCCCTGTCGATTGCTGTCAAATCTCACTTTTACCCTTGGCCTTCCTTGAGAGGACCATCGTCTCCATCTGTTTCGTCGGGTGCTTTCTCTTCCTTCTCCTCCTCCTGCCCCTCCGACGATTTCGTGTCACCAGCCTCCGCTACTGACGCCTGAAAAAAAAAGAGAGCTGGCTTTGACGGAATTGTGTTTCCTCCTCCCCCTTAAGGAATCTGCTCAGATCGCCAGTGCACCTCCAATGATGGATCCCATCCCTCACTCCTCTCCTTCAATTTCCTCTCTTTTGACTGATGTTTCCCTTAGGACTCCCGTCACTTACCTAAATGCAATTCCACTATAAAAAGCGGCGTAGAAAGCACGCTGCATCGGAGAGAAAATTTAATAACATATGGCACTTTTTAAACCTCATTTAATAACATATCTATGTAATATATGTACATGCTTTACCTCTCTTTTAGCTGAAGCTCTTTTTCCAGTTTCCTGCAGTGTTTCTTGGCCGCCGCCTCCCTCGTCGTCTTGCTCACCGACGACAACGGCGGCGGCGAGGCCGAAGAAGAGAAGGACGACAAAGAGGCGGGCGCCACCCATCTCAAAAGAGGAGGAGGAGGAGATGGAGGAGGATGTGCTATATGTGCGGTCTTCTACCACCTCTTGTGGTTTTTTCACGTGGGATGAGGATTGACACGCAAGGATTTTTTTTTTATCTTCCAGGTGACGTCGGCTTTACAGGTACATCTGACCTGATGGACTCGGGTATATTTGATATCTTTTAAGTCTTGATACGCTGATGGTTTCGCAAAGAAAAAAAATCACGTCAGAATGACGAGTAGACAACACTTGCGTGATCCGCACATGTAGCTGAGTGAGCCGAACCGACACCTTCTGCTCCTTTCTTTTGCTCGTCGCAGTTCCAAAATCTTGGCAGGCTTTCAAAAAAAAAGGGGAGGGAAGAAGAAGGCCGCTCCTGCTTCCTCCGCAGTCTTTTTCACGAATTCAGCCCCCCCTTTTTTTTGCTATAGCGAATCGACACACAAAGCATTCCCGAATGATGATAGAGCGACCTTTGCACTGTCTATACACGCTATGCTGTAGTAAACTGTGCGCTTGACCTCATACCTATCTTTATGTGTCATCTTAATAAGTTCCTCCTGATCGCGGCGTGCTTGCCTGGCGACTCTCCTCCCGGGTTTCCCTTAATTTTTCTAGGTTGGCCTGCAGGGGGAGAAATTGGGGTGCAGAGGTGAGGCGGTCCTTATAGGAACCAAGAGGAACTAAAAATGGAAGGGAGAGTTGGGCTGGTCTTTCTGAAAGCGACGATTTTCTAGTCCTCCTCCACTCTCTCTCTCTCTCTCTCTCTCAACTCTTCATCTCTCTCTCTGCTCATTTCTTCTCTCTCATCCTCCCCCTTCTCTTCTCTGTCCCCGCCGGCAATGGAAAAGGCAGCGGGCGTTACAGTAAAGAACATCTTGGTAATTTGCTGGGTTCCTACAGTACTCTGTACTACTTACTACAGACAGTGTATTGTACATCTTCCCCCTCTCCAAAGTGAGCTGGTTTTTCAGTGGGGCCCAGAGTAGTACCAGTAAAGCATCACAGGTAACCATGCAAGGTAGTAGTGTGCCTGAAATAGATCATGGTTGCCACAACAACCTGAGTGGCTCATTGTGTGCAAGTGTGTAAAAAGGAGAGAGAAAGAGGGAGAGAGAGAGAGAGAGAGCTGAACACCTCTCCCCACGTAAATGAGAGCATTGTTACAACAAAAACACATCAGGAAAGTTTTCATCTCGGCACTTTCGTGTCGTACTTCTTTCCGTAATAATAACGTTTTGTGTTGATTTTATGAATAAACTGTCCTTGCATCCTTTGCTATGCTTCTCTTCATGTAACAAATGAAACGATAAAACTTGACTGAAAAGTGCAAGAGCCTGAGGAAGAAACTTTTTGTCAAGACAGTACCTACACTTACCTCATAATTTGGCACTTTTCTTCTTGACTAACAGGAAGCATTCAGGTGCATAGTGGTACATTCAACTCAATTTTGGAGTCTTGCCGCGCATGATATACTGTAACAATACAAGTCTGGTGTTCGGCTGTCTCGTTTGTCTTTGTTTGCTAAGCTTTTGGTTTTATTATTCCCCTGGTCTGGGGCGACTAAGTCTCTGTGTTCATCTACTGTGGCAAGTGAATGTCCAGTCCAATTCACTTGAATTGGTTGCCGCATTGCAGTGACATCCACAAGAAGGAATTCTTGAGGGCGGGAGGAATTTGTGGACGGTTTAAAAATAAAAATGAAAAAAAACTTTGGGCCAAAAACAAAAGGATCTGAGGAGAAAAGAATCCTTGGTCTGAAAAAAATGTGTTTATGTCAATTCATTTATTTTCTATTATATGAAAAAAAGCCGTTGACTAAAAAGTTGTTATGACATTCTGCAATACAGACACGACTAAGAACAGACGATGGGACAAAAATAACTAGAGCTGGTCAAACATGTTGTGACACACTAAAAAATGACGTGTTCTCGAGGAGAGACAAAAGTTTATAAAGCAGCACAAAAAAAGTTGAGTTGTTTTTTTTTTACCATGGGGAGGGGGAAGGGAGTGACATCATACTAGTTGTATAGTGAAATATGGGGTGGGCAAAAACAGTTCTTTATTTATGGTACAGGCGCTCCTACAATTTGCACGTAAAAAAAAAAGAAATCGTCATATCTTGCACAGGTTGCGATCTTTAAAACATTAAATGTCCTATAGAGAGGGGGAGGAAAGAGGGGAGGGAGATAAGAGAGGCTTTCGTGACTTGATGAAAAAGTTTGGGGGAAAAAAATTTCACCCTGAGCAGTGAAATTTACCATTCTCGGATTCTCGACGACCTAAAATATGCATGTACTGTAAAACGACTAGATTCACATGGCTAGAGGAAATACATATCTTCTTTTGATCCTGAAAAATACGTTTTTTTGTGGCAACAAACCTTCATTATTATTCTTGTTAGAAGGGAGGGAGAGGGAAGGGGGAGCAAGTCGAAAAAGTTTCGTATGTCATAGAAAATACACCTACTATTATCTACGAACACTCTGATCCAGCATTTGAAGAGACGAGGGGGGGGGATCGAGGGAGGTAAGGCAAAGGTAGCGAAAAATACATCCAATAACAGGTTTTTTTTTTCAAGAGAGGTTTTTGTTTTTGGCTTCACAATATCTGAAAGAGAGGGGGAATTTTTGATCCTAATTATTAAATACAAATTGTCCAGAGCCTTTTTTTTTTCCTTCTCATTATTATGCGCAGTTTCTTTCATCCATAAGGGCTTTGAGACGGGGGGAAGGGGGGCACAGTTTATATAAGAAATGAAAAAACAAAAAACCCACACTACGAAAAAGGAGAAGTTCAATCATCTTTTTCTTCTGCTGCCGCATCCGCACACGAAACCTCTTCCAACGTCACCGGGTTCGTGCTACTAGAGTAGGCCGCCTTCTCGCCGTCAGCCTCAGGAGCAAGCGGCTCCTCCTCAGCGCCCACCTCGGCTGGCTCAGCTGACCCGTTCTCCTTTCCCTCCGGAGGAGTCTCCTCGGCAGCCGGCTCCCCCCCGTCCTCCTCCTCCCTAATTTCGGCTTTCGGCTCTGGAGCTGGCACAGCCGACTCCGTGGCGGCCACGACCTCCTCCACCACGGCCGCGGCCTCGCTGGCCACTACCGACTCGGCCGACTCCGCGGGTCCCAGGGTGGCTGCCTCTGTGGTCGGCGGGCCCCCCGTCCCGTCGACCAAGATGGCGTTGAGGATGTCCTTGTGCTCCTCTCCCAGGTTAGCGATGACGATGGTCTTGTTCTCGGTGGTGATCGAAGCGGAGGAGGCCAGCGTGACCACCGCCTCCGACGTGGCCGGCGCCACGGTCGCTGCTTCCTCCGCCACCACGGCTTCCGTGACGACGGCTTGGGGCGGCTGGGGGCCGCCGAGGTCCTCCTCGATTATGTCGGTGGCGTCGACGGCCGCGACGGTGGTGACGGGGGCGTCCACGACCGTGTTAGTGACGGGGGCGGTGACAGCGGCGGTCGTGATCACGTTGCCGTGCTCGTCCACCTTCTTCAACTTGACGGCGACGTTGCGGACGGACTTGTCGTCTGGGAGACCACCTACGGAAGATGGCATGTTGATTAGCATTGTTGACATATGACACGTAGTGTACATGCCGCCCTCTCCTCACCTGTGGCAGCGGCGAGAAATGCCTCCCCGTCCTTGAGCTCAATGATCTCCGTGACTTGTCCGCCTCCCTCGGCCGCGCTCTTGATGGCAGCTTCGACCTCGTCAGGAGTCGCCTGCAGAATGACAACGAACGGGACTCCTCATTAGCAACAACCAGGCACATTGGGACAAATGTTTCACCCACCTCCGCGGAATACTTGCTCTTCTGCGAGTAGTTCTTGACGACCGAGTTGGGCTCCACGTAGAGGTTCTCCTCGTCCTCCTCCTCCCCGCTGCCGACCTTGTCCCCGGCCACGTTCACCTTTGTCCCGAACTGCTGGGACACCCTGGCCAGGCGCTCCTGCAGCTGAGGGGTGATCTGGATGGTGGGCGGAGCGGGCGCCTGTGCACAGTAGTATGTTTATTATCGTTTCTAACCTATATATAGTTATGACGTACTGTACTAAATGTACGTAATCTATAGTCCAAAAATAAGAAGTGGTCCTTGCTCACCGCCTGTGTGATGCCGCCCGTGCTTGCCCTGCCCGGCCTCTTCCGCCTCCTCTTGCTGCTGGCCCCGCCCCCGATCGCCCCGGCCGATCCCGGCGCGCGGGTGACCTTGGCGCCGATGCCGTGCGTGGTCTCGTGTCGCTGCAGGTGCGCCTTCTGCCGGAACGTCTGGTCGCACAGGCTGCACTGGAAGGGCCTGACATCCTCGTGCATCCTCATGTGCACCACCAGGTTGTACGACTTGCTGAACGTCTTCCCGCAGATCTCGCCGTTCTCGAACTGCCAGTTGCACGTCTTGTTGTTGCCCCCGACGCTGGGGGAACCGCCGGTCTTGAGGTGACCTCCCACTCCTCCTCCGCTGCCGCCCCCGCCGCCCTTCGACAGCGCGCTCCCGCTCGTCCTAAGGGGAGAGGCGGCCACGGCGTTGTTGTTGGTCACCCTGACGACGTTGGCGGCGGCCGCGGCGGCCGCCATCACCTGCGGCGGGGGGCGGGCGGAAACAACCTCGACCTGTCGAGGGAGACAGTGAACACAGCATTGAGATCCAGAAAGCAAAACGCCTTTTTGTTCGTCGCCCGCTACCTTTGACTTCTTGGCAGCTACGACCTGCGGTGTCTGGAGCGTGGGGGCCGAGGTTGGCGTGAGAGTGCTCAGGTTGATCGGGAGGGGGATGGATGAGGAGGAAGGGTGCGAGGAGCTCTTTACGGTAGAGAGGGGCAGCGCGTTCAAACCCGAGATCTGCGGAATGGAAAACGGTTTAAAGTTACTACGTATATTCACATTTACACTAACACTAAATTGGTGCTTACCTATAAACAACTTTATATTCGCATCACAAAATACTAAATTTAGTTGTGAGACAAGTATTGAGTCGTGTTCAGTAAACAGTCATCACCTGCACTGGTATGGCACCCTGCGGCAGTGTGTTCCCCGCAAATATGATGTTCCTGGCTCCGCCAGCTGCGGCTGCGGCAGCTGCGGCAGCCGCGGCCTGCGCTGCCGCAGGTCCGGGCGCGGCGGGACCCTTCTTGGCCGGCAGCACGATGGTGGAGGGGGGCCCCATCCGCTTGAGGCCCTTACCCGGGTCCTTCAGGTTGGTCACGGCCACCGGGATGGCCGTCGCGTATTCCACTCCGGCTGCGGCCAGACCTGCCACCATAAGGACAACAGCAACGGCTCAGGAAATGTAAATATTTATTGGTACATACAAACCACGAACACTCCACCCCCTTACCTGCGTTGTTCGCCTCCTCCGTCTTCATCTCTTCCAGGATGTTGGCGATCGAATCCGGGTGCTGCCGCTGCTCCTGGATGACCACCTTGGACACGTCGGGCAGCTCCTGCAGGACGGTTAGCTTGCTCGTGTCGATGTTGAGGCCCTGGAGCTGCAGGGTGCCGCTGGGGTGCTGCTTCACCTGCACCTGCACCGTGGAGCCCGGCCGCACCCCGTCCAGGCCCTTGATGGCCACCCGCTCTCCCGTCGGGGTCAGAGCGAACCCCGTCGTGGTCAGCTTCATCGTCGGCTGCTGCTGGTGCTGCTGTTGCTGTTGCTGCTGCTGCTGTTGCTGCTGCTTCCCCGTCACGTATGTCACGCTCTTCACAGCCTGGGAGCAAAAGCGACACACAATAATATAAATAATGTGAATTAACTGAACAGGAACGGGACACCGCAGCAAAAAAAAACTTGCAAAAACTCACTTGCACTGGTTGTGGCTGCGTTGGTAGTTGGATGGTGATTGGTCCCCCCGGCGTGTTGAGCGTGCTGGTCGAAGGGACCGTCTGCACCGACGGCTGCGGCGGCAAGGTGGTCACCGGAGAGGCCGCCTGCAAGATGGCGGCTCCGTTGGCCAGAGAGAGGATCGGGGCGGTGGCGGCCGCCGCGCCCGGCAGCTTCGTGGCAGTGGCGGCGGCGGCGGGGGCCACGCTCGGAGAGGCGACGGCGGCGCTGCTCACCGAGGTGGTGGGAGACGCAGTCACCATGGTGGTCGTGGCCTCCAGGGTGGCCGTGTCGGTAGCAAGATTGAAGTCGAAGTTCTCGGGGATGTACCTGCGTACGTGAAACCGGGGGAGGAAACATTAATTTTTGTTGTTGAAGGGAGGGTTGGATGCTTTTAATGCGATCTCCTATCTCACCTGGACAGCTCATCAAGGTTGCACAGGAGGACCCCTCCGTTCTCCTCCGTGGCCGTCCCTCCCGCGGCCGCGATCCCCGCAGGCAGGTCCACCGTCACGGCACACTGCGCGCCCGGCGTCAGCTGCAGCTGCTGCCCGGCCGCCGTCGCCGCCGCCGCCGTGGCAGGTTCCACCTGCAGCGGGATGGCGTTCAGCTGCGACGCAGCGGACGCGCCGCCGCTGCTGGCGACCGTCGTCACCGCGCCGCCCTGCAACATGAAACTCATCACTCGGGTGCCTCATTTCTTTTTTTTTTTTTTAGAAAAAGAATTAGTGGGTACTTAAGTGCAGCAACACCAGTATCAAGAAGTTATTTCAATATTGCAACATCTATGTTGCTGTGGGTTAAAATTAACGTTCAAATTAGCATAAATTACATAAGCCTGTCAAGCTTTTGAGTAATATTGATTGAACTGCGGCGGGGGGGGGGCGGAGGAGTATGATAGTAACTACCGGACATGAAAGGAAAGAGGAGGGAAAGAAGTGAGAGAGGGAGGGTTTGAACAATTATGTTGGTTTATTGATCCAAGTGGGAACGGCTGAGGAAGAAAAAGAAGACAAAAAAGCAGGTGTCTTCTTGCTTGGACCAACTGACTTCGGGGGTCTGTTCACATGCACATGAAAAGCAGAGATCACGTTTGCCCACGGTTATTACCTGTCCTGAAGTCGAAGTGGCTACGACGTTTGCAAGGCTCCCGGAGATGACCGAGACCGGCAGTCCGGGCTGCAGCTGGATGCCGGCGGGCAGGGCGGTGGAGGAGGTGATGGCGGACACGCCCGGGGGGAGGGAGGACACGGACATGGGCACGGCCGACACCACCACCACGTTGGGGGAGGACTTGGCCCCCGGGGCGGCGGCGGCGGAGGAGGAGGCGGCGGCGGAGATGGAGCCGGAGGCGCGCGGGGCGAACTCCTCTCCTATGAGGTCGATGGTCTTGGTGTGCGGCAGGTGGTACTCGTAGGTGCCCGGGCCGGTCTGGATGGCGGTGGCGCCGGCCGGGAGGGCCGTCGTCGCCGCCCCGGCCGCCTGTCCGCCGTCGAACTCCATGGTCACGTCGGAGAGGGCGGCGGTCATCTAATGCGGAGGGGAGGGACACTTCTTCTGGTTCTTAATGCTGCCTGACTAGGATGAAAGACTTGAGAGGGTGGGTGGCTGGGTATGGCTGCTTTAAAAGTTTTTTCTTTTTCTTTGGTGTGGGTGGTGTCTTTTGAGCAATACTAAGGGGTGTTTTTTGCAAGTGATTGTGATCTTTCTTCTTCGTAATTCCTATCGGTGTTTCATAGTATGACTAGGTAGATATATAATCAGTGCGTCTTGTTTGTTTGTTTGTTTGTTTGTTTCGGCGACAATCATCCATCCGTCGTTGGGATCTCCTGCAAGCAGAAAGAAGAAGAAAGGGGACGTAACGTGAGTGCACAGAGCCCACAGTTCTAGTACATAGTAATAGCAGGAGAGGGGCGGTGTCTTCTACTACTACTTCGCGCTCTGTGGAGATATCGATTAGTTTAAAGAGCTCTCTCTCCCTCTCTCTCTCTTTCTCTTTCTCTGTTCCTCTCTCTCTCTCTCTCTCTTTTCCTTCTCCCCTCTCTCTCTCTCTCTCTCTCTCTCTCTCTCTCTCTCCCTCCCTCCCCGCACCCTTCCTTCATACTGCACTTGCTACGTACCATAGAGGACAGCACAGAGTGCAATTATACCTTACTTGGTCCCCACAACCACCCTAAAACGCCACATTTGTTAAAAAAAATGTTCTACAGCAGCAAACGCAGCACTGCAACAGAGGAGGTTTAAGTAGTACATAGTATGCACGGTCGGCATATAACTTTTTTTTCCGGTTCTCTCCCTACTAATTCTATGACCGGCTTCCTTCCTCCTCCTCCCCTCCCTCCACCCGTCACTACGGTAGCAGGAGGAGGAGGAGGGGCAGAGGGAGGAAGGGAGCAGGCACAATGGGAGCACAAGCGAAGCGCTTGCAACACACACACACCCTTCTTTCTCTGGACGGGGAGAGAAAAAATCGATACCAGAGGAAGAAGACAAATTCTCCGGGGAAAAAAAAAAGAGGAGGACGATGAACAACAACATGAAAGAAGCTTTTTTGCTGCTGCTGCTGCTGCATATGCGCGTTGCTATTCACGTCGTTTAGAAAAAGCAAAGAAAAAAAATGCTGCAATTCCCATAACGACAAAAGGTATCTACACCTCCCCCTCGCCCAAATGCAAATGGCTTTCTCTCTCTCTTTCCGCCGGCAAAACTTTCCACCACCACCCTTTCTCCCTCCATTACACACACATCCCGTAACGGTGGTGTCTTCGGAAAGGCTAGAAAGTAGGCCCAGATCTACGAAAGTCAGGGGAGGAGGGGGAGGGGGGGGGAAGCTGACAGCGGGGCCGGTGAGGGGAGGCCCTTTCTCACTTATGCTTTCCAACCCGCAAAAGACTTTCCGAAAAAGCTGTTCCTTTCTCCCTCCCCCCCTCCTCCTCCTCCTCCTCCTCTCTCCTGCTTTCCAGCTATCCGACACAGTGAGTGAGTGAGTCTGTAGTGAGTGCAGTGAGGCCTACCTCGGGGAAGGAAAAAGACCGAAGAAGAAAGATGCCGCCCTCTCTCTCTCTCTTTCTCTCCTCTTTCCTTCCTTCCTTCCTTCCTTTCTTCCTTCCTCTTCTCTCTTTTTCTTTCCTTGCTTTCGTTCGAGAGAGAGAGATTCCAGGCTTTCACTCCTTTCCCCTCTGCCTTTCTTTATACACACACAGTCTACAGACACAGAGTGTTAGGTGGAAAGGCCAAGAAAGCAAGCACAACAAATAGGACTTTCTTTCCTTCCCCCCTTCCTCTCCTCTCCGCCCGCAGTCTTCCCTGGGACGGAGAGGGAAAGGTTGGACGTGGGCCCTTCCGGAGATCCGGACTCAGTCCGGGTGCACAACACCTCTCTCTGTCTCTCTTTTTTTCCTCCGGGTCCCCCGACTGACGATCCTCCTCCTGTGACTGCCTCCGTCGCCCACTGTGCTACTGCCAGAGGAGAGAGCACCACCTCCTCCTCCTTCCTCCCTTCCCCCCCCCTTCCCTCCCTTGGGCCGCAGCAGTAGGGCAGGCAGGCAGGCAGGCAGGCAGGCAGAAGCAGAGGGAGGGAGGGAGGGAGACAGCCCGGGCTGCTTCCTTCGCTGGATCTCCCTCCTCTCCTCCTCCTCCTCCTCCTCCTCCTCACCATTGGCCGGAGTCCCCGGTGTCGCGGCAGCCGATTGGCGGGCGCGCGCGCGGGGGCCGACGGGGCCGGAGGGGCCGGCTCCCACGCCGGGGGCTGCTCGAGGAGGACGGCAGTCGGCAGAGCAGAGGAGGGAGTCGGGAGGGGGAGGGAGGGAAGGAGGGGGAGGGGATGGCAGGAGATGGGGGAGAGAGCATTTTCTTGGCACTGGCGGCGGCGTTGGGGATGGGTGAGAGGTGGAGGGAGGGGGGGGGGGGAAATATAGATATTTCAGC
>JAAUYM010000169.1_pt1 | contig 19345 bp, 27 predicted proteins | sample 7278001 | NCBI WGS metagenome assembly JAAUYM01 (sample SAMN14350224, study PRJNA611818) | marine sediment metagenome | isolation source: surface marine sediment (1.8m) | place: French Polynesia: Moorea | collected 2018-08
GGCATGAGCGAGTGCTCTGGACCCCAGCTGTGCAACGTGTACGAGACCATCAGGGTTGGGACAAATGGTCAGGAGTTGCCCGGGTTCTGGTACCAGGTGGACCCAGGGAACGGGGAGTTACTGGTCAAGGGAAGGTGAGTGCAAAGGAAATAGATCGCTGCCATAAGTTTATACTACTTTTTAAAAGGCATGTCATGATGGGTTACCTCGGAGAGGAAGACAGAACTATGGAAGTCTTCAACGAGAACGGATGGTTGAAGTCAGGTAAACACAGACTTTTTTTGCTGCTACAATAATAAATTTGGTTTTGAGTGTCGAACCAATAACGCTAGCGTGAATTTAGTGATGGGTTGTCCTAACGCTAGGGGAGGTGTTGGAATAGTTGAAAAAAAAAACCTTAGAGCAAACCAAATTTTGACCCCATCAGTAATTACCACTACCGGCATAGCCGTTGGTGTGGCTCTAGTGGTACCAATATTGGTTGGGTGGCCACATCTTTTGCCAACCTTTGAAGGCGACATCAGCGAGGAGGACGATGACGGCTACGTGACAATCACCGGGCGCATCAAGGAGCTTATCATCACGGCCGGCGGAGAGAACATCCCGCCCATCATCATTGAAAATGAAATCAAGTCGGTTGCGATTCCGACATCCACGTCTTGCATGCGTTCTCCGACGATAACAGCTGCGAATTTTTTCTGGTTCTGCAGAAAGGAGTTGCCCCACATCGTGAGCAACGTCATGGTCGTTGGCGACAGGAGGAAGTTCCTCACCTGCCTCATCACCTTGAAGTGCCAGGTGTGCGATCTCATTACAAAAATAGTACAGTGGAATCTGGATAACCTCCACTACTGCGCTGTTATTTTTTGCCACGCTTTCCGCGCAGGTGGACCCTGAGACCCAGAGCCCTCTCCCCGACCTGAGCGCCGAGGCTCGGGAGTGGTGCGAGTCCTGCGGCAGCAAGGCCGCCACTGTGGGGGAGGCCAAGGACGACCACGTCGTGCAGAGGGAGATACAGGTAAGGAAGAATTCCTGTTTTTACCAGTTAAAAATTTAGTTTTCTGTGTCGGAGACCAATTGGAAAAAAAATGCAAGTTTGACAATCACCAGTCCTTTCTACTGGTGCATTGAAGTTTTGACCATAATGGTATTTACTCCACTATGTACAATACGCGTACTATGTTAATACATACGTAGAAGTCTGCAGATTACGGCTAGTTGCGTCAAGTTACTCTTGTCATGAATCTCTCTCTCTTCCCACTTAGTTCGGCCTCGACTGCGTGAACGCCCGAGCCACGTCCAACGCTCAGCGGGTGCAGAAGTTTCTCGTCCTCCCTTCTGACTTCTCCGTGGACGGTGGCGAGCTGGGGCCCACGCTCAAGGTCAGGAGACACGTCGTGCTGGAGAGGAACAGGGAGGCCGTGGAGAGGATGTACGCCTGACCGATCCGATTGGGGCTGCAATTGCTTTCCCATATGTTGCTCCATATTTAATAAAGCCTACTGCTGTTTTATAGACAAAAATCATTTAATTTGCCTGCATTCTTTGACGGTGTCCGTGTTCCAATATAGTGCATAAAAATGCCACGGTGTGCCAGGACACCAAAAAGCTAGTCAAATTTTTATACAACGGATTTGTATTAGTAGTACTACTCTCTCAAGCGCCGTCAAACGTTCTCTCTTCTCGTTCATTTGAGCGTTCTGGTGACCTGTTGTCCGCTCCTGGTCGACCCGTAGACAACCTGCCTCCTCCTGGGGGCGGGGGCGGGGGCGGGCTTGGGCTCGCTGTTGCCGGCCTTCCCGATGACGAAGGGCTTGGGCGCCGGCGCCGGACGGGGCTTGTTGTGGCGAGCGCCGATGACGATCTGGGAAAAGGGGAAAGAAACGCTCATTAAAATTTCATTTCATGCGGGTGGTGTCATTGTGTGCAAAAAGATTAAAAGAGGAAAATAATTGGTATCCTGTACCACACCCCTTTTCAAAAGGTCTTTCAAATTCGTATCATCAATACTTTCCTTAGAAGTGCAGTAAGTACCACTTTGAAGTGCATTTATGCCTATGACAAGAAATTTATGGACCGGTTTAAGGTCTATTACTAGGAGTTTGGAGAAGTAAAACAAAGACATTAAAAATTTTAGGCCCAGCTTTTGGGACAGGTCCTAACAAAAGTCTGTCTGAAGAAGGGAGACAAACAATGACAGTGTACCGGTAGTCTGGACTAAGTTAGGACCCCCAAAACTCTCAAGGATGACTGAGAAGCAGTGGAGGGCAACGATTTGGAAGGCCGCCGTGGTGACCCTGCTGCTGTGCTGCTTCGGCTACCAGGTCAAGGACAGCGTTGCAAAGTTTCTCAGGAAGCAAAAGACGATGGCCCTGTCGACCACGACGGTGGAGAGCGCCATTCCGCCGCCGATCAGCTTCTGTCCGGGGTTCAAGCCGAGCGGGAGGAGAACCGCCAGCACCTTTGAACAACTGTGGGCAGAACTCGTCCAGTTCTTGGACGACAGGGAAGGTAGATGGTGTTGTTTCGTACTTAGAACTGAGCAAATGCAGTAATGACTACAAGCCTCTTTAGGCAGAGCTACGGAGGATGACATCCTAACTTGGTGGCATCAAAATACTTTTGATGTGTACGACATTCTTCATTCTGCATACTATACTTCAGCGGCTAATCCCCAACACTTTTTGCACGTGCCCATCACTGGAATTGGCGAGACTGCGGAACTCAATATGATAATAGCAGAAGTGTCAACTGTCTATGGTCGATGCTACATGACCAAAATGATGTGGCGCATGAGGCACAATGATTATCTTTTGCTTGCCCTCAATCTCTCCATTCCGGAGAGATTGCAAGTATTCGTTCACGAAGAATTTAATGAAATTGGCCTAAATAATGGGTTCTGGCCCATAAATCCTCCATCTTTTACACTAACGCACCAAGATGTGGCCACTGTTGTTCTTAAAAAAAGACTTCACATATATCAGCAGAAGCAAAATGACGATCTGGTGTGTACAAAGCAGAAAAACTACAGTTATCCTAAATGCGTTGTGGACTGGGCTAGAGAGACGTACAAGAATCTGTGGAACAACAGTCAAGCAGGTAGATTGTTGGTAGTAAATTATCTTTTGCCAAGTGTTGACAAAAACTTTTGGACTAGGCTGCTGGTTTCCCTTTGGGCAATACCTTGCCCAGGGCTCAAACCTGCCACCGTGCAGAACACCAGAGGCAGCAGACTATGCTCGCAGACAGGCATTTAACAGGATCATCAGGTCGTTGGACAAAGGAGAGGTGACTGGTTGCCTGCGCAAGTGTCAACGGACCATCTATGAAGTTAAAGAGATTCCTCAGCCCGTTGAGAAGACCTTCGAGTATTTTGACTACGATAATGACGGCAACAGTGACCTGATCTCCCTCTTTCTGTACGTGTCCAACTCCTACGAGACGGCAGAGGAGTACCTCCTGTTTGATGGCAATGCCATCATCTCTGCAGTTGGAGGAGCATTGGGACTCTTCCTGGGATTCTCTTGTCTAACGATGTTTACTGTCCTGGGGCAAAAGATTTTTTTTCTGGCTAAAAAATGATGCATTTGACATAACAGCAAGTAAAGCCAACCCTTTTTTTTAAAAAAAAAGAAGAATCAGCTTGAGATATATCACTGGTACAGCATTTTTAAAGCTCCTAGTCATTAGTAATCTACCATCAATTTATGTCTTGTCAAACATTTGCAGGTGACAATATGTGAGTGCCTACTTATAGGACAGGTACTTCGATCATTAATGAGTTTCTCTGTTGCCTCAAATTGATGTGCACTCCTCGTATATACCTGCCGCCCGCAGGTATACGTAGCGGAAATGTCAATTAAGGAGACAAGAAAAGCGGGATGGTTTGGTATAAGCACTATGCAATAATGCCTAAATGTTTGTTTTTTTAAATACGTATTACTCGTATATGTTTGCTTATATGTATGTGCAGTAGTATTTGAAATACAGAATTTATATACGATTTTCACTTAGCTCCAATATCTTTCAGCAAGATCTACATACAATGTTGCATGACGCATATTGCACCTTCCACTTGTGTTAATGCGTTGCACATTTCCTGCTAAAGTCAAAAACAGACGGCTGTGGCTATTGGAGACGCTTAACAATGCGTCATTAGCAGACGGTAATTTATTTCCCCTTTGGCTGGTTGAGTTTCCATGCACCAACAGTATTGGATATTGGGCAAAAAGAGGAGGAGAAGAAAGGGTGGAAGTTATTTTCTGCGCAACAAATGATACTTCGGACATGTCACTAGCACTGTCCGTCCAGTATCAGAACCCAGGCGAGATGGCGGGCCTGAACGGTCCCGGCATGACGGGAAAGCAGTGGAGGGTGCTGATGTTGAAGACTGTGCTGGTCATCCTGTTGCTGGGATGCTTTGGGTACCAGGTGAAGGACAGCGTCATCAAATTCCTGAGGAGGCAGATGACGATGGCCCTGTCTACCACGACAGTGGAGCATGTCACACCTCCTGTAATAAGCTTCTGCCCTGGGTTCAAGCAAGCCAGGCCAGACTACACTGCTGATGACAGGTTGTCAGAATTCTATCAGCTATTGGAAAAGAAAAAGGGTGCGTACTATGTACACTAACATGTTATTGCCTTATTCCAGTTTTTGCAGTGTTGACATCAACAGTTTTCTTCAGGTAGTGCGACAGAAGATGACATTTTAGCTTGGTGGCATAATGGAACCCTTGACATAAAGGATGTCTTAACTCTGGTGTACTCTCCATTTGTGGACAAGACTGGAAACTACATATCAGTGCCCATTACTGACATCGGTGAAATCAGCAACCTAAAGCTTACAATCACTGAGGTGTCAATTGACTATGGTCGATGCTATACTCTTAATATAAGATGGCAAATGAAGCACAAGGACTACTTTACTCTTTTCTTCAATCTTTCTATTCCTCAAAAGATGGTGATATTTATTCATGAAGAATTTAATGAGATGGGCTTGAATTATGGATTCTGGCCCACAAAACCAGTATCTTTTACAATAAAGCGAGGAGAAGTCATTAATGCTGTTTTTAAAAGACGCTTTCACATCTACAAGTACATGAATGAAAACTTAGAGTGTTCCAAGGAGAAGACCTACAGTTATCCTAAATGTGCCTTGAACTGGGCTAGAGAATCTTATAAGAATTTATGGAATGGGAGTCAGACAGGCAAGTTGGCATTCATTAATTGGCAGTGCTGCTAGGATAAAAAAAATCATTTTTTCTTTCAGGTTGCTGGTTTCCATCCAGTCAGTATCTTACACAGGGACTGAACCTCCCTTACTGCAGAACTGGTGATGACTTTCTCTATGCCAGCAATGAGATGTACTACAAGATCATCCAGTTCCAGGATGACGAGGAGGTGACCGGGTGTCGCCGTGCCTGCAACCAGACAATCTTTGAGGTCGAGGAGCTCCAGCAGCCCATCACCCAGCACTATGGACCAGGCGGCAGTGATGATGCCACACTCTACTTCTACGTGTATAACTCCTTTGAGACAGCAGAAGAATACCTGCTCTTTGATGGAAATGCCATTATCTCTGCAGTCGGTGGTTCCTTGGGGCTCTTCTTGGGTTTTTCTTGTCTAACTATGCTAACACTTCTTGGACAGAAGCTGGCATCACTTTGTAGGAATTAATTATGACTGGAAAATGCGCTGTTCGCAATGTCTAAAAGTTGCTTGATTTTTTTTTCTTTCATGCCATCCATTTTGTATTTCATGCCAGTATTTCTTTCTGAGAGAAAGAGACAAAGTTGTTCACCACCGATCTTACCGGCTTCCTGGTAGGCTTAGGAGGTGGCGGCGGCGGTGGCGGCGGTGGCGGAGGAGGAGGAAGAGGAAGAGGCACCACGGGAAGAGGGACCAGGATGGGGTCAGCCTCGAAGTAGGTGGCCTCACCCTGCTTGGATAGCGGATTGGCAGGATCAACGGTGCTCGTCAGGCTGGCGACCTAGGAGGAGGAGGGGGAGAATCCGAAGATGTCATACTGGTATAGCCACCCATTAATTTTAAGTAAAGATTTTAATGTAAAGACTACGATAACCTCCAAACAATGAGCGACAAGAATCAACAGCAACAGTTGTTGCAACAGCAGCAGCAAACCAGTTTTGTTGTCACCTGGAAGGACGGTGTCTGGTGGAAGCTGCCCTCGGGGTTGTGGATGGACCTGAAGCCTCCGGCACCGGCCAACGGGACGGTGTGGGTGAGCGCGCCGATGCCGTTGAAGGCCGGGTCGGACTCGAAGTCAAGCGGGAACACCTCAAAGCCCAGGTTGAGGTCCCCCCCGGGCGACTCCACCAGGTACCCTCCGGCCACCGGCTTGCCCACCTTGAAGAGCCTCTTCCTCTGGATGCGGTATCCGCCGGCGTCCGAGACGTAGTCGAAGAGCCTGAGGACCCCGTTGGGGTCGATCCACCCGTAGGAGCCGGTCACGGAACCGTCCGGGTGCTGCTGTTCCTTGCGGTACTGACCGCTGGATGAGGGAGAGGGGCAAATACTAATAACGTAAAATCCGTATACGGAAAATTGTCCTAAACGTAGGACTACAAAATTTTCTCTAATCCTACTCTTAATGGGACAAATCAATACAGTGTGGCTCGACTCAACAGCAAAATTTTTGCACTTCTGGACAAAAACATGCCAGTTTATTACATCCGAAAATTTCTAAATTCTGAAAAAAAGATGGGAGATAGAAGCAATACTTGAATTATGCCAGGTTTGCAATAGGTCATTTGGCAACCCTGCACGGCAAACAATTTTTTTTTGTGGGGGTTTTACTTCCTCAATGCTTCTTACTTGAGCGTCTGGAACCTGAAGAACCTGTCTGCTCCCTGGTCCGTTTGGATGTGGTACTGGAGGTCTGGGTTGGGCACCACCAAGCCGCCCAGCGACGATGGAACCGCCAGCAGCAGAATAACCAGGCCCAGAAGGCCGGATGAGACCTGAGTAGGAGAAGAGAGACAGACAGACAGACAGACTGGATTTAGGAAGCTCCGACTTTGGGGCAATTTATTCAATTTTTGGACTTTGCCAGTTCCTCATTGCTGCAAAGAAAAATTTAGGCAACAAATTCAACAATATGGTCCATTTTTTTCTTGAACCTGATACCTAATAATATTTATTGACATTCACGTTGCAAAAAAAAACTCAACAGCAATTTTTTTTCGAACACCTGTTAATTTCCACATTTATTAATGGACGACGACCACCCAACCAATATTGATCACTAGGGGCACACCATCGGTGGCGATGCTAGTGGTAGTTAGCGATGGGGTCAACATTTGGGTTGCTCTAAGGTTTTTTTTCACTATTCTAACACCTGCCCTGGCGTACTAACGCTATATACCGGTAAGTGATATGAAAACCTTACAACAACCCATCACTAAATTCACTCTAGCCATTTGGTTGGGCAGAAGCTCAAATAAATATATAAAAACTCACCTGAATGGTCTTGCCTCTCCTCATGTTCGTCTTTAGGTGACTCCCGTGGAGAGACTGTGTTGATGCTCTCCTTGGGCATCGCAAGACTCTCTCATCCCCAGCCGAGCCACGCCCACCCTCCAGCTCCTCGAATGGAGCTCTTGGAGTTGGTCTTTTTTTCTTCTTCTCAGACGAAGAGGTCCGACCAGACTTGCGGCGTAAGACGCACTATGCGAATCTCACCTTTTTTTTTTTTTACCTGGGTCGAAGCCAACTGGTTACAGATTGGTAAGAATTATTGTTCTTTTCTTCTTGGGAAGACAATTGAATTGCACAATTTTACTTTTACAGGCATCTCAAAACTGTGTCTCGCCGCAGGTCTTTACAGAGTCTAGTTCTTGTCTTTTTTCTCCCTTCCCTCCCCCCTCCACAAAATTCCAGCTCTCCCACGTTTAACTCCGGGTGTACTACATACGTTCGTGTTTGGCTTTATCCACCACCCACCCTTTTTTCCTCTTCTTCTGCCCTCAGGGGGAGAAGAAAAGAGAGAATCCCACCTCGCATCAGGACAGACGGGATTCCTCTTCTTAAGGATCCTCCCGTCCTGCTCAATTACTACTACCACACCTGCTGCTTGACCAGAAGCGACGCGCCCACGCGAGAGAGACAATCCTAATCGGTCGATGAGAGATGAGACAGGTGAGGCGGACTGTCAACAGTAATTTATTTCCAGTGTTGGTGGTGATGTATTGCCGGAAAAATGTTTAAAGATTTTGCAACTGTGCAGTGGCTGTGCGCAATGTGGGTAATTTTTTTTTCTTTCTCCCCCATTTGCACATACATTGCACTAGTTTTTCTCAAGATATCAAATTCTTGACAAGATTAGCAAATGTCTAAACTTTTTTTCTCTTTTTTTGTTTTTTCTTTCTCCCCCATTTGCACATACATTGCACTAGTTTTTCTCAAGATATCAAATTCTTGACAAGATTAGCAAATGTCTAAACTTATAGGTTACTTGCTTCCTATGTGGACAGCTCAAGAGAAAGTTTTTCAGCTCTGGGAAAAATGCTAGTGGGTCTGAAAGAGCCCCTGGAATGAAGAACTGGGTAGCTTTGATGAGAGGACAACTTTGTGGTTCCTGTGGAAACCACAAAGCCTGCACGCAAAACAGTGTTTTTTCTCAAGGACGGACAGGAGAACTGAGAAAGAGACATTTTATTTTTATGGATAGACAGGTAGGTAAGTAGGTAGGTAGGAGGGTGGGTAGGTGGAGGGAGCATCAAGAAGCGTTCATAATCTTCTTCCTCACGGAAACATTTTCAACAACAAGGACAGCAGAGTTAGCAGCAAGTCCAGCAATGACAATAAAAAGCATGGGAAGGAAGTGCTTCATCCTGGGTCAGTGTCCAGGATAGAGACCTCGGATGGTCGCACTTGTAATAGCTATGGGTTATGTACAATGTGCGTATTTCTAAATTGTTTGAGTACATTATTTTGCAACAGCTACTCTTCTCAAGCCTTTTTTTATGTTCGTTTTCCTACTTCTCCCTGAGAAATTCTCAGTAATAAAGACAATAGTGGTGATAATGAGTCCGGCAACCACAATAAAGAGCATGGGGAGAAAATGCTCCATCCTGATGACAGTTGGACTGGTGCCTGGCAGAGACTTTTGACGGTCACGGTCCTTTCTGGCCAGGATCCAGTCGTAGCGAAATCTCTCCTGAAAGGGTAAAGTGGAAAACTGACGTGTATTCTCAGAGCAATGCTGAAAGCTGTGCACTTAAGGTAACCAACACAGTGACGAGACAACATCAGCACCTGTTCAAGTATTCCTGAGGACTGCAGGACCAGCAGTACCATGTCTATCTCTGCTTTGAGTGGGAGCTTCAGGGCATAGTAGTATCCTGCAAATCCCACTGACAGGGGCTCCTTTCCCAATATAAAATTATGTCGGTAGGGTGCCATAAAGTCATCTGACAATACACCCACAATCTCTCTTCGTAATGTTCTGGCCATTAGGTGGGGTGGGGCGATATTTGAGTTAAAATAACCTCCCCTTTCTTGAAAACACTCCTTGTATGCCCTGCGGTGGGTCTCAAATGGAGAGTATTTGAGGAGAAAACTTATGACGGTTCCATTTGGCAAGAACATGCCCATTCTCTGGTCCAACAGATCCTTCAAGAAAAGGAATAATATGTACAATATGTAGAAACATAATTTTAATAACGTCAGTAACTATGGCTAGCTATCATGTAGCTACAGTGCATCTTTTGTCTAGTGTGAAAAGTTGTTGAAACATGATGTGTGCATGAAAATGAAAGCTGTTACCTGAAAAGTTTCCAGAGGTTTTTCATATTCAACCTTAACAAGGTTTGCCAACAAATTGCCTTTATATGCCTGGCAAAGAATAAACCCAAAGAGAATCCAGAGAAACAATATAGGAAAGAATGGCTTGATGTGCCTAGATTTGTACCATTTATCTGGCACACTCTCACTTACTAGTGGGATGAATGACACTGAAATGTCCCCAAATATTGTACCAGTACCATAGTACCTTAAAAACATTGACATCTTAGTAATGTTTGCTATATTCAACATACAGTGTAAGTTTTTTTACCAACTCAATGAAATAAGGCTCAATGCTACTCCAATTATTGTAATTGCAGTGGCAGTCCACACTTCATACTCAAATGCATAGACAATTGTATACAGGGCTGCCACAGGAACTGGGTGGCGGGTGGTAAAAGAGAATGTCCTCTGGGTTAATGCGGGAGAGAGGTCCAGACCAATGCTGTATCTTTGCAAGGCAAAGCTAGGCTGGGAGATTGCCAAGTCAGATTTTCCCATAATAACATTTAGAATAAGAGCCTTGAATGACTTTGCATATGTGAAGGAGACTTTAAGCTTCAGACTTTTTGCCATCATCCTTATAACTGATCTGTCCATACCAATGGAACCAGGTGGCAGGACGTAGGGTGGTACGATGGTGTAGGATACTCTGAGCTGCCTCTTCCTTGACTTTCCACCTTGTGATGCAGTTGTTGACCAGTAGTACCATTCCAAAACTAAAAAAAGCAAGTAAATACTGTTTCTCCTTTGCAACACTTGGAAGGTGATATTGCTCATTATTACCCTTGTCATCATCTTCCTTGAGGAGGGCAATGACATCAAACTTTGGCTGCATCTTCTTCATTGTCCCAAATTCCTCCTTTGACCTTGTGGTAACCAACATAGTGACAGGTAATCTTGACCTAACCATGACCCCAAAGCTGACTAAAAATGCATTGTTATCCACTGCGATGATGATGCAGTCAGGTGGAATTTTAAACATGGATTTTAGAATAACCCATGGTGTCTCTGAGATAACTTGAGCAACACCATCAATGAATTGTGGTACTGCTGTATTATTGGCTTGGAGTAAGATGGTGCTGCACGCCATTACTACACTTAGCCAGGATTGCATGGTGATCACTTCTTGTCAAAATTAAGAACTGTTCTTTCTGTGAGTTACTGGTTTTCTCTGCTACTTGTACGTATATTATGACTGTCTGTGTAATATTGGGAAACCTGAAAGGGCTTGTTCTAAACATAGGTATACATAAAATTGGCTCAAATCCTCAATGGATTTCCAGTTATTCTGGCAATTAGTGCTTTACAATTTCACTAGTTCTTCTCAAAATATTGCAGTTACTATAACATAGTGGCAAATTAATTTTTGCCTCAGAAAAAAATAAATCCAAACGCTTGTCAAATAATAAAGAAGCTATCTGTTCTTGTGTCCCTACATCTATTTTTTATGCATCTATTTTTTTCTCTGTGCATCAAAACTTGCCAGAGTTGTAATTATCGGAGGTGTGTACACGATGGCAGATATTGAAAGTCACTAGTTACAAGTAACGGCGCTGCTGTAGCTAGTTTCAGTTTTGCTTCTTTTTAAGTAACTGAGTAACTTAGGTACCGGTAACTGTTAGGGCAGTTTTTGGCACTTGCTAGCTACTATCTAGCTTTGAAACATTGTCCTTTTTAATCATGACTTAGCTCAGTGTTGCTAGTTTAGCTAATCATAGGGCATATTTTTTAAGCTTTACCAAGTTAACGTTTAGCACAAACATTTTGGCACAAGTTTGGCCAGTTTTTTTAATAATGTTAACAGACTTAGAAAAAAATTAACTTTTCGGTAACTAGTTACTTTTAGATTAAAGTAGCGGGAACTTTAGCCGAGTTACTTTCAGAGAGTAACATTTAAATCCCTGGAGAATTAGAATATTGGTACGTGGTCAGAATTATTTCATCAACCACATCATGAAAGAAGCACGTGGATAACAGAATGTAAAAAAGAACATGTATCGAAGAAACTACCGGTATTACATTTTTTCCCAATTTCGTTTCTCTGGCAGAGGATAAAGCAAAACAATCCTGGATTTTCCAATGAAAGAGAAAATATGATGCACTCTGCCTAGTACAGGAAAAGGAGAAATGGAGGTATGGAGAGTTAATCTTTCTAGTCTTTGTACCTAGTGGATGCCTTCTTCCCCCTTCCCTTCTCTCTCTTCTCTTGCCCACCTGTCCAGGTGTGTCTACCCAGATGTTCCTTTTTTTCTCCAAGCTGTTGTCGGCTCCTTTGCCTTATTAGGATATCGAGATAAAGTAGCCATTTAAAGTGTGGTAATTATCAAGCAAACCTGTGCCCGTCACAGACGGATTCCAAGTTCCTACAGGGTAGAGCAGACTTATCAATGCCTGACTTAAAAAAAATATACCAAAACCAAAAATATACCAAAGCGGCGATGAAGACAGGGGCAGATGTTCTTTTTTCCTGGGGAAAAAAATCTCACAGGAGGAATGATCACAACACCTCCTGAAAGTCAGAAGAGCAGGGAGTGATGCCCACGGAGATTTCTTGGCTACGGCAAGAAACTACCACTCCCATCTTCTTCTTCTTCTTCCTCCCACACTGGATCTTGCATAACACTGCAACAGCGGCAGGAGATGACGATGGTACTACGGCCACGGACGACGACACTTTCGAGTGTTGGCGGAGGAGGAAAAAAAAGGTTAGATGTGTCTGAGCGGAGAGAAATTCCTGGCAGAAAAAGGTGTATTCAACCCGTGGCAAAAGAGAGAAAAAAGAGTGTGCATATCTATACCTACAGTGGACTCTGCTTAGTACTGTACATACACGTAGTAACTACGTCACCAATGAAATTTTAGAAAGTGACAAGACTCATTGCAGGAATGACTGTCTGGTCGGGAAGAACCAAAAGTGGATACACAGCATCCAAATCAACTACGCAGATGTATTAAGATGCCGATGAATCGTGTCTCAGACTCAGACTCCGAAGAAGACCGGCTGGCTGAGTATGTCCTTGTAGAAGGTGTCGTAGTCCTCGACGACGGTGGCGCGGAAGGTGACGCCGACGCCCTCGGGGAGCTCGTCCTCCCTGGGCAGGAACCACAGGAACTCCACTTCCCTCATCTCGAGGATCTCGCAGTCGCCAACGGGTTCCTCTCCGAATTCCTCTCCTGATTCCTCTCCGGACTGTTCTTCGGACTGCTCTCCGGATTTCCCCGACTCTGACCCCGACTCTGACCCCGACTCTGGCCCCGACTCTGACCCTGACTCTGATCCCGACTCGCTGTTGCTTCCGTTGCCTGACTCATCGGACCCGCTGTCTGACTCATCCGACGATTCTCCAGACTCCCTGAAAAAAAAAGAAAATAACCTAAAGACCTTTTCTCCTCCCCTACCCCCCCCCAGGACCCCGACCTACTCTGAGGAGCAGGCGGACTCCTTGCGGTGTGTCAGGGTGTCGTTGGTGAACCTGAAGCAGGTGGTCGGCTGAGCGATGCCTCCCGGCGTGGCCGGAGGGAAAAACGACCCCACGGGGATGTGGTAGTCGGTGCGCAGGGCCTGCAGGTGGAAGCCGCGGAAGGCGTTGGGGCCGGAGGTCACCAGGAGGCCACGGACGCCCTTGGAGAAAAAAAAACTAAAATGAAATTGTGTGTAGTTACAATTGCCCCTTTGTCCTCAATCGTCCTTTTCAGGGGAGGGGGGCGGACAAAAAACTCAAATTGTAGTGCTGTGTCGTTTCAACTGTCGTTTAGCTTCTCCTTCCTCACGTCCTTGGTCCTCTCCGTCATGATGGTGAAGAAGCTGTTGTCCTCCTCCGGGTGGTTGTCCTTCCCGTGCGAGACGGCGCCGTTCAGGCAGGAGGCGCCCGGGGCGCCGTCCTCGTACGACTGGGACTCGCCAAACAGCAACAGCAGGGAGGACAGAATCAGACTCCACATCTTGCTTGCAGAGTTTGCAGACCAGCACGCATCGAAGTGACTGAATAGGGGGGCGGGGATGAAATCTCAACAATTTATCCTCCTCCTCTCTTCGCGTGTTTCATGCATGGATGTTCAGTCAATTCTCTCTCTCTTTCTTCTTTTGACCCCCCCCCACCATTTGAAAAAAAAACCTAATGTCAGTATGCACAGAGAAAGGTGTACTGTAGTAGCTGGGAGAGTAACCAATCTCTTAAAAAAAATAAAAAAAATTAACAGGTAGTAAAGTCCGCTATACGTAATATTAACTTGCTAGGGAAAATTTTTAGCATTCCGTGGCGTCCACTACTTGACTACCTACCTATATTCTACTACGACTAGTACACATGACAACTTTGATTCATGTTGCAGTTTTCTTTCTTTCTATTTTCAGGTTTCGGTCACAGATCGCAGGGTGCATTGATGGAATTTGTTTTCTTCTCTCTCTTTTTTTTTAAACTACACATGGACATTGGACACGACTCCTCAGTGCTGGACCAAGGGCACTGTGTCTAGTGCCTCTAAGTTTCATTTCAGATTTTTAATGACAGAAGAAAATGATGGCACATAAAAATGCAATGGTGAATTTATTATTTTTTAACACATAAATATGGTGAACTGTATTACACCTACATACTGTACAGCTTGCACTCTTTTAATCCTTCTTCTGGTGCTGCCTCTGCATCTGAAGAAGCATCTCCTCGATGAGCAGGAGCCTGTTTGACAGCTCCTCCTGCTCGGCCTTCCTCTCCTCGGCCTCGCGGTCGGCTTTCATCCTCTCCAGGAGAACCTGCAAGAAATCACACACGTGGTTTAATGGAAGAAAGTACTGTACTGTCGATATTTCATTTAAAAAAGATCATTTTTTTGGACCATTACAAGATGGTACTTAAACGGTACTGAAATGACCGCACCTTAAACCACTTTAGGTATTACACTGTATATTATATTACCGTAGAACCTATTCTCCTTTACATTGTATCTACAATGCTACTTACATTTTTATTTAATGCCTACCTATAATGAGAACAAAGCAAGTTTATTCAAAATACCGTTCAGATACCGTCGAGATCTAGCATCTCCTCTACCGTACACAAGCCCTTTTGCTAAATTTGATTCTCTCTCTCTTTCTCTCTCACAATTTTTGCCGAGTCCAAGACGTCGTTGCTGATGAAGAGCTTCTGCTGCTCCCTCCCCGCCCCCTCGCCGTCCTCCACCTTGAGGCTCTTCTTGTACCTGAGGAAGGAGCGGGAGGACTTGCGGTTCGGGAAGAAGGAGGCGCGACGGTTGGGCAGACAGGTGTAGAAGAGCAGGATCTTGGTGCCGCCGGACACCTTCTGCAGGGCGTCCCTCACCCGCGGGTACTTGTACAGGAACCTGAAAGGGACGGTGAACAAATTGCCTATAATTTGCTTTTTTTCTATTATCACATGACAAAGTAGTCAATGTGCAGTTATGGCAAGATGTCCGTCATAAGGAAATTAAAGGAAAATAGGGAAAAAAATCAAACACTTGTCATAATAGAATAGTTTTATTTTGTACAATAGAAGAAAAGTCAACTTACAAACTTGCCAAATTGAAATGACTTGCCATACCTATATATAGCTAAACTTGCCACAAGTGTATAATTCCGAATGTCCACGATACCTGCACACGGCGCAGCTCGGGATTCTCTGGAGCAGCCTGATCGGAGGCCAGTTGGACAAAAAGTAGAACGGGTCGCCGAGCAGCATGGACTCCGTGTAGGTAATGAGGTCGACGCGCGCGCTCCAGCCGACAACCTCCGCCTCCTCCCGGATAAGCCCGGTGTCGCTGACGGCCAACCCGTTCAGCAGGTTCATCAGCACCACCACCACCAGGAAGATGAAAGCCAGGAACACCAGGTAGGAGATGACGTTGTCCGTGTAGGGGATGTCCGAGAACTCCAGCTCTCCGACGAACATGGCCGACGTCTTGAACAGGGCGATCCAGAAGCTGTCGAAGAACTCGTACCTGCTCTCCCCGTCCGAGCCCTTGGGCGGGTCCGCGTGGTCGGCGTGCAGCATGATGTAGAAGGCGATGCCGAAAGCCACGACGATGATGCCGTACCACAGCAGGAACTTGAGAAAGGTCCCGACGACGGTGGCGAACATGGTGACGTTGGTGCTGAGCCTCGGGTGGCGGCCGACCAGGACCAGGCACTCCGTCCAGGTCAGCAGCACGCAGAGGGCGGCCAGGTGCCGGTTGCGCTGGAAGTGGGAGGTGCCGGATTCGCCTGCGGAAAAAAAAATTGTGTTATGCAAATCGTACGTACACCAATTTTTTCACAACTTTGTGTTGTACAGTGCTTGGTAATTATTACTAATTAGCAATTACCGTCAAAAACGATGATGCAAGCGAGGACGATGATGGTGATCTCCAGCAGGTTCTCCGGACTGAGGAAGTATCGCTTGAAACTGACCAGCATCTGGAAGACCTCCCTGAGGAGGAGGACGACAAGGAGGCAGGCGATGGGGACGGACAGGACGGTAGTCACGGTCGAGTCAGCAGAGTTCTTGGAGGGCGGCATCACCCCGACCACCTCCTTCGCCGTCACCACCTCAGTCGGCTGGACCCCGTACCCGCCGAATCTGATGATGATGAAGGAGGTGAGGAGGACGACGAAGGCGATGTAGAGGAGCATGTTGACGTAGAAGATGGTCCTGATCCGCTGCCACTTCAGCCAGAGGAAGCTGGCGATCACGGGGTGCTTCAAAAGAGATCTGAAAAAAAAATAAGCAGTTAGACGCAGGGATTCTCCACTTTTTCGGATCGCGACCGACTTTTAAGATCTGCCCCAGAGCATCCAACAATATTTCACAATATTTCTAAGTAGTAATTTTTTGCCGTGACCCTGACCCAACTAAGTTCAACCGCTAATACTCCTACCTGTGTTCCCTGGAAGTGTTGGACAGGTACCACAGCGCCTCCGTCTCTGGCAGCGCCCTCCCCTCCTCCTGCTGCTCCTCCCTTTTCCCCTCCTCGTCCTCCTCCTGCGTGGCGGCGCCCGGGCCGAGGACGGGCGGGGCCAGGAAGTTGTACCTGAAGGTGACCTTGAAGTCCTCGTCGGTGACGACGCCGTCGCCGTCGATGCACTCCCCGTCCAGGAACTCCCTGAGCGTGTCCGGCAGGATGGCGCCGACGGCCGGCCTGTCGCGCATGTTCTTGACGCCCATGTTGGCGCCGCGCCCCAGCAGCGCCTTGATCACCTCCTGGTCGGGCTGCATGGTGGCGTAGTGCAGAGCCGTGTTCTTGTCCAGCGACTCCTGGTAGTTGATGATCCTGGAGATCTGCCGCTCAAAGTCGGGGTGCTTGTCAGAAATCCTGATGAAAAGAAATGATCAATGAGCTTACCTATACCTACCTGGTATAAGCTTACGCACTATGTACGTACAGTACCACATATAAAAAAATACCTCTTACCCTTTGCCCAAAAGCACCTTGAGGCTTTTTGAGTACGACGAGTTTGGCACCGAGAGTCCACCGACCACCTTAGCGGAGTCTCCACGAAACACCTTGTTACAGTGATAACAATTTTTCACTAAGCTGAGTAAGAACAAATAGGTCAAATTTTACTACCTCGTGCAAGACGGTTTTTCCAGTTTCCTTTTCAACCACTGCAAAGTCAACGAGTGGACATCGCTTGAACGCGTCTAGGATCCTGTCAATGTGGAGGAAGACAAAAATCTGCAACGATTTGGGCAACAGGGTGTTGGTTAATAAATTACTTGTAGTATCCGTGATGCGCCGCGATGAGCACCGGCGCCCTCCCCTCCCCCGGGGCGACGGCGTTCGGGTCGCACCCGGTCTGATCCAGCAGGAAGGACACCACACTGAGCAGGGAGAAGAGATAAACGAGCCGTTGAGTTCAGTTTACTAAGAAATTTATTTTGCAGTCCTCCAACAATTTTTAACCGTTCTCACTTGTCGTGGCCGTGTGTGCAGGCCATCTGCATGGGCGTCATGGCCCCGTTGTCACAGTTCCAGTCGTGGCTGTCGCCGCCCTCCTTGGCGTTGCTCTTGGCGAACGCCAGCCTGCGCAGCCCGTTGACGTCGCCGCTCTCGCAGCAGTTAAAGATCTGCTGCTTCAACGGGCGACTCTTCACCTATAAAAAGAGTACGTGATGTCGGTAAAGTTGACAAGGATACCTGACGTTTTTAATGATCTGTGTGCTCACCTTATCCGCGTAGGCCAAGAAGTCAAAGTCCTTCCCGATGTTCTCCTCGATGATCTGCTTGATGCTGCTGCCTTCAATCTGGAGGAGAAGGAGAAGCACACAAATCATAGAAAAAAATCTCCACCAACGACATCAGTAATAACAGCAGCAGCAACGCAGCAGCAAGAATAGTGGCGACAGCAACAGTGATAGCAATAACAGCAGAGCAGAATAACAGCGACAGTGTACTAGTAGTAGCAGCAGCAACAACATCAGTAGCAACAACAGCAATAATGATATCAGCACCAGTAGTACCAGCAGCAAGGGCAACAGCATCACCAGCAGCAATAGCGGTAACAACAACAGCAGAAGAATCAGCAAAAACAGCAGCAGCAGTAGTAGTGCCGGTAATAGTTGTTGTAGTAGCAGCAGCAGCAGCAACACTAGCAACAAAAAACGAATAGCAACGACATTGATAGCACCAGAAACAGCAGCGAAAACAACAGCCAGCAGCAGCAACAGCAGCAAGCACAAGAAAGGTCCACTGGCCTCCACGCTCGGGTCAGCGCCGTGCTCCAGCAGCATCCTGACGGCGTCAGCGCTGCCGGCCGAGGCGGCGTAGTAGAGCGGCGTCAGCTGGCCCCTCAGGTCCTCCGAGTTGACCTCCACCCCCGGGCAGCGCTCCAGGAAGGCTCGAGCCATCCTCAGCAGTGCCGCCCGGCCGGGCTCGTCCGCCTCCTGCAGCTGCTCCATGAGGGAGTGCAGCGGGGTGAGGCCCTCGCCGTCCTGCACGTTCGGGGACTGGACGTGGGGAAGGCAAGCCTCCAGCAGGCCAGGGTCGGATTTGCGCATGACCTGGGAACAAATGGAAAGAATTTTTTAAAAGGAGTTTTTTTTCCTTTACTATATGGCACCTAAACATTGATGATGTGAAACAGTGAATAGTGATACTACAGCAAACACCATCAAAAATGCAAACACAATTACTGTTGGGCAAACAGACACTATTTTCCTCTTTCTCGTAGGGAATGGATGAATATAATAGAAAAAAAGAGTACTCTTTTCTGCTTCCCCTTCCCACCCTTCGATCTAACCTGATGCAAGACGGCCACCTCCGTGGCCTCGTCCACCATGCAGACGTCGGCGCCCGAAGCCAGCAGAAGCGCCACGAACGGCGTGTCGTTGCGGGAGCTCCACTGCTCCACGGCCAACGACAGGATGCCCCTGGGGACGCCGTCGTCCTCCACGTAGACGTGGTCGAGGCTGAAGCGCTGGTCGGAGACGGCGTCGGCGAAGAGGCGGGCCTGTCTGGCGCGGAGCGCCGTCAGCGCAGTCGACTGCGGGTCCATCAGGCACCCGGCCGTCCGGCACAGGGCCTCAGCCTCCTCCAGTGCTCCGGAC
>JAAUYM010018072.1_pt1 | contig 19266 bp, 15 predicted proteins | sample 7278001 | NCBI WGS metagenome assembly JAAUYM01 (sample SAMN14350224, study PRJNA611818) | marine sediment metagenome | isolation source: surface marine sediment (1.8m) | place: French Polynesia: Moorea | collected 2018-08
ACGGTGTAGTAGCCGTGGCTGCGGGCCAGAGTCTGGCCAAAGCCAATCCAGGCACTTATGGCAAAACTGGACACCATTCCGCAGATGGCTCCCTTGGAGGTACGGAACAGAAGATAAGTGATTGTTTTAGTCTGAGTAACTTTAACAGAGAGAGAGAGAGCTTACTGCAGGGTTTGCCCAGGGGAAGAACATCCCGAGAATGAACACCCCAAGGATGGGTCCGCTGATCACGCCAAATATTGTGATTGATGCCTGGAAAAATGACATGAACACCACATGTCTGATTTTTTTATAAAGGATATCTTGTCAGCATTCAAACCTGCAGAACTCCAGGGACATATTTCACCACGAAGATGACGATGAAGCTGAGGACACCGTAGACGATGGCGAGACCCTGAGTAACAAAGAAGGACATCCGCTCGGAGAGCTCGAACTTGCAGATCCCCTGGATGAAGTCCTGGATGGTGGAGGCAGCGAGGGAGTTGAGTCCACTGCTGACGGTGGACAAGGCCGCGCTGAACACGCCGGCCACGAACAGGCCGGGCAGGAAGGGGAAGTCGCCGAACAGCTGCATGACGAACGCCGGGAAGATCTGGTCGCGGGTCTCAACAAGCTGTTTTGGGAATGAGGGAAAAAAGGTGCGTGGTAAAAATTAAGCCACAAGTCAGTTTCCCGAATCTTTGTCAATTTTTGATTTAGTTCACGTTGCTCTTGATCGGGTCGCATAGTGCGCTGTAGTAGAAGGCAAAGATGACCATCCCGCCGTAGCTGCACAGGAGGCCGATCCCGATCACTCCGGTGAAGTTGACCCAGACCGCTCTGCCGAAAGCATATAGGTAAGACTCACTATAGATGCTACCTCCTTCCATCTACACTTGGATGCTACAGTCAGTACTTAGTACTGTTTGTTAAATGCCTGTATCAGGGCTGCCATCTGGCATAGCCAAAGATTGCACACATTTTAAAAGTGGTTGTTTCTAGCGTCCAGTTTTAAAACTTGGCTGTACTAAACTAGGATGGGTTTTTTTTCGTGAAATTTTCCACATTGCCTTCTATAAAAGTTGGCAACTCTGGTCTGTAGTGTAGCAGAGAGCTGAGTGTAGCATTGTGGCACCTCTGCGCCAGTTCGATGGTCGGGACGGTGAGGTAGCGCTGCACCTGCGCCTGGTTGACCCCGTAGATGGTGAGCCAGACGAAGGTGCCGCCAATGACCGTGCCCCAGACGGTGTGACGCACAGTAGGGTCGGGACTGAAGCTGTAAAGTCGGCGTTTTCAGAGATTAAAAAAGTGGTTTTTTTAATGTTTCTAAATGGAAGTTCCACTGTAATACTACATGTAGCTAGTTTTGTTTACTCCTTCCCTCCTCTATGGTACGCCCTAGAAACCTGGTTTCAAAACGGAGCCGGATATCCGGGTTTTTTTTGCCAAAATTTGGTCAAACTATCCTAAAAATTAAACCCAGCTTCCCAGCTCATCCTCCTCCTCACTTGAATAGCTCAATCCTGTCCGTCTCATAGTTGAGGCTAAAGACCTTCCCCGATCCGCCGACGTCAATGCTGCCCTTGGCCACGATGGCGATGAAGGAGCCGAACATGCACACCATCTGGAAGGTGTCCGTCCACATCACCGCCTTGATGCCGCCCTGGACGGATCAAACACAAGATTAAAAAAGGTCCCAGGGGCCTAAAAGCCACATCAAGTCTAGCCACAGTCGAACTCGATTAATCGGGACAGGTCGGGAGATGGGGCCTAATTTTCCCATCCAGTTCGACTGTAGTTCTACTCACCATGGCGGTGTAGAAGATGCAGACGAGGAAGATGACCACGCAGGCCAGGTCCACCTGGAAGCCGGTCACTGAGACAAGAACACAGGAAGAGGAAAGCAGCGCCATTACAGACCAAAAAAATAAAGAGAAGATGAATGAATAAATAGAGCGCGCTCACGCTGGGAGACCGCCAGGGCTGGAGTGAAGACCACCACCGCCATGTACAGAGTCTGGAAACGGAGACAGTTACACCAGAGGCGGCGATGCGTCTTAGTAACTATAGTACAGTAAACTCCCGGTATACATATTAGCACAGTAGTAAAGGCATACTCACCATGTGTATGAGGAAGCAGAGCGATGCCAGTATCCTCACTCCGCGGTTGAACCTCCACTCCAGATACTGAAATCGCCAGCCAACTTCAATTGTCAACCACTTGTTCAAAACCTTGAATGTACTTACGAAGCAGTGGTACAGTAAAATCTGGCCATATTGTTGGTTGACACACAAAACAAATAATAAAACCAAAAAAAAAGTTTGAGTGTAAAACTGAGATCGAGATTCGCCCAGCCAGATTTGGACTGCAGTATTCTCCCGGTCTCACCTCGTAGCTGGTGCTGACCTCCAGCTTGTAGAAGACCGGCAGGAGCCAGTTGGCCACGACGAACGCGACGATGGGGAAGCAGAAGATGATGGTGCAGTACTGGGTGCCGTACACGTACACCTCCGAGGGGATGCCCAGCAGGGACACGGCGGAGATGAAGCTGAAAAGGAGGCGAAATGCAGTCCCAACCAATGTTGCTATCTCCAATTTTAGTGCTGCGATGAAGAAACGAGCTGTTAATGGGTTGTGCCATCCCCAGGTTGGGTATGTGCCTACCTGGTAGTATAGTTATAGTGATGGGGGCTGCTTAGAGCAACCCATATTTAACCCCATCACTAGTGGTGTACGTACAGTCGTTGTATGGCTCTACTAGTGGACGGTTCCAGTATTGGTTGGGGTACCAGTATGAAGCAAGTGTCCAACCTGGCGAGCAGCGACATGGCCATGGGCGCCACCCCCATCTTCCTCTTGGCGAGCAGGAAGTCGGCGTTGGTCTTCTCCCCGCGCCACCAGAAGTAGACGCCGATGGCGGCGGAGGCGCCCAGCATCAGACCCAGCACCACGTACTCCTCCCAGCCGAAGAGGGAGGTCAGCTCCTCCTTGGACAGGAGGACGGTGGAAGAAGAGGAGGAGGCCGCCATGTTTAAGCCGGAGGGGAGTCTGCCTCTGTCGTACCACAAACTGGTAGTTGTGGTGGAAGAAGAAGGCAGGAAAAAAACTCTTTTTGGGTGCAGTTCCAGCAGATTACAGATCGGAGTGTTTTGTTCTGGACACACAAACACGTGTTGAGAGGAGATGGCGGTCTGTGAAAGAACCGTCGCTGTTTTTTGACGTCAATTAATCCCAACGTGTTTTCATTCATCCAAGGTCTGTCATCTCTTTTTCTCTGCGAGATGTTCCGGAATGAGAAATTTCGCCGCCCTGGTTTTAATCTTTTAGCGAGACATTTGTATGCCGCTTAACTCTTGTTCTTTGGGAGCCCCTTTCTTGAAAGCGATATCTGATTTTACCCAACTCGTTCTAGGTAGGTGTGTGTGTGTGTACCTAACAAGGTGAGGGGGGGGAGAAGGAAGAGGAGAGGAGGAGAGTGTGGAAGCAGATCAGCTACCAGTGGAAGCACCGCGATAGAGAAATGGAGGAGTGGAGCAAGATAATTGGTGCAGGAAAAACCAGAAATATCTCTCCTTATATTTCATGAAGGCAAAAAAGACAAAAGTCTAGCAACTCTGTTAAAAGATGTTTTAAAAACATAACCTGCATCAATTTAATAATAAATCTACCTTTTCCCACCTTTGAAAAGACAATTTGTGCTTTCAAAAAGTGACAACTTTTTTTAAAAGCTGTGCGACTTAAAAGTACATTTGTTTCTCTCGTAAGCAAACTGAGGAACACGACATGAAGACTGCTATAGCTTTAATTTTGCATTTTAAAAGTTCTTTGCAAATGTGATTGTTCCTTCGCTTCAGATGAAAATTTGTCTGCCCCAGAAGTCCCTCCCAGCTTGATGCTTTCTTTCTTACCAAGCCCTCCCCTCCTCCCCCCTCCCCTCCCCTCCCCCCCCCCCGTTGGATGGCGTCACCGGCGAAACAACAAAGGAATTTCCAAGCGGAGAAAATTTCATCCCTGCACGAGACAGAAAGAGAGAGAGAGAAGGCTTTGGAATGTCGCCTTCTGCCCCCCATGCGCGTTTTGGGGTGGGGGGGGGGGGGAGAGGGGGAGGAGGAGCTGGAAGGGCTCCTTGCTGCTGGCTTTACGGAAACTTGCTTCTTGCAAAGAGGAAGAGAAAAATTCCACTCTTTTTTTCAAGGTTGTTGACCCTTTTTTGTGGGAACTGAAATGCTTCATTTTTATTTTTTTTTCACAAAATAATGTTGTAAAAAAATCTGATTCCCCCCTCCCCCCAACATGTAGTAGAAGAATCCCTGTTTGTTGGAATGGAATGGAGGTAGTAGGACTGATTTAAGGCCCTCCCTTCGTCCCCCACCTTCAAGAATTTTCGGACTGGTAGTCTGGAATGTCGCTGCTTTTTTTTTTTTTTTTTTTTGTCAAAGTACCTAAGGATTTGCCAAAATCTGCCTATCTTCTACGTAGTGTACCATAAATTTCACGCTATCATATGTTGCAAATTTTGTCGCTTTCTCTCCTCCAGACCAACAGAAAAAAAAGATTTCCTCCAATCGAGTAGCATCAAAAGAAAGATCGGAATGCGTCTTTCAAAAGAAGAAGAAAAAATCTCTCTTCTCAATCCGTTCTCCTCTCTTTCTCGTTCTCCTCCTTCCATTCCTAACAGAAGAAACGACGCAAACCCCCGATGGCCATTGGAGAATGCAGGGAGAGGGGAGAGTAGTAGAGCTCCGGGGGGGGGGAGGAGGGGGGAGGAGGGGAGGGGGGGGGGGGAAGGAGAGAAGGACTGCAGGAGCAGGAGTCTGAAGAATAAGGTAAATTCGTCCCATGGAGGTTTGGGCGGGATGGGATGATTTGTGCAAACATGGAGGGGGTTAATTTATTGACTACAAAGATGTACAGTATACAAAAAAAAATTGTGTGCACAAAAATATGTGGCGCTTATTTTTTTATCCCTCCTCCACCTCCTCCTTCTCGTCACATTATTTGGTAAGGTACGGCAGAATCCCTTTGGGCAACCAGGTGAGTTGGCGGTGAGTAATGCGGCGGCGGCAGCAGCGGGGCGAGGAAGGAAGGAAGGTATGCGCGCGCGGCCAAAGAGAAGGGAGGGGAGGGGAGAGAGTCTAGGTGCTTCCACCACCTTCTACTGCTACTCCGCGTTGTAGTTGTATAGTAGTGTGGTAGTATTTCCTAGAACTCCTCTCCTCCACCTCTTTGCTCCGGAAAGCGTCAAAGAAACAAAATCGTCGTCATCGTCGGGCGCGCCCATGGAAAGTAATATTTGGGCTGGGGGGGAAAAAAAAGTGGAATTTGTGAAACAGTCGACGTCGTTGCGAGCTTGGAGAAGCAACAACAACAAACTTGGTCTGTGATGAGGTGGAGGAGTGTGTTCTTGCTTGCGAAAGGAGGAAGGAAGAGATTCGAATCTGTCTGACCGTTGCCTGCGCCCCTGTTGCTTCTTCCTCCTCCTCCTAGGAGGTGCGTGTGTGCAGAAGGAAGAAGGTGGTGTGCTGGGTGGCAGGTATACACAACACGCCACTGCCCAACTCGCCCCCCCCCCCTTCCTCAAGCCACATTCCACAGGTCTCTCCTCCTCCTCCTCCGCCCATTTCTACCTGAGGAGGAGAAGGCAGTTCAGTGAGGGAAGGAGAGGAGAAAGAGCGGGAAAAGAAGTACTACTGTACAGTACTAGAGAAAGAAACGGAATAAAAAAAAATTAAAAACAACGGGAAATCGACGCGTGTGTGCGCGATAGTTTAGGGGGAAAGAAAAAATGCTGAAGTTTGCGAGAAAGAATCCCCACGGGAGGTCCAGCTCGGCCGACCGGGACAGGGTCGGGTCGAGGATACCGGTGAGAATGCTGGAGCAGTGCGACACCAGGGACTTCTCCCCTGTCAGGAAGGGGAGGAGGCAGAAGGCGGCAGCCGCCGCCGCGGCTGCCGAGGTCGCGGCGGAGGCGGCGGCGGAGACGACGGCGGCCACGTTCAGATCGTCGTCGGTGGAGAGGGGACAGAGAAGGTCGCAGCAGACGGCGGCGGCCTTCGACAGGGACGTGACGCCCAGGGAGCTGAGACAACTGCACCAGGTCTACCACCTGCAGCAGCAGCTGCAGCGGAGGCAGCTGCAGTTCCAGGAGGAGCAGCACCTGCTGCTGCTGGACGCGCTGCCGTCGCCCCCGCCGCTGGTGCGGAGGGCCAACACCAGGCCGGTCTCGACCAGGCTGGCGGCGTCGCCACTGTCGTCGCCGTCGTCTTCCTCCGACGACTACTCCGACTACCAGCAGCTGTCCTCCGGCACCCTCTGTCGGAGGAGCCACCAGCAGCAGCTGCAGCTGGCGCCCATGACCCCAACGCTGGAGAAGCTCTCCTCCTTGGGCTCGACGATGCCGCCTCCTCCCCCGCCTCCCCCCAAGCCAAAGTCCGTCCTGAAGAAGGGGAGCAACAGCAGCAACGGCAACAGCCCCCGTCCCGCCGGCAGGTACACCTTTCACCGCGACGTTGAGCGCCTGGTGGCCAAGCTGGACCTGCTTCCGGCCATCCTGGACAGCTCCTCCTCCGAGAGCGGCTACGGGTCGGCCGACGACCACGATTCGCTTGCGTCCAGGACCTCCTCCTCCTCCAGGGAGTCTTCCAATTCGTCGTCGACAGCCTCGCCGCCTCCAATTCCGAAACGGTAAGGGAGGAGGATGTTTCCTGAGCTACAGTAGTAGGCATCATTGTTGTTGTTGCTCTTTCTATTGGCATTTGTTGTCGTTTTGCTCTTTCTCTTGGCATTTGTTGTCGTTTTCCTCTTACTATTGCCATTGCTGTTGTTGTTGTTGCTCTTACGATTGTTTTTGCCATTGCTGTCATTGTTGTTGTTTTTGTTATTGCTATTTTTATATTGATATATTGTAGACATATGCTTGACTGCAATGACGACACACTAGTATGTACAAACAATCTACTATACCATAGCCATATTTCTCTCCTCCTCCGTCCAGCCCTCGCCACACCCCGAACCGGCGGGTGCGCTTCGACTCGTACGTGCTCCTGCTGCAGTCCCTCCGCGACCGCGACCCTCCCCACGTCGTCCGGGCGCACCTCCGGGAGGTGCGCCGCCCGGAGGCCCTGCGCACCGACGAGGTCCTCCGGGAGTTCGTCGCCTGCGTCTCCGAGGGCCGGGCCGACCTGGCGGCGGAGCTGCTGGGGGCCGGGTGCGACCCGAACGCCGCCGTGGCCGAGCCCGGCGGCGTCACCACGCTGCACCTGGCTGCCGCATTCAACTCGCTCCCGCTGGTCAAGGTGAGATAGGTACTTGTATTTGTATTATGTGCATACCGTATAAGAGAGCACTTTTCCACAATTTTTTTTGCTTTTTTAAAAAATGCTATTGTACACAATGTGAACATTGTGTACTAAATTGTGTTTCGCCCTCAGGACAGATCATTTAAATCTAACAATGTTTATACCGACTAATTTCTTCCAGCTCCTGCTGCACCACGGCGCCGCCGTTTTTGCCCGCACCCACTCCACCGGGCGCACCCCCTCCGAGATGCCGTCGCCCATCATCAGCAATAGCGGCAGCAGCAGCAGCAGCAGCAGCGGCGGCGGCAGCAACAACGGCAACCACGACTACGAGTCCTGCCGCGCCTACCTGCGCTGCATGGAGGAGTGCCTCGGGGTGGCGGAGTCCGGGCGGGCCTTCGCCGTCCGGCCGCACCGCACCTGCCGCCGGGACGAGCTCTCGCTTGAGCAGGGGGAGGAGCTGCGGGTACTGCGCCGGGGGGATTACCCGGGCAGCGCCTGGTGGTGGTGCGGGAAGGTGGAGGATGGCGAAGGAGAGGTGAGGGAGGGGTACGTGCTGAGGGACCTGCTGTGCGGGAACAAGCCCACCTGCTGCCAGGTGCGACAGGAAGATGGAGAGGAGGAGCAGGTGGTTGCTGGTGAGGTGCGGACAAAGTGACTGAAGAAGCCTCATCTTAGGAGGATCCTGGTGATTGCGCCTGGTGCCAGCGGGTGATCCTGCTCTGCCAGGTGCGAGTGCAGAGAATCTCTGAAAGTTCTTCTACATTACGTGCCAAAACTGAACCTGCCTCGATGCCTTCATGTCATACCTAGTATGAACTGATTTATTCCGCCTTCTCCCAACCATTTGAATTTTCTCTTTCACAGAAAAAAATGCTATGGCAACTCTTGCTGATTTACCCCCATCCCCCTAACTATACGAGAGTATTATTAAATACCGAAAACTGCCCACATCTTACAACACACCCACCGTTTTTTGGATGAGACACATCCAGCAGCATCAAAGAAATCAAAATTCTTGAAAGTAGAACAATATCGTTTGAAGTATAGTTTCCATGTTTTTTTTTGTCCACGACAGAAGTACAACAACAACAGAGAAATACAAGCTAGTAGACAATAAAGTTCGTTGTTGATTGGGATCTTTTCGGCTAACAACTGTCAATATTGTAAGTGGCACTGTCTGTCAATTTTCGAGGGCTGGTGGTGACAGAGGAGGAGGAGGAAGAGGAGACACACCTAGTTCATAGGAAACGGAATTGTTCACGTTAAAAAGGGAAGTTGTTTTTTTTCTGCCTGTGTCGAGTCGGAGGAGCATCGGATTACTTTTTTTTCTCATCGTTGTTCTTGCTGTAATTGGTTTTTAAAGCCATCCTGATTAATTGATTGATCTTCTTGTCTACATTCACCAAGCGAATTGTCTCCTTTGGGGGGCTTTACTACTTGTTTAATTTTCTGCATTTTTTATCCCTTTAATTTGCTTTGGAAACCTGTAACGTATTTACGCTTCTTGTTCATTAACTCTCCTTTGCACAGACCTTAAAATGAAAGTCATACCTGTTCTTTTTTCGTAAAACCGGAGGGAGGGATCACGAAACACTACCATATCGACAGAGCCACTTCTACTAGGATGCAGTTAGAATTTGGTCTTCAGGGGTGGGTTTACTCCGTAGATACATTGAAGAAATTCACCATGCCGATGCACTTTATGGAGGCTCCACTGTATTGAAAAACATTTCTCACACACATTTTCCCCACTTTCTTCTCCGATTTTTTTTTAAAATCCCGATTCTCCTCCTCCCTTAATTTGACGACAAAGATCACAATTTCGGACGTGCAGGTATCAGAGGTGATGAGGGTTGACGGCGGTTGTTGGACTAGGGATGGACGCAGGGCGGGATCAGCAGGGAAGTCGGGCCTTTTTCTTCGTCTCTGTCTTCTGATACATAGTGTATGTAGGTGTGTGTGTATATATATAATATTTATGCAATATTTTGCAATTGTAATAAATAGTCCTGGTTCGATTCACATGATCTCAACCTTTCGAACCTGAAAAAAAACCAACAAGCATTTTAATTTTCATCATTGACAGATGTGAATGATTTTATGCCTGTTTTTTCTCTCTCTCCACCTGCTGCTTTCCCGTGTAGAGCTCCTTGAGGGCCTTGAGCTCCTCTATGAGCGCCTTGTTCTGGTTCTCCAGCACCGCCACCCTGTTCTCCAGGCACTTGATGTACTCCTTCTTCTTGCGGCGGCACTCTCTGGCGGCCTCGCGGTTCTTTAGGAGGCGCATCTCGCGCTTGCGGCTGCTGCTGTCGTCGGACGCCAACGCTGACGACGAGTGCGGCGGCGGCGGCGGGTGCGGCGGATGCGAATGCGGCGCCTGAGGCGGCGGCAGCCGCTGCCGAGGAGTGCTGTTCGGGGTGGTGGTGGTGGTCGAGCGTGCAGGCGCCGCCGCCCCCACCGAGGGCGCCTGGCAAGAAGAGCGGGCCTCCGTCCTGTTGAGTGGAAAGCGTGGGTTACTTTTGCACACCTTATTTCCCAAATTTTGTTCCTGGAAATTTGCATAACATGTTGGTGTTCACTCACCGGAGAGTACTGCAAGAGATGTCTCCCACCCTCCTGCTGCTGCTGCTGCTGTCCAAGAATTGACTGTTGCTGCTGCTGTTGCGTGCCGTTGGGAGAGAGGCCGAACGAATGTTGCTGCTGCTGCTGAATGACGTTGGCGGCTGTGCTGTTGTGCAGCGGGGTCAGCCCGTTGCTGGTGTGTGGGGGCAGGGCTAAAGAAATTTTCGAAAATAATTTTTTTGTACGAATGGCAATTTCAAATAAAAAGATGTTATTCTTTGTCTCCCCCACCTTGACTGGTGGAATAGCTTTGACTGCTGCTGCTGACGTTGTTGCTGCTGCTGTTGTTGTTGTCGGGGCTGTTGCTGCCGCTGCCGGCGTCGTCGCTGGCGCTGGACTCGCTACCGGAGACATCGCCGCCGCCACCGGCGGCCTTCTCTTCTGCAAGACAGAAATAAGCATCCATTATCCTTTGTACTAGGTAAATGCAATCAAATTTTTTTTCTGTCTAACTGAACTGCCTTACGATTGTCCGAGTTAGACACGCCTTCCAGCTTTGGCTCCATCGCCATTTCAGGAATAGGGGCCAGAAAAATTTACATGAGAAATCCTGGCGACAGCTCCGGCGCGACAAATCAAGACTAATCGGACTGGTCAGCTTGTTTTTTCCCTCCGTGACGTGGAGGAACCCATCAGCATCATCATTATCGACTTCGGCAGCAGAGTCGTCATGATCATTAGCTGCAATCCCAGACCCACACTTGAACTTGGACTATCTCGATCTTACTTGTCGATATCCTGGACAGAAAGTATGGAGACTACGCAGGCTGGGGATTTAAGATTTGAGCTTCCTTCGAACCCCAAAGCCCGTGTGATGCAACTTTGAACAAACAGAAACAAGAGAGGAGGAGATAAGGCATCGGCAGTGACAAAGAGAGGGAGAGAGAGAAATTTTAAATTTCTCCCCCGCAAGCATCGAGGTCTAAAAATCTCATGTTCTTGTTGATATATCATAGTAGAAATTCGGCAAAAGTTTGCCATCAGTCAGTGCTGCATCCGCCTTTCTAAATCGCACTGCGAGCGACTCTGCATCCTACTTGTTCTTGTTTTGCGCACGCTATCAAAAAAAAGGTTGATATATTTGAATTTCGTCGATAACAGCAGGAGCAGCAGCAGTCCGGAGGCCAGGAGGTGGTGCATTTTGCTCCCGTTTCTAGTAGAGACTTTTTGAATAATAGAAAAACACAAAGTACTGCAGAGTACCACATTGACATTGAGAGTGGGTCCATTAAGGAAAACATTAAAAGTTGGCATTAAAAAGTCCGGTGATTCTATTAAAGTTTTCTGTTCAGATCCTCCCCTCCCCCTCCCCCATGGAATCGATCCTCCTGAGGCCCACTCGGTGACGTCAATTTGACATCAGAGAGAGAGAGAAAAACAAGAAAAAAAACTAATCGTACCACGTCTACGTAATGTTATCACAGATGAAAGAAGCCTTGAAATCTTAATCCATAAATATAGGAGCTTCCCTTAAATTGGACCTGTTTCCAAGCGCCTGTTGGCACCTGGTAGCACCTGCTGGCAACGTCTTCTCTATGCCTTTTTTTCCAGCATGGTTTGCTTTTCGACCAGTCGATCCACAAATTCATGCACAACCAACAACACAAAACCATTTTTTCATAATATTTGAAGAGGCGACGCCCACTCTACCAAATATTTGAAAAGCATGCATTATTCAAGTCGGTTTTTTTACCTATCGATATAGTATGTGCATTTGCCCGACGAACTACAGTTCTCCTACCTGTGATCATGGCTTCTTCCTCCCGGCCCTGGCACCAGCCTGGTGGCGGCTGTTGGTCCCCCTCCTGGAGCTCCCTCAGGATCCTGGCGTAGGAGGGCCTGCGGCACCTGAGAAACGCTGACGCCGGCCGATCCTGCACCTCGGCCGCCGGATCCCCCTCCGCCTCCTCCTTGATCAGGACCACCTGCTGGAACATCTCCAGGTGAGACTGGCACTCCTTGTCCTCTACCTCCTCTTCCTGCCACATGATCCCCCTGCACTGCCGCTACATCGACTGCTTTTCTTTTTTATTCGGGAAGTGGAGGGTTGTCATCGAACGGCATCGAGGCCATAAACATGGGATGTATGTATGTACACTATATGCTACACACACACACATTGTCGTACTGCCTGTGCCTGAGGCATAGGGTGGCCATAGAAGTGTGAGAGGGATAGCAGAGGAAGAGAGAGGGGGGGGGGACGAGACAATTCTTCCTGAGCACAAGTGTTCTTTTGAATATTGGTGATCTACATAAAAAAAGAGGACCTGCTTTTGAACCAACATATATTTCCCACCAAACCCACCCCACTCCACCCCAAACAAAAATTAATTACCTTTTTCTCCTGTTTGGTTGGGGAGAGACTCTGGCCTTGTCTCGCTTCTTCTTATGCGTCGTCGTCGCCGCCGCCGTGGTGTTCAGCCCCTGGTCGTCGGTGTCCGCCCGCGACCTGGCCGCTGCCTCAGACGAGCCTGCCCACACACAGAGGGAGAGAGAACACACACACACAACGTCAATTCCCAGAATTGTTCGTGGTGAATCCTACATTAGTGTGCCTACACATAAAAACCCACAATTTTTCTTACCACCATAGCAGAGGGTTTTCTCTTTTTTTTCTACGATCGGTGATGGATCAGAAAGAAAAATTCAAATTTTGATCTAATCAGAGCGGAGTTTTTTTTTACTACAGTACATACTATAGCCGAGATTACTACGCCTAGTACATCTGCGTTCTACAATCTACCTTGTACATGCTGTAGCAGAAGGGCAAAAAGGCTTTCTCATCACAATTGGGGAGGGGAAAGGGGAAAAAGGGCATCAGTCTGTTAGGCTATCTCTGCCACTCAAACACTTGAGGCCTTTCCCATTCCCCGTGAGAATCGCGTAATTGCAAGATCGTTCTCGTTGTTTGCTTTCGGGGAGAGAGCAGGCAATTTTGATTTTGAAAAAGGCTTTTGCGGCTGGCCCTGCATATGGCATCTCCCCATTGCCAAGAAACAAGAGATGGCAAACAAAAGCAACTTTTTTTTTGTCCAAGTGGAAAGCAACAGCTATTCCTTCCTTCCTCCTCCTCCTCCTCTTTCTCCTCCTCCTCCTTCTCCTCTCTCTTCTTCAGGTGCAGTGTTTTACGTACTGCATATACGCACTAGTACTAGTACATACATAGTAAGTCGGCTACTGCACTACGTACTAGTGTGTACGGTACAGCAGAGTTTTTAAGTGCGTCTGATCGGAGGGGAGAGAAAGAAAAACACAAGTCTCAGCAAACCTTCACCAACTGTGGAGTTCTGTGACCAGAAATCTTGCCTCAAGACTGTTTTTGACCACAACGGAGTTCAATTTAGCGGAAGAAGGTCTACTGCAGGGCACAACTTGATGGTGAAAAATGAACGTGTTTTGAGAAGTCCTTTGTATTCCTTCCACACCTACCATGGTCTATTTCTGGCAGAAAAATGGACCTTGTCGCTTTTTTTTCCTCAGCAGCAGCAGCAACACCCGTGGCTCTGGACTTCTCTTGTAGTATGTAGTAATAATCCTCTTTGCAATCACGGAAGAGGAAGGAGACAGCGACGATGTCTCTCTCTCTCTCTCTCTCCTCTCTCTCTCTCTCCTCTCTCTCTCTCTCACACACACACAGGCACAAGTAATCAAAGTTTATTTTCTTCACAGTCTTTAGGCAGCGGGAAAGTCGGTGTTGTGTCGTCACTTTTTTCTTTTCCCCAGTTCCACCACCCACCAGTCCACCACCACTTTGCACAGCCGGCGATCGACTGCTGCGTGTGACTCACAGACAGTCACAGAGCAGAGAGCAGAGCAAAGAGAGAGAGAGGGGGGGGGAGGACTTGTCCGCTTACTACCAGCGCCGCCAACACTGCTTCAGTCCCCACTGTTTTCATTTTTTTCTTCAGGCCTTTCCTTCTTGCCTCCCAGCGCACCTGTGTGAGAGAGAGAGAGAGACTCCTTCTGTCCTTTCTCTTCTCCTTCTCTGTTGCCCTTGCATTACGTCAAAAACTCCTCCTCCTTTCTCCGTTCTCCTACTACTAGGCCTGATCTCTCCTTCCTTCCTTCCTTCCTTCACTTCGAGAGAAATGGAGAAGGTTACACAGAGAGCGAGAGAGACAGCGCCGTCGTGTGTGTGTGTGTGTGAGAGAGAGGGAGAGTTATGGTGGAGCCAACTCGAATGGAGCGCTTGAGCCGGAGGCTCCAAAGTCTCCTAATATGAACATCCTACCCGTTGGCATTATAACCAATGTTGCACTAACCCTACTTAAGAGCCATAGTAATACAGCTGTGCATACGTGTCAACAGCTCAGTTGAAGAAGGGGGTCTTGAAGCTCATTCCTTCCCTCCCTTTCCTCCTCCGCGTCTTTCTTCCCCGCACCTACGTCAGAGCATGTCGTCATCGCGAACAACGACGACGAACGGAGGGAGGGAGGAAGGGAGGAGGACTATCTTTCGTTCTTTTTCTTCTTCTTCTTCATACGCCGTCGGCGGTCAGAACATTGGGGTTGGACACAACCACAGATAGTGTTACGATGTTGTACGTACGCACAGGGCCTCTCTGCGTGTCTGGTAAAACCTGCTGGGTTGGTCTTCTTGTGCTGAAATGAGGAGACTCGGATGGGCGGGACATCTTGCCACGTCCTTTGCCGACCAGTTTCTATTATCCGAGTTTGACTGCACCACCGTGTGTGTGTGTGTGTGTAAGAGAGAAGTCCGTTAATAACGCTGACATATTGAGGAAACTCACTTCTTCGTAGGTGGCAGCTCTGCTGCTGGTTCTTCTTGGTATAACTTATCTCTCTCTCTCTCTCTTCTTGTGCGTGAACACTCATGCAAAAAATATTTGAGGAGCGGGATGCTCGAAAGTGAAAGATTTTTTCCCCTCTCCCCTTCTCCTTCCTCTGGTAGGCTCTGAAGACGTTCCTTAGTTACTCGCCCGTTCTAAGGAGGAAAAACAAGACTGCAAGAAACGTTCTGAACCACTCGCAAAGCGACTGTCAATGAGCCTTGAATGTTGGGTTGAACGTTGAGCAGATTAGAAATGTTGAACATCTTAAGATAAATTAAGTTAGGCAAGTGGAGAAGGTAATGAGGACAAGTGAGTGAAAGAAGTGAAATAAGTAAGTAAAAATAAGTGATGCAAGTCAGATAAATAAGTGGCATAAGCGAGATAAGTTAGGTACGCAAGTGACACAGATGAGATAAGTTAGTTAAGTGACATAAGTTAGCTAAGTGACGTAAGTTAGCTAAGTTAGGTAAATTAGATGTTAGGTAAGTTAGATAAATAGGTGACACAAGTTAGATAAGTAAGTGACACAAGTTAGATAAGTAAGTGACACAAGTTAAATAAATAGGTGACACAAGTTAGATAAGTAAGTGACACAAGTTAGATAAGTAAGTGACACAAGTTCGATAAGTAGTAGGTGACACAAGTTAGATAAGTAAGTGTGGTAAGTGGCAAATGTGAGGTAAGTGAAGTGATGCAAGCCCAAAAAGAAGAAGAAGAACCCATCCTTGCATAGACAGCGCTGCTCGCGGTGAGACCCCGTCATCGCTGCTGCCACTATCAATGTCGCGTCAGTTTCTCAACTTCCTCCTTGCTTCTGTACCACCACATAACACCAAAACGCTGTAATGGATATCAGCATTAAAAACTTTGCACTTATGTTGACTGAATTGAACCCGTCCCCCCTCCTCCTAGAAGTGGCTTCCAAGTGACACCTTGTCAAGAGGGCAACACTTTAATTATTCAAGAGGAGGAGGAGGGGAGGTGGACCATGCAGGTGTACCTAGTAGAACAGTACTGTACAGTGTATTCAGCTTATACGAACTGCCTTGGGATCAGGGCAAACTATTCTTAGTACAATAATTGGAGCCTTCTTAGGTATAGTATATGAAGCATTTACTAAGCAAGAGGGTCGCTTTTCTGTTTTTTTTTTTTAAGACAGCTGTTGTTATAAGCGGAGTGCTCTTATAAGTGGTCTTATAAGCGGAGCCCCCTGTTGCACGTCGTAGTAATATGCCTGTGCGGGGGAGGAGGGAGAGGCTTATCTATATTTAGAAGCCTGGTCCTTTCCCAAAATACCTTTCTCCAGTGACGTAGCCAAGAGAGTGACTTTCCAAATTTAGAAAATAAAAAAAAAGTTCTCTCTACAGAGCAATATCGGAGGAAAGGGGGGAGAAGGAACTGACTGCGTCCACGTGCACGACACGAAATTATAAATACTCGTAGTTTTAAAAATAATAATTTTGCGTGTGTGTGTGTTTTTCTTCACAAGTGCATCATGTTTACGCATTCCCAAGAGAGTTGATAACAAGGATCACGGTATTTTTCGAGGGAGAGGGAAAGGAAAGTCAAGTCAAGGGGCGAGGTTCTCTCCACCCACGTTGCCTACCGGCTCCTCAACAGCGTGATCCGACTGCCAGACGCACAAACTCACTAAAATAAACGAAAAAAATGCTGCCAAAACGTGCCATGCATTTTTGGTTTAATTTTTTTGCACTTTTAAATTTGCTTAAAATTTTAAATTGAACTGTAACGTTTATTTAATTATATCACGCCGAATTCTAAAAAATGTGCGATAGATTTTCGCTTTAAAGAAATACGCAAAGAAAGCTTTAAAAAATGCACATTGTATCACATGCCCAAGACCTGGCCACTCTGCTTCTCATGTCAGTCAGAAGGTTAAATGCTTCTCTTGTCAGCCATGTCCCCCCTACATAGAAACATCTAAGGTGGCAATGGCAAGTGTACACTAGCAGCGCAACAGAGAGAGAGAGGGAGGGAGGGAGGGAGAGAAAGGGAGAAATGTCAAGCTCTGCTAAACAACAACTAGGAAAGGGGTATCTTCTCTCCAGTCTCCAGCCACTTCGATCAATCGCACTATAGCACTTCTTTTAGCATTTTTCAGGCTCATTTGACGGTCTTGTCATCATCATCATCGCCGCAGCAGCCGCAGCCGCCGCCACCGCCGCCACCGCCGCCGCCTTGAAAGAGGAGGATAAGAAGGTAGGTGGAGAGAAGGAAGAGGCGGAGGAGGAGGAGGAGAGTGAAGCCTCTGCATTCCTTTTGACGTGACTACGCCTTTCTTTCCCTCCTCCTCCTGCTAGCATGTGTGTGTACACACACACACACACAGCAGCAGTGGCAGCAGCAGCTTCGAAGAAGACCCAGCAAAAACTCACATGGCTACTAACCTGTAGTACAGAACCGTTCAATAATTTTACACGAAATGAGGAAATTTAAGGTGCGTATTCTAGCACCCTCTTCCTTGCAGTACACGGTAGCATAGTTTGGTATTTCGTCGATGGTCTGCCTGCAGGAGAAGGAGGAGGAGAAGGGGAGCGTGACCGAAATGTCTCTCCTGAGGAAGTGGATTGGGAGGAGGAGGAGGAGGAGGGCTGGGCTGGGCTGCTGCTGGTGGTGTGTACGTACTACGCGTACTACATAGAGCTGGAGCTGGGAAGGAGGAGGAAGAGGAGGAGGGGGAGGAGGAGAAAGGAAGCAGTCAGGTCAGGAGAGAGAGAGAGAGAGAGAGATGGCAAGGAGTAGCTGAGGAGAGAGCGGAGAGGGCAGAGTAACAGCTACTAGTTGGCTGTAGATGTACTGTACTTAGTGACGATAATGGAGGGAGGCAGAAATCGATTCATCTTTTATTTCATCTACGTTTAGCGATCATCTACATGTACTGCAGCAAGATTTGCGAATCTGCATGCGATTGCAAATCGCTGTTGCTATATCTATGTGCGGGCGAAGGCGGCAGCAGCGGGTTCCATCTTCCTCCTCTTTCCCCTCCTCCTCTCCCTCTCCCTCCTCCTCCTCCTCCTCCTCCTCCTCCGACACCATCACCACGATCGTCCATGTCCGCAGCAGACGCTCTCTCCCTCCCTCCTTCCCTCCCTCCCTCTTTCGCTCCCCTCTCTTTGCTTGGAGCAGGAGGTAGTGGCAGCAGCCTACTAGTTGTACTATAGCGAAGGAGGAAGGCACCTCAGAAAAGAGGAGGAAAGAGGAGAGAGGAGGAGGCGCCGCCGCCGGGGTGAACTGGAGAGTGGAGAGTGGAGAGTGCAGGCAGACCCACCCGGAGGAAGGAAAAGAGACACTCTCTGTCTCTCTCTCTCTCTCTGGCCCCGGACTGAGTGGCATTGCTTCAAGGCCACCCGTCCGACCCGCCCGGACGCATCCGGCCTCCGGCCGGTTCAAAGTGAAGAATTAAAAGGAGGATCTGGAAGAGCTGGGGGGTGGGTGGGTGATAGGCGTGCGTGCGCGTGCGTGTGCGGGTCGGGTGCGGTGTGAGTGAGTGTGTGTGCATGGCACGGTGCGGTGCGGCTGGTGGTGTCGGCGGCGGCGTTTGGCAACGTCAACGACGGCAATCGCGGGAGGAAGAAGAGCTTGACGTCAACGTCGTCGTCGTCGTCGTCGTTCCCCACAACCGCATGAAGAGCCTGTCCACTGTCCCATGTTGACGGGACTTGACACAACGACACAAGAGGAAGAAGAAGAAGACAACAACTGATCCTGCCAGCAGCCTTTTTAATTTTTGATCTGCTCCACACTTCCAAAGCCGTCATTCCACAACAATTTTTGCTACCCGCTCTCCCTCTTCCTCTCCCCGTGTTGCCTCCCTGTTTCACATCTCAGCTGTGTCTTCATAGAGAGGGGAGAGTAGAGAGAAAAAAAATTGATGGAGAATTTTTTGATGGATGAATGAGCGGGGGGGAGGGGAGGGCAAGAAAAAGAGAAAGAAGGCGACACCTCGTGCAAGTAATTTGGGAGGTGAGTGAAGGCTTGAGGCTGGCATGAAGGCTGCTCTGCGGTCAAGATTGAAAGCGCGGAGACGGGGCTTGTTGACACTCCCGAAGCCTCAGACGAAGGCCGGTCCTCCATGAGAGAAACGGCCCATTGGCAGTAGTAGTAGTAGGAGGAGGAGACTAGCAGACAGCTGATCAGCTGCAGCCGCGACAGATGCACTGCAAAAGGACGGCGCGACGACCTTGTTACACGAGAGGCGGAGGAGGAGAGGGAGGAGACGGAGGAGGAGGAGGAAGGTGAAGGAGGAAGAGGACAGCTGACACAACATGAGCGTCAGCGGAAGCGGCGGTGGCGGCGGGGGAGGCGGTGGCGGGGGCGGCGGTGGGGGCAGCGGCGGCGGCAGCGGTGGCGGGTACATCACTGTGGCGGAGGAGGAGGGCGAGGAGCCAATCGAGTTGCCGTCGGAGGACGACGGCACGCTGCTGCTGACCACCCTGGCGGCGCAGTTCCCCGGCGCATGCGGGCTCAAGTTTAGGAACCCGGACAGCAGGGCCTGGAGGGGGGTCAGGCTGTCAGAGGGAAGGCTGTACCCACCGCAGCAGCCGGCCGCC
>JAAUYM010069689.1_pt1 | contig 19242 bp, 25 predicted proteins | sample 7278001 | NCBI WGS metagenome assembly JAAUYM01 (sample SAMN14350224, study PRJNA611818) | marine sediment metagenome | isolation source: surface marine sediment (1.8m) | place: French Polynesia: Moorea | collected 2018-08
TGCATCGCTCGCTCGTCGCCGCCGGCCGGACCCACCCACCTTGCACCCGGTCCCCTTTATGTCGTCGTATCCGGCCACCTCTTCGTGGTGCTGTTCTACTCGTACGACTTCGAGCCCGCGTGCACCGAGCAGATCAGGAAGGTGATGGCCGGATACGACGACATAAAGGGGACCGGGTGCAAGGTGGGTGGGTCCGGCCGGCGGCGACGAGCGAGCGATGCAGGGCAGCGTTGCCAACTTTCAGCATATATGCCAAATTTCCCAGAAAGAAAGTGCCAGATTTTGCTGCTTCATTTACCATGGCAACAATCAACCAGACTGTCTTTATATAAAAAAAGCCACACAGTAAAGAAATTACTGTACAGTAAAATTCAAATCAATGTCAGACTTGTGGTGTTTTTTTTGGGGTGTAGATTATCCAAACATTGCTTTCTCCATCTACCTCCTCCCTCCCTTCCTCCCCTCCAAGTTCTGCGTCTGCTCCACCGACTCCGTGAACACCCACCAGAGGTGGGTCGAGTCCGGCGAGCTGGACCCGGAGGAGGGAGAGGAGGAGACGCGGGGGGGCCAAGAGCCCGGTCCCGGCAGCAAGCCCCGGTTCCCGCTGCTCGGGGACAAGTCCGGCCAGTTCGGCCTCTCCCTGGACGTGTTCGACGGTCGCGCCGGCGTGCACAGCCTGGCCTTGGCCGTCGTGGGCAGGAGGTGAGTCAGCTGAGGAGGAGTACTGTCCAGTATACAGTGAGAGCGGACAGCAGTGTTGCCAGATTTTCTAACGGGTAGACACCAAGTTAAGCTTAGGAAAAAAAAAACACCAGCAGTACATAAGTCACTTTTTAATGCATTATTTTGAAAATGATTAAATGTCTTGCCTAAACTGTACCAGTTTGGTGTCAAACAATGCGATCTGGCAACACTGACAGAGATTAATTTAGTCTCCTTAATGTTTTCCAAATATTTTAAAGATGCAAGGTCAAGGACCAAGGAGGTTTTTTAAAATTTACTCTACATAGGACATCCTTGTACATGGTACATACCTATACTATGTACTGAGTGTTAGTGATGGAGGCGGGCGCTAAATCGGACTCGTCATTGTTTCAAGAAAGAAAAACTTAAACTTGCAATTAAAATGCAATAAATGCGCAGATTATTCGCGGTGCACTTGATGAAGGAGAAGTGCATTTAAAGTCAAATTGCAAAGCGAAGCAAAAAAAAAAATTGTATTTGCCCTGTTGCAACACCCTACTGATACTAAAACCAAAACCAAAATCAAATTTTTTAGATGTACACAGACAGGATAAGTTTGGAACCATAGTATGAATAATTTAGAACGGATGCAGGACGAGAAGGGCGTGGAGAGCTCGGTGACATTCAGGGCGGCCTGCGCGCAAAAGCTAATTTATTATTCCTTCTGAGAGGGAAAAAAAATGCTTAAAATCACAGTCAGGGTTGCCCTGAAGAGTAATCGGTGACTATGGATTGATGTCTGTGGCTCTTCTGGGGAAGAGGGGGGGAGGAGGAGGATGAAAATTATCCGACTGACTGACGTTATCATCCCCCCCGCCCCCCCCCCCCTCTTTAAAAGCAATTTGCCCTTTTGCCGAAAATTGGCAGGTTATTTGTGATAGCGACAAGCAGGTTTTCCAAGGAGAAAAAAAAAGAGAAGGGATGCATTGATGCTCCGACCAACCAACCAACCAACCAAAAAAAAAAAAAAAAATAAAAAAATAAGGTAGAGCACATGTGGTAGACTAGTAGGAATTTTTCTTTGTGATCCATGTTAAAAATGCTCTGGCCTATAACTAAGTAGACCTGGCGACACCTGCTCGTGCGCCTGCTTGCTCTCCCTCCCCAGGGGCGACCTGCTGTCCAGGGAGGTCCGCAAGGACGGGGACACCTTCCAGGCGGAGGAGATCGTGCAGATCATCCGGAGGGCCATCCAGAAGGAGGAACAGGAAGGGGCCGGACAGGACGGGGAGCAGGGAGCGACGGCGAACGGGGCGGCGGCGGCGGCGGCGGCGGGGCAGGAGGAGAGGTCGGACTTCAACCTGATCCAGGCGGAGAAGGAGCATGCGGCCAACGAGGTGCAGGCACAAGCACGACAAACTGAACTTGTAAATATTAGTTGTCAAGTGCAAAAAGATATGGGAAACTGCACGAGTTACAAAAAAAGTTCTGGTTACTAGTACACAGCGTCACCCACCACTTACTTGGTTGGTTGCTTCTTAGCTTACAGATGTGTAGTAGTAAAAAGTCATGTTGCACAGTAAGGACACGGAAAAGTGGATCACTGGATAAAGTGAATCGAAATTGCTGGGACCAGTTTAGGATAGGTGATCCACCTGTCCGTGTCCTGCTGTAGCATCTGCTTCCCCAACCAATATCGCTGGCGTGCATTTAGTCACGGGTTGTCCTAACTCCAGGGCAGGTGTTAAAATAGCGAGAAAAAAAAATTGCCCTTAGAGCAACTAGTATAGCAACCCAAATCACTAGTTACTACTAGTGGCGTAGCCCTTGGTGTAGCTCTAGTGGTACCAATATTGGTTGGGTCGTCTTTCTCTCTCTCTCTCCTACTTGAGGGCCGCGACGACGAGACGAGCGCCATCCGCGGGATGGAGCGCCGGTCGCCGCTCTGCGCCATCATATGAATCGTCGCTCGGGCACAACCCCCCGACCGGACAAATGATCACCTTGTGGAGCTACTAAATATTGTACTATACGGTGTACAACAACCATACTCAGGAAACATGCCGTCGGCGGGCAGTGTAGCACAAGTCACGTTTCATTGTTGAGAAACATGTAGTAATTAATTTCACAGAGATTTGACCCTTAATCCTGAAAAGTCTCGTCGGGACAAAGGAAGAAGAAAAAAAAAAGCAACAAAAGAAACACCTTTTCGATTATTTAGCCGGCGGAGTTGAATCTTGAGAAAAAGTTGAATCTGGCAGAGAATATGACGTCGTTAATCCGTTTTTTTTTTTTCAGACATAGTCCGCGTTTTTTTTTTCCCCATTAAGATTCGGATAAAGCTGATATCCGGTTTCTAGTAATACTCTACGGAGATGCGTAAACTGTCTTAGGAGAGAAAATGAACAAAAAATAGAGAAAAAAAATTGCATCTAGCACTGACAATGTCAGACTGTAAAGAATCTCCTTGGTTTGTTAAGTCCCGACAAGAAAGCCGACCTTGGACCATGACAAAAAAAAAAGAATTAATTCTCTCTTGCATTGTTTTCTGACAACTCGATCCTTACAAAAGAAAGTACATACTACTGTACGTACATACTATACACAGTACTGTACACAGCCTGGCCAGATTGCATCATGTGGGCCTCAAAAGGGCTGAACACCCAACCAAAAAAAAAACCCCCCATAAAACACGGGTCAGTCTTCTTCCTTCTCCTTCAGCCTGGCGTACATGTCCCTGGACCTGTTGGCCAGCAGGAAGTAGTACCTGCCGCGCCCCTTCGACGCGTCGAACACCACCAGCCCGTCTTCCGAGACGGCGCACAGGTTGAGGACCTTCCCCTTGCCCGCATCCAACAGGACCCTCCTCCTCGCCCTCCCCTTCGCCTCGGCGGACAGGTCGAAGGCGTAAAGCTGCGGCCACCAGCGATGGCCCCGGCAGAGGAGCACCTGCCCGCGCACCTGCAGCCCGTACGGCTCTCCCAGAGGGCAGGACTGCAGGTGCACCTGCCGGACAGCTCCAATTCCTCCCACTCCTCCTCCCTTCCCCCCCACGACGACGACGTCCACCTCGTAGTCGCTGGTCCTCAGCTTGCCGTAGCACATGGCGAACGCCTCCCCCTCCTCCTCCCCCTCCATGGAGACGACCGTGGGAGCGGAGAAGATCGCCTGGCTCCTGAGCCTGCCCTTCCTGACGACGGCCCCGTCCCGCAGCCTGAGCACCACCCAGTCTCCGCTCCTTTCCCCGTAGGCCAGGAGGTGGGCCCTGCCCAAGCAGACCGCCCGCGAGGAGCAGGTGGTGTTTTTCCCCCAGAGGCGACGGCCGCTGTCAATCACCCTGGTCTCCAGGGAGGCGCCGCAGGCGCCCGGACGGGCGAAGACGCAGAGCTCCTCGTTGGAGGCGACGTGTCTCCACCCACGCCCGCCCCCTCCCCCTTCCCGCCGGCGCCGCGCCACCAGCCCCGCCAGCCTGTGCATGGCCGGCGCCACGTCGCGCGCCGCCTGCCTCCGGACGTAGCGGACCGGGCAGTCGGGCTGCGCCTGGCGCCGACGGTCCCTCAGGACGGAGGCGACGACCCTGGCGTCCAGGTGCAGCCGCTCCTCCTTCTCCACGCGGAAGGGGTCGCTCCTCCGCACCTGGGAGAGGCAGAAGAGGGGCCGCTGCTCGCTCAGGTCGTAGGCGCCCCTGCGGGTGTCGCACGACCTCAGGACGAAGAGGTGCTCCTGGTTGGCCCACAGCAGCACGTGATCGGCCTTGACCATGTGCATGGTCCAGGCCAGCTTCACCTCGCGGACGAACTTGAAGTTCCTGAAGAGCCTGACCGCCTTGGGCGACACCAGGAAGATCTGATGGTCGCCGCCTCCTCCGCCGCAGTGGTCGGGAACGACGGCCCTGAAATCATCCTCGTCCCAGTTGAGGCCGCTCCTCAGGCGGATCCTCAGCGGCCTCTCCACCGTGGCCCAGTTGTTCCGGCGCTCCTCCCTCCTGGCCTCCGGCGTCTCCATCGCCTCCGTGGCCAGGGCCCTGCACCTCTTGGAGGCGCCGGACAGCCTGAGCTTGGACTGGAAGTCCAGGTGACCGAGGATCCTGTCGTGGATGTGCGGGGCGGGGAAGTTGAGCAGATCCTCCAGGCCCCCACTGAATGTCGACGAGGAGGAGGAGGAGGAAGAGGAGCACGGGGAAGGTCTCCCCCACCACCACGCCCACCACGCCCACGCCCACGACATCTTTCTCTCAAAAGTGTCCACAACACATCCCAATGTCAATTTGTCAAACAAAACGTCCAGTCAGCTGACATTGGAGAGAGAGAGAAGCAAAACAACAAGCTTTGCCACAACATTGAAAACTGACTTGGTTTAGCAAATAAAATGAATTTAAGTTACGTTTCGCTACGTGCATCAAAATTTTTTCGTTGGGTTGGTTAGGTCCGATAACCCGAAAAAGTAGAGACGTGTGTGTACAAACAAATTTGTATCATGTAGCAACCCTGCCTTTGTCTATGTTCTTCACAACTTCCAAAAACTAACCTGTGGTGGTGGGGGGAGGGGGGGTTGGAACCGGTTGAAACTAAAAGATGGCAATATGTCTATTAAATTGGATATGTATTTTTTAGCATGTCTATTAATTATCAAATGTATAAACTAAGTACCTTCTTATTTTGTGGGACGAGCCTCGGCCAAATACCACATCTTATCTTGGTGCGCTCAATAACGTTCAAGAATGTTAAATGTGGTATAATCAAGTGATCTTTCAGAGTGAAAAATTAATATTACAACCTTTTAAGATACGAAACATAACACATGGGCAAAATCCATTTAAATAAAATCATGTTTGGAAAAAATAAATAAATTGGGAGTTTGTTTATTATCAGTACATATTTCTCATCCCCTCTCCCCTCTCCATCAAAATACGGTGCTCCTGTGCTCTCTCTCCCGGAGGACCCGGTCAAAGGCAGAGAAGACGTCCCGGCGGGTCCGGGCGACGGTGTCCGGGTCGGACAGGGCCTGCAGCAATGGGGAAACAAGAAAAAAACCCCATTTTTTTTAGTGACACCTACTAGTTACATAGGTACACATGTTCGTAGACTAGAGTAGTAACGGTAACATCCCCCTAGCCGGAGTTGCCAACTCTCAGGCCAATCATGTGCCATATTTCTGGCCAAATTTCTGGCAACACTGGGCTCGGACCAAGACCAAGTAAGCATGCACCTTGTCCGTCCCGAGGCAGACGCAGTGCGAGGGCGCCGTCATGGAGGTGAGAGCGGTGAAGGTCCCCTTCCCGCTGCAGAGCACCCACATGCGGAAGGAGTCGTGGATCGCGGGGGCACCGGCGGCCGCGGAGGCGGAGGCGGAGGCGGCCGCCGCGGCCGCCGCCCCGGTCAGGCCAGCCTGCTGACCCTGCTGCTGCTGCTGCTGTTGCTGCTGCTGGAGCTGCTGCTGGTGCTTCAGCGAGGAGGAAGGGGGCGAGGAGGAGCACTTCTCCAGGAGGAACCTTTTTTTTTTTTTGAGAAAAAGTTGACATTTCTTCAGAATATACTACACAGCCAACCTTCGATTTACTAAAAATCAATTTACTACATAGTTTTAGAAAAACCTTAATACGCCAAAACTTCTCAAGTTGTCATATGTCGTGCCCAACCTGAGGTAGTTGAGTCTCGACGTCGGCCCGTCGCTGGCGAAGCACACCACCCAACGACCGGCGAACATGGCCTCCTCCAGCAACCTGGTTTTTTTTTTAGGGCGAAAACGAAGACGATTTCCCAAACAGAGTAGAAATTTGATTAACTACATCCGAGTTCCCCCGTATTTTCCCACTTTTTCTTTCACTCCCCCCCCCCTCGTCCTCCCTCACCAGAAGTGCTCCTCCCTGTGCGTCTCCACGTCGAAGATGACGGGCTCCCCGCCGGCCGCCTCCTGCTTGCGGGCGAAGCGGCACAGCACCTCGTACACAGGGATGAAGCGGGAGACGCGGATCAGGATCGTCTTGCTGCGGGTCTGCGGGAAGGACAGAAACACACACCGTGTGTAAAAAAAAAAAAAAAAGAAAAAAGAAAAAAGAGCGCGCACAAAGGTACAGTATGTACCAAAAAATATGCAATTGCGGAAGAAATATATGTACTATATATATTTTTTGCTTTTTCTTAGTTACAGCTGTTTTTTTTTGCTGACACATACTGTACGATCTGCAAATTAATTATGGCACGTACACCACAACAGCCACTTACGTGCGCGTAAATCTTCTCCAGGTTGATCTCCGTGGAGTGCGTGACTGAAAGGAGCTTCTCCGCCGCCCCCTTCGCGGTCGAGAAGAACGTCTCCAAGTCCAACAGGTACAGCGACCTGAAAAGAACGAGATTGACCTAGCATAAGACCAAAATTGGGGGTGGGGGGGTGGGGGAGACGATCGTGGCAGAATTTACTTCATTATGGTGACCAGCGAGGAGCTGACGTAGGCGCCGGTGGTCTTGGTGTGGAGGTCCTCCAGCCTGGAGACGAACTCCTGCTTCGCGTCCTCCTCCTCCTCGTCGCCGTCGTCGTCTCCTGCGGAGGTGATGGACGACAGCGCCGTGGCCACCAGGAACTTTAAGGTGTTCACCTGATGAAACGGTGAAGATTTATTATTAAAACATGTGTTAATTGCCCAAAGTCTCATTTTTTCCCGTTCTCCCCACATCGTCCGAGTCGCTGAGGAAGAGGAAGAAGACGAGGAGGGAGGAGAAGACGACGAAGTCCAACTCGGTCAGGCTCCCGCAGAATTCCCTGTGAAACAATCATTTTTTTTTTTGCGGCACATACGATGCAAGAAAAATCCTCCTCTCCCTTCCTCCTTTTTTTGGCTGACTCACCTGGCGTGAGCCTCCGACAGCCTGAGTGCCATCTCGGGGACGTCCGGGGTGGCGCTCTGGGAGTGCAGGTGCTCGTACACCTGGCGGAACCTGTGGAGGAGCAGGTGTAAAAAAATTAGGGATCACACGTGGGCGATTTAGTACCCTCCCCCTCCAAAAAAGGACCCACTTGTCCCCCCCCCCCCCAACCTAAAATCGGAAATGTGAGTAGTAGACCTTCCTATCACAGTTCACCTGGACATGAAGGTCTTGATTGGTGCCACTCTGAGGTTTTGCAGCGGGCAGTGGGAGAGGCAGGCAAAGCAGTCCGCGGCGACTCTAACACACACACAGGAAAAGGAGATTCTTACAGTTCAGCTCACCACAAGGTTTGCCATTTTTATCCCTCGGCCACATATTTTCTGATTGCAAGAAGCTTGAAGATAAAAGAACACTTTACACTGATTGCCTAACAGTGACAGGTGCTGTAAAACTGTGCTACATCTCTCTGCTAGAGTTACCAAATTACTGTCTCCCTCCCTCCCCCACTCACTTGGAGAAGACGTCCATGAACTTGAGGGCCGGGGTGACGACGGCGCCCTCCGGCGGGGACTCGGCGCGGAGCCGCTTCAGCAGGCCCACCGAGGACTTCACCTGCCAGTCCAGAGCAGTACAATGGATTCTTAAATTTTTGGTCAATTTTGTACTAGCAGCAGCAAAAAGGATTATTATTATTTTTTTTTAGTGGGACCGAACCTGGGTCATGTTTGACAGGTTGTAGATGCCGGACAGGTACTGGTTCACCTCGTTCTGAACCTTCTCGAACCTGGCAATCCAAGGTCAAAGAAAAAGTGGGATTGAACAGCCACAAGACGTGATGATGCACTCAGCATTCTTCTCAATCACCTGTTGGTGGTCTTCTCCAACCTCTCCTCCTCCGTCTCCATGTCCAATCCGCCGCCGCCGCCGCCGCCGCCGCCGCCGGCCGCCGCCTCGGCCACCAGCCGCCTCAGGTAGCGGAAGATGTAGTGGTGGAGGTCTCGCCCGGTCAAACTAGCACGGAGAGAAGGAGACAAACCCAGGGGAAAAAAAATCAGACAAAAAATCTCCCTAAAATCTCCTGTATCTAGTACAATAGCACACATTTAAGAGATTAACTGGCATCTGCACAAACAAAGGCTTAAATACAAATTTATTAGAATCCGGAAATTCCTTCTCACATTCCTTCTCACTTTGCTTAAACTCCAACGCATCAAAATTTGTGCGCAGATTGCTTCTTCCTTCGCCCTCCCTGCCAATTCCTTGGGGGGACCCATATACTGTAAGATAAAAAACGTTTGTGTGTTGCAATGCTGAAATTAGAGTTTATAGCCAAGGTTCCTACGTACAGAAACACATGGTACAAAACGGGAAAAAGAAGCCTCCACCCCCCACCCTCCCAAAAAAAAGAAAAATCTCGGTTCTAACACACGCCATTTCCTCACTTGCACTCGCGTTGTCAACATCACCATCACCAAATCAGAGAAACCAAGCGGCACATCAAGATGACGACCCCAGAAGACGACGACGGCGTCTCCATCCGCCACGGGGCCAAGAACAAGAGCACGCTGATCGAGCTGCTGGAGAGGTGGTGGAACTACCGCGCGCCCGCCAGGATCATCGCCTTCTGGTTCCTCCTGGAGACAATTGTGGGGGTCAGCCTCATCGGGTGGTTCGAGCCCTATTGTTGGGAGGCAACACAGGCAAGACGAAGGAAGGAATACTGACTTGTGACTGCACATGGACAAAATTGTCTTGTTTTTGCTTCTGTAACCGCTGCGTAGATCCAGTACAAATTCCTCCTTGGCAACTCCTTCCTCCTGTACCTGTGGCTGGTGGCTACTGGCAGGGCGACGCTGAGGCTGAGGACGCGCCCGGAGGCCGCAGAGGTGACATCTTCCAGGCTACTCTGGTTCTCTGGCGCCACCATGGTCTTCTGCGGCATCCTGCTCATGGTTGGGGAGAGGGGGATCAGGAACCTGGCTGGCGGAAGCAGGAATAGCTACAGCCTCGAGCTGGATGCAGTTGGCCCCGCCGTCCTGGTGGCAGGAATCTTCAACACACTCCTCGCCCTCAAGTCCTCCCCGTCCTGCTCCAGGATGGCGACACTGATGATCTTACTGGTCAATGCTACCTGTACAGTACTACCTGTACTGCTCCCTATTATGTGGGGAAGCAATCCCCTCTCCTTTAGCACTTTTTCTGAGGACGACAGGTTCCATTCTAATTGGCTGGAAAGGAAAGGCCCCGTCAGTTCCCTCTGTTCCTTTGCAGCCTATAACACCTTCAGGTTCATTCCCTGTAGCCTGGCCTTTCTCCTTCCGGCTGCATGTACCCTGCACTTGGCGTGCTCCCTAGTGGCAGTTTCCAAGCAGAAGGTCAATGGTCGTAGCAAGAGGTTACCATCACCAGCCACGCGTAACTTGCTGCTGACCTTTGCCATGGTGATGCTTGGAATCCTCATCCTCCTGACCAGCCTTATTCAGGGAAAGTATGTTGCCGACATTTTGTCTGCCCTCATGGCGGTCAGCTTACTCATCCGTCTCCACACCTACGCTGTGACTGCCTTGGGCCTGGGAGCCATGGGACTTGGCGCGGGGCAGAGGAATCCTGGGTGGGTCAGAGTTGTCATGCTGGTACTGGCTGGAGCAGTCTTCATCCTGTCATACAACTCCTTTGACGAGATCAACTACATAAAAGATTCCTCAGTTTCTTACAACAAGTACTTGATGGACTCCGGCTGCGGAGTCCAGGACAGCTACAGGAACAGATACGGAGCCGCAACAACAACGACCAATTCGACCCCAACACCTTCCAACATTTCCCAGGCATGCTTCTCCGTGACTTCCATAAAATACCAAACCTGCCTGCCCAAGTATAAGCTCTGCAACGGTATGGTGGACATCACTGAGCCAGCCAACCTGTGCAAGCCACCGAACTTTCAATCATACATGGGCATGGGCCTCGACACGCATAGGACATACGTATTCATCGACGAGCTCTTCTGCCCCGAGCTGAATGGTATAGACGCCGCCACTGACGCGCTGCGCTGCCTCCTGTGGTTCCAGCTGGTCCTCTGCCTCTTTCTCATCAGTGCACTGGGACTGGGGTCATGGAAAGACACGCAGGATGATGCTGAGGAAGAGGAGGAAGAATTGAAGGAGGGCAAGAAGACGATCATGGACGTGTGGAAGGAGTTCCAACAAGGCCTCTCCGCCAAGCGGATGAAAAGGAGACCAGCATCAAGGGAGGGCTAGTGCAGAACCCAAATCCAGCTTAGCATTTGAAATATTTTGTTTCTCTTGCAACAACATTCAATATACTACTACGTATATGCAAAAACACCCTCCACGCCACGCAATAAGAACGCTAGTTAACATCCCAAGATGTCCCCCTCCCAAAAAAGTGACACCTTTAATCGTTACCCACCCAATAAATAAATTCTAAAAAGTGGTAAAAGGGCAAAGTCAGAATGGATTTGGTTTTTTTGAGGACATCCTGTGCCAAACCTGAAGTCTAATACGGAGAGCGGGCTGATGCCTCGCAGCACCTCCGGCGGCGGCATCTCCGGAGTGACGTGGTACACCACCACCCTCCCCCTCCCCGCCGACGTCGACGACCGCTTCAGGCTGTCGGAGCTGCCGCCGCCGCCGCCGCCGCCGCCGCCGTCGTCGATGGTGTCGGCGTTGCCGAGATCGTCGTCGTCGCGGCTGCCCTTGTCCTTGTCCTTTTTGTCCTCCTTCTCGTCGAAGTCGAACTCGCCCGAGGTGGCCTCCAAGGTGCGGCGGTAGAGGACGCCGTCGAAGGCGAAGTGGCGGACGATCACAGAGTCGAACCTGGAAAAGTGCGTTTGGGTGTGTGTGTGCATTCGAAATGTACATTTGACATTTGAAAAAAAAAAAAAAAAACCAGTTCCGTTCTCACTTACTTGGAGGCGAGGCTGGCGAACTCTGCCTCGAAGTTCGGGTCCCCGCAGTAGACGACGCCGGTGCGGGAGGGCTTGAAGAGGAACTCGATGCTGACGCTGAGCGGGTCCACCACCACCAGGTGCGGGGGCAGGAACTGCAGCGCCGACATGTTCTCGAAGACCCGCTGCACGTCGGCGTAGGCGGGCGCGGCGCGGAAGGCGGCGTCGCGGGGCAGCGGCAGCGGCGTGCGGAGGAAGTCGCGGCGGAAGCGGGCGGCGCCGCTCGACGCGCAGACGGAGGCGGCGGCGGCGGCGGAGGCGGAGGCGGAGGCAGACAGCTCAGAGCGCCACAGTTCCAGACAGCGGCGGCGGGAGACGCAGTCCAGGTGGCCGCAGTAGGCGAAGAAGGCCGCCATGATCTGCAGGGTGCCTTTTTAACAACAACGACACGTGACGTTTCCCAAATTATTCGGATCGATCGACTTGGTACCTGGCAGCGTCTCCAGCTGCTCGTCCAAGGTCTTGACGAGGTCGTTAAGCACCTCCAGGAAGATGGCCAGCTCCTTCCTGGAGGTGACGAAGTCGGAGGCGAACTGGTCGAGCTGGTTGATGCTGTCCGACCTGGCGGAGATGTCGTCCTGGAGGGAGGCGATCTTGGACAGGTTGGCCTTCAGCAGGAAGTTCTTGTCGTACCTAAGATTGACGTCAAGTACAACACACTATACGTACCGTACTGTAAAGATTGTTTAAGACTTATTTTTGATCCGACCTGTCTCCCCTGAGCACCTTGATGGTGTCGTTCTCCTTGGCAATGTTCTTATTGAGAGCCTCAATTCTGAAAAAAGAGCATTGTATAAATTAAGTCTGCGCTGATGACATTAATTATCATCGTAAGAAGTCCGTGTACCTAGAGTATTTCGCGTTCTTCATCCTGATGACCTTGGCCAGGTTCTCCATCCTCCTCTGCGACTCCACCAGCAGGTCGATGATGCCCGACCTGGTCCTGATCTCCGCCGTGATCTCCTTCCTGAGCGCCTGCAGCTCCGCCCTGTCGCTCACCCTGTGGATCCTGTCCTCGCTCAGGGCCACCATCTGCCTGTGCAGCTCCGACACCTTGTCCTGCGAGGCCTCGAAGTCCACCTCGAAGAGCGAGTGGAAGAGGGCGACGTAGCGGACGGCCGACTCCTCCCTGGCCATCACCTCGGAGTAGCGCCGCATGCTGAACTCGCAGGACATGGAGGCCTTCAGGTCGGCCATGCGGTTCTGGTAGAGCGCGTAGCTGCTGGCCATCTCCTGCCCCACCATCAGCTTGGCCCTGGTGATGGTCATGGTGTCCTCCTCCACCACCTTGGCGTGCTGCTCCACCGCGGCAGTCAGCTCCTCCACCTCCTTCTTCAGGCGGAGGTTCTCCTTGTGCAGCTCCCCCTGCTCCGAGCCGAGGCGCTTGTTGGTCTCCTTCATGGCCGAGAGGCTGGAGACCTTCTCCTCCGACTCGCGGACGGAGCGCTCGATGACAGAGATCAGGCGGGTCACGTCGCCGCGGAGCTGCAGGTAGAAGCTGCAAAGCAGGTGGAAGCAGTTAAAAATTAAGGATTTCACAAATGATGTTTGTTTTCCTAGCGCCATGCACCTCCTGCAGTTCTCCAGATGGTCTCGGATGAAGGTGAGAAAGGAGTGGAAGGCGTCGATGGGGTGCACGCTCACCGGGAAGCGCGAGCGGGACACCTGACCAGAGTCATAACAACAGTACAATATTACGAGTTCAGAAATTGTGATTTCCCATTTTTTTTGGAAAATATTTACATATAGGTGAAGCTAACCTCTGCGGCAATATCGTCGAATCTGACCAGGCTCTCTCTGAAGCCTTCTCCCCAGAACTTCTTTTTCTCTTCCTTCCCGCCGCCACCGGCTCCCTCGTCCTCGCTCAGTATCTCGGACACCATGTCCAGACACACCTTGAAATAAGCGAGGAAGAAAAAAAAAAGAAACGCATGCCGTTTCCCAGATATTATAGTTTTCCAGAATTAATCGCCAATTAATCAGAAGTAGTCACTCACCTGTCTGTACTTCCCCTTCTCCGCGTGGTCGACGAACTTCCCCATCCCCGGCGGCAGCCGGCGCGGGTCCTCGAAGACCACGTGCAGGTTTTGCAGGACGCCGGCGCGGATGCGGCGCATGCGCCCCGGACGCGCCAGCACCACCTGCAGCTCGCTGGCGTCGAACAGGTCCAGGTCGGCCCCCAGGCTGAGCGCCGTCTCCAGGCTGCCCATCCAGGGCGCAGACTCCCCGGTGTCCACAGAGCTGGGCACGAACAGGGTGCAGGAACGGCCCTCCAGACCTGTACGTTAGGTAGGTAAAAAATCAAAAATAAGAGAAAGAAGTTAACAGTGAGTTACAAGACTACACTTTCATGCTGTTAAGTATAGTTTACTAGCTCCAAACGTCTTCCAGAGACATGTAATAACAGCAAGTTATAATATAACAAAGTACTTTTTATTGATTTTTTTTTGTCACGTTTCACTGCAGTACAGAAGTATTAGTACACAAATGTAAGCTTCTTCTCTCCTCCTCCTTCATCTCCTCTCCTCAATCTTGAACTGGAAGGGCTTCGGGTAGAAGACCAGCGCCGGGACGGCCGTCAGCGAGAGGTCCTTGGCGCTGCCCACGGCAGTCAGCCTAGGCAGGAGAGAAAAAAAAATGCATCCAAGACGGAATTTTTCATCACCACGACCAAGTCCAGACCTACTGAGCCCCTCCTCACCCACCCCACCTGAACTTCTGCACCAGCGACGTGGTGAAGAGGAAGAGCTCCGCCTTGGCCAGCAGCTCCCCCACGCAGCGCCGCTTCCCCACCCCGAAGAATAAGACGCGGTCGTCCTTCCGGTAGCGACCCTCCGAGTCCAGGAACCTCTCCGGGCGGAAGAGGTCCGGGTCGGAGAAGTGGTCGGCGTCGTGGTTGACGGCGTACCCGTTGTACATGATCTTGGAGATGGTGATGGCGTTAAAAAGAGATGATATCGATCCCCTCTAGGTACAGTCGAACCCGTTAATTTAGTGTATGTATACTACTGTAGGTACAAGTTAGAGATGGACAGGTGGTCACCAAAACTTTGAAGAGGCAGCACTATAATGCGGGTTCGACTGTACCGTAGTACTACTGTGGTACCTGCGTCCCCTTGGGTATGCGCATCCCCTTGAGCACCACGTCCTCCATGGTCTTGTGCGCCGGTGGCAGGGTTGCCATCGGGCAGTGCCTGGTCACCTCGTCGATGAGGGCGTTGGTGAAGTGCGCCTCGGCCCGGTCGCCCAGGTTGACCCTGCGCTCCCCTTTGCCCCCGGTCAGGGACAGGAGCTCCCGGAACATCTTCTCTTGCTCCTCGGGGAACTTGATCAGGTAAAGCATAATCCACTCCAGAGCCGTGGCCGTCGTGTCTGTGCCTGGAAATTCGGTTAGCAGAGAATCTCGGTTAATTGGAATTGCTGCCAGACCCTGAAGTTATCCCCAAAAATAGTTAATTAAAAGCAGAAAAAGGATTATACAGTACTTGGATGACACCTGTGGTATTAGTATAACAGTATAGTAGCTTAAGTCCAAATACATTAAACAAGCTATATGTCATCTTTTATTATTGCTATTGTTGTTATTATTGTTATTATTGTTTCACTGTATCATTAAAGCAATTATATTTAGTCACATCCCCATTCCATACCTACGTATTTTATTTTCAATTCTTGCAGTAAGTGCACTCTTTAAAGCTGATCATCTGCACATAGGTAAACATTTGACAACTTTAATAAATTTTATTTTTTTTGTCGAAAAGATGAAGAAAAAGCTTGTAAGCTTATAAGCTTAAGTAATGTTATTTTTGGTGATCGTACCAGCAACGAATAGATCTGTGAGCTGGGCGGAGATGTACTTCCTCCCGTCTGCCCCTCCCAGCAACCCGCTCGACTTGCCGCCATCCTCCTCCTCCTCCTCCTTCTCCTTCTCCCTCTCGCTGAGGGCACGCTCGATGTAGTTCCCGGCCTCGCTGGCCTCAGAGTTGTCGACCTAAGAAGTTTAACATGTTAGCGCTCACAGTGTGTACACACACACACACAGAGCTTTTTTTTTTCGATTTTTTTCTTCTACCAAGTCGTTCACAAAGTCTGTGATCTTCTTGCAGCTGTCCAGAAAGTTGGGGAAGCCCAGCATCCTCCTCAACTTGGTGTATCCGAGGCTGCCCATCTGGAGGAGGCCGACGGGGTCGCTGGGGTCCATGTTCTTGAAGTTGTTGACGATCCTTCTGGTCAGGTCGAGGAGGAGGGGGTCGTCAAGGCGGGTCCGGTTGCCCGTGCAGATGCGCCAGATCACGTTGTTTGTCAGGGTCATGAAGGAACCCTGCATCAGGTTTGCCAGAATTCAGAAAACTGGTTTAATAGCCCACCCTTTGCCCTAAATAACTATATTGCCCCGCGTGGGCTCTTAATGCACTTTGATCTAAACAAAACGACGCAAAATGGCTATATGAAATAGTAGACCATCTGGTAACCCTGCCCTGGATCAAGCCATAACCTTGCAACTTCAATTTAGATTTCCCATTTCTTACCCTGGAAGTGATGACCATCCCTTCCTTCTTCTTGAAGAACTCTGCGAGCTGCTCCGCCTCCTGCTCGATGATATCCTCCATGGTGTCCCTCTTTCCCATCCCGAGGTCGCTCAGACTCTTCAGCATGAACCTCCTTTGCTGGTACCAGGTCTGGCCCTCGGAGGACGCAACACCGTAGATGAACTCGCCTGCAGGAAAACATCCTAGGGTCTTGGGACACTGTCTGGTGGAAGAACCTTCTGTACTACTACTACCCGTACCGTGCTGTCCCAGCTGGTTGACGGCGTTGAGCGTGGGCACCTCGTTCCACGACCTGCCGCTGAAGGACTCCTTGGAGAAGGCCTCCCTGATGAGGTCGTGGCTGCTGAGCATGACGGTGGCCGGCGCGTCGCCGAGGTCCAGCCTGAAGAGGTCCCCGTACCTGCGCCTCAGCCCTTCCAGGGCCGTGGGCGGGTCGTCCCCGACCATGTAGGCGTGGCCGATGAAGGGCAGCGAGAGGAGCGGGCTGGGGCCGGGCAGGTCGGAGTACTTGCGGTTCCGCAGCCAAATCCTGGCATTTCATTGCAGCGGTGGTATTCAAACGACAACATGTACTGTACTGTACTGTACAGTGGAATCCGCTTTTGCAGAACACTATACTTATTGTTGAGCAAAGTGTTTCTTACCACTGCCACAAGTTGTAGAGCAACTTGGCAATGAAAAAGAGGCTCGGTGCCGTTTAGAAAACAGGTTCTAATGAAAGTGTTTAAATCTGGTGTTCTTACAAGCGGAGTCCACTGTACAGTGGTATATCAGAACAACAATTCCATCTTACCTTACAAAAAAGGCCACCAGGGCAGTCAGGAAAAAGATCACAAAAGTCGACATCTTTTTCCTCCCTCCGTCTTGGACTTGGGAGTTAGTGGACAACACAATCGAGACTTCTCCCTCCCAACGACGCACCTCTCGTCTCTGTGTTTACAAACGGCTTAGCATCTCTTTTTTTTTTTTTTTTTTTTTTTTGAGGTGCTGGGAAGCCAGATAGGCAATGGAGAACGTCTTACATGAACTTGGAAACAGTCGAAGGAAGGGAAAAGGAGTGATTGCGTGCCTCATTGGCTCGTCAGACATGGGCGCTGGGTCATACGCCGGTAAGGAGGGCGGGGTGGGTGGTGGGGTACTTAAGAAAGAGCTCCATAAGGCATCCTTAACCTCCTGGGGCAAAAGCATCGCACAGTCTCGTTGCGACACGGTGCGATGCACCCGCTTTGCCTATGTATGGTGCATAGCACACTCCGGTGTGCTGCTCTAGCACGACCACTTTGAACTCTCTTTCCGTAGTACTACTACACTATGTACTACGTATGTGCTATGCGTGAACGTTCACGCACTCCATGTTCGCGAATTACGTAACCATCGGCATCAATGTGCCCATACCTTATCTGCATATGACGTTCCCATCGTACTATGCGTCAAAAAATGCGTCACCGACGATATCAGGATTGTCATTATGGTGAACGAAGAAGCAATTTTACGCACATTAGCAGTTACCCAGCCAATATTGATACCACCAGAGCCTCACCAACGGCGGCTACGCCACTAGTGATGATGGGAGGTGAAATTTGGGTTGCTACAAGGTTTTTTTTTTTTTCACTATTCAAACATCTGCCTTGGCATCAGGACAACCCATCACTATAAATTCAGGCTAGAGATGTTGGTTGGGATAGTAAAAAATTGATCATATGGGTTTAGCCGAAATGACAGCGAGGGCAAAAAGCACCCCACACGACTCTGTTAATACAAGTACGAGTAGTATGTACACATCAACTCACCTGCGATTCTGATAGCCGCCCTCATGGTCTCCCTCCACCTCCTCCCGTCGCCGTCCTGCTCCTCCCCCTCCGCCGCCGTCTCCGCCGCAGCCGAGAGGCACTCCGACACCCTGAGCGCCCTGAAGGCCGAGCCGACGTCGTGACACACCAGCCGCACCAGGGAGGCGGCGCACAGCAGACTGGCGCCGCCGGAGATGACGGCGTGCCCGGCGCAGACGCCGCCGCCTCCGCCGCCGCCGCCGCCGCCACCGCCGCCCCCCGCCGTGAGCGCGCGGCGCAGGCGGCAGAAGAGGTGGAGCGCGTCCGGGGTCAGAGCGACGGAGAGGTCGCAAGACTGGGAGGAGGAGTTGTAGTACCGCTTCAGGCACTTCTTGGCGTACTTCTTGACCTGCGCATCCGTGTGTAAAGAAGAATAACGTTGCAAGAGCAACAACAACAACGCAAATTTAAGTGATCGAAACAATTGTAATACGGTACATAGCTCATGTCGAGTTTGGAGTAGAATCCGTCGTCTCCTCCGGCAAAGTCCCCGTAGAGCGTGGGCAGCCCAGCCCTCGTCTGCTCTTCCCACGCCGCCACGCCCTCCCTCCCCACCGTCGACTCCATCACCGCCAACACGTCGGAGTCGAACTTGGACAGGGTCTTTGACGCGGAGGAGGAGGCGGAGGTGGCCGCCGCCACCAGCTTGTCCCGGTAGGCGCGACTCAGTTCGTGTGCCCACAGCCTGTGTTGGATCATCTGGTTCTAAAGAGCAGCAATGAATTTTCTAGTACAGTATGTGTAGTGTTTTCACCTGGTCAGCTCATCCGTGGTGTCCTGGCAGTCCGGGTGAGCCCTGAGCAGTCCGCGAGCGATCTTGTTCCCCTCAGAGTGGGCGAACAGCCTCCTCCTCTCCTCGTGCGCGTCCTCCAGGTCGTTGATCAGACAGCTGGCCGCCACCAGCTTGCGGAGGTGAAAGTGGACGTCGATCTCGAAGGGCTCAAAGTGCGGTCCGATCAGGCGCTGGAAGATCCGGCGGCGGTCGCGCTCGTCGGGAGAGGGCAGGAGGAGGCAGAAGTTGCGCCCGTTGGTGTAGGGCAGGGGCGAGGACGAGCTCGAACCCGGGCCCGGCGACGGCGACGCCGACGTCCTCGACAGGACGAAGGTGGTGCGCACGAAGCGCGCCTTCTTGTCCTCCACCACCCAGGTGTGCCGGCTGGAGAGGTAGTTGACGGCGCGGGCGAAGGCCGGGTCGGTGCCGGGATCCACGTCGTCCATGAACACCCTGAGGCTGCCGCCTCCTCCCCTGACGGGAGAGCGCCGGTCGTCCCTGCTCGCCTGTCCGTCCGAGGAGGCGAGGCTGAAGGCCTCCTCGTCCCCCCTGACGGTGGCCCTCCGCAGGCAGTCCA
>JAAUYM010046945.1_pt1 | contig 19239 bp, 26 predicted proteins | sample 7278001 | NCBI WGS metagenome assembly JAAUYM01 (sample SAMN14350224, study PRJNA611818) | marine sediment metagenome | isolation source: surface marine sediment (1.8m) | place: French Polynesia: Moorea | collected 2018-08
AAAAAACTGCGTGATAATTTGGAGGGGAAAACACTCGTACCATATTACTACAGTACGTTTTAGGGGGGTGGCGGAAATGTTTTTCTTTCTTTTGGAAAGAGTAGCAAAATTACAGTCTTTTTCTGCTTTGTTTTCTTAATGCCAATTTTTGTCTTTTTTTATTTTTCCTTGCATTTTCTAGATTCTGTTGTAATAGTACCCAACCAACAACACACGCTTAATAAACTTCGGACAGAGCTCCCATGCAGAAATTTTCTTAATTAAACACCTATTGAGCATTGACAAACGTGCAAAAAAAAACGTGCATGCAATGCGTACAGTATAAATCCCAACTTTTGAGCTTCCATTTTGCATACCACCGTTGGTGGTGGTTGGGCAGCAAATGCAAAATGTCGAGTACAGATCCCTCCTCGCTAAGAATTGGTTTCGTGCCTCCCCGGATGTCTTTCTTCCGTTCTACCTAGTACACGTCTATGGAAAATAAAAACACAAACACACTGTAGTAGGTACAGTAGAGTACGTTCACGACACGCTCACGCTCACGCTCACGCATGCGGATTGCCGGGCCACAGCCCAACAAGGAGAAAGAAAGCAACAACAACAGAAAGTTTTGCCAAGTTTTAAGACCTACCTGTACTTTGCATCAATTGCATCAATTCTAGTAACATACAACTGTACTTTGAAGTAGCTCGTAGTACGTAAGTTAGTACAAGCAGTTCCACGGCAACCACAAAAAAAAAAAATAAGAGACGAGAAACCAGCCAGACTGGATTTTGCTTATCACCGCTGACAATCGTTCTTGACCAGACGGTAAAGTGAATGAACAGGGCGCTGTTGTTGTCGGCCATCGTCAGAAGAGCCTCCTCCTTGCTGGCCAGAAGGATGAGTTCCAAGGGCACCCCGGAGGTGCTCCCGACGCCGGAGAAGCCGCTGACGGACAAGAAGGAGTACAGGTTTGAGCACAGGAGACGCTTGGTCCAAAAGTCCCAATGTTGATGGTGTTTGTACGCTGTACACTTGTATCTGTCCAGATCTCTGAGGCTTCACAACGGCCTGAGGGCCCTGCTCATCTCGGACACCTCCTACCCGCTGGACAAGCTGGCCCAGGAGGAGGAGATGGAGGCGGCGGCAGCGGCAGCGACGATGGAAGAGAGCGAGGAGGAAGAGGAGGAGGAGGAGGAGATGGAAGACGAAGATGAGATGTCGGTCGACGAGGAGGAACCTCCTCAGGACGACGACGAGGCTTCGCCGACCAAGAAGAGGTCGTCGTCCTCGTCCGTGAGCGGGCTGAAGAAGAGCGCGGCCGGCATCTGCGTGGGCGCCGGCAGCTTCAGCGACCCCGCGGAGTTGCCCGGGCTGGCGCACTTTGTAGAGCACATGGTCTTCATGGGGAGCAAGAAGTACCCGGACGAGAACGGGTTCGACAACTTCATCCACAACTGCGGCGGGTACGACAACGCCCACACCGACTGCGAGACCACCGTCTTCTACTTCGACGTGCAGAGGAGGCATTTTAAAAGAGGCGAGAAGTGACAGCAGTGGAATGAATGTGCATAGCATTAGTAGCATGGAAAACATCCTCAAAGTGAGACTTATTGTTGCACGTGAACGATGACGATCCTTCTTTCAGGTCTCGACCAGTTTGCACACTTCTTCGTGAATCCCCTGATGAAGCAGGGTTCCATGCAGAGGGAGAGGGAGGCCGTGGACAGCGAGTTCGAGCAGGCGCTGCCGTCGGACTCCAACAGGAGGGAGCAGCTCTTCGGGGCGCTGGCCAAGGAGGGGCATCCCATGGCAAAGTTCATGTGGGGAAACCTCAGCTCGCTGCAGCCGAAGGAGGTCAGCTGAGAAATGTTGGAAGTACAGTGAAGTTTCGAATATAGATTTAGTGAAGAACTTCTCTTAAGTGAAGATTTTTCTGCTCACCAGCTGCTCACCAGCGTACGTTTTCTAGTAGTACTGTACAGAACCTCCATTTGGTACACTTTTATTTGAAGTTTTGCTGTATCGATGTGATGACAAACAGATCACCGAGTCGGAGATCAACAAGAAGCTGCACGCCTTCAAGGACCGCCACTACTCTGCCCGCAACGTCACCTTGGCTGTGCAGTCCCAGGAGACCCTGGACACCTTGGAGGAGTGGGTGAAGGAGAGCTTCGGCTCCGTCCCCGTTAGCGGACAGGACAGGGAGTCCTTCGGCCACCTCCTCCACCCCTTCCAGACGGACAGGTTTCACAAGGTGTTCAAGGTGGCGCCCATCCAGAACGTCTACCAGCTGGACCTGAACTGGGTGCTGCCGCCGCTGCTGGACAAGTACAGGTGCAAGCCGCTTCACTACCTGTCCTGGATCATCGGGCACGAAGGTAGGCGAGCTTGGGAATCTCATGCGAAGTCGATTGAGAACTCATTATTGCTATGTATCTACTGTATGTACTGTAAAGCATTCTGTTTGCCAAATAACTGTAAGCTGGACTTTATTTCTTCTTCCACTTCATTCTCACTTCTCTGGTGAGGTAGTTGTAGATGGAGAGGATGCTGCCTCCCAGCAGGAGACCCAGGTAGCCGCCCACGTCCGCAATCACGTTGCTGAAATCGTACCTGCAGGCGCATTGCCAGATGAAGTTCGTGGTAAAAAAGACCAAGGTACAGCGCAAGCTTACTACCTCAGCACCTCCTCCGTGAAGATGACCTCCGTCTTTGGGTAGTAGTAGGAGAGGACGACCACGCTGTCCACGTCCTTTGCCTCCTCCCTCAGGGGGATCGCGGTCTTGTCGAAGTCGGACTTGGTATGCACCTCGTAGTGCCTGACCATGCAGGTGGGGACGCACTTGGTGATGTCCTGCACTCCCCTGTCGCCGGCGTGGAACAGCTTGCGGCTGATGTCCAGGAACCTGGCGAAGTCGCTCTCCTCGTCGCAGACCTTCTTTCCCTATGGATTCCACGACAGGACAATAGGTCGTGTTATTAGGGAGAAAAATATTTTTCTGCTACGAGTACTGTATGTACTGGTAGGGTACGCTTGTTTGCATTCACTAAACAAGGGTATTAGACTACCACGTACATGAAAGACATGTTTCAACGTTAAGAAACGTAATTTCATCAAAGTTTGTTCTTGAAGATATGTTTCTTAATCTCGAAGAGTCCCGTCGGGGTGCGGGAAGGGGAGTTCCCTTGTTACGTGCGTCCAACTTTTGTAGTCCACATTGACCGTGTTACAGTAGATCTCAGATAATCGGGACAGGTCGGGAGATGGTCCAGTAAATTCCAGTTTCCCCCTTTAAAGGGGTGCATTTAAGTTCTGTTCCCAAGAAAATGTTCCAATTAACTAAGGTCCTCCATTGACCGAGTTCCACTGTACCGGTACTCACCTCTCTTCTGTGATCTTCCAGGTCCAGGTGCCAGGGAAAGACGCACTTGAGGTCGTCGTTGACGTGCTTCTCGAAGCAATTGTTCAGGGTCCTCGTTCCCATATCGGATTCGGAGAGGCAGTTGGAGTCGTTCTTGTAGGTGATGCGGACCGTCTTGTCCACCGAGTAGTAGGCCTTGGGTGCCTGAAACGTTCCGTGTTCTGTGTGGCACTATCAGATTGCTGTCAGAGTGAATGATGGATTTAAGATTTTATTCTACTATGTCACCAGCACGTGCGTGGAGTTGATGCGCGTGATTCCGTGCGGCTGCGGGTCCACGTACGCGATGTGGCCGCCCTGCAAAAGTCAGAGTCGGATTCTTCCGAATGGAAACTCCGGATCAGCTTCAAATTTCGCAAGAGGGCTCTTAGCAAAAATTCGCAAAGAAAAAACTAAAAAAAAATTAAAGGCTACGTTTACTAGTAAGGTTGTACATGCGATTATTTTTCAAAATTTACAAGACTTCTCAAGCTACAGATGGGTTCTGAAAACTTGCCAGAGGGGTACAAAAATCGCACAATTTGCGAAATTTTGCAGTGCGTGGCCCCATTCAGGGATACTCGCCAGAAAGTCCACCCCCGAAGGGAAGAACTGTCCGTCCTGGTGCAGGGCCAGGTAGACGTACCTCAGTCGGGTGGTGTTCAGCACCAGCACGAGCTACATGAAACAGGGAGGATAGGTAGAAACTAGAAACATGCATTTGTTCTGGTAAAGTGACCAAAAGTCCCGTCGGGGCACGCGTACACACCGCGTTTGTTATCCCGGCCTTGCTCCTCTTGGGAGGTGTGTAGGAGAGGCACCTCATGAGAAGCGCTGCAGTCGCATCAATGGCCGGGAACAGGTAGTCCTCCACGCCTTTTATCCTCTCCATCCCGTTTCCCATCACCAACAGAGTGTCGCTGTTGCCGCAGTATACAGTACTAGGTATGCTTGCAATTATGCTCGAATTGTTAAGAATTGGCTGTCAGGACTGACTTTTCGTCGCTGTGGAAGGTCTGCTCCAGCCTCAGGATGACCCTCTCCAGCGGGGGCAGCACGTCCCAGTACCATTTCGTCAGGTTCCTGTCATCGTGAGCAGTGCAACTTCGCACAGGACGTCAGTGTTGCCAATAGACATATTCTACAGTCACTCAGTACAGTATATCGGGTTGGCATGCAAAATTTTGTGCCATTAAGGTAAATAAGAAACAGAAATTGGGAATATTTGGCATATGCTTTTGACTGAGAGTTGGCAACTCTGAAGGTTCGACTGACATAAGTGTACAGTTTTAACCCACCCACCTCGACTGGATCTCCTCGTAGTCCTCCGCCGCCAGCACCGGGCAGAGGGTGACGGTGGGCAGCTGCTGCTCCTGCAAGTTGTCTTCCACCCACCGCACGGTGGACAGTCGGCGCTGGAAGTACCTGGACAAAGAGTTAACTTTTAAGCAGCAGCATAACTCTGGAGCCAGGACAACAATGGTTGCCACGATTCCGGTTTAAGATTTCGCCAGAAGGCATTAAAATTTCGCCAAATTGTAATTGAAGTTGTAACTGAAAAAGAAATTTGGTTAATTGAGGCATTGCAGTTTCCGTATACTTCTCGAAGGAGATGTAGACTTCGAAGGAGAAGACCGCGAAGAGGACGCCCCAGACGAGGAAGTGCGCGGCCTTCCACAGCATGGCGCTCATAGTACGACACGCAGACTCAGATCTACTAGTACAGCACTGTTGAAATAATTGGGGACTGGTCTCCCCAAGAAGAGGGCGTGGCCGCGTCTTTTCTTGACTATGTTTGTATTCTTGCCTTAGTTCCAGTTAGGAAGTTATTGTTAATTTTCTTACCGTGTTGTACTACGTACTGTAGGACACGGATAAACGGATCATTGGAATAGCTTGTGGATCAAATTTGTTGGAACCAATTCAGGAGGTGCTGGATAAGTGGAACATGCTCTTAAGTGAATTATTCTTCCCAGGTCCCAAAGATGTCCATTTACCAGCGTACTCGTTCTCTTTTTGTAGGCAAGGGCAGCCTCATCTCCTACCTGCGCAAGAAGGTCTGGGCACTGAGCCTGACGGCCGGCAACGACGGCAGCGGCTTCCAGCTGAACTCCACGTACTCCGCCTTCACCGTCACCATCGTCCTCACCAAGGAGGGGTACCGATGTTTGGACAAGGTGTGTTGGGGGAGGGGGGGGGCGTAGGGGCGGACAAGAGACCTGATTATGCTGTCTTGTTTGAGTGGTAAACTACTAGTACTAGGCCCCGGTGGAAAAGGACCACGAAAAGGCAGGGAAAAAGTGAACGGAAAAATTATTCGGGCGAGCTCGGTCACTCGGGACTCGGTCGATAGGAAATCTTGGTTAATTGGGACTTTTTCTAAGGTACAGAATAGAGCGACGTAAAGCTGCTCTGTTAAACGGAAAGCTGAAATAAGTGGAAAGTTGAGCCGTCCTGTTCCGATTCTGAGTTCCAAGCCTTATCCGAGTTCTGCTGCGATTATTATGTGTTCAACCACCAACGGTGGTGCAAAATGGAAGCTCAGTTGGAATATATATACACACAATGTACACACATTTTTGCACGATCGGCGCCAATTTGTAAGCTCAGTCGGTGCTTATTAACAAAATTGATGGAGCAGGAAGTTTATTAAGAGTGCGTTGTTGGTTGGGTAGGTCCTCGACGCGACCTTCGGCTACCTCCGCCTCCTCCGCTCCTCCCCTCCCAACGAGCGGATCTTTGAAGAGATCCGTCGCATCGAGCGGCTCCACTTCGACTTCGGGGAGGAGCCTCAGCCGGCCGACAACGTGGAGTCGCTGGCAGAGAACATGCAGTACTACCCGCCGGAACTCTACATCTCCGGGGACGACCTACTCTTTGAGTTCCAGCCGGGTTTGATCAGAGGTAGGACTTTCTCTCCGGGTTTGAAACGGAATCAGATATCCGGTTTGGGTCAAATATTGGCCAAAGTATCCGAAAAACGGAATAAAAAACTGGATAATGGCCGGGTTTTTTTTTTCATAGAAACCGATTAATTCGAAACCGTTTTCCGTAAAACTGATGTTCAGTCATGCCCTAACCAGAGCAGAGGTACTACGTACAAACCTGTTTCTTTTTCGACTGTATCCAAAAAATGTCATGCTGTCTTCAAAAAAGGCGCCTTGATTACTCTCCCTTTCAAGATTGCGCGGACAAGCTGGTCCCTGAGGAGGTCAACGTCTTCATCAGCGCGAAAGAGGTCAAGGATCAGTGCAACAAGGTGGAACCTTGGTTCGGAACGAGGTGAATACGTGGCAAAAAGAAAACTCACATTGTTGTAATTCACTTGGATGTATGGTTGTGCTATGCTAGGTACTCTGAGGAGAACATTCCCCCACAGTGGCTGGACTCTTGGACAACGGCGGAGCCCAAGCCGGAGATGCATCTCCCGGAGGTGAACAGGTTCATTGCGGAGGACCTCTCCCTGAAGCCCATCAGGGAGAAGCCGCCGAGGTTCCCCTCTCGGGTGATTGAAGAGAGGGAAGGGGAGCTCTTCTTCCGCCAGGATGACACCTTCCTGAAACCCCTTGCGTACCTCCAGTTCTTCGTGTGCTCGCCGGAGCCGCTGTCCTCACTAAAGGACGCGGTATGCCTGGACCTGATGGTGAGAACATAAATATACAAATCTACGTGTACTGTATACCGTGCTGGCCAAAAATAGCACTGCACCAAATGAGCTCGATAAAGTTGGACGTGGGGATCATAGTAAGGCATGGATTTTATTTAAACTTGCATAAGGGGGAGACAGGGATTATTATTGACTATAGCTACTTGGTGTTGATATCACTGTTGGAGCTGTTAGTCCCCTAAGCACTTCCTAAATTGATTCCAGCAAATTTGATCCACTTAGCGTTTCATTTGTTCCACTTATTCGCGTTCTACTGTACGTACGTCTGTTGCAGGTGTACTGCTCGAACCTGGTGATGGTGGAGGAGACCTACCCGGCAGACCTGGCGCAGCTGTCCTTTTCCCTCGCGGCCGCAGAGCGCGGGATCATGCTGAAAGTGTCCGGCCTGAACGACAAGCTGGAGGTGCTGCTGGAGACTATCCTGGACAACGTGGTGTCCCTGGGAAAGAAGCTGACGGAGGAGCAGTTCAGGGCAGTCAGGGACCAGACCAGGAGGGGCTACTACAACACCTTCCTCAAGCCCATGCGGCTTGTGCGTGAGGTCAGGTTGTCTGCCATACAGGTACGTCACACCCTTCAGTAATGATGATCAACTGATCCAGCGATTCACTTATCCGCGTTCTACTGTACTGTACTACCTTTTCCTTCTCAGGACACTTTTTGGCTCAACACCGAAAAACATTCTATCGTTTCCACCCTGGAGATGTCGGACATGCTGGCCTTTGCGACGAAAATCACCTCCGGGTGCTTCCTCCAAGGACTTGTGCAGGGTAACATGACCCAGGAGGAGGCTGAGTCCTGCTATCGCCTGGTGAAGACCAAGTTGTCCCTGACCCCCCTCGGGGGCAACTTGCCCCCGCCGGAGCTGCGCTGCTGCGAGCTGCCTCGCGGGGAGGAGCGGGTGCTCCGGGTGCCAGGGCTAAACGCTCGCGACGGCAACACCGTCGTCACCGTCTACCACCAGGGGTCGCCGGGGACTTTGGCCAGCCACGCCACCCTGGAGCTCGCCAACCTCATCATGGAGGAGCCGGCCTTCGACGTGCTCAGAACCAGGGAGCAGCTCGGGTACACCGTCTTCTCCATGCTCAGGAACACCCACGGCGTACTCGGGTTCTCTATCACGGTTTGCGCTCAGGTTGGATGGAAAGGAAGCTTTTTTTTTTTCCTCTTTTATGAGCTAAAGTGCTTGCTTCATTTAAAAAAACTGAAACATAATTTCTCAGGCATGCAAGTTTTCTCCTGACCACGTTGACGAAAGGATCGACAAGTTCCTGGACTGGTTTCTGAACGAAAAGATGAAGGATATGACGGAAGAGGAATTTCAGGTGCTCGGTGATAAAAACATGAGTCTCCTCTTATAAATTTAGAAGTTTTGACATGATTTCCTCCTAGGGATATGTCCGGACATTGGTGAAGGACAAGAGGGCGGCTGACGTGACCCTAAGCGAGGAGGCGTCGAGGAACTGGTCCGAGATCCTCAGCCGCGAGTACCTCTTCGATAGGTTTCTCCGTGACGCGGACAACCTGGAGTCCCGCGCGACCAAGTCGGACGTGTGCGGCGCGCTCTCGCGGCTGCTGCGACGCGGAGGAGACGACTTCCGCAAGCTGTCCGTGCAGGTGGTGGGCAACCCGAGGGCGGCGGAGGCCGAGGGGGAGGCGGAGGCGGACGGGGAGGACGAGGCCGACGCCGCCTACGCGGTCAACTGCACGGTTGGGGCTGCCGCGGAGGAGGCGAAGGAGGGGGGCGACGCCCACGTGGGCGTGGCCAGCAGGAGGAGAATGTTCGTGGAGGACCTGAAGGAGTTCAGGCAGTCGCTGCCGGTCTACCCGGTGCTGCACATTGTCGAGTGATGGACGAACGAAGGGAGAAGAACGGAGTGTGTACATCATACAGTCGATGTTCGATTTTGGAAGCTTATTTGATTTTGTCATAAATATAAAATTAAAAGTTTTAGTCCAATTTTGGAAAGATTTTGTCCAGTGTATTTTGTGCGACGGACGTTGACAAAATCGACCATCGGCTATACTAGTACGCGATTCTGATCTTCTGATCATAAATGAGCTGCGTACGTTTGCTTTTAGTACATATTTTCTTGTTTCGTGTGTGATGTACCTAGTATGTGTATAATGTACCATTACCACTGTGTTGCCTGCCATTCATAAGTTGTAATGTCTATTGTCCTATGTAACTAACCATTTCGTGGATTTATTAAACGAAGTAACCTCTTATAAGCTACTAAAACGGGACCTGCTTTCACACTTTTCTTTTCTCCCCTCCCTCCGCCTCCTCTCCCCCCCCCCCCCAAAAAAGAGGTGGCTTTGGGCGGCGTGGGTGGCCCAGAAAGAGAGAGAATGACCCATGTCATATCGGACTTTCTATTTCCCCCATTCGCGCCTAGTCTCATCGATTGACGTCCAGCACAACCACGGCGACGACGAAGGACACATTGTTACACCCTAATCATACCTCACCTTCGCCCCCCCGACCCGTCTGACGTCGTCCTTTAGTTACGTACTACCACTGTACATAGTACTACAAGTACAGGTACTTTATTTTGGGGGCAGCACCATGCCCACCTCTGCGGCCAAGGACGGCGACGGCGACCAGGAGGAGGTGGAGCTGCTGGAGGGGCCCGAGAAGTCCCCCGCGGACGTCAAGGAGTACCGGGTGATAAGGCTGAGGAACGGACTCACTGCGATCTTGGTAATTAACGGGCGCTGTCGTGGTTTTTTTTTCTAAAACAGGATCTGCAATGTTTTTGTGAGTACTCACTGCAGCATGTCCAGTAAAAGTACTCGCAGTATCTTGTACCTACTAGATCTCGGACAACTCCGACCACCTCGTGGACGACGGCGCCCTGCGCCGGATGCAGTCGGCGGTGGTCAGGGGACTCACGCACTTCGGCGCCCAGAAGCCGGCACTCGGAGCGCTGGCGGAGGAAGAGGACGAGGACGAGAACGACGACGAGAAACAGGAAGAGGAGGAGGAGGAAGGAGGGGAGAAGGTTGGAGGCGACGCGAGGGGAGAAGGTCCCGGATGGGGAAGGTTTGCCTGTTGCTGCGGCGGAGGCGGGAAGAGTTCGTGGCTGGCCCGGGGAGGAAGAAGGAAGAGCAGGAAGGTGGGGTTCAAGGAGGAGCCGCAGATCCTCACCGATCTCAGCCACAGCGTCAGCAGCCTGGGAAACGGCCGGAGGAGGAGCAGCGCCCTCAAGGAGGACGTCCTCACCATCCTGGACGGCAACAAGAAGGACGGCAGCGACGGCGAGGAGGACGCCAAGTCAACAGTCTCTACTGTGTCCTCCACAGCTTCGGAGACGAAGGAGGATCCGACACTGCAGGAAGAAGACGCTGTGCATGGGGCAGAGGAGGAGAAGTCACCAGAGGACGGCTACAGCACCGCGGCCGTCGGCCTGTGCGTCAATGCCGGGTCCTTCGACGACCCCCCGGAGCTGCCCGGGCTGGCACACTTCGTCGAGCACATGGTCTTCATGGGGAGCAAGAAGTACCCTGGGGAGAATGAGTTCGACCAGTTTATCCAGAAGACCGGCGGGGACACCAACGCCATCACCGAGGGAGAGTCCACGGTTTTCCACTTCTACACGCAGAGGAGGCATCTCAAGGAGGGTGAGTAAGCTGTAATTGCTACTGTTAATGCTGTTTCTTTGCCGGAATTCATCATATCAAAATTCCATATAAAAAGTTTGCATGAGGAAAAAATTGATTTCTCTCTTTCTATAGTACATTCATAGTCATGGGTATAATATAAATATGATGTATGTACGTACTATTCTTCAGGCATGGACATGTTCGCCCAGTTCTTCATCTCCCCGCTCATGCGCAAAGATGCCATGACCAGGGAACGTGAGGCCATCGATAGCGAGTTCAAGCTTGTCATGAACCACGACGAGTGCAGGAAGCGACAGGTACGCGAGTCGGGGATCGGAGATTACCACCAGTGATGCCAGATGGTTCCAAAAGGAGCCAAAATGGTTCCTTTTGAGTCATTACTCCATTAGGCAACAAAACTTAATTAGTAAAAATGAAATAAGACCTGATTTGGTTCCTTTTCAGACATTGTTCTTTTTTTTAATGAGGCTCGGTTCCTTTCAACTAAGAAAATCTGGCAGCACTAGCTACCACTGATCCTGTTCTTCTACGAACATCAACCTCTAGATCATTGCGAACACCGTCCGCAAGGGCTGCCCGCTCAACGCCTTCGCTTGGGGAAACCAGGAGACGCTCAAGCCTAAAAACGTGAACGCAGTCGCTACTGTCAAGGCTTTCCCCAAATATGTTAATTGCTTACTTATCCACCCAAAAGATGTCCGAGGGAAAGATCAACTCCAAGCTTCACGAGTTCTGGAAGCGCCACTACACTTCGGACAGGATGACCGTGGCCGTCATAGCCAGAGAGCCCCTGGACCACCTGGAGACGCTGGTCAAGGAGGCATTCAGCGCAGTGCCAAAGAAGAGATCGTCGAAGAAGAAAGAGAAGAAGAAGAAGAGGGCGGAGACGGAGCATTGGTCCGACCCGTATGACCCCAAGAGGTTCCACCGGCTGTTCAGGGTGGCCTCCGTGCAGGACGTCTACGAGCTGGAGCTGATCTGGACGTTGCCCAAGCTCAGGGACAACTACGAGGAGCTGCCGCTCAACTACCTCACCTGGAACCTAGGCCACGAAGGCAAGAGTCCGATTCCCCCCTTTCGATTTGTAGCAGGGGTTGTCAACCTGCATGTGTGTCACGACTTAAAGGTGGGTCGCGAAGCACTTCTGATTTGGTTATTCTGAGAAGATCGTGGAAAAATAATGCTTAAGAAGTTCAAAAACGGGTCGCGGCTCAAAAAGGTTGAGAAACCTCTAAAGTTCAGCATAATTATGCCATTTCGTAAACAGCACTCGCACCTAACATTTTTAGGAAGGGGCAGCCTCCTCTGGTACTTGCGGCGGAAGGTCTGGGCCCTGGAGCTGATTGCCGGCAACGACGAGACCAGCTTCAACCTCAACTCCTACTGCTCCATGTACCGCATCCAGATCAGCCTGACGAGGGAGGGGTTCCAGGCGGTGGAAAAAGTCTTGGACGCCGCCTTCCGCTACCTCTCCCTACTGCGTTCCACTTCGCCAAACCAGGCACGAAATTCACACAAAAAAACATTGTTTTATTATACCTTCGTAGATGCGGACTCGCAGCTTTGTACTGTAGATCAGAGTTGCCAGGTCCAAGAGATCAAATATAGCCCAAATGCTATACGTACAATACTAACATGTAGGTACAGCCAAACGTAGTCCACCAAAAGTGGCTATTTTTGGTGGGTTATACTCACTTATATTGGACTTGGCAACTTTGATCGACGAAGCTACGAATTCTTATCATCACCAATCTAGTAGGAAACAAAGGTTTTTATTAAATTCGCCTCCCAGATGTACTTCGAGGAGGAGCGCCGGGTGCTGCAGCTTGGGTTCGACCTCCGGGACGACGAGAGCAACCCGGGGAGACTCGTCTCTCACCTGGCAGAGGTGGTCCAGTTGGGCTGCCCGACCAGGCTGTGCCTGAAGCGGGGCATCCCCGCGCGGTGGGACCCTGAGCTGGTCGGGCGCTGCCTGGAGGCCCTTAGCCCGGACAGGGTGGCCGTCGTGCTGTCGTCGAGGGATCTCGCCACATCGGCGAGGGATGATGGCAGTAGGGAGAGGGTGGAGAGGTGGTTCGGAACGAGGTAAAAAGTTAATGACCGACAGCATCAACACCAGTAGCAACAACAAGAACAATTTAGTATGTAGCACTAGAAGCAGTAACAAACGCAACAATCATGGTAGCAGCAAAAGCAACAATAATGGCAGCAACAAGAACAACAACAATAATGGTAGCAACAATAACAATAACAATAAGGGTAGCAGTAATAACAACAATGTTGGTAGTAGAAAGAACAACAACAATATTGGTAGCAGCAAGAACAACGTCAGGAATAGAAGCTACTACTGTAAAAAATGGCAGCAACAACTGCGCCACTTTTTCTTCATGGCATACTGGCGGATGCACAATGCTCGATCTCGAATGTCATCAGGTACACCGTGGAGCCCATCCCCAAGTTTTGGAAGTCCTCCTGGCGCTCCTCTCGCCCTCCACCGAAAGAGATGCGTCTGCCGGAGCCCAACCGCTACCTGGCCGAGAACCTGAAGCTGAAGCCGGTGGACCTGAACCTGGTGCTGGAGCACCCGATCCGGGTGCTGGGCGAGCCGGCCGGGGAGCTCTTCTACAAGAGGGACTTCACCTTCGGGCGCCCGGAGGCGCACGCCTACTTCAGGATCACCTCGCACAGGTCCGTTCTCCCGCCCAGGGAGATGGTCTGCCTCGAACTGTTGGTGAGCGTTACAAACAGACAGGCTCTGTTGGTAATCGTATAAAAAGCTGCATCGGCACATTAGTGAAGTTATTGATTATGTACGTAATGTTTGTAAATACTAGCATAGCAGAGTGTTACTGTTGGACAACTTTTCAGGCACGCTGCGTGAACATCTTCTGCATGGAGGAGGCGTACGCCGCTCACCTGGCCGAGCTGTACTTCGACGTCTCCGCCGCCTGGAGGGGAGTCGAGATCAAGGTCTGGGGATTCGACGACAAGATGGCCGTGCTGATGGAGTCGCTGCTCGGCTACTTCGGCGACCTCGGGAACAGACTGACCAGGGAGGAGTTCAACGCGGTCAAAGAGTCGGTGAGAGTGTACATACAGTAGTAGCACAGCAAAGATTAAACCATGTAATTCCAATCTGTATTTTTCGTATTAAAAAAAATCAATATTCGGGAATGAGCACTATGTTTCCAGACAAAGCGGGACTACTACAACAACTTCCTGGACCCGATCTTCCTGTCGAGTGACCTGGACGGTGCCCTGGGGCAGGAGGGCTACGACCTGGACGTCAGGCTGCACCAGGCCGTGTCCGAGGTGGAGATGGAGGAGGTGGTGCGCTACCCAAGGAGGCTCTTCGGGGACGGCTGCTACCTGCAGGGGCTGGTGCAGGGAAACATGATACTCTCGGAGGCGGAGGTGAGGCTCAAGATGATACTTGGGATTCTGTCATTGGTACGTTATATACGCATTGTCGCCCTCTGTCTGGTTTTGTGCCAGAACCTGTACAACCTGGTCAAGTCCAAGCTGGATTTGTCCCCTCCTCCCCCGCTCGAGGCCGCCGACGCCGACGGGAGCCGGGGGATGATCCCGGAGGGGAGGTCCTTTCGCTGGCCGCAGGGGCAGAGCGTGGTGAGGGTGAGGAGCTTCAACCCGGCGGACGAGAACACCGTGGTGGTCAACGTCTACCAGCTCGGTCCGGACCGCCTGGCCGAGGGCCACACGCTTATCGGGCTCCTCGAGTCCATCATGGAGGAGCCGCTCAACGACGTCCTCCGCACCAAGGAGCAGCTCGGGTATCTCATCTACGCCTCCATGTCCAACGCCAACGGACACATCGGACTCTCCGTCGTTGTTGGAGCCCAGGTGACAAGATGACCTCTACTAGTTGATGCATATGCCATGCTGAATAGAAAAACTGTACCTATACGTATACATTTGTTTAGGCTGGCAAATTCACCTCCGCCTACGTGGACAAGAGGATCGAAGCCTTCCTCGAGTTCTTCGTCCAGGAGGTCCTGGAGAAACTGACAGACCAAGAGTTGCAGGTATCTACTACAACTGTACCACAATAGAACAAGGATGAGTGAATCACTTTGGACCTTGGCAGATTGATTTACTTAGGCGTACATAATTTAGGTTACGTAGGAAATACTACAGGGACACCTCCTGAATTGGTTCCAGCAAATTTGATCTACTTAAGCATTTGATCCACTTCTCCAGTGACACGCTTATCCCTGTTCCTCTCTCTCTCAGGCGTACGTAAACGACAAGAAGGCCAGGCTGCTTGGTCCGGTGCCCACCCTGGGGGCGGAGTCGGACAAGAACTGGGGGGAGATCATGTCCAGGGACTACGCGTTCGGCTGGAACATGACCATGTTCAATGTCCTGGTGAGTACCATATCCGTTTGCTTGTTGGGTTCAGCCTTTTGCAGACATTTAATAACGTTGTCGGTAGCTCAGAAATGTTGTATTTTTAGTACCTAACTGCATGATTTTTTTTGTAAAACTTAGATGCTCTTATAAACAAAAATTATTAATTAATTAATTTTAACAACATTGTTAAGCTTTGAGATTTATAGAAAAAAGACATTTGTAAAATTCGAATTTTACTGTACTTTCTCATCTGCTATGTGGTAGGACACTATCCCGTCGCTGAAGGAGTCGCTGAAGATGGCGGCGCAGAAGCTCTTTTCCCCCGAGAAGAGAAGGAAGCTCTCCATTCAGGTACGTACTTGCGATCTGCCCTTCTAAGAGAATAAATAAATCTACAACTACACATGTACTGTACAGTAGTCTTGTCTGCGGTTTGCTGACTGTTTGTGCACCAACAACTACTACTGTACATGGTCAAGAACTTTTTTAATTTATTTAAATACAAATACAGTGACATTTTTATCCAGTAAACATCGATTTTAGTCAATTGATTTGACTTGGTTACAAATGTTGTAACCAAAAGTTTGTAGTACTGTAAGCCTCAGTGCAGTAGTAAACACTGTTTCGATCTCTGAATACCCCCGAGTTTGCCAGATCATATTGCCAGAAATGCCAGAATTGCACCCGTAGTTTTCTTTGGTTGCAGGTCGTTGGGTACGAGCAGAAAGAGAAGGAGGACGACTCGACCGCAGCCGGAGGCGCCGACGGCCACTACGAGCTCGAGTACGTCGGCGGCAAGGACGACGACGACGGCGACGACGACGGCGGCGGCGGCGGCGGCGGCGGCGGCGGCGGCGGCGGCGGCGGCGGCGGCGGGGCGACGGTGGTGGTCCACGACATCTACGAGTTTCTCTCCGGCCTCGAGAGGGTCCCGTTCGCGCACCCGGAGGAGGATTCCTACGAGAACGTCCAGATCTTGTTCGACGTTGACGCCATCCAGGAGGAATTCAGAAGATGATCTACTAACAAGCTATACTATAGAGAAGGAAAATCCAGAACAATATTATTTGCCACCTATTTTTTTAATATGTGATGCAATAAATATTGGCACTCGTCTTAAGTTTGTATTGCTCCCAATGTTCTGAGTGGCTCAATTTTGATTTTAAAAAAACGTGAAAAAACTCTTGCGTTCTTTAGCACTTTATGTGAGTGACGTTGGCCTATTAAAACGTATGCACATATCTCGACAGGGGCGCTCTGTTTAAAGAGATGTGGACTTGCTTGAGGAGGTTACGTGTAATCGAAGTACCCTTAGCAAAGGTTTTTTAAAACAGGAAAATACTGTTACTTTCCCCAATTTTAGTGGGATTACTTTTCCGATGTGTTTTTGCGTTGATTTTTTCACCTGTTCATCTGTGTCTTCTGGCAATTAAAATTTCTACTGTACTATGTAGTACATAACGGTACATGGAGACGTCAGCAAACAAATTACCTAGAACACACATGTTGAACAAACGGGAGCAATGCCGACAGATAGCTGAGAAATGCAGACGTTTTTCGTCCCTTCAGCTTTGCTGACACGCTTGACCTTGGAAATGAGGACGTTCTCGCTCATGATGCTGCTGGCGATGGCGGCCGCGACCGACGCCGCCACCTCGCTGGAGGGGAGGAAGAAGCCCGCCAGGATGCCTTCTGAGGCGAGCGTGTTGAAGGCCAAGGCCTTTCTAGACCAGCATCCGGTTTTTGACGGGTGAAGTGCAAAAAACTACACAGGAAAGTGTGTGGATGTTGTCGAACCTGTTCGGTGTTTCCTTCTCTCCTGATTGTCGACAGACACAACGACCTCGCCGACAGCCTCCGCCTGCACCTGGAGAACGACCTGTCCGACTTCAACTTCGACTCGGACCTGACGCAGGTGGAGCCGTGGGCCAGCGACCCGCTCTCCCACACCGACCTCCCCAGGATCAGGGAGGGCAGGCTCGGGGCGCAGTTCTGGTCCGCCTACGTCTCCTGCTCCAGCCAGTATAAGGACGCCATCCAGCTCGTCCTGGAGCAGACGGACGTGATCAAGCGGCTGGTGGACGACTACCCGGAGGACATGGCCTTCTGCAGGACGGCGGACGAGGTGGAGGCGGCGATGGCGGAGGGAAAGGTGGCCAGCCTAGTCGGGGTGGAGGCCGGACACGGCATCAACAGCAACCTTGCCGTGCTGAGGACGCTCTACGAGCTGGGGGCGCGATACATGACCCTCTCGCACCAGTGCAACACGCCATGGTGAAAAAAATATGCCTACTAATTTTGGACCAAAAATGTGGGAAAACCGAAGCGCCAAAACCTACTACAGTATATCACCAATTCCAGGATTGATTCCGCAGAGGCGGAGGACGGCGACGACCCGGTCCGCTCCGACGGCCTCTCCGACTTCGGCGAGACCGTCGTGCGCGAGATGAACCGCCTGGGGATCCTGGTGGACCTCTCCCACGTCTCCTCGGACGCCATGAGGGACGCCCTCGCCGTCGCCCGCGCACCCGTCGTCTTCTCCCACTCCGGGGCCAGGGCAGTTTGCTCGCAGAACAGAAACGTGCCGGACGACGTCTTGGAGATGGTGGTAGGTGTATCTACCTACAGTACATGTACAGTACATGTATAGGTAGCAGTGTTCCCAAAGGCTCAGGCTTGAATTTCGCAAAGATAGTTCCTAAAATGTCGCAGTTCAGAAAAAATTACAATTTGTTGACGTAGTATACAATATCTAATTTTCCCATGTCGATTTTTCAACATGGCAAAATTATTTAGTTAGTTCTACGTGCTAGTACTTTATGTACTATACCTGTAGTGTACGTAATACTATTTTAACAGGCTGAAAATGGAGGCGTGGTGATGATCAACTTCTTCTCCTACTACCTCAACAACCACTCCGACTTGGCCACCATTGACGACGCAGTAGGTAACTGCTTTCTCGGCACAAGAATTAATTGATGCATCACGTGTGTGAGTGCTTTCTTTCCATCTCCCATGTACTCGTACATACTACTACTTAGTACCTACTGCACAGTAGAACTTTCATATAGCGAATTGGTCGGTCAGCAGCAAACAGTTCACTGTATCAGTGTAGCTCACTACGCAGTTATAAGAATCGATCATTCACATTAATAATGAAGAATCTCTCTCACTGTCACTATATTGGGGTTTGGTATATATCGAGACTCCACTGTACTAGTAGTCATACATTCATTTTTCTTCTTCCACTGTGCTGCAGTGGAAATTCAATTCAGACTTAAAAATCTTACTGTTCTAACCAGCCCACCTGAACCACATCCGCGATGTGTGCGGCGTGGACTGCGTGGGCATCGGGGCCGACTACAACGGCGTCAGCCAGCTGCCGGAGGGACTGGAGGACGTCTCCGCCTATCCGAACCTCTTTGCCGCCCTCGTGGAGGACGGCACCTGGGACGAGGACGACCTGCGCAAGGCGGCCAACGGAAACATCCTACGCGTCCTGAGGCGGGCGGAGGCCGTGAGGGACGCGCTCTCTGCGGAGAGGGCGGCGGAGGAGCGGATGGAGGAGGCGGAGTGGCAACCTGGGGAGGTCGGGTGCATGTCGGAGGTGGAGCCGTGGGAGACCGCCGGCGGCGGAGGAGGAGGGAGGGCGCAGGGTTGCCAGGCTTCTAAAGGCTGAAATAGCCCGCCCTAACAGTAAATGAGCAAAAATGAGCCAAGTAGCCTAACAACTTTGGAAAAGTGGGCAATAAGTGCATTTTTAAGCAATTATTATTTGCAGTCTAGGTGCAAGACTCAAAGATAACCGTTTTGTAAAAGCCCAGAAAGGGACAGCCAACCTGGCAACCCTTGGGATGATAGACGGCAGGAGCACCACCACCGTCGCGACCACCACCGGCAGCAGCGACGGAGGCGACGACGACGGCGGCGGCGACTGGAGGGGTGCGTCTGCCCAGCTTGTAGCAGTTGCCATTTTAGTTGTTGCATTTCTCTCCAAATGACGGAGAGAGAATTATTCTGAAAACAATTTGAAATCGAATAGAACCTGACCAGCTGTTCTGAGTCATGCGGAAGTGTGCCACTTGCCCTTCCCGTCAATTATTGATGCGCATGGTTTACAAGTGGTGGTAGCAAAGTAGGCTTCTTCCTCCTCCTCCTCCTCCTCTCTTTCCTCTACTCTGCTATTCG
>JAAUYM010004696.1_pt1 | contig 19178 bp, 22 predicted proteins | sample 7278001 | NCBI WGS metagenome assembly JAAUYM01 (sample SAMN14350224, study PRJNA611818) | marine sediment metagenome | isolation source: surface marine sediment (1.8m) | place: French Polynesia: Moorea | collected 2018-08
ACACTTTCAGAACGTGACATCAAACCTTCACGTGTCACACAGATCTTGATTTTTAACCCCCCTGTACGACACAGACGCCAAGATTTCAACAAGAAGACAGTCAATGTCGAGTTTTGGAAACTTACCTGATTTTGTGAGCTTCTTAAGAAAACCAAATCTTGAAATAATTTTTTACGGTGGCATAATTTCATTTTGGATAGATATTAAATTATCAACTTATACCTGTTATATCCCGCAGGCATGTCTCCGACATCGACCTGTTCTCCGGTGGACTGTCGGAACTCCCGATTCGCGACGGCATCGTGGGTCCAACCTTTGCCTGCATCATCGGAGAGCAGTTCCAGCGACTCAGGAAATGCGACAGATTTTGGTGAGTGCCGCAGTCAATTGAATTTCGACCCACCCGCTACATGATTCGATTTGAAAATTTCGCTGCCTGCTGCCGAATTCAGGTACGAGAGGGAGTCTCCCTATGGCCTGACTCCGGAGCAGCTTGCGGAGGTGCGCCGCGTCACCCTGGCCGCCGTCGTCTGCGTCAACTGCGACCATCCGAGCCCCATTCAGAAGTAATTACTTCCTTGCTTGTACTACATGTACATACTGTAGTAGCCGTATACCTACGTACAGTATACTAGTGCTTAACTGCCACCTTCTCCCGTCTCTCCAAGCAGACGCTGCCTGGACCTTCCCGACGAGAGGCGGAACCCGCTCCTCCCATGCGACCTGCACCGACTGCTCGACATCCACCCGTGGAGCAAGAAGAGGGAAGCTCGGAAGCTGGACGGCTTCAAGGAAAGCAACGGCACGAAGGAGGACTACTACTGCGAGGTGTTCGGGCGGGTCGTGCCGGCCTCGGACGAGCCCGGGGAGGCCACGCGGACCAGCGCCTGCCAGGAGTGCGCGTGCGTGAGGAAGGGGAAGGACAAGGGCGGCGTCGGCGGCGCGGAGACCAGGTGCGCCACCCTCTTCGTGTCCGACTGCGCGGCGCTGGTGGCGGAGGTCGGCGCGGCCACCGCGGCGGAGGACGAGGCCTGCCTGGAGCAGTGTCCGGGCATCACAGATCAGATTACGTAGGCAGGAGAGCATTTTACATAGCGGAGACACGTTCGAGAGCATAATTTGGGAAGACCAACGATCAACGAGTAGTACTACTATTTCTCTCACATAACTGATTTTGTACTAGTAGAACAACAAGATAAAATAAACGTACGTACGCCATGATTTAAAAATAATTTACTAGTTTTTATTCATTCTGTCGTAAAAAAATACCTGCTTGTGCGAAAACTAGTTAAATAAAATGTGTTGACGTAACACCTTTGGAATGAAGTATTAGGCGTTCTTGACAAGGCACTGGAATGAGTACGTTGAACGATGGGAGCTCAAAATTTCTGATACTGAGTCCTGTAGCAGCTATGGACCACCTTAAAAGCGAGAAAGTATCTGACACCTAGAAGAACAGAAAAAAATCCTTTTTTAGTTTCTTCTGAGGTTTTCCTCAAGCGCCACTTACCCGTCAAGGTGACGCTGACGGCAAAGAATGCGCCGATGTTGTAGAACCCCTGTACGAATGAGACCCCCTGGAGGCGCCCGGAGATGTACCCGACGCCCAGGCAGAGGAGGGCGATCTCCTCCACCGCGGCGAAGAGCACCCACGGGTAGACGAGCGCCGGACGCAGCTTCCTCGTCCCCTTCATGAGCAACTCGCTCAGCACGAAGTGGATGGACACGGAGAGGATGCCCAGGAAGGTCATGGCGTGCCACCCGGTTACGTTGCCCACCACCAGCACCCACGAGCAAGTCTGGAGCGTACAACCGTGCCTTTAGTAAATCACCTTGGACTTAAAAAAAAAAAAAAAATCTAGTTGAGAGAGAGAATTACGATCAGGAGGTTGTACAGCGCGAGCGCGTAGGCCAGCAGCCCGTCCTCCCTGTCAAACTCGTCCCGCTGCTGCTCCGTCTGTTGTTGCTGCTGCCGCTGCTTGGGCGTGATGTACTTCTTGCCCAACTTGGTCCTCGACGTCTCCCTGCCTTCGTCGTCATGGCGGATGTAGCTCACCTCCGGCATGGCCGCAAGAAGAGGAGGAACCTGGGGGCGGCTGTCGCCGTTGACGCTCCTCGGCTTCTTCTGCAGTTTCTTAGCTGCTGCTGTTTCCCGTCACCTGTGGAGCCGTGGCTGTGGGCTGTTACTGTCGGCTGTGTCTGTCTGTGCCTGTGTCTATCTGAAGTTGAGAGAGGGGGGAGGGAGTCAGCAGCTCATGTGTACGTAGTACAGTACGTACTGCTAGTAGTGGCTGCACGTCCGCAGGAAGAAAAAGAAATGAATCATCCCGTCAATGTTAACATTCAGTTCAAGCAAGATCCAAATTTTACTTTTTTTTCAGTTGTCGGGATATCATCCCAAATGGTGAGATTATCTGATTATCTGTGTTGTTCTTTGCAGCTCTTGTCACAGAAAACTTGCAGGTAGACCTAATGTCGATATCAGTTGTCATACTAACAGGTACATACCGGTATAACAAAACTTTTAAATTTCTATACAGTACACGTATGATGATTTTTTTTAATTTGTTTGCAACAATTTATATTAGAACCAGTTGGGAGAGAGATTACGGTCGTGTATAGCACGAACAGAGTGCAATTGACACTGCTATTAACCGCAAAAGAGATTTTTTTTACAGTCTTCTAGGTATAGGTTTTACGGCCTCTTGCAGTAGATTTAAATGGGCTAGAGCAACACCAGCACCTGCGTGGATAAAAATAGATCGCCCCGCGTGCGCCATGAACCAACAGGTGGACGGAAAGGCCGAACCAATGAAAGGAAAAGAGAAGGAAAAAAAAAAGCCAAAAGCAAACGCAATTTTTTAAATGTGGTGGCAAAAATTACCCATATCGTAATTCTCCCCACAAGATCAATCAGCAAGCACACACAAAGGAGACGTGTACATGTACTGTACACGTACGTATGCAGTGTGTATTTTGCTTCACACCGTGGGGCATCCGTCAGACTTCTCCAGAATCTCAAAACGATCCTGAAGTGACGTAGGTGCACTACTGTACGCATAGCAACGCATTTGTGTAACTACAGTACACATGCAGTCGCTTTCCGGTCATTCTTCTCCTCTCCTCTTTCCGTCATCTTTTTGCAATCGTTGGGGGAAGCCCACAAGCAAGTCAGAGAGCAAACTTCCCATCTTTTTTTTTTTTTCACGGCATAGACTTTTGTTTCATCCGTATCTGTATGGAGGGGGGTTGCAATGCTGTAACAGCATATGATCCCGCAGTACTCACTCTTCCTCCTTCGGCATGGGCAGCTTCATTGTGAGCGTAAGGGACGATTAAGTGGCCCGTGCCTAGAGCGCTTGGCTTGGTGAGAAAAGAGAGAAGAATAAAAAAAAACCCCATGCAGTACCACATGCTGGTCTATTACAAATTATTTTTTTTTGTTACGTTTGACGTCAGTGTTTAAAAAGAGGAAAATTTCCTTCTTAGAGTATAGGTAGTATAGGTAGGTGGTTGCTTATGTATACGTACTTTGCCATGTGTGTCTGGTAGCATCAGTCCGTCCTGGCCCACACGTCAGACCACACAATTCCTCTCAGCCCCCTTTTTTTTTCTTCTCCAAGATGGCCATGCACCGCTTCTTGTCCTTCGTACTCTTCCTGTCGTTGGCGTCGGCGGACGCGGAGTTGTTGCCGCCCACGCACTGGAAGTGCCGCGTCACGTTGCCGGAAGGGCCCAGGGGCCAGCAGTGGTGCCAGTTCCCATTCAGGTGTCGAAAATTCTGAAAAAAAAAAGTATTCCGATTTTTTTTAACAAATGTTATTGTTACTGCGCGTCCCTGCGCGTGTATCCGTGAGTGTGTGTGTGTGTGTGTGTGTAAACATACGTAGTACCTATATGTAGGTACCGCGGCAAGCTGTACCACGGCTGCACCAGCGACAGAAGCGCCAACGCCCGCCCGTGGTGCTCCACCAAGGTCGACTCCAACCTGCGACACGTCGCAGGAAACTGGGGCTACTGCAGGATAAAAGACTGCCTACACGTAGAAGAGAGGCCCGTCTTCAGATCGGGGGCTACCACGATGTACCCGCAATGGCCGCCTCCATCCCCGTCGCCGTCGCCGTCGCCGTCGCCGTCGCCGTCGCCGTCACCGTCGACGCCGCCGCCGCCGTCGTCTTCCGGAACTTGGTTGCCAAATCCCGAGCAGAGAGAGTGCGGGATGTCAATAGGTATCACACTATCTATTCATGCAGTCCCAACGTGCGTACCTTACATAACGGTGGCATGTGGCGCAGGACCAAGAATCATTGGCGGCATCGACTCCGACTTCGGGCAGTTCCCTTTCATGGCACTCCTCGGCCACCGCCCGCCACGGCGCGGAAACCCCGTTTATCACTGCGCCGGAAGCCTGATCAACAGGCATCGATCGCCAGCAGAAGCTCGTCGGAACCCTCTTTTAAAAAACTAGGCTTCAGAAAGCAGGTTCCGTTGAGTCCGCATGAGCTCCTCGGAACCCCTGTTTTTTTAAGTAGCATCTATTCTGTATACTAAAAATCTTTTCTCCCTTCTGCCACCTGCTCCAGATTGCAACTCTACTGTAGAGAGTTCCTTTTCTTTCTTTCTTTCTTCCTTTTTTTGAATGGTAAATGCCTAAATGCCTGTACTGCCATTGGCTGTAAACGATAAACGCCTAAACTGTGACAAATTTTTGAATGCCTACGTACTGCACGTATAACACTTAAACGCCCCTTTTTTCTTGAACGCTTACAAGCCTGCTAAAATCGAATATGTGTGATGTGTGGGTGGGTCAGGATCACCATCGTAGAGCTTGCCAATGGCAAGCTCTACGATGGTGATTTCTATTCTTTACCTCCTTCATCCACACCATCCTGCATGAAGATCTGAAGCTCGGCAAGAAGTGCGCTCGCTGGGTTCCACGCCTTCTCACAGACATTCACAGAGAGAAGCATCTGGAGATGGCGAGGAAATTCATCAAGGAGTACGAGATAAATGGAGAAGCCTTCCTGAACAGCATCGTGACCATGGATGAGACCTGGGTTCATTTCAACACACCTGAGAAGGACAAAGAAACAGTTCCGCCAGTGGTTGTCTGTGGTAGCACCACCACCATGCAAAGCCAAGGTTTTCAACAGCACTAAAAAGGTCATGCTCATGGCACTCTTTGATGCAGGAGTGATTTATCGCCACTACGTCCACATGGGTCCACGATCAACAGCGAGGCCTACAAGAGCATTCTAGACCACTTCCCTGTCCATCTCTGCCTCAAGTGCCCAGAGAAGGTTTGGATGCTGCACCAGAACAATGCCCGTCCTCACGTCTCCAGGGCCACCATAGAACACGTGGTCAAGACAAAGATCAAACTTCTTGAGCATGCTACTTGGCTCCTGCAGAGTTTTGTTGGCGCTGAAGTGGCAGCGCCATCTACCTCCATTACGGCTTTGCCGCGGGGGTGAGGTACCCTCCGTAATGGCTTTGCCAAAGCGTGAGGGAGGAGCGCCTGCAGAGAGGAAGGAAGGAGAGAAGACCACGCTCCTTTGGAAATCGGAGTGCCCTGCCCCGTCACTTGGGGGGATTTAAGTGGCAAAACCTTGCCGCACTATTGGCAGGTTCCGGAACAACAACAAACATCCCAAGGGTAAAGGCATAATGGTTCGGCAGCAGATCAGCCGTGGTGGACTTGGTCGTAAAAAGCCACTGGACCACCTATCCCCAAACAAACAAACAAAAAACACGCCTGGGCAGGCGTGTTATATGAAAAATGTGCTGCCATCTGGTAAACCTTCCTCCATTTTCCATCTTCTCCTCTTCCTTCCCACTGAGCATGTTCATGTGCATGCTCACTGTTCAGTGGCTCAAAAGTCAAAACAGAGGTTCCGGCGAGCCCACATGGGCTCAACGGAACCTGCTTTCTGAAATCTAGGTTCTGAAAAGAGGGTTCCAACGAGCTTGTTGTGCAGACGATACGTCCTCACTGCTGGTATTAATTAGAGAGCTCTTGGTTGAGAAAAAGAACACCTAACTTTCACCCACTTATCTTTCCTAGCCCACTGCGAGGCGAGAGGCATCTCCATCAACGAGGTTGTCTTGGGTGAGCACGTGGTGGGAGAGGAGAGCGACTGTGTCGGGTGTCCCACCCCGCAAAGGTGAAGAAAAATGGCCAGTGTACTACCTACTGCCTATTTACCTTATGCCTTCTCAAGCATGTCGTGTGGCAAGGAAATGACATGGTGATGTGTTGTTAGATTTCCGGTCCATCCTGGTGACGTCATCTGCCATGAGGACTTCAGGCTTTCCAAGTCCAAGAAGGAGGGCAATGACATCGCACTGGTGAGGCTCTCCAGGCTGGCCATAACATCCATGGAAAATGAAATGGTATGTGGTAATATCATTATTATTGTAAATTCATCTTTTCTACTAGAGAAGATCTTTGCTTTTGTTGAAAGTAGCTTTTCTTGCATATTATCGAAAATTGCTTTCTTTGCATACTGTTGAAACAGATCCTAGTCTTTGGATTCCATTCAGGCTTGTGAATGGAATTAAAAATTACCCGGCATTATAAGTGGTAATCCGTTATATAACTGCCTGAACGATAAACACTGTTAAACTTTGAGTGCTAAATGGTTACCGGTAAAGCTCTCTTTGTTAACTCCGTTAAAACCTTCCCCTCTCGGACGTGCGTGACCCCTGTTCTAGAAGTTTACAGGAAGAGGTTCCCAACAAATGCTGGCGATCTGGATTTAATCCGAAATTAATCTCCACTTGTCGACATCCGACTCAGATCATATTGGTGATTTTGCTTATTTTTCTCAAATCTACCTGAGTCCTATGTTTAAGGATATACTTTACCTCTAGTGGGGTACCCTTTACCCCTGGGGGTAAACCGCAAAAGTGGGTGGGGGGTGGGGGGGGAAAGGGGGAAGAGTCTCGGGAGTTTGACCCGGATTTGATCTGAATTCTACCAGGCCATTGTTTGTTTGTTGGAGAGGGGAGCTCTCGGCACTGCTGCTACTGCTACTGATCGCGCCTTTCCTCCCTTCTGCCGCTCCTGCTCACTCATCAATGGAAAGAGTGGTTTGTTTGTTTGCTTGTGGAGTGGGGCAGGGACGGGAAGAGTGGTGCCGAAGGGAGGAAATGAGTGGGCAGATCTACTGAGCAGTAGCAGCAGCAACAGCAGTGCAGCTTCTCCCTTTTCTCCCTTAAACTTCTAGAACAAAGGTCACGTACATGAGAGTGAGAAGGAAGGTTTGCCACCCTGTTCATTCTCTTTTTTTTCTAACGGTAAACGCCTGAACGCCGGGACTGTTGTTGCCTGTGAATGTGAAATGCTTTTAACGGTGATGAATTTTTGAACGCATTTAATGCCTGAACGCATTTTGTCTTGAATGCTCACAAGCCTGATTCCATTAATGTCAGGTGGGAAAAATAGACCATAAAAATTAAATGTGGTATGATGCGTCTATTGTGGAAAATTTGAGAAAAGGAAATATTGCTTCTAATTAAATGCTCTTTGAAGTGGAGGTAACAATAACTCATTTTTCGCCGATACCCCATTTGATCGTATTTCCAGCTCCCTTTTTAACGCTTTACAACTCCTGCACACAGTACGTGGTGTTTCCCATCTGCCTCCCGTGGCGCCAGAGCCAGTCCCTCGACGACTCCAGTGGCGACTTCTTCGTGGCCGGGTGGGGCAAGGTGACGCAGACGGGGAGGGGCAGGGAAAAGAACGCTGACGAAAAGCTTGGGAGGACGCTCAAGTCAGTCTTGCAGTTGGCCAAGATTGGAAAGAAAAAGATGTCACTATCAGAGGAGTCACCGTTGCAGGTTCGCAGAGATGGAGGTGATGTCTTGGCAGGACTGTGAGATGTACTATCCGGGGGAGACGGAGCCAGCCTTTAGCAACACACGCGTCTGCGCTGGAGGAGAGATTGGTGAGTGGTGGTCTGCATTGACGTAGTCCTACGCGGCAACAACAACAGCGACAGTGTACATAACAAAGACAGAAATGGCAATCCGCATCGTTGATATTCGAGATTCCACTTTTGTCAACATTTTAGGAGTGGACTCCTGTAACGGGGACAGGTACCATGGTATCTCGACGAAAGGCAGAAAGACGAATAATGTTTTCAGTCAACTAGATACCAACTTAACACTCAACTGGACCCTGACACAATCATATCTGGATGAAATTTAAAAAAAGTAATTTAGACAAGTAGACCCCTAGGTCAACACAGCGTTTCTCTGTGTTTGTACATACCAACTGGACGAATTATTACAACTGGACGATCCTTACAGACATAAGGACCTGAAATGAAAAGCTAAATACTGACATATGGACCCCTAGTATGTGCAGATGAAAAAAAGGACAGTGTTTCTGCAGTATTAGGGACCTTATTAGGTCCCTAAGTTAGATTGCATGATATGTCTGGTTACTGGATCCGTCCAGTTGTCACACTGCAGGTAGAAAATCAAGTCGTCCAGCTGTCGAACTGTGAAATCTACAGTACATTTTGCTCCTACTGTTTGAAAATAACTGTACGTTGGTCTAGTTGACTGACTCGTATACATATACCATAAATAAGCACTTTCGTCTGTGCGACCCTTCTGCATGGGGTCTAGTTGACTTTCGTCGAGATATCATCCTCCTCCTACCTACCCGTCAACAGCGGCTCTCCCCTCTTCGGCAGCGTCGGCACCTCCCCGCTGTTTCAGCGCGGCATCGTCTCCTACGGGACCGAGTTGTGTGGCATCGGTTTGCCTGGAGTCTATACTAACATCAACCACTACATGGGATGGATCAAGCGCAACATGAGACCATGAGATTTTTGGGGGGATGGGGTGGAATGGGAGGGAAGGGGGAAGGGACAAGAAGGACACATTTGACGTCTGTTGCATGTTTATATGTACTAATGCGTAGGTAGTACCAGTAGTACTTCATGACTGCGACTTCAGCCCGAAAAATGACAGACTAGACGAGCGTTATTTTTTTTTTCATACCATGCAGGTATCCACATAACTATTCCTTTTTGGCGTACTTTTCTAAGTAATGCATAAAGTACAAGGTACTGAAGCACGAACCTTGTAAAAAGACGAACTTTGTGCCGAGAACAGCGAGGTCTTATTCACAACTTCAAGTTGCATACAGTAGTACTTCGGTACAACTTGTACTATATAGTAGGTATACTACAGTGCTGCTATGTTAAGAAGAAAATTTTGATCGTCTGAGTAGTTTTAAGATGTTTCTGTAAGTGTAATGGGATGTATGTACAGTCAAGTAAACTTTAATTGTGATGCCAGCTTTAACATTAGAATTGCTCTTCACGTTCTGGTACTGCTTGTTCGAGCTCTTAAAACTCGTCATCGTGTGAACTTGGATTTCTAAACTCTCTCTCACAATAAAACCTTCATCTCATGTTTGCACTCAGATGCAACGCCACGTGTAACTGATTAATTTCACCTCACACATTTTTTTGCCATCTTGACAACCTTGACTCCTCCGAGTGCGAGGACTCATGCGACATTGACAGGACTGACGAGGACGGGACCAGCTGGATCAGCCGCACCTTCAAGGGGAAGACCCACAAAGACCTATGGCACATCTTTGACAAGCACCATTGCTCGAACTCGATGTAGCCATAAACAATGTTAGGGTTTTTGAAAGCATATCATCTTAGGGTTTTGCTTGCACAAGTAGAATTATTGATGTTTTACAATCGTTAAGCAACAAGGTGAGATGAGTTGTTCTACAATCTCCCTCGACACCTTCTGCCAGTCTGCCAGTTAGAAGAGGCCCTTTTGGTTTCACCAAGGACGTCTGGACACCAACAGAAGTTATTTATTATAGGCACTGGTCTTACCATTCCAGTTTTGTGCAAATAATCTTGACCAAGACTAGCGACATGTGAAAAAGGAGTATGGAGAAGACTTTCTTACTTGGCTTTTTATTATCGGGTACTTTCTCAACAGGCATAATATACTCTTTTTTGTTTCGTTCTCAGCACAATATAACTCTAGAAATTGGGATGGCGGGGTAAATGTAGTAGTACATACTAGTAGCCCTCCTACGCAGGAAGAGGGCTTTGCTAGTCGTGTGCCATTGCGCTTGATGAGAAGAGGAAAGAAATTGTTTAGTGCGCCCCGTTCTCCTGTTTCGTAGTACGAGCTTATGGGGGGCAGAGTGAGTCATCGAAGCTGTCTTCCTTCCTCTGCTTCCTCGCATGGATGGATGGTACACAATTTGCCGGCCACCTTCGCTACGTATACGTGCGTAGGTACATCCCACTTGGTAGCTTCACAGAAAAAGAAGGAGGAAAAAAGAGAGAGCTTGCCGAAATGTGGTAATGACCCTCCTCTCTTGAGTGCCTGTGCAAGCTCCACTTGACCCTGCCTCCCCTCCTTTCCCCCCCCCCTCCTCTTAACGACTTTGGCCTCGGCGGCTATTCGTTCCAGTCCTCCGTCCTCGTATACTTCCTCCTCCTCCCGCGCAGAAACAGATGCGCTAACAACACGCGCACTTAGATGAAGAGGCTTTCCCGCAGGGGGTGGGGGTGGGAGAAAGAGAGAATGGCAATAGGGTAGAGAAACCGAGACCTTTGTGATCATGGGAGGTCTCCCCACCTCTCGATCTACAAGATGCCTTGAAGTGGTCTGTCTGTGGTCTTTTTCGTGCGTCATGCAAGAAAAAGTTGCAAAAGCAATGGAGAGAAGGGGAGAGGAGAAAGCACCCCCCCAAAGAGAGGAGAGAGATGTGTGCTAGGAATGTAAAATATTATTTGCCCAAGGAAATTGGGGCGCCTCCCAACGAATGAGTAACAACATTGAAAGGCAAGCAGTGGTTTTTGCTTCACACATTTTTTTCTTGTTCCTAGCTGGTGTGCACAAAGGGCCAGTGGATGAGGGAGGAGGAGGTTTTCTAGTAATCTTTTTTTCGTGATAAATGCGTGTTTTGGGAAGGGAAGCCTGAGTTGAGTTGAGTCGGGAGGAGAGGAGAGGAGGGAGACATGCGGACAAGGATGGAGAAGGAGGAGGCAGGTTCGTACTGGCGTGCTCAGAATGAAAGTCAGGCAAAGAGTGGGGAGGAAGGGGGAGGAAGGAGGATAAAAAATTTTCCCTGGAGCTTTGTTTTTTCCTTCTCTCTTCCAGAGTTCTTGTTCTTCGCTTTCTCCTTCTCTGTTCCCGCTCCGGCTGCGGGAGGGGGGGGGGAGAGGAGGAATAGAGATTTTTTCGCCCTGCCTTCCATCCTATTGAAGTTTTTTCACTCTCTGCGGTGCCATGCTCACTTTGTGTCTCTCCTTGTCCCTGTGTGGGACGGAGGAAGAAGCCTCTTCCAGGATGTGGATGAGGAGGTGGGGGGAAAGAGAGAGTGAGAGAGACGAGAAGGGAGGGAGGGGGGAGGAAGAGCTTTCAAAATTTCAGTCACGCGCACGGGAAAGAAATGAAAAGTGAAGGAGGTGGTGATCTCTCAACATTGCTCTTCTTCCCTTCTTTTTCTCTCTGTATAGCAGGTAGATCCCAAAGATTTCTCCTCTTTCTCTTCGAAGAGAGAGTGACGTGTGGGAGGAGGGAGACAGGCGCTGCAGCCAATTTAGTTTTCACACTGGGATCCTCTGACAGAGCAGCAACGACGTAAGGCCTCTTCTGACGGAGAGAATAGCAATTTTTTTTTGCCTTTCCTCCCCTGACCTCAAGGCGCGCCTTCAGTCGTCCCCATGGGAAACTTCTCCACCGCCTGAGTGACCGTCCGCCCGTTGAGCTCCGTGGAGATGGTGACTGTGTACTCCTCTTCCTGCGCAACAATGTTGTCGAAGACTACCTCGTAGCGGTAGGAGTCCCTGACCGCTGCCGACGGCGCCGGCACCGAGGCCGGCGTGGGCGCGGGCGCAGGCGCAGTGGACGGCCGCGTCTGTTCTCCTCCCCCGCCGTGTGGCTGCTGGATGGAGACGGACGGTTGCTCTTTGTCGCCCAAGACGTCCTCTTCCGACTGCGCCACCACCGTGGTTGTCGTCGCCGTCCTACCGGACTCCAGCAAGTGGAAGGACTCCAGGTTGTTGCTCTCGCTGGACTTGCGGTTGCCCCCGCCACCGCCTCCTCCTCCGCCGCCACCCGCCGAGAGGTGGCGGTGGTTAGACAGGTAGGGGGCCTTCCCTCCCTCCGACGGAGACCTCTTGACGGAGCCGCCCTCCTTCTTGTAGAGAACGGACTTGAGGCCAAGCTCGTTCTGCGGGGCGGGGTTGATGTCGATAGTGTACTCGAAGGAGAGGGAGCTGTCGTAGTTGGCCAAGAAGTGACCGATTGGAGCGTCATTCCATCGGACAATGATAGAGTGCGACTTAATCTTCTGCGACGGGAGCACGGTCGTGTACTCCTCAAAGCGGAGGTTCTGCGGTTTCCACAGAGACTGGAACTTCTTGTCAAAGAGCGTCAGGATGCGGAAGGACTCCGGCAACCCGCTCGTCTCTGCCAGCAGGTTCAGCAGGAGCTTCAGGTCCTTGTGCCGCCGGTCGAAGTAGACTGCCAGGAAGTTCTCCGTGGAGATGGCGTGAGGCTGGTGCTGCTGCTGCTGGTTTCCGCTTCGCTGGCTGGAGGCGCCCCCGGCCACCAGGACGCTCTTCTTGCGGAGGATGTCGTAGGCGCTGTCCGTCATGTGGTCCTGGTACCTCTTAATTATGCGGTACATAGTGCCGAGCTGCGGGCAGACGATCCAGACCAGGTTGTACATGTTGCACAGGATGTAGACGCAGAGGAGGGCCGACGAGACGGCGAGGATGTAGAAGTAGAACTGGTGGTTGGGGAGAACGCAGCTGTGGAGGAGTCCGTGGACGTCGCACTCGATCTCCCTTTTGAGGTTGGGCATCCCCCAGCAGAAGTAGATGAAGAAGAGCGAGATGGAGAGGACGATCTCCAGGCAGGTGCGGGACAGATAGCTCCAGAAGCAGACGTTGGAGAAGCGGAAGGACTGCATGAGCTCGTGGAGGTTGCGCATGTTCTCCCTGGACATGGTGTCCACGTCCTCGCGGCGGAGGCTGTCCTCAACCAGGAGCTCGTAGAACTGCTTGATCTTGTTTCCCGCCGCGAACGTCCTGGACAGGAAAGAAAAAGGAGTAAACTTGCATGCACAAAGTACTGTACTAAAATATCTACATTTTACACTGTACGGTCCAAGTACGGTCCATTCACCAACAGATGGCACACACCCATTGGCAAATTCTACGTACGTACTACACTGTATGTTGTTGTGAGGGAGGGGGGTTAGCCACATCATATAATTTACAGCACAAACACAAAATCAGAAAGGGGTTTGAGAGACTCGTTAAAATTTTACATTTTTGTTGGTGTAATTATTCAATTACTCGTAGTACGTTGTCATTGCACATAAATCCACGCTATGTTAAACTCACTTTATGAAAATTCTGTCGACTAGCACCAGAGTGAGAGGCACGATCAGCAGGATGTAGGGGAAGTAGAAGACGAACTTGGAGACGACCTTCTCCGTGCAGTAGCGCTTCACGTACCAGTGAGTTATCCGGACCTGTGAGAAGAGGGAGAGAAGGAAAAAAGGGAAGGAAGCCTGAAAACTCGATTATAGTCGGCGAGAAAGGCCTTGGCACAGAAGATGTGAGAGGGAGGCAGGAGCCATAATTTACTCGATTCTCCATTAACCAAGAAGAAGAGAGCCTTCTCGCCTCTTCCTGCTCCTCTTTCCCCTCGACCTTTTCTCCTCACGCATGGACAGCCCCTTGCTTGCTTTGTAGTAGTACTGGCAGTTTCGTCCTCTGCCTCATTCTCCCATCTCAGGAGGACGGTAGGTGGAGGCTTCTCAAAACAACAGAGTGCCCAGCTTCTTCTAGGTGCTTCTACTTCCTCAAAATATCCTTAATGACTGATAATGCTTCTTTTCTTCTACGCAGGCGTGCATGTACTGTAAATCATCTTTGCATAAATAATTTCGTATTCACTTTAGGCAACAAATTCGATTTTTTTTCCTTCTTGACCGGCGAACAACGGTTGTAGTACTTCAAGGACAAAAGAATACTTCTTTGGAGATGCTTGGAGAGACAGAACCTCTTCCTCTACATGCCTCACCGTTCCGATCTGGTACCCCACGTTGTCCTCCTCGTACTCGTCCTTCAAGATGTGTCCCACGCCCAACGGGTCCAGGAAGGACGTGGTGTTCCAGATGTTGGGGTGGAGGACGCACTCCACGGGGTTGCCGGTCACGTACGCCGTGGGCAGCGTCAGAAAACCTGGAGACAGGAAGAGGAAGGAGATTAGCATAAATGTCAGGTTAACTTGCGCTCCTTTTGTCTGTGAAAAATATGACGAAAGGTTAATTCTTTTTTCTTAACTCCTCGAAGCCATGCACACCGCACAAGGTCCTTCCTTCCTCTTTTTCTGCGAAACTTGTTGTGCAGGATCCCCCCCACAGAATGGCCCCTCTTTTTTCCCCTACCTCTGTCATAATACCTTCTCTTCTTGATAGTAGGTATAGCGTGCTGCCAGAATGTTTTCTCCTCTTCTGTTCCACAAGTATGGCCTCCCTTTTTTTATTTTTAAGACGCCTAAAAAGAGAGAGAAGGGACCACCTAATGGAAGAAGACCAGGGAAAGGAGGAGGAGAATAAGCTGAGAAATTCGACCCTCCCCCCTGTTGTTGGAGAAGGAGGAGGAGGAAGCTCTTGATGAAGGGAAGAGGGAGGCTCAACACCATCTGTTGGGAAATCTCTTGCTGGGGCAAGATGATACCAGCACTTTCTTTTTTCTCGCTTCTTTCGACAAAAGTTTCTTTGATTTATATCTTTCTCGGGCTTCTTCATCTCTAACGGATTGTCCTGCTCATCCTCTTTCCCCTCTCCCCTCCTCCCCCAAAGCGAAATTGTGCATCTCACACTGGAAGGAAGGAGAAGAAGAGCCAAGATTCGACCTAGAACAAGGAGCTGGGTAAAATCAGCGGGGGGGAGGGGGGGGAGGGGAGCTATTGAAGGAAAGAAATGAGGTCCTTGGTGATTCTTCTAGTAGCAGTACTCCCTTCACTTTCTTTTGCACACATTCTGAATCAGTGCATCGTGGAAGAGGAAGAGGAGGAGGAGGGGGCCTTTCAGAATTGAGTATTCACAATTTGGGGGGAAAAAACATGCCTTCCATATGCGTGCTCGGTAACGACTTGGGACAGGCGACGAACAACGTGATTGTCTTGCTCACTTTCTTCACACATCATGGTGCTTAGTAGAAACGTGCGACGTGTGCTCGTGTCAATGTTGCTTGATGTTGCCACTATGACTCTCCTTCGCTGCGCCTGAGGAGGAAAAGAGCGATTATCCTTCTCCTTCTCCTCCTTTGGTCCGGGACAGCGTGAATGGATGCTTAATGGAAGCACTCTCGTCTTTAGCGGGAGAAAAGGAATCCGGAGGAGGAGGAGGAGGAGGAGAAGGAGGGGGACAACTGTTGTCGGCAGCCATTACTTCGTCTCCTTTTGTCGCAGTGGTGGTGGTGACTTCTTCTTTTTGGACGGAGAGAGGTCCAGCGATATGAGGTGGTGGCCCCACAAGGAAACGAAGGGAAGGAAGAAAGAGGGGTGGTTTCCTTGATTGCTTCCTTCCTGTCCAAGTCTTATTCTTTCTTTGCATCAGCAACCTCACCGAGGGATAGGAGAGGGAAGTCACTTTATCCGGGTACTTGGAAGGGTTTACGAAAAGGCCCTAAAAGAGGCCTTTTTATGCGCGAACATCTCTGTTGGTTGGCCTCTTCCGTGCTAATAGCAATCAATTAGGCCTTGCAGCTTCCACCACTAAGAAGTTTTTTTTTTGCCTTTTGCTTTTTTCTTGAGGAGAAAGTCCTTGAGACTTGGAGGGATCTTTTCCGCTAGGCCTGTTCTCTTGGGGAAAAGAAACAGATGGAATCATCTGGTTCGTGTTACATTGTTAGAGTGACGGGAGAAAAAGGATTGCGTTTTGACGAAATCTTTTTTACTTAGATAGAGTTACTCGCAAACTTTATTACACTGCTGTACATAGTACGTACATAGTAGTTGTTTTAAGTGTCGCAAGTACACTTCCTTGGTGCTTGGTACAACCTTCCGTTCAAGTTTTGCCTTTTATAACGACTTCTACGAAAGTCTGCCAGGATTTTGGCAACAGTTTTAATGAAAAGAAAACATGCACGAAATTTCGAGCGAAATATATCGCTCCTGTCAGTCAGTAAATTGCCGACAGCTCTGTGCAAAAACGGCTGTTAAAGAAATTGAAGAGGCAGGAGGAAACAAAAAAGTTTTTCCATTCCTCCTCTTTCTCCCTCCCCTCCTCCTCCACTCTGCCTCATTTTCTCCTGTCAATAAAGGCGAAACACTGTGCTACTGGTGGTAGAGCTGCAGGAGAGGCGGGAGGAAAGCAGATTGCCTACTACTACGTACCTACTACAACTTCCTTCTTTCTGGAATCCCCTTCTGCTTCTCCCTCTTACTTTTTGCCGTAAGTCATCGCAGTCTAAACGTCAGGTTGTTCTCTGTGGCTCATTTCAAGGACGACTACGGTACTGCAAATTGCAGTTATGCATATGTATTACTATTATTTTCTGGAAGCAAAAGCATAGCTTTCAATAAATTGTTCGAGCTGTTAAGATTCCCTTCTCTCTTCTTTACGTTTTTGTACTACAGCTTTCTCCCTCTTCTTGTTGTGTTGTTGTTTTTCCCAATGGTCACACAGTCTGCTACCCCCCCTCCCTCCGCCATCCAGTCAGCCTAACCTACCCTCCACTCAATGCGGTGACGTCCACCACAAGACGACAAGGAAGAAAGAAAACAAAACAAAAATCGGAAAAAAAAGAAAGTGGTGGACGACAGAGAAGTGAGAGAGGGGGAGACCCCTCAAAGTTTATTTGGAACTGACACGGAAGGAAAAGGAAAGGAAATTTTTCTTCTCCCGCGGTTTCGTCCTGCCTTTCTTACGTCGCAGTTTCACCTTGGCTGGATGATTAGGGGAGAATTGTTGTTGTCTTCTCTTTCCTCGAAAGTGCGTCGTCCATCAGCGGTGCTTGCGCAGCGGCGTCCGTCTTCCAAACAACAGTTTTGCCAAAACGTGGAGGTGATTTATTGATGCGGAGTGAAGGAGGAGGACGAGGTGGAAGGGGGAGGCAGAAATGCGGAAGAAAGGGGGAAGGAGGGGGCTCTTGTCGCGATTTAAAGGTCTCAGTATATAAAACACGTACCATAGATCGCATGTTGACAGCCAATGAAGGAGCCTCTGAAGGACCAAGTTGAGAAAAAAAAAGTTGATCAAGGTCTTTTTCGCTGCGCCGAAAATGAAGGTATCCCATGTCGAAAGAAAACCCCCTCAATGTTGTTTTGTATAGCCGCCGGCTATTCAAGCACGCGTAGTTGTAGGTACAACGCACTGCGACAAGGTGTGCTAGAGTACCTAGTACCTACAGTAGTAGTACTACAACAGCAAAGTTGATGAGGGAGAGAGGGGAGGAGGGAAAGAGAGGGAAATTTGGGGTACTTTCGTATCGATTCCTTTGCCGTGCGCGTTCACTGTGTGTCGTTGCACCTCCCCGACCAATATTGTAGACCTCAGCGAATCCTCTGAGTTATTTGCTGAGGTACTTCAAGGTAAAATTGTCTTTTTAGTCTGAATTGTCTGATTCCTACCTAACCATGACAGATACCTCGATGCTACCTATCAATAGCTCAGCAATATTGGTCGGGTCTTTCCGTATTCGTTGGGGGGACTGAGGGCCGGGGGGAAATTGAGATGAGCCTAACTAGAGAACATTTTTAGGAAGACCCCTTAACTGTTCTCTTCTTTAACTCAGGGAACATTTGCTGAATTCTAGAAGAAGATCGAATGTCGCCCGCGGCCATTATTAGTCCATCTTCCACAGAAAGAGAGAAAGTCAGGGTGATAAATTATAAAGAAACCGGAGACTGGCAAAAGATGGGAAGAGGATAAAAATACTTCTTGCCATCTTTCAATTCTCCCCACCTTCTTGGAATGTGTCCAGGCGTAGTAGGTAGTACTGGAGTATCTTCTATCAAGCACATCCGCCTTCCCTGCCCAAGTGCAAAAAAATAGGTTGGCGAAACAGAGGGGGGAAAAGAGGAAAAAGGAGTAGAGAGAGGATATGTTTCCGCTCGACCTCTTCGACACAAAGAGAAGGTCGGCTTCTCTCCCCTCCTTCCCTCTCTTTTTCTTCCCGCCCTTCCTTTCTTCTCACATCTTCTCACATCCGTCTGAAGGAAGGAGGGAGGTAGGAAGAGGGAGGGAAGAAAAACATATAGTGGAAGGAAGGATACAGGCCTCCATGTTACTACCACATTGCTGGCTGATCCTCGCACCCCGCAAAAAAGGGAGAGAATTCGTTGTATTTGGGAAAATACTGCATGTTTCTTTTTTTCACACAAATGCACTGCAATGTGGAACAAGACGATACAAAAACATGTCTTCTTTCTCCCCCTCCCATTGAAATGTACTGGAGAAATGGTGACGGAAAGCTCCGCAGCCTCCGTCTATTGCTCTGCTCTATTAGTCGAGATTTAGTCCAATGCCTGCGTTCAATTGCGCTTGGAAATCCTCTCTTTCGATGCATCATTTGGAGGTTTCCCCTTCAAATCTTGCGCACCAAATCAAACATTTGGAGCACAATAAGCAGATGCGTTCAGTCCAACCGTTTGCCAACGCCTTATCTAAATTTTCGTGAAATGCAATGGCCTTCTAAAGCCATTTTTGTCCTTGGAGAAGCCGTTTTTGCACAGGGGGATCTTCTTCATTCCTTTTGGCTGTGTAACCAGTGGCAGTCCACTCCGCTGTGTGTTTCTGGCTCAGGGATCAAGGGACGCTGCCTTTGCAAATGCAGAGAAACAGGGGTAAAAAACGGTTTCTTTTGCGAAATGAGGGAAAACTTGGGAGAAGGGGAAATGCACATTTTCCTCTTCTTTCTTGCCTCTTTCTTTTTCACACCAAAGCCAAGTTTTCCTTCCCAACCACCAAGTGACTGTTAAGAAAGCTTCCATTTTTGCTCCGATAAACCTCTGATTCCTAATGCTCCGAAATGTATACAAGAAAGGGCACATTTCCCACCGATTTTGAATAAGTTTATTTACTACTTTAACAAAATCTTGGAATTTTGTCCACAAAATTTGTCGGCAAAATCTTGGCAAAATTTTGGAAC
>JAAUYM010044858.1_pt1 | contig 19126 bp, 11 predicted proteins | sample 7278001 | NCBI WGS metagenome assembly JAAUYM01 (sample SAMN14350224, study PRJNA611818) | marine sediment metagenome | isolation source: surface marine sediment (1.8m) | place: French Polynesia: Moorea | collected 2018-08
CACCTGGGGAGCCGTCACCACGAGTGGAGAAAGGCGATGCTGAAGGGAGGTCCACTCTGAAGCCCTGACGTAGCCACTCAAAGCGCAGAGGGTTGCGGCACACGGCAACGCAACTAGTACGGTACAGTGAAGATTTTTTTTACAAAAAACCCTAGTATATTTTTCTAAAAAATACTATGTGTATCACCTAAGACTGACGATGTCTCCGACTGCTGCCCTGCCCCGCCCCCTGGCCCTGCACGCGCTTCCCGAGGAGGGTTGCTCCAGGACGCGGATCTCTTCGTTGCTGAAGCGCAGCTCTCCCCTCTCCAGCACCTCCGCCGAAGGCACCACCACTGCCAACTCCGTCGCCACCATCATTTTGGTCTCCGCCCCATTGCTCACCTTTTTACATTGAAGAGTGGCGCTCCAGCAAATAAGAATTCCCCCCCCCCTCCTCCTCCTCGTCTCTGTCACCACGTCTGTACATGTATAGTTTAAGTTCTTTTCCTCTCACTTACCTCACAGGTATATTTTCCCTCCGCGTCAAGGTTCGCTTCTGGGAAAACCAGACAACTATTTCGTTCCGTGTAAAGCAAGTTGCCGTCTTTAAACCACCTAAAGCTGAAAGGGTAAAATTAAAAAAAAAAATGCAAAATGTATTTTAATTTTTTTTTTGTAAAAAAAAAAATCCCACTACTTTAAATTCTTTGCACACCTTATTCCGTCGCTGCCTCCTTCGCTGACTGCCTCTATCCCAATCTCGGCCCTCCCTCCGTAGGCGACTTCCACCCGGGTTTCCGCTCTTGGACGTATCCACAGCGAACCAGGGCGCATCTTCACTCTCATCGCGTTGCTCCACAGCTCTCCGACCCTGGTGCCGTCCAGATTTTCTACCTGCAAGCAGTGAGACACCTGCAAACACAACGAGAATCACAACCATGAAACCACACTGCATCTACTGTATATCTACGTACTACGTACAAGGTATATGTTTTCTTACCCCGCATTTGTAGATTCCGCAGTCCTCGGGAGTAAATTCGTCAATGTGCAAGCTGTCTTCCCCGTTCAGCGCCGGCAGGGGCTTGAACTCGTGGTCGCCATCCGCCATGTGGTACCAGTAGTACGTGGGGTGAGGATTTCCCTCTGCTGTCAGAAACACCTGCAAGATCAGGAGAGACAATCCGATGAGATCATGTCAACTCCTTGTCAGGGTTGCTTTCTGCGCACATGCCTTCGCGGACGATCCGAGTTCGAGTTCCAGCTGCCTTGGAAGATCCTTGACGAGCCTGAGCGGCCTGTGTCCGCACATCAGCGAGAGCAGCAAGATCTCCACCGGGCTGTCGACCGCTGCCCTCGTCAGCCACTCGAGGTCGACTCCGGCCCCAGCGCAGGCGTCCAGGAACGCGACAGGTTCGTGGCCATCCGCGACTTCCGGGACTTGGCCTTTCGCGTTGGACCTGATCGCCTCGAGATCTTCCGGAGAACTCTCGAGAGCCGCCAGGATTGCGCGGAATTCTGCCGGCCTGTTCGCCCTTAGAGCCCACAGCGTGCAGGACGGCAACACCTTCTCGAAGTCCACTTTAAATGCAAAACTGTCCTGGCGATTCGCCGACATTGCTTTCCGCCTGACTTTCACTTCTTTGAGGAGACAAAATACTCCAGCATCTGGATGCTTCTCTCGCACTCGACGTCGAAGTAGGGCTCGTGGACCCAGACCGCAGAAAAGAAGGCCAGTTTTGTCGCGCTGGGAGACTCGGGGAGCTCTTCCGACACCCACCTGTTCACCTGAGAGAGGACCAAAGCACCAATTGCATACCCTATACACTGGAACTTTATGGCATGGCGTACAGTTACAAGTCAAAGTTACCTGTATCTGCTGTTTAAGAGCGTCTTGTAAGGTATTCACGGCTTTTGCCATCTTCCTAGTTGGGCAAATTGCGTCCTCCGTCGAGTTCTTCATTTCCTGCAGTTCTGCGGCTGCCGCCAGCCTGCCGTCCAGGTGCGTCATCACGTCCACCTGCTCCTGCATAGAGTCCAGCACCTTCCCCAGTCGGTCGCACTGCTCCTGCAGCACGGGCGAGTACGACTTGTCTCCGGAATCCAGCATCTCCTTCCTGGTCTCTGCCATCTCCTCCACGATCCCCTTGCCCTCCTTGAGGTGCTCCCCCCACGCCTTGCGACAGGCCAGGACCAGTTTGACGCTCCTGGTCACGGGGTCACCGGCAGTGGGACTGGCGACCGCCCCCGAGGGGGAGGATAGGGGCGAGGTCATGAGACGGGGCGGGGAAACTGGCACGAGAGAAACCACACATTTCATTAAGGATGCAATAATATTTTCATCGTGCTTGCCCTTTATTATTCAAGTTTGAGCTAATTTTTCATTCTGCTCATCCACTGCACATTCATTCCCTCCGTGTGTGTGCTTGCGTGTACGTGGAACATAATTAATCACAATTAATCACATAAAACAAATGCATTTCAAGTTCAACATTTCTCTAAAGTTGCCACATGCGGTGAGGTGCAGTCTATGTACTGTACGGTAGTAGTACATGTCCTAATACTGAACGATGGGGAAAGATCCTAGAGAGTAGTAGGGAGAGAAGTCGATGGGTGTGGGTGCAGTCTCCGTCTCCCCTTCCCAGACAACATCGAATGCGCCGCTCTTTGGGTCGTAGGTCTCCACGCAGGAAGTGGTGCCGAACTGGTCGGAGGAGAAGTTGTACACGAGCCCGTCAACCAGGCAGAGGTTCTGCGTCTCGTACTTGAACTGCCCACTCTCCACTTCAGACAAGTGCGACTTGTCCACGTCCAGCTTGAACAGCTTGTAGTCATGCTTGGAAGCGAGGTAGATTCGACTGGCGGTGGACACGGCGAGGACAAAGTCGTGCTTCGGCGCAAGGTCCACCCCGAGGTCCTTCCATTTCCTAGTGACTTGCTGCTCCCCGTCTTTGGTCTCTTCTTCCAGCTTGTACACTCTCTTCTTAACAACGTACAAGCTTCCCTGGAAAAAGCAGCAGGCGGGAGACTTGACGGCCTCTGGGAGGTCTGGCAGTGCCTCCGCCAGGCCGTTCAACAGGTCGATCATCTCTCCAGAGGCCTGGAAGTCCCTTAGCCGCCCGAATCCTCCGACCATGGCAAGCCTTGCTCCCTCCTCGTCGACGGCGGCCCCGTGGTGACGCCTGGGAGACTCCACCCGGGCGGCCTCCGTCCACCGGTCGGTAAGGACGTTGTAGCTGATCACCACCATGTTCCAGTCGCCCCGGCCCAGCCCGAACTCCCCGCCGGCCAGATAAAGGCGAGACCCCCCTGCGACGGGTAGCACCCTGAACCCCTCGAGGTCGTTCCACTTTCCCATGAGTCCCTCGCAGAGCACCACCTCCGAGCTCTCCAGCACCCTCTTGTCACAGTCCAGGGTGAAGATCTCATATCCGCCCTCCTGCCTCTTGGTGGCGACGACCGCGGGGAGGACCGGGGCGCGCCTCGTGGCCAGCTCCGCTGACGGGGGCGCGCCGCTGTCAACGCACTTCCTTACTCTCTCGATGAGGAGGTCGCTGTAGGAGTCCTTCTTCCACCTCTCCAGCAGCGCCTCCGCCTCTGCCTTGCACACCCGAGAGAACCTGACACAGCCGAGGAGGGCGTCCAGGTTCCTTGGCAGCCTCCCCGAGCCGCCCTCCTCTCCGCCCATCCACCACCGCCCGATGGACTCCAGCACGCTGGACTCCTTCCCCACGTTTAGCCTGACGTCGCACAGCAGCCTCCCCATGGTCTCGAAGGGCACCTGCGGGAAGAACTGCGCCTTGCAGGCCTCCTCAAAGTGCCAGAGGGCGACCCTGGCGGCCGCCGCGGCCAGGCGTCGCTCGGCCAACAGCTCTGCCCGGGACAGCGTCTCCATGGCCACCTCCGGCCGCAGAGAGGCCGTCAGTCTGTCCGCGCACTCCTCTCGGGCGGACTCGAACTGGAGCATTCCGGCCGCCTGCAACAGATCAAAGGTCATCCCGTCGTCCTCCTCATCCTCCTTGCTCCTCCTCTTGGTGGACGTCCCCTTGGCCAGGCAGGTGGACCTCCTCAGCAGCTCCCTGACCGCCAGGGCGGAGACGCAGGACAGCTCCACCTCCCCTTTGCCCCTCTCGACGAAGTCCGCCCCGAACATGGCGGCGAAGTAGGGGCTAGCTGAGCAGAGCCTGGCCCGGTCGGCCAGGATGTTCTCCCCTTCCACGCGGAGGGAGACCACCTGGGACTTGGCCTCGTCGGACATGGTGGTTCTCCTGCAGGCACCGCGGACAGGGACGACACGACCGTCACCGGGAGTGCGCGGGATGATACTGGGACATAAACTGCGCGTCGTCTTCAGCTCAGCCCGACCTCAGATTGAATGGATGGATGGAGAGAGGCCGAGTCTGCTTGCTTGCTTGCTGCCTTGCTTCTGCGAAGGCGTACCAATTTCTCTCTCTCTCCCTGTCTTGTCTCCCCTTCCGTCCTCTCTCCCGTTTCTCCCCCTCCCACACACACACACACATAATAGTGTTCTCTTGGCACAACAGCAGAGGCCGTTTGGCACTGGCCTCGAGACCTCGTTGGCCCTGCCCGACGTGGGGAGTGGGGCGGAGCGGGAGGACACAGACACAACACAGCACAGCTGCACAGTGATCGCAGCAGCAGCAGCAGCTGCTGCTGCTGCAGAATCAGCGTTGCCAGATGTTTGAAGCCTTTGGATACCAAATCGGACCCCAAATTGTATACCAAAAGATACCAAATTTTTGTTTATCTCCTTAATGTTAGCCAAAAAGATGCCGAATACAATACAATAAATAAACCAAAAACTATACGTATGTGTATTATTACTGGAATTTTTACTTATGGACAGATTAAGAGAACTGGCAGAGGTCATTGGAAACTTGGTACTCCTTCTGTCAAGAGCCTACCCGAGGCAGGCCAAACTTGCAATAGAGGATAGACCCCAGCAGCTCTGTCTTTATGTTGGCCCTCTACTTGCCCTTTACCTCTGTCCCTTGGCTGAAGACCCTCTCTACTTTTGCATTGGAGAAAGGATTGCACAGCATCCTGACCACACCTGATGATATCTTTCTGAAGGGAAAGGCACCAGAGATGTCCAGGAACTTGTGGAGCTCATACCAGTCTCCTTAGAGGTCCAGTCCTGAGCTTTTCAGCTGGTGAAAACGAGCTTATAAGGTCTGACATGTTGTTGTTGTTGGCCTCTCTTTGGAAGAAAGATGGTTTAAACAATGCATAGTTGAAGGGTTGCTGGAGGAGGCAGGTAAAGCGAAGTTCTCGACTCTCTTCATCAGGGTGACTGTTCCCTTGAAGCGCACTTGAAAACCCATGAACTTTATTACCAATCTGGCACATTTTAGGTAAATCACTTGACTAAAAATGGAAACACAAAAGAATGTGGCACACAAATGCAAGTACAGTACTACTTTTTTTTTTTTTGCTACAGTGGCTTTTTACATTACTGCGTGTACATATTGTTGTGTGAAAAAAAATATAGTAGGTCCCATAGCCAACATACTGTATTTGGTAGCAAACGACAACCGCAAATAAAATAAAAAAAAACTCGTAACATTTCGTTCCTAATGTCAAGCTCTGGGCATCTGCCTCCATCATCATCCTGCTTGGAAGAGCGTACTGTGTAAAGCCATTCTGGTTTTTACCTACGGTTTTTTTTTCTTCTCATCTCCTCCATCCTGCTCCCCCTCGGGCTACAAAGAAGAAGCGGTCGAGAGAGAGACAGAGAGACAGACAGAGAGCTCTTGTCTGCTATACTGTAAAGAGAGAAAGAGGACTCTCCTACGTACAATATAGCCGAGAAAGAGGAGCTAGCAAGGCAGGGGAGGGGGGGAAAGAAAAGGGCAGGACTCTTTCTCCTCCTCTGTCTCCGGCTCCTCCGCACACTCCAGTCCAGAGCCTCCCGACAGCTACTCTAAAAGAGCTCCTGCTTCGGAACGGACGCCATCTTAAAAGGAAAAAAAAAAATCACCATGCCTGGTCCCGGTAAGAGTGCGAGGAGACCGAACCATGGTATTAGTTGTATATAGTAGAATCAACAACTGTCGCTTGTTTTTCCAGATTGCAGCTGCAAGTGCAAGTGCTGCAGCGGTAAGTGCTGCGGGAGCGGCCCCAACTGCTGCGACTGCAAGGATTGCACCTGCAAGAAGTGACCCCCCTCCATGCAGGAGCATCGACCCGCTATCGTAAAATAATTGGCAAAAAAATATATGTATAACACACTTGGTTGTTGGTTTTTTGCACAATCCGATTGACCGTTTCAAAATTCAATGTTGAAATAAACGATGTGGGGGATGCGTACAGGAATGTATTTTTTCCTCACACCAGAAGATGCAGTATAATAGTACTGTACATGTACCAATTTCCTGACAGAAGAGAGGACACCCAACCACCGCAACGGTGGTTGGTATGCAAAATACCAGTTGGAATATGTAACTACAACACATTGCATACACTTTTTGCACGTTTGGCACCGACTTCCCGACCAATAATCGGAAGCAGAAGTGAGGTATGGTGAGTCTGCTCCTGCTTGGGCGAGGCTGGTGCACATCCTTTGGTCGGCGGGGGGCAGACTGAGCATTATCTAGGCTGGCTAGATTTAATTCGGAGGAACATATCTGAGCACGCTTCGCTCGCTATCTAATTACTAGATCAAAATACCACAATGCCACACTGCCTTTGGCCTTCGGGATCAGGCCTCCATGTGTGGCTCATGTTTGAGCTCACTTTTCTTGCTATCTGACAGATAAAATTTACAAAAATTTGCATAACATGGGCACCCTATTTGGGCACCCTTATGAAAAGTTTTGGAGATGCTGAACAACTTTTATTTTATGCAACTTTTTGATAGAAGGCCTCTTTCTGCTCAAATTAACAATTTTGTTTTTACTTTTGGGCATAAAATGGGCACCCTTTTTGCACGCATGAAAAGTTTGAGGTGCTGAACATTTTTTATTTATACACATTTTTGTCCCAAATGGCCATTTTTCAGTTTTTGGGCATAGTACTGTATGTATGTCCATCCCCATTAGTAAAGAGCACCCCCACGTAACCCCACCAGACACATCGTCTCTCTCGTCGCCACAAACCAAACATTTTTCAGCCATTACTTTTTTTATACTTTTTTGCTCACATAAAAGAAGTTAACGTGCCCCAAAAATGTCCAGTTTGTGTGTAAAAAAACCTGTAGAAAAAGTGAATCGAAAAACAGTAATGAACTTAGCGTGACGATTTATGATATAACATTGTCCAGTTTGTGTGCAAATATCTTGCACATTTTGGGCTTTTTTTTTTTAGAAATGACTGTCTGGTGGAGGTCAAGTCGCAAACCTGATAGAGCCCTTGCTTAAACTCGCCATAATAACCGAATATCGACTGTAGTATCCTTCAAGTTTTCTTCACGATTCTTGCTTTCTTCCTGCATAGCAAACCTGGCTATAACTTACACACAAAACAGGTCGGTGCGTTTGACACGTCACTTTTGCTGCTTTTGTGCCTGTAGCCGAGGCAGATCCGCTCATAGGATATTTTTAAGCTACAAAAGAGGTTCAAAGAAAAAGCAAAATCTCTTAAAATGTCCTTTTTGCTTCGGTCATGCACATGACATACTTGCACTTAACAACAAGATGCTTATTCCACAGGAAAAATGAAGAAAAAAATTGCATTTTTTTTGACAAAGTCCAGAAGTCTCTGCAACTTTTTTTGGCCTCATTCGACGCAAGCAGCTGGCAACCCTTGTCAGGCGAAAAGATAAACAACCCACGGACCGGACCGGCGCGGCGACAGCGACACGACAGTCACCATGTTGGACGTCCTTCGCGCGGCCGCCCTCCTCTCCCTCCTGTGCGTCGCCGTGGGATCCACCACCACCACCACCTACGCGGAGAGGGAGGGCGGCAAGAGGGTCCTGGCCTTGCTGGAAAGCCCCGCCGTCAGGGAGACCCACTCCATCTTCTTCAGGACGCTCACGGAACAGGGATTTGCAGTCACCTACAAGGTAGGCTGACGGTGAAAGAAATGTCGACATATGACGAATCAGTACGTTGAAAATCTCAGTGGTGAAGTATGGCACAGTGGCATCTAACTAGATTCCACTGTAGTTTGACACATGTGGAGAAGAGTCGGTGTTAAAATTCTGCACTCAGGTGGCGGACGATGCCTCCATCAACCTGAAGAAGTACGGCTCGTGGCTCTTCGACCACCTCATCATCTTCTCCCCCTCCGTGGAGGACTTTGGCGGCACGCTGACGGTGGAGGGGGTCATCGAGTTCATCGACGGGGGAGGAAACGTCCTCGTGGCCGGGGCCAAGGACACGGGCGACCTCCTCAGAGAGATCGCGGCAGAGTGCGGATTTGAGGTGCAGAGAAATTTGAGTTGTCTTCTCCTTTTGGGAAAGACCATAGGCAATTAGTGTACTGTACTACGTTTCAGGCTGATGAGGAAGGCAGTGAGGTGATTGATCACCTGAACTTTGACGAGGGCAAGGACGGCGGGCAGCACACCACGGTGGTTGCGGACGCGGCCAACCTGGTCAAGTCCACCAAGATCGTCGGGGAGGCGGCGTCGGGGGCGCCGTTCCTTTACCGCGGGACGGGACTCATCGTGGACAGGGAGAACCCGCTGGTCACGGAGATCCTGAGCGCCTCCTCCTCCGCCTACAGCCACAGGCCCGACCAGCCCATCAGCTCGTACCCGCACGCGACCGGGAAGAACACTGTCCTGATCGCCGGTCTCCAGGCTCACAACAATGCCAGGTGCAATGCCAGTGCCAATGGAGGAGGCCGTGGTTGTGTTGTGACAGATGTGAAATTGTTTCTCTCTCTTTTCTTTTTTCCCCCTCCTCCAGGGTGGTGTTCTCTGGTTCGCTCGACTTCTTCTCTGACGAGTTCCTCACCTCGTCCGTCCAGAAGGCCGGTGGAGGAAAGAAGCACCCGGTCAGCGGCAACCGCGCCCTCGCCGCTGCGCTGGCCTCCTGGTGCTTCAAGCAGTCCGGGGTGCTGCGCGTGAAGGGCATCACCCACCACCGCGTGGGAGAACCGAACCCGCCCGAGCTCTTCTACACCATCAGGGAGGACGTGGTCTATGCCATCGACATTGAGGAGTTCTCTGGAGGGAAGTGGATCCCCTTCCAGGCTGACGATGTCCAGATGGAGTTCCACCGCATCGACCCATTTGTCAGACTGACACTTGAGCCAAACAAGGGGAGGTATGTGGTGTTTGCTGCCTTTACTGTACAGTACCTATTTCTACTTGCCTTAATTCTTGCTGAACATTTGTAGGTTTGAAGGGAAGTTCAGGATACCAGACGTGTATGGGGTGTACCAGTTCAAGGTGGACTATGTTCGCCCCGGACTGACCCGCCTGGTGTCCATCACCCAGTTTCCAGTGCGACCGCTGCGCCATGACCAGTACGAGAGGTTCATTCGCTCTGCCTACCCCTACTACGCTTCGGCCTTTAGCATGATGGTCGGTGTCTTCATCTTTAGCTTTGTCTTCCTCCACTTGAAGGAGGACGAGTCCAAGAAGAAGACGGAGTAGAAAGCTGCTTGAGTGATAAACTCGGCATATCTTGTATTTCTCACCTCTTTCTTGTGTTTTATATTTGTGTGGTTGCACTATAAAAATACTTTCTTTGATAGAGGTGGGACAATTTTTTCATTTGGAGTAAATGTAGTGACTGAAGGGTCTGAACACAATATCTTAGTCATAGTATGCCTGTAGCAGGCAGTAGCTAGAGTCTGCCATCCAGACTGCTCCGTTGGCAATGGCCAGGGCCCCATTTGCTACTGCAAGTAAATAGTAAGCATCTCCAGTATACTCTTGATGAGGAGATATGCTTTTCATTGTCCCTGAAGTAGCTGATAAGGAGAGAACCAATGCTGATAAAGCAACTACCAGGTTGACAAGGCCATTCTGGACCATGGACCTCTTCCCAGTCCCCACAGAGGTAGCCGCATGTTTGCCCCAGTACGATTAGCATGAACCCAAATGCTGTCATTGTCCCCAGGTTCCTCGTGTCCATGGTCCCACCCCAAGGGACATTCCACATGTCCTTTGTCTCCACCAGTGACCCGCCATCGGCTGCATGGCCACCCTCTCTGGCCACCACCACAATTATAAAAGACTTGCAGTTCGAATGTTCAAAACAACATTTCCTTTAGAATTTCATTCCCTGATTGGGTCTTTCGTGTGACTCACCATTTCCAGCAGCTTGAGTACGCAGGGCATGTCCCTCAGGTTCCTGAACCTGATGATCACCCCCATTTTGGAAAGTATACGTATACGTACTACACACTAAAGATTTTGCAGACATTCCGTCGCTGTCAGGCTGCGCCTCCTAAAGCAATTTCGTATCTCAAAAGGAGCACCTTCATACTACAGTATAGGTACACATAATGCTCATGCAAGCGGCCCTTACTGAGACATTCTCTTTGCTTTATTGTCCAACTCTGAATATGGAATTGACCATGCGAAATTTGGGAAGGATCGGTCCAACGGTGCGGCCGTCTATCCCGGATACACACACACATTCGATTTAAGTGTACTCGTAATACGTAGTAGATAGGACTAGATGTTGTTGCTGCTGAAAATGGGATCCCTGGGACTTGCCCAGAACCCATCCTTCTTCTTGGACTTGTCCGACGTCTCCGCTCCCTCGCCTTCCACCACCTCCTTTCTCCTGATCCCGGTCACCTTCAGCCTGAAGAGTGAGGCCAGCGGGTGAGAGACGGCCTCGGCCTCGTACGAGGTCGGCGTCGACACCACGCTCACCAACTTGGTCTTCTTCTTGGTTCGTTTCATGTCCTGCTCCTGGTTCCTCCCCGCCATCGTCCACTTTCTCCCCAGCCTCTCCTCAACTCCCTCGTCGTACTTTCTGCCCCCCACGGAGGAGACTGCTGCCTTGGGGACGACGGCCAGGATCTTCGGCGTCCTCACCAATCTCATTACGGAGGAGGAGGCAGAGGAAGGAGGGAGCGCCGGTCTCACCCGGATCAGTCTCCGGCGACCCGGGGGAGGCGGAGCCGATCCCGCGGGAGGCGGGGACCCGGCCAGGAAGGTCGGCACCCGGTTGAGGGCTCGAAGGAGCCGATTCGTTCTCAGACGGGTGCCCCTCAGACTGCCCAAGTTCCTGCCTTGGCGTCTCTGATCGTCCAGCTCCATGGGCAGCTCCATCAGAGGAGGGAGGCCGGAGAGAAAGGAGGCGGGGGGTGGGTCATACGCGGAGGCAGGTGGAGGAGGGGGAAGGGGCAGGGGAGGAGGGGGAGAGAACGTAGCCCCAGGAGGATACAATCTGGGTCTCCTTGCCATTCTAGTAGGTAAAAGAGGGGGGTAAATGCCAGCCTGTTGAAGTCTAAAGTCGCCGTACGGAGGAGGTAGGTACGAAAGAGAAGGAGGTAGAGGCGGAGACACAGGAGGAGGAGGAGGAGGAGGAGGAGGAGGAAAGAAAGGAGCTCCGTAGACGCCCCTCGCTTGCTGGTGGTGCTGGAAGAGGCTTTGGAGGAACATCTGCTTCAGCATCTCCCTGTCCAACTCCTCCCCGTAGGCAGGTCTCGGTTGCCTCGTGCCGGTGCTGGTATTTGCGGACGGCTTGTCGATGGGCACGAAGCCCCCCTCCATGCTGAGATAGTGATGCTGGTTGTCCTTGTTGTCGCTGTTGTTGCCGTGGTCGTCGTGCTGCTGCTTGTTGTTGTTGTTGCTGTTGCTGTTGGCGTTGGTCGGGTAGAAGATGGGCCCGAGGGAGGCCTGAGAGGAGAAGTGTCGAAAGTACGGCCGATGCCGCATCCGCGGTTGGTGTGGATTGCGGTGGCGCCCCCCTCCGCCTCCTCCTCCTGCGCCGCCGCCGCCGCCGCCGCCGCCCCCGTAGTAGAGATGCCTCATTGGCGGCGCCGCCGAGGGAAAGGTGTCCAGGAAGGTCTGGTACTGACCGTGGAAGCCCCTGGTGCCGCTGGAGGCATCGTAAGGAAAGAAGGAAGCTGGGCGCGGGCGGCGGGGGCGGCGCGGGCGGCGGTATACCTGGTGGAAGCGGTCAAACAAATAGTCTGGGTACTCGTAGGGATTGGAGGAGGAGGAGGAGGAGGAGGCGTCCTCGGGGTCTTGCCCGACGTGGGGCCTGGCCATCTGGGTGGAGACGTCGTCTATCAAGTAGTCGTAGTCGTCGTAGTCGAAGGCAAAGTGAGGGCGCGGGTGGACGTGGTGGTTGTAGCGGTGGAGGGGGCGGTACCGCCCGTCCTTGGCCACCTCCAGCATCCACCCGTCGGGATGGGCGACCTCCTTGTACTGGACCATGAAGTGCGTGTCGTTCTGCACGCCGACCTCGCGGCAGCTGATCATGGATCCGGCGGCGCCGCCGATCATCGCCCCGCCGACCATCCCCGCCGTCACCATGGCTGCCAGCGGGGCCATCGGGCCGGCCATCATCAGTCCCGGCAGGGCCACGGCGGTGGAGGCGCCGGCCGCCGCGGTCCCCGCCGCCGCCGCCGCTCCTGCCGCGCCGGCTGCCCCCGCCGCGCCGGCCGCCATAGCCCCGGCGCCTCCGGCGCCGGCGGTGGCGGCCATCAGGTGCGGCATGAGCGCCGGGCACATGCTCATCAGTCCCGTGTAGGCGGCCGCCCCGACGCCACCCAGCGCGCCGCCGGACTTGAGCCCCATGTCGAAGCCCGGCTTAGCGCACTCCGGGACGGCCTGCTCGAACATGGCGTACGAGGAGCGCGGGAGGTTCATCAGCAGCAGGAGGAAGAGGTAGTAGAGCCTTGGCCATTTCTGCAAGTTAAAAAGTTTTTTTTTATTATTATTATGGTTATCATATAATTGTTTCAATCTCCCACTCTGCTCTGTCCCCAGTCACCTACCATTTTTTTTCCTTGCCAGCGCCAATCTCTCTCTTCTTGTGGCCAACCTTACTTATTGGTCCTCATTGCGAAACTGGAAGTGGCGACTCGATCTTCTTCTTCCTTCCGGGCAACGATCTCTGGGACAAAGTCAGCCAGTCTGCCACTTTAATGCGCAGGGGATGGAAACAAACGTGGTCGAGTTCCGCCTGCCACTTCCCCCCCTTCCGCACTCTTTTCTCCACCTTTGTCATCTCAAAATTCCTTTAAGCGTGAGAGGCGTTCCTGTCCACAAGAGCAGGTGGAGTTCTAGCTGCAATCTAGTGTACACAGTGTAGTTTTCAAAATCCCTGAATCTTAAATCAGGGATTGTGCCACATTGCACAATTCATCTTCTGCGCTACAAAAGAATTAAACCTATATATTTTTTAGAAGCTTGTTCTTTTATTGTTGCTCATAGGCGAGCACGCATATTTTATACTACAATTTAATAAGCAAATTAATGCGTACTACGTACGCAAAATTAGAGTAAAGCTGCAATCACCGTCAATTTAAACTGCGAAGTGTGTTGCTTACCTATGACGAAGCATTACATACTACTACAATACACCTTTTTTTCACGGCCTTTCCGGGTTGCGTTGGGATAGCAAGATAGCATCTTCTGGACATGTGTGAGTAAAGAAGAGGGAAGAAGAATAAGAAGAAAAGTACTGTGTACAAACGTATGTGCACATAAGGAGAAGGGTTCCATTTCGTGCTCATCCCGCCGTGTCTCCTCGCGCGGAAGAGAGAGAGAGAGAGAGAGAGAGAGAGAGAACGTGCTTTGCCTTCCTCCTCCGCTCAGAATCGTTATCATCTCTCTTCTTTTCTTCGCAATTGAAATGCAAAAGGAGGGTGAGAAAAAGAGGGAGGCCAACCTAAAAAAAAACCCGAAATACACATCATATAAAAAAATACGAAAAAAATACTTTAAGGGGTGAATGGGTTTGTGCATTTTGGGCACCCCTATAAAATGTTTTAACCCACCCCCCATGTCCGTCCCCATTGAAAAAGAGGAGCACAAGCAAGTTTTGGAAAGGATTGGTCCAACGGAAAGTGCATAAAACTTGCAAAAAACAACGGAATGCATAAAAAGTGGCGATTTCGGCCTCAGACAACCCCGGAGGACAGATGTGACCTCATTGGGTGCCCCATTTTCGGGGGGTCCCAAGCAACTTTTATTTTGTGCAACTTTTTGATTAGAGGCCATTTTAACCCTATTTTGGACATTGGAGATTTTTGGCAGATCATGTGTGATTCAATACCACGAAAATGAGTTGTACACTTATAGTTATAACTAAAGCATATGAGTACAATAGGTACATGGACATAGGTAAATTACTCGTACAATTTTGGGAACTTCAAGATAATTTTTTATTCACATTGACTTTTCTTTGAGGCTGAAAGAAGTGTAATTTATGATCACTCTTGTTTATTGCTGAAACAAGCATAACCGCTGTCCTCAACAATCTCAATGCCAGTTACAAACAATAGCAGGCTTTTAAAAGGTGCTTTCGTGAACAAGAAATACTGAAATGTGCAATTTGTAGAGAGAGAGAAATGAAATGCTAAACGTGCTGCTGCTGCTGCTTTTTTTCGTTCCGTTTGATCACTGACTGAGAAGAGTGGAGACCCTGATGTGCCCTTCGCTGCCGGCAGTGACGCAGGGGCCACAGTCGTCGTTGGCTGCAGACCAGTCTGTACAGGTGGTGTGGCGGCGGTGGCCCTTAAGCCCGAGCACCTTCTCCAAGCTGGAGGGCGAGCTGGAGTCAACCCCGCCAACCCCTCCAGCTCCGATGCCGGCCCCACCACCCCTCAGCTCGTAAACGATTCCTCCGGATGCTGAGCAGACGAGGAGGTGTCTGCCGTCGCCAGCCAGGGCAAAGGGGCGGCCCCAGGCGGTCCTCCACCTGCAAGGAGCTGCCCCATCCCCGTCGGAAAAGAACGGGTCCTCCACCAGGTGCTCAAAAATCCGTTGGCCACTCTGGTACACGCTCCAGGCACTGAAGCTCCCGGAGGAGGTCAGCGCATAGACGGAAGTCTCGTCTGCTGAGAGGGCGATGCCAAGGACCGGGGTGGAGGTGGACGTGGACACCGACCAAGACGAGATGCAGTCCTTGCGGCGGAGGTCGAAGATGCGTGTCTTCCCGTCCGACCCGGAGGTCAAGACCATCTGCGAGTTGTGGTTGAAGGCGCAGCAGGTGAGCTGATGTGGCGATGCCGACACCAATCCCGTTTCCTCCTCAGCAGAGCCGAACTCGTGGACCAGTGACATCATCTTGGAGTCGTACAACCTCAGCGCTGACCCGGTTCCTGCCACGAAGACCCCGCCATTAGCCCCACTGGGGGCGCAAGCCAATGTGCTGATAGGGACCTTCCTCCCACCCGAGATGACGGCCTCGTTTATGGCCCTCCGCTCCTCCTTATCGCATAGCCTGATGGACCCAGTGCTTGTCCCGTAGAGGAAATGCCTCTCTGAATCTGGCAGCCACTCCAGCGCAGTCACACTGGATGGGGAGATGAAGGTGGCCTGCGTGAGGGGAGCCGGGGATGCGGACCAGACCTTGACAACACCGTCAACATCACTGCTAGCAATGAGGTACCCCGAGGTGGAGAAGCGGGCATGGGTAACCTCGGAGTGGTGCTCCAGGTACTCCTCCTGCCCTAGCAGGAGGTACGCCAACCGGTTCTCCTTGGAGGAGGAGGAGGCGAGGGAAGGAGAGACAGAGGCGGCGCCTCCCCCGCCCGAGGCAAGCCCCAACGAAGACGGAGGAGGGCCAAGAGAGGACTGGGACACCCTCTTGACCGGAGCGTGTTGCTGCTGCTGCTGGGACGAGGAAGGCGACACCGCGCCGACAGGGGCGGAGGGCCTGGACTTGGACGAAGAGCGAGATTTGGTCTCCTTCAATGAGGAGCTGATCTGCTTGTTGGAGGGCTGCTTGCTCTTGTCCCCGCTGCTGTCGCCGCCGGCCAAGTGTTGTTGCTGCTGCTGCTGCTGGCTCGGGGAGGTGGAAGACGACGAAGACGAACCCGTAATGTTTCTCAGGAAGCTCTTTAGGGTCTTGGCCTGGCTCTCCGAGGTCGGTGCCTCCTGCGCTATGATGTAGAAGTCGTCCATGATGTCCTCGGGTGGGAGGGCCTCCGGGCAGGCGATGTCATTGATGGAGGCCCCTCCGCTCCGCTTGAAGGCAGCGTGCAGCGAGTTGAGCCTCCTCCTGAGGGCGTCATTCTCCTCCCTGAGGCGCCTAATCTTGCGCACGGCAGACGAGTGCTCTGCGATCCTCGGCGGAGGGAGGCAGGCGAAGGCGATGGAAAGAAAGTTGTGTAGGGATAGCATGAGGGCCTCCTGCCACTGGCGTGTGAAGTAGGGAGAGAAGGTCGGGTTGGACTCGGGTGAGGGGAGAAACGGGAGGGCAAACCACTCCCTCCACTCGGGCTGACCCTGCAGGTCGCTGGAGAGTCTCTCGAAGAACTCCCTGGCCTTCTCCGGCCGCCTCGTCTGCAGGCAGTTGACCACGTACAGCTTGAGGACCCCAGCCTCCAGCCTGGCGGCCGCAGCGGCTTGGGACGACTGGTCCAGGCGGGAGAAGACCCGCTGGTTCAGGTGGGTCCACAGCTCCCGCAGGGAGGTCAGGTCGTGGGAGCTCACCTGCTGCATCATCAGGTCGACGATCCTGGGGGGACGGGATCCGCCTCTTAATCAATCTCTCCAACAAAACCGCAATTTGAGAGACGAACCTGTCTGGTCTAAATCCCTTCTCCTTCTCGGCCTTGACCTCCGCCTCGAATGCCTTGAGGGTCTGCGCAAAGCCCCTGAACAGGAGGAACTCCCGGACCAGCTCGTCCAGATGAGGTGTCGTCAGCGCCATCACTGGCGAAGAAAAACGGGACACCCACCAAGCAAGGAGGTCTAGTTAGTTAGATGTGTAGCGTAACACTTGCTACTTGCTAGCTACTATAATTTTTCCTGTCTTTACGTTAAAAGTAAACAAGCAGCTGTCGCTGCTGTGTACGCTGGCTGTGTAGATCAAGGAAGTCTCGGTCGGAAAGTCTTGGAAAGGAAACTCAGAGTTAGCCTGCTTTTGTATGCTGTCTGTGTTGCTTAAAAGACACTTTCTAAAAGGAGTTTACTAAATATTAAATCAAGAGCCACACATTTGATGCAAATTTATGCAGCACAGCTGCAGCAACATTACGTATAGAGACTAGAGAGTAGAGAGTAGAGACATTACCTACAGTACAGAACAGGTTTTGGAATGAACCCACGACATTTCTGATACTAGAAGACCACTAAGGTTAACTACAGTCTATGTACAGTGTACCTATTGCTACCTGACATGGCAGAACAACTGAAGCCATTAGTAGGCGAAAGCGTCACAGGACCCTGCGAAGGCCTCCCAGTGTGACGAGTCGCAATTTGGTCTTTTGCCATTGCGAAATTTTACCCAGCAACACGGGTAGCTTAATTTGACAGTTATATAGTAAATTATGCCAAGAAAACAAAATTGCCTTGCAACTACAAGTGAAACTTCAAGACGACCACCAAGTCCAAGGGAACCAATTCCTGCGAGTAACAGGGAGAAGAAGAGGTTGGAGCATGGTCATGAGCTCAGCACTCAAACGCTTACTTTTTTATACTACAGTACAGCGGAGGTGTTGGAGAAAAAATGAGACAGCATTGGAGAGAGGAAGGCACAGTGTCCTGACCACACCTGATGAGATCTTTCTGAAGGGAAAGTTGGAAGTTGTGGACCTCATACCAGAAGGTATCTGTCTCCTTAGAAGTTCAGTCCCGAGATTTCAGCTGGTGAAACGAGCTTCTAACTAGGTCTGACATGTTGTTTGTTGACCTCTCTTTGCCAGATAAGAAAAGTGGTTTGATCAATGCATAGTTAAAGGGTTGCTGGAGGATGCAAGTAAAGCTAAGTTCTCGACTCTCTTCATCAGGGTGACTGTTCCCTTGAAGCGCACTTGAAATCCCCTGAACGTTATTGTCAAACTGGCACATTTTAGGTAAATGACTTGATTAAAAATGGAAAGGAAAAAAAGGTGGCACACAAATGCCAAAAAAGAAACCAAATCTGGAAAAGCTGGGAGGAGGGTGAGGAGAAAGAAGCGGCGCTGGTGACCAGTACAGTTGACTTAAAACTTCCCGAGATCTGCAACTTCGCCGTTTTACCTGCCCTCTGTTAAGGTTCTTTTTAGGATTTAATTCATTAAAATTGCTGGAATTATCTACAAATTTTGACTTGAAGCGGTAGGAAAAGATAATTTTGCCTCTCATTACTACAGGGGTGATCCGACCAAATTGCTCACTTTTTAAAAGAGGTGGCCACGCTGAAAATGAGTCAAAATATCAACAAACTGCAAAGACCAAAGATAGCAACGAAAGAAAGAGTTCTTGAACCACATTTGACACAGCTTTTTTTTACGCCACCATGCCATGGCAAAGTTAGCAAGGACGGGACCACGGCCACCGGGTCCACGCCGAGGAAAGAGATTTGGCGCCATTCTGGCGCAGAGAGGGCTTGCGCCAGGTCAAGCAAGACAACCCAGCTTTTGGAGCTAGCAAAGCATCTCCGGCGTAAACGGCGCATCAGGGGTTACCAACTCCTTTATGCAAAAAGTAAGGTAAGATCATAAACTATAATCTTATTTTATAGGTGCCAGCTGTGTCTGGCGTCGTTTTGGAGCCAGATGCTTTCTAAAATGCCGACCAGGCCTTGGAAGCTCTTGGGAGAGGCTTGATTTTGCTTGCACCTTTAATTTGGTAATGTATACAGGTATATTATTAAAAAGCAAATGGCGCAAGAGATTACCAACTTCTTTACACATAAAGTAGAGAGAACCATAGGCTACAAATCTTTATATGCGCCAGCTGTACCTGGCGTCATTTCTGTGCCAGAGCTCTTTTTCGTCCGGAGTTTAACATTAAGCGATTTGGTTGGAGCAAAATACCACTGTCATTTTTGTGAATAGTATTACCAAAACTTCAGCTTTTGCATGGCGAAAAGTCGTCTTGTTTTGTCTAATTCTCCTGAGAAAAAAAAAACTCGCAGTGATTTGAGCTAGGTCTGCTGCTGTAATCTTTCAAATACAGTACACAGATGGTAATGCAATATGTCTTGGGGGGGATAGTAACGTCTTGATATTGTGCCTTATCCACAGCTTGACATGGAGGAGAAGAGCCCCAATACCCGCCTGTTTATCGGCAAGCTCAGTCCGGAGGCCGACCAGGAGAACCTGCGGG
>JAAUYM010176924.1_pt1 | contig 19101 bp, 24 predicted proteins | sample 7278001 | NCBI WGS metagenome assembly JAAUYM01 (sample SAMN14350224, study PRJNA611818) | marine sediment metagenome | isolation source: surface marine sediment (1.8m) | place: French Polynesia: Moorea | collected 2018-08
AAAATACTGTGCGTTTTTTTTCGCCTGTACTGAAACAAATTTTTCCGACTTTCTCAAAATAATTACCACTTGCCCCCCCCCCCCCCCCCCACAAAGCAAAAATCTGCTTGTCCGAAAAATTGTTTGTCAAGAGAAGAGAAACAGAGGGGCGTTTGATAAACTCGTTTTTTTTTTTGCCGTCGTCCTCTGCCCGCCCCCGCCCCGAAAGGAGTTCTCCTCGGCCTCTCACGTTAGTCCTGCCACTTGAAGAGAGAGACTGAGAGAGAGACACCTTCTTAGCGAACCCAAAGTCGGAAGGTAAGAAGTCTTCTTTACTTGCTTTGCTTTCTTTGATTTAATGCCCAACTGCTGTGACCGTATAGCTGAGGTAAAATTTTCACTCTAGTCTCGGTTAAGTCTGATCCCTGCCTCAGGGTCTACCTCTGTGGGCGCCCATAATGGTCGGGTTGCTTAACATTAGTCTGCGACATTGAATGTGTGCTCATTTACGACCCAACTTTAGATTGTACCCCTGTTTTTGTAGATTTATGTATAAAAATATTCCATTTTTTTTGCTCATTGCTTGCAGCAGCATTCAGCTTCGTTGTCCATTCCCCCCCCCTTATCTCTCTCTCTCACCTTGTGGTGAAGTTACTTCTCAGCATCCCTTCACCCACAACGTTCACGTGACAATGAGATAATACTACGTACTAGTATACCACCTCAAGTCCCTTTTACTATACTTTTCGTTGCATTCGCACCTGTGTCGTGTCGACAGAAGTGCCAGAGGACGGGAGAGAGGGAAAGGCATGGCGACAGACTATGACAGTGTCCCAGGTAAAAAAAAAATTGGCTGAAAAAAATATGCTGCCGATATCTGGTGGAAAAAGGATCCTCTCTTCGTTGCATCTCTTTCTTTCTGCTGCTTACTAACCCTCTCTCTCACACACACAAAGCCGCGCTGGGAGTCCCTAATCCTCTTCAAGTGTTCAGGGTGGAACCTTCCTACTATACTTCCTTTCCCCTCTCCGGCTCTCTGTCTCTTTTCTCCCTACTCCCGTGAGAAATCGTGGCCCTTGGATGTGTAACAGTTGTTTCTGTGTCAACGTACGAGGTGATGCAGTATGCTTCTTTCTTTCTCACACCTGCTGCATTCTGGTGCCGTGGGACCTTAATGTGTAGAAAAATCAGTTGTGCTGACTTGTTCTTTGAGGGTTGCTTGTGAATTGAGGTTGTCATGGCTCCGACTCCGGTTGGCTTCGAAATGGAGGAAGGTAACACAATGTGCCAAGGCCCCCCCCCCCGACTATGCTTTCAGTGCCTAGCAATGCAACTACTGTACATGCGCGCAGCATATTTTTTGACTGTTCAAGTTCAAAAAGGGTTCACAAGCTTGACAGTAGCAAGTGCTGTAACTACTAAATACCGTTTGTTTTATCGCACCGTTACCATCCCCTCATAAGAAACTGTCTTGCGGAGAGAGCAAAACGAAGGTCTAACACACCCCACTACGGACGCTCGTCCAACGTTGGTCTCCTCCTTTGCAGTCGCCGACTTCTCCACGTCCGACCGCGGCGGCGCCAGCAGCGGATCCTCCGTCTCGTCGGCCAGCGGCGGCGGCAACATGGCGGCAGATTCGGGATTCAACCGAGGCTCAGACTCTGGGGGACTCTTTCGATCAGAGCCCATGTCGAGGTACAGGACCAAAAAAAAAAAAAAATCATCCGAAATCATACTTCGCGGAGGGTCAATTTTTTGGTCTTTCCAGATGCCAGCTCATCCTGCAGAGCGAGGCCGCCTACAACTGCATCTCGGAGCTGGGCGAGCTGGGCCTGGTCGAGTTCGTCGACCTGAACCCTGAGGTCTCCAGCTTCCAGCGCAAGTTCGTGGCGGAGGTGCAGCGCTGCGAGGAGATGGAGCGCCGCCTCCGCTACGTGGAGCGCGAGTGCATCCGTGACGACGTTCCCGTGGACGGGCTCCGGGACGGGGAGAACCCGTCGGCCCCGGCGCCCAGGGAGATGTCGGAGCTGGAGGCGGCGCTGTCCAACCTGGAGAGGGACCTTTCGGACGTGACGGGCAACTACGTGGCACTGAGGAAGAACCACCTGGAGCTGCTGGAGCTGAAGCACCTGCTGCTGAGGACGGAGACGTTCCTGTCCGAGACCCAGCTGCAGATCGGAGGTGGAGGAGGCGGCGCCGGTGGCGGTGACGTGGAAGAGGGCGGGGAGTCCAGAAGTGAGTTGAAGTTTAACTCATTGTGCACACAGACTACTGTAGACTTAATACCTCTTTTAAAACATCTTTCCTTTAACTGACCCATGCTTCCTAAGGTGTTGGAAATTTACGATTGTGATTTTTTTCTCTCTCCCTCTCTTTCGCTAGGTCTTCTCTCTGGTGAGTGTGGTGAATCTTTTGCAAGAGTGCCAGACCTAATGCCATTACTGCTTCCCTACTAACAATTGACTTATCTCCCGTTTTTCCAATGCCTTTAAAAGCGATGGGCCTGGTTGACACTCAAGGTATACGCACTATTTTGTAGATGTTCGTGTCTGTCAGTCATGTCTTGTTTTTTTTTCTTCTTTATCCCATAGTAGTATTTCAGTGTCGAAAATGTCTTAAGAAAATATTTTTGTCAGCATGGGTGAGGTATCGCGCGCGGATATTCTGACCTGGTTAATATTCTAATTTTATTTTCGCGTTTCGCCAGACACCGACGACGCTCACTTGATCGACGTCCCCCACGAAGAGGTAGTGGGCATGAAGTTCAACATCACCGCGGGCGTCTTGGCCAGGTCGAAAGTGGCCTCCTTTGAGAGAATGCTCTGGAGAATCTCCAAAGGTCTGCTGCCCTCGCTCCGTATCAAGTTTGGGAGTAGGTCAATGAAAAAAAAAATCTTCTCACTGCAGGCAACGTTTTTCTGCGATACGCTGACATCGAGGAGGAGATGGAGGATCCCACGTCCAACGTCAAACTCCACAAGGTTGTCTTCATGGCATTCTTCCAGGTAAAAGACAATACGCGACGGGAGGGTACACTCAGTTCGAAAAATAAATTGCCATCTCTTCCAGGGAGAAGCCTTGAAGACCCGCGTGAAGAAGGTTTGCGAGGGCTTCCATGCCACCGTGTACCCTTGCCCGGAGAGGGCGTCTGAGCGCAGGGAGATGATGTACGGCGTGAGCACCAGGCTGGAGGACCTCAACACTGTCCTCAGGCAAACCGAGGACCACAGGAGAAGGCTTCTGCTCACCGGTGCCAGAAACCTCAGGATCTGGTATACTAGGATCAGGAAGATCAAGGCAATCTACCACTGCCTCAACCTGTTCAGGTATATCTATAAATGTCTGGTGTAACTTAACATGTTTTTAATGAAACAAGAGTGAGTGAGGGAATACAACGTCATCCTGATCACTTTACAGTTTTGACGTGACTCAGAAAGCCCTGATCGCCGAATGCTGGATGCCAGAGAACGACATCCCGCTGATCCAAGCTGCCCTACAGCGTGGCGCGGACATGTCCGGGTCCACAATCCCGCCCATCCTGAATGCGGTGGCCACCGACCAGAGCCCTCCCACGTTCAACAGGCTCAACAAGTACACTAGGGGGTTCCAAATGTTGGTTGACTCGTATGCGGTCAACACCTACCGGGAGCTCAACCCGGGCGTCTACACCATCGCGACCTTTCCCTTCCTCTTCGCCGTTATGTTTGGAGACTTCGGCCACGGTCTGATTGTGTTCCTTTCTGCCATGGCCATGATCCTCCTGGAGAAGAGGCTGGAGAAGAAAGCAGAGGATTCTGAAATCTTTGGGATTTTCTTCGGCGGCAGATACATCATCGTCCTCATGGGCATGTTCTCCATGTACACTGGGCTGATCTACAACGACTGTTTCTCAAAATCCTTCAACATCTTTGGAAGCAGCTGGTACTATGAGTAAGTGAACCATCAGTTGCGTTCTTACACTCGACTCTCGTTTACCGTCACGTTTTTTTTGTGTGTCCGGAAGGAAAAATTTTACCTTCCCGCTCAACATGGAGGAAAGCGTGGCCTTGAATCCCGGAAACCACCACGAGTACAAGGGGACGCCCTATCCGGTACCACCATCATTGCTTTGCCGCACGCATGCACTGATGCTAATTCGCCTTTTACTCTTTTTTTTGCAGTTTGGGATGGATCCCATCTGGCAAGTGGCCGACAACAAGATCGAGTTTTTGAACTCGTACAAGATGAAGATCTCCTTGATATTTGGCCTTATTCACATGCTGTTCGGCCTGGTCCTCAGCCTGTGCAACAAGATTATCCGGAGGGCGCGTCACGAGATCTTGCTGGAATTTGTGCCACAGCTCGTGTTTCTCATGTTCATCTTCTTCTACCTGGTCTTCATGATATTCTACAAGTGGGCCAAGTACTACGCAGACGACAATGAAGTAGGTTGCCTTCCTAATACTTGGTGCGTAGATGCCTACAGTTTCTATTCCTCACAGCCAAACAACATCTACTCCGAGCATTGCGCGCCCAATCTACTCATCACCTTCATCAACATGATGTTGTTCAAGGAGGATGCAGGCGACGAGGATCTCCAGAAAGTGTGTCAGGGCAAACAGGTATGCCGAACATCCCGTATTATGCCGCAGAAATCGATTTTAGGAGATGCTTTCTTTCCTCAGGTCTACATGTACCCAGGTCAAAAAGGGATACAGATGGCTCTGGTGGTAATTGGCGTCCTGATGATACCCATCATGCTCTTCGGGATACCAGTGCACACATTGATGGGTAAGTGCTGAAAGGAGAGTCCCCTTGGCCTAAAAAGAGAGAAGAGGGTTTTTTATTGCGGTGCTTACTCTGGGCGCGCTCACTCCTCTGGCGAAAAGAGCTCGTCACTGGCAATGTCAATGCCACGCATGGGCACATGTCGCCTGTAGTCCGGCCTGTAGTAGGACGAGATCCTGAGCTCCTTGGCGGAGCTGAGGAGCCTGCCGTCCCTGTCGTGGTAGCCGGGAGAGGACCCAGGGGAGGACGAGGAAGAACGCCGCTTCTTCTTCGAGCTCACCCTCACCTTGGTGCCGCCCGCCACCTCCTCGGCGTCTGTCTCCTCTTGGCGAGGAGTAGCAGGGATCGTCCTCCTGGGCAGAGGCCTCGGAACGGAGACCCGTACGTCCTCAACCCTGTCGTCTTCACCGTCTGTGGCGGGAAGAGGATGAGGAGGTCCGGAAGCGGTGACGACGTCGACGTCGATGCCCTCGTCGATGCCCTGGAAGCCCGCCCTGGGCGGCGAAGGAGGCGGAGGGAGGTCCTCCTCGAGACCCCCGCTGGTGATCTCCAGTCCGGACGACGGACGGTCCCCCTCCTCTTCCGCGGTGTCGGCCAGGTTGAAGGTCTCCTCGGCGGTCGACTCTGGGGGCAGGTCGATGTTGGAGAAGCTGTCCACCAGGCGCAGCGAGGCGTAGGACTCCAGGCTGTCACGCTCGCTGCCCGAGGACGAACCCTCTCCCCCCCAGCCGCGCCGGCTCCCGTCCTCCACTATGTTGGCCAGCGGGGTGTCGTACTTGCGCGAGTTGAGGTGGGCGAAGAGGGCCGCCGCGGCCACGCAGGCCAAGAGGACGGTGAAGAGGAGCATGCAGGCCGCGATCATGCCGAGCGAGTACCACACGGAGAGGTCGTCGCTGCCGGTGAGAGAGGTGCCGTAGAGGTTGCGCCGGTCGCGAGAGAGCTCCACGTTGACGTCGCGCAGGAAGTCTCTCTCAGAGTCGTTCATTTCCTGATGTCGCGCGCGCCTGCTGCGCCTCGTGCTTTTCGTTGACCCCCTTAATTCACTAGGACAAAACACGACTAATGCTTTCCCAGGAAAAAAATGATAAAAAAAAACTTGCTTTATTCGGAGGCGGGTCATTTCTACAACACGTCTTTCCGAAGATACGAGCGTAACAAATTCGGCTTGAAAACATGTGCTAACGGAACATGTCATATTAATGTCACATTTTTTTGTTCTGGAAAAATGACCAAAAGTTCCGTCGGGTTTCAAGTCCCACCCTCTCCTGTCTACTCCGCAGGGCGTAGACGACGTCGTCGCGAGTACGAAGCGGTGGAAGGCGACGACCTGCTGGGTTCGGCCTCGGACGACAACGTGACCGGCGGAGGAGGAGGCGACGTCGCAGAGAACGGAGCTGACAACATCGAAGTGCGCGTGAGTGTCGAAGCCAGCTAAGCAAACAGGTCTTTTTTGACATCTTAAATGGTTTCTTCTTCCTTTTTGTTCAGACTCATCAGCCTGGTCGAGACGGAGGTTCTGGAGAAGGAGGCGGCGGCGGAGGCGGGGGACACGGAGAAGGGGTCGGAGAGGACGGGAAGGAGCTGTCGTTTGGCGAGATCATGATCTATCAGGTGCGTGCTCACTTGTTCCACTCGTCGAACTGCTGAACCTACCGCTCTCTTCTCTTTCCTCCGCCAGGGCATCCACACGATCGAGTACGTCCTCGGCTCCGTGTCTCACACCGCCTCTTACCTCCGTCTGTGGGCCCTGTCGCTCGCCCACTCGCAGTTGTCCGAGGTGAGGAGAGTCTTTCTTGCATTTAGTGGCAAGCTTACATTAATGATGACTTTTTAAAACTTGCATCAGGTCTTGTGGAACATGGTCATGCGCATTCCGTTCACGTCCTTCCGAGGGTTCGGCGGATCGGTTGCTGTCTACCTCATCTTCGCCTTCTGGGCCGCACTCACCCTCTCCATTCTGGTAAAACAGAAGATATCTCGGACCCACGTACCAGAGCTTGCATGTTTACGACGCACGCCTGCTGTCGACCCCCTTGCAGGTCCTGATGGAGGGCCTGTCCGCATTCCTGCACACCCTCCGTCTGCACTGGGTGGAGTTCCAGTCCAAGTTCTATGACGGGGCCGGGGTCGCCTTCGTGCCGTTCAACTTCAGGTGCTGCATTGCGACTCCATTTTTTTGTGCAAGACATTATGGTACATTTTAATTTCCACATCTTAAATTGATTATCTGTCTCCGTGCAGGGAGTATCTGAAAGGGGCGGCGCTGGCAGACAAGGAAGTGCTTAAGGCTGCAAGATAAAAAAAAATCCTCCGAAACTGGGGGTCCGACTTAGGTTAATGTCCTGAAAGTGACATCCCCTCATGTTTGTAGTAGCTTAGAAAAAGATGTGACGATCCCAACTCGATATTTTGTCGACGTGACTGTGTCTCCTATTTTTAAAGTACACTTTTTTCGAGTCTGTACTTGGATGTCTCCGGCACATGACATATCCTGATCATAATTGATGTCTATCTATCACAAAGAGATAAAAAGCATTTATGATACAGTGCCTCATCAAAGGGTGTTTTTTTCTGCAGTGTATAATATCCTTGATACCGTAGTTCCTACCACGAGTATCTCAAGCTTTTGGGATGGTATTGGCGCGCTATTGCCATACGTATACGGTATGTATGATTTTCGCAAGTAATGATGCACTTCTAACTCAATTGGAAATGCAATATTTTCTCTCCCAGGCGGTAGTAGGCAAGTACTATCCAACAGCTTTATGGATGGTTTATCAAAGCATTTGCCGAATAGTAGACAACTTTATTCTTTAGTATTGGAAATCAGGTTACTTATGTAGTAGTACTAATGGAGCAAAATGTACACAAAATCAGTGTAGCCAATTATTGCGAAGCAACTGTAAGGAGGGTAAGCGTATCATTGTTCCGTCGCTGTGAATGCCATGACCAAGTGAAGAGAGGTCCAATAGGGGCACAGAGGTCATCCGGATTTGACCACGGGAGACGAGAGCGAGAGATTGAGCGGCTGGCTGTCATCCACGCCTTCGTCCTCCTCATCAAATTCGTCCGCTCTCCTCTTGAAGCCACCACCTTCGCCTCCCTCCTTCAGCTCCACTAGTGCAGCGGCCGCGACGATCAAAGACTTCGGCGCGGGGTGAACAGCGACCTCTTCCTCCTCTTCCACTCCCCACCTGATCGGCCTGGCCAGCACCTCAGAGGAAGGCTCGCAATCGGAATTGCCCCGATGGTTGTGCGGCTGCTGCTTGGGCGCCCCTTCCCGCCTGCTGGATCGCTGCTGCTGCTGCTGGAAGGCCTCCTTCAACCACCGCTTCTTCGGAAACCTGGACACCGGCGATGACGGCACCTGCCTCCTGGCCGGCGAGGAGAGGGGAGACGGAGGGGTCATCGCAGTCGTCATCGCTGTGGAAGGAGGTCCGTCGTCCAACGGGACCCTCCTTGCAACTGGAGAGGACATGGCCAGGCGTTCCTCCAGTATGGACCTGCTGCTGCTGATCGGGGAGCGGTGGTGGTGTTGATTGCTGGGCCTCATAAGAGCGCGCACCGGCGACCGTGGGAGGATGCACCTCCGGAGCGGCGACCGGACCGGAGACCGGATGACCGGGAAGCGGAGTGACGGTGACGACGACGGCGATGAAGACGACGCGTGATAGCGGTGCTGGAGGGGAGAGGAGTGGACCAGCATCAGCCTCTGAGGCTCCAGCGGCCTGGTGGGGATCCCAGCCAAACGTCTTGGGGAGATGTGGTGCGGGTAGGGCGGTTGCTGTGGAGGCTGTTGCTGTTGTTGCTGCTGGTGGTTCTGCTGCTGGAGTTGCGGCGCATTCTCCTGCTCTAGCTCGTTTGCCAGGCCACGCTTGGTGCTCTTGTGCTTCTTGGCCGGGGTGCTGTGCTGCCTGTCCCTGCCCTCCAGGGTGGCCAACACCGGCTGTCTGGATTCGGAAGAGGGCGATGGTGCGGCAGCCGCCGCAGCCGCCGCTGCCGCCGCAGTTGCCACAGCCGCGCCTTCGGTTACAGATGACGCGTTGGCACACTTTCCGGGCGTCTTCTCCAGCCTCTCCTTCCGGTAGTTGTCCAGCCACCTGCGCACCTCCTCGCTGTCCTCCGCTGCCGACGGCGGTGCCGGCTGGAGCACCAGCTCGGACGTCCTCTGGGGCTTGTCGTACGGGTGGAGCGGACAGGTGCGGTTGGCGTGGGTGTACCTGTTGGTGCACCTGTGAAAGGGAAACAAACAATAACCAGGCTTGAAGGCGTATGCTACTATGTACAGTAGTATTAGTCCAATTTACCCCTTGGCTGAACAGACAAACGGCTTCTCGCCCGCGTGCAGCCTCTGATGAGTCTTGAGTTGCCCCGACTGGGTGAAGGCCCTGCTGCAGCCGGGGTAGTTGCACACGTACGGCTTCTCACCCGTGTGGGTGCGCATGTGAGCCTGGGGAAGAGGAAGGTTGCCGTTTTTTGTTTTGAGCTCTAAACAAGTTCTTGTAGCATGGTGAAATAGTTTCTCGAGAAAGGCTGTTACCTGCAGAGACTTTTCCCTGGGAAACACCCTGTTGCAGACCCTGCACTTGATCTCACTGGGGGAGCTGGACCCCTCCACGATCAGGTGGCTGATGTGGTCTGCGCGCGGGCGGCCACGCTTCCCTCCACCGAGGAGGGATCGGCCGTGGCCACCGCTGCCGGGATGTTGCTGCGCGGGATGTTGCTGTTGCTGCTGCTGCTGCTGCTGCTGCTGCTGCTTGCTGGTCGTGTCAGGAGAGGCATAGCAGACTGAGGAGTCCGGGGTGAGCTCTAGCAGCCTCTGCGGGATGCCGGACGGGGACGGGGTCGTCAGCGGGGGAGGCGGCGTCGGCCACGCTTGCTGTTGATGTTGTTGCTGGTGCAGCGCCATTGCGCTTCCGCCGCCGACAACGGCCGGAGAGGAGGAGGAGGGAGAGGAGGGCGGCGGGGAGGCGAAGAAGGGCGAGGACGGGGGCAACACCTCCAGCGCCAACGACGACAGTGTCCCCGCCCTCTTGGGCGTGGCGGGCAGCATGACGATGCGACGGCCGCCTTGTGGCGTCGTAATCACCAAAGCCGAGGCCGATTTCGGGCACTCCGGGGGTCACGGCAGCACCGACTTTGCCTCTCTCGTTCCTTTCCTGTCCCACGTGGGCACCTTAACACGGTTCCCGATCCACCTTGGGCGGAAAACACACTTTTAAATGTCTTGTTTAAATGCTGTGTGCTTCCCTTCCCTTCCTCGCTGCCTTTGGTGTCGGTGGCGTCTGTCTGTGCTGTGCCCCCTTCCTTCGCGGGTTAAATGCCTCCTCCCTTCGTCCCTCCCTCCCTCTCCTCGCTCCTTGTCTTGTTTCTTTTCTCCCCTCCTTGTGTTGCGTTGTGTTGGCGCGCGCTCTCCTCCTCCTCCTCCATCCAGTCCTCTCCTCTCCCTCCCCAACAGCATATATCCACTCCTGAACTCTTCTACCCGCCCTTCCCCCGCCAATCGGCCCACAGAATTTTTACCCGCCAAAAAATCATCCTCCCTTAAAAATCTTCGTCCTCCGCTGATGGGGCAGGTTGAGAGCCCAGCCCAGCGTCGGTCTGCTGGTAGTACGGTAGTCTAGTCTCCCCTCAGCGCGTACCAGTAAACGGACATTAAATGAACTGACCGCCATCACAAATTTCCGCATTCAATTAAGCATTTTGCACTTAATAGACATGGCGGTTGTTAAACTGAGTGAGCTTACAATAAGAAAAAACCATTCAGGAGTGTCTGCATCATCTACTGTGCTACGTATATAACATTCGGTGGGGGGAGGGGGGAGGAGACCACCATTGCGTCTGTTTGGGTGTCTCCTTCTCGCAACATGGATACAGCAGACAGCAGGTGGGGGAGAGGAGACGGCGGGGGGGAGAAGGCAGGGCAGAAGAAGCCAAGCGAGGGGGAGGAGAGGAAGGGGATACATTTTGGGCGCGTAATTAAGTCTTTGTCCTCCTACTTTTAAAGGTGAGGAAGGGTCTGAGATAACAGAACTCGTTCACTCTCTTTCTCTTGCGTATTTTGTTCAGAGGGGGGAAGGAGTCGATCATTAAAGGTGCCTGAACTTTCCTGCCTAGCCAACCCTGCCTGCCTCCCTCCCGCCATCCCCAGGGAATAGTACGGTGGTGTGAACGTCTCTTCCCACTGGTCAGTCAGGGCTGGTGGCTGAAAAGCAGATTTGGCTGCCCAACCAATGTCGCTAGTCTGCATTTAGTGATGGGTTGTCCTAATGCAAGAGCAGGTGTTAAAATAGTGAGAAAAAAGTAACCCTTATTAGCAACCTAATGCAACCAAATTTCGACCGGATCACTAAAAAAACACTAGTGGCGTAGCTAGTGGCTAGCTTGGTGTGGCTTTAGTGATACCGATATTGGTTGGGATATGGCTAAGAGGGGGAAGGAGGGGGGAAGTGGAATGAAGAACGTTTTCAAAGGCGGGAAAAAGTTGTACGGGGAGGAGAGGAAGAAAGGAGGGAAGTGAGAGAGGAGAAAGGGCAGACGCGCGTCCGTACAGACCAGTCCCAACCCTCAACCAAGCCGCTGGGGTAGGAAGGAAGGAAACACCACTAAAAAGAAGAAAAGCGGATGTCCGAGTAGGGAAAAAAATGAGGTCATCTACTACGTACGTATTTCCAGCGCCCGGAGCCAACAACGACTTTTGGAACAACCGACAACGACATGGACGATTCGAGGAAAGCTTTATTTGATGTGAACCTGACGTTAACGATACATAAACGACGGCTTCAAAGATTTCGAACCTTTAACCACGGATTGGGGGGAAGAGAAGGGAAGGGAAGGGGGAGCGGGAGGGGGGGGGACGAAATGTAACAAATGGAAACGAAGTAGCTGTGTTTTTCTTTTCTTTTTTTTTCAATATTCTGCTGGATCATTTTCAAATTATTCTGTCCTCCCTTTTTTTTCCTCCTCTTTTTCTTCCTCTGCTCTTCTTACTCCGGCACCTGCTCCTCCCCTTCGACCAGCTCTCCACCCATCTCAGACGGCGGGTTCGGCTCCGGAGGCGTCGGAACCTCCTCCTCTTTCCTAAATGAGGAAGAGAGAAGAAGAATGATGGCAAAGTTCATCATTCATGCGCATATGTTTTCTTTTAAGGAAAGTCAATCAAACGAAAAGTTCCTAATATTATATGGGAAGCTTCCTGTGCTTTCTGCCAATCGATGTTTTGCATAGGCCAAATAGCTTGGCCGTCGTTACCCACCTGCCAGGGATGAGGTTCTGCACGTTGGCCATGAGCCCCATTCCCATGCCCTTGACCTGCTCGGCGTTGAATCCCGCCGCCTTCTCCTTGATGCCGTCCTTGGCGGACATGGCCTTCATCATGAGTCCCTGCGCGAGCCCCGAGACTCCGCCGGCGGCCTGCTGCTGGCCCTCCTCCCCGACCACCTCCTCCCCATTCTCCTCCGCCGCCGCCACCGGCACCTCTCCCTCGGCCGCCTCCCCCTCCGCGCCACCCTTGCCTAGCTTCTGGGCCACCATGCCCGTGATTTGGTTTGTCAGTCCCGTGAACATAGACATCTGGGAAGGGGACGAAAGATGCAGAGAGCTGCCCTTAGAAAGCTAGTGGAGGAGAGTGCATTCTCCCATACTGATAGCAAGGGGGGGGCCACTTTCTAATACTATGTTAGGACAGTAGCGCGTACCAGCTCACGTAATGGCGACAATCCATGTCCACACAAGTGGTTTGTGATTTTAGAGCACTGCCAACTTTGGAATACGTTTTATAGCTTACTAGACCACCTCACGTGAGACGAGGCACCCACCACCACCAACAACAACAAAAAAGAAGAGCAGTACACGACGTGGGGTTCAGAATTGCACGAAAAAAAATCGAGATGCTGCCCTCTAAGTTAATCACGCTTCACGCCCGCGCCTCAGGAGGACCTCAAGAAGTTACCTTTTCTCCCGATCCTGCTCCCCGACCTCCTTCCTCAGATCCGATCCTTCTTCAGCAAAGGACGCCCGACCACCAGCCGCCAACTGTTCCTTCCTGCAGTAGCTCCCTCCCGCCTCTTCTTTCCCTTCTCCTCCTCCTCCTCTTTCTCGTCCTTGCCGCAGCCTTTCTTGCTCTTCTTTCCTCCTCCGCCTCCTCCTTTCTCTCATTCTGCCCTCTGCCACATGGTTGCAGAAAAGCCTCTCTGTTTCAACCATGCAGCAGTGCTGGGCCGGCAGGGAGGCAGGAAGGGAGAGAGGGCGGAATAAGGGAGAAAGACCTTCTTCAGCGGAGAGGAGAGGAGGAGGAAGACCTCCTTCCCCGCCCATCATATGACTCGGATCGATAGGAAGTGCGAGCAGGACACGGCTGGTACACTTTCTCTACAGGACCACGAGCATGGTTTTGCCGATTACCAAAAAAAAACACCCCATCTTACTTGAACAACATGACTGGCACTTGGGGGAACTTCTAGTCACTTCAGTGTGGGAAAGGCCTTTTCTCCAAAGGAAGTGAGACTGTTTTAAAGTTGGGCGCTTGCCTAGCAGTACAACTGGAAATACCAACCCCACAAGTATCCTATGCTGGCAAGACGCAAGTCAGGTATTATTTTTCGACAAATGCTGTACGTACACTTTGGTTCGATTTTGAAAAGCCCTATTATAAATTACTACGCTGTACTATGTGTACTATATACACTATACTACGCCCTCTAGCTGCTCTTCAACAAGACACAAGCTTCTAGTAAAGGAGTCTTACTGTACAGTAAGTCTGTTTAAAAGAGAACATAAGGGATTTAAGCGCAAAAGGAAGTGAATAAAAAAAATTGGGTATACATACGAGCGATTATTGCTTACTCTGTATTTGCAACACTGGTAAACCTCAACAAAAAATAATTAAATAAATAAAGCTGACAATTGGGGACTTGAAGATAAGTAACTCTGCTTTGGACTGACTGGAATTTATTGTTGCTACAAAAAAAGAACTCTTCACCCAGGTCATATTTCAGCCTCAGAAGGTGCGTCTGGGATTTTCCCTGACATTGCTTGGTTCACATAGCAGGGGTAATGAAACCCTCGTCCTCCAACTTGAAAAAGAGTTTGGAGATCCTGTGGTCAGGAGGCATCTGCTTGACCATATCGAGGAGGTCCAGCATCTTCTTCACCCCAATAGAAATGCGGTAGTTATTCAGCTTCTTCACAATTTGTTCCACCTCTTTCTCAGAGAAGATGCCATAGCTGAGCAGGATTCCCCTGAAGTGGCTGGACTTTGTGAGATTAGACACATGGAGGACTTCAGTGAAGGCGGACAGCATTTCCATCTGCTGCAGCACCTCCCTCCTGCTGGAGGTGCAGATTACCAGGAGCCTCTTTCCTCGTGGGGGACCTTTCTTCAAGAGAACAAGGAGAGCCTGCAGGGTCAGGTTGGAGTAGCGAGGGCCGATTGGACCATAGTCCAACAGTCTCTCAATGTTGTCCACAATGACACAAGACATGCTTGAGCGGTATGCATCATCAAAGATCTTCCTAATCTGCATACACTTGGCAGGTTCTGTGAATCCCACCATGTCTTCAGGGCTGCAGATCTTGATGAAGGGAAAGTTGGACATTTTGGCGAGCTGTGCTGCCATTGCTGTCTTTCCTGCATTTGGAGATCCTTCCAACATTATGCTGACCAAACCTGGCCCATCAGAACTGGCAGCTTGCTGGATGAGAAGCATCCCATCATCAAGGACATCCTGAACTGGCTGTCCCCAGTTGATGATTCCACGCCCAAGAAAGCCTTCTAAAATTTCTTCTGATGCACCAAAGGCAGGTTTCACATCATTGGCAAGAGCATGCTCAAAATCAGCCTTGCAAACCACAAGTTTTTCTGCTGCATCTGGGTCTATCTCCACCTTAGAAGAAGCCTTGACTAGACGGTTTAGCGCACATGACTGTGCTGCCCGAACCAACCCTTCCAGCTCTGCTCCACTGAAGTTCTTGGTTGCCTTTGCCAGGGTAGAAATGTCAACATCATTTGCCAGCTTTCCATTGGCCTTCATTTTTCTTGTGTGGATGTTGAGAATTTGCACCCTACCACTCTCTTTTGGAAGTCCAATTTCAATGGACACTTCCAGTCTTCCAGGTCTAAGCAAGGCGTCATCTATCATGTCACGTCGATTTGTCATGCCAATTACCAAGATGTTGTTTAGCTGGTCCACACCATCAATCTTGGAGAGAAGCTGGTTCACCACAGTATCATTGACTCCAGTGTTGCCTGCCACAGATCCTCTTGCCTTACAGATTGCATCAACCTCATCAAAAATGATGATGTGGAGTCCTGAGTTTGGCCCCATCCTCTTCTCTTCCTCCTCTGCCTCAGCAAAGAGCTTTCTGATGTTTGCCTCAGACTCTCCCACATACTTGTCCAGAATCTGTGGCCCATTGACAATCTTTGGCTCACGAGCATTAAGCATCTGTCCAATCTGCCTAGCCATCAATGTCTTGCCAGTCCCAGGAGGGCCAAAGAGAAGAATTCCTGCAGAAACAAGCATTTAATTATTTAAGGCACTTTTCACTGAAGTCATTTCAACAGATGCACAATACTAAAGCAACAATCTAATAAAAAATATAATAAGAAGAAATGTTTCAAAATATCTGACTACGGTCAGAAAATCATTTTCTAATTCCCACCTTTGACATGCTTACATCCCAGTTGCTCCATGACCTCCGGTGGAAACACCCTACTGGCAAAGGCACGACGGAAGATAGCATTGAACTCCTTGTCAAGCCCACCAATCCCCATCTTGGAGAAGTCCCAGTCAGGGTTGATAATGGACTGCCGCACAACTTTTCCCTTGGACTTGCCAGTGAGAACTATAGAGGATCCCTCCCCCTTTTCAAAGGTCAGGTCTGTGTTGGGAAAGCTGAGGCCCGAGGAAGCCTTGATCATCTTTGACTCCTTTCCTTGCTTCATGGATGAGATATCTGCTAGCTGAATCTCCCCAATTGTGATGGCCACCAGGGCCTTGTTCTGGAACTGGAATACCAGTGGCTGCCCCACCGTAAAGGCCTGGCTGGGAAACTGCATGAGGAACTCCTTGGCCATAGCATCTGTGTCGTAAGGTTCCTGGCTAACCTTCTTCTTGTTGAAGAAGTCCACATGGAGGACCATAGCACCAATGAGGTCACGTGTCTCATCAAAACGGTGGGGAGTCACCTCCACCTCCTGCAATAGAAAAAATATAAACATGTTTAAATCAATTATTGATTTAGTTTGCAAAATGCCATTATTTCAATGTACCTGGTTGAGTGACAACACCGCCCACTTCCTCTGAGGCAGCGAGAACCCAAGGAAACCAGGTGGAACCCCATCATTGGCCTCCAGGCTGAAGAGGAAGGCACCTCCTCCCGTCTGCACAACCACATGCTGGCTGCCTCGCAGCACCCCCTGCTGGTCTCCGGAGTTGACAATCACCTTGTTGGTGAGGGAGAGCCCGTCCGTCGGGCACTTGCCCACCTTCAGGACCACCATGCTCCCCTCCCTCCAATTGTCACCTCTTGTCAGTTCTGCTGCCGTTTCTGTTCGTCCGCCATTCGTTCTCTGCCGGACGAACTGTCACATCAAACGCCCCCTGCAAGAATTTCAGGATGCAAGTGCTGCCGGCTCTGTGCAATGCAGAACCGATTTCGCCACCAGGCTTTCTACCGACCTACCTACAACACAGCCCCAGTCACAGCAGAGAGAGAGGCCTTGCTTCTTTCCCTCTGGCAGTCTCCACCTCCGTCCTCCGTCCTCGTCCGACCATCAGTGTCGTCCGTCGGCAGATGGCAAGGGAGAGGCTGGCTTGGTTCCTCAATCCTCAGTCCTCATCACCACAGCATTCACAGCATCAACGACAGCACCCTTTCCTTCCTTCCTTCCTTCCTTCCTCTTCCTCCTCCCCCTCCCGCCGCTGTCCCTGTCCGCTGTGCGCATACCAGTGTTGCCACACTCTGCGAAATTCCTCAGAATATGCGAAATTCTTCTTTGTGAAATTTCTGACCCTCTATGAGAGTTGTGAATTTTGAGACTGATTGCAATTTACTCCATAAAAGCTTTAAATGTTTGCCAATTTTCGATTTCTTCAAAACCACTTTTCGACACACTATTCCTACTTTTTAGGAGCTTCCTTGCGACTTTTAAAGCTGACTCTGTGGTAGCACTTGCGCACCACCTTTCTCCTGCTCTGTGTCACTGTGTTGTACGTACTCCCCCCCCCTTCTCTCTTTGGTGCCCACCGCCCAGGCCCAGCTCAGGGAGTCAGGGCTCTCAACCCCAACGCACGCCGCGCTCCGGTTCCACCGTGGCACTTGCTGATGTAAGGATCCGAAGAACATAGCCTGGGGAGAGTAGAATGATCAGCAGTCGTCAATCAACTTTGCCTGTCTACCTTGTCGCTCTTGCATTCCCCCCCCCTCCTCCACGGACGATCTCATGACCTCCATCGATCCCTTCCCTTTCCCTCATCCGTCGGAGAATTAGGAGAGAGGATGGCTTTCTTTTTTTTTTCATTTTTCGCTCGTAAGAGACACGATGAAAAGAAAGCCGCCGCCAGAATTACGGTTCTTTCTCTCCCAGCTCTACGTAACGTCAATTACAAATACGTATAAGTCAACCTTGCCCAATATGATCACTGCCAACCTGGCCAATCACCCTTGAAAACCAGATGAAAAGCATCTGTAGTACTGTACAATACAGTAGCAAACGCTTCTGAATGATGAAATTGCCATTTTTCTCGTTCCCTTTCCTCTTTTCCCCTTATTTTTAATTGATTTCTTTATGAAATTGACGTGCTACATACAATGCTACACTAGTTTGACACTCAGTTAACCCAAGTGTTGAAGAAAAACCGGGTGGAGAGGAAAGGATTTTATTTCAAAATAAGCGAGCCGTTTGCACAGGTAAAAAACTGGTACCAAAGCCTCTTTTGACCGCGACTAGTCGGGGTCTAAGAACGAGGTCTAAGTAATAACTGTTATTGGCTTACCTGGTACCACATGGTACGTACTTAGCATCAATCTAGCATTACCCACCATAGCTGAGAGAGGAAAACAGGATGAAACTGCAGAGCTTGGTAGTCCTCCAAGAAAGGTCTATTTCCTATCCTCCACTGGCAAAGACAAGTTTCTCCCAGATTGTATGGGAGGAAATTGCCTGCAGGTGCTGAGTGTTGCTTACTGGATCTGTTCAGCGTCTGTGTTAGAAGAGCTCTTTGAACACCAATAAATGCTAGATAATCAGTTGAAGTCGGAATAAATTATTCATGTTCCACTTTTGAACCTGAAAAAAGTGCATAGGTAAAAGATAAATAGTACGCAACATTGACAGTTACGTACGTTTTGCAAGCGGTAAGCATAAAATGGGTGGATATTTTAAAGTGCTGGTCAAAATCGACTAGACTATTCATACTAGTACGTGCGTTCTAGTATGTAAAGATAGAAAAAAATCACATTGTGGCAAAAATTATTATTACCTAGGAGAGACATAATTGCATAACTCACGAGATGAAACCAAGAAATCTACAGAATCTGAAAAAAACCCAAACACAAACACTGTTTTAACGCAAGATTTTAATGTATTTAGCAAGAATCTCTACCGCGCACACCAACATTACGTATACTAAAACATTACATTTGTCATAAAATGGCAGCATTTTCTGTTGGCCAACAAACGCTACTTAAGAAGACGACCATTTTTGCTGGAAGAGACTACATACCAACCGCGGGGATGTGCGGCATGATTGTTAATGATAGTGCCAAAACGAGGACGACAGTCTGGTCGGGGCGTTATCACTCCTCACGCATGCGACACATACACGTTCCGAATGAAGTTGTAATAGGTACGTTCCATATACCCCAGAGTGTTAGTTAGCAACAGCAACACGTAGGTAGTATGTACGTACTATTAGATAGGGTTGGGTCCTCGCCAGAGGGCGCTGCTGACGCTGCACAACCAACGCCGTTGACAAGAGGCTTCTGTCAGAAAGGACCAAAATTGTTGTCAAATGCAGCAGGGAGGTTTTTTTTTTTTAGGAAACATGACAAACAAGGATTTTTTCCTACTTGTTTATTCTACAACAAAAAAATTTTCTAACGGCTGAAGAAGTCATCGTTAAACAATGTATTCCTTTAGCACAAAGAAGCAATCTTGCAAAAAAAAAATCTTGAATGAAAGCGGATTCCCCCCCACACCTGGCACCATTAGTACAATTCTGGGCAGAAGTGGCCGTGCAAGGAAGTCTGCCGAAGTGAGAGCAGCGATGAATGCTTTATAAGGGGGAGGAACTGGCAGTCAGAGGCAGTAGGAAGGAGTACTGTACTGGGCGTGCGTGGCCTAAAAAAAAA
>JAAUYM010068988.1_pt1 | contig 19097 bp, 15 predicted proteins | sample 7278001 | NCBI WGS metagenome assembly JAAUYM01 (sample SAMN14350224, study PRJNA611818) | marine sediment metagenome | isolation source: surface marine sediment (1.8m) | place: French Polynesia: Moorea | collected 2018-08
CCCCCCCCCCCCCCCCCCCCCCCCCCCCCCCCCCCCCCCCCCCCCCCCCCCCCGGAATGTGTACATTGATACAAAGTTAATTTCGAAAAAAAAGTGCTAAAAAAATCGGAGCAAATTTTGTAGTACCTGTGCAGTTGTCTGACCTCTGCATGCAATCTTTCCCTCTTTTTTTTTTTAAAGGTCCCTTTCCCCAAAGTGGCTAATTTGATGTCTCTCTCGTGGAGGAGGATCCGCCCACCATGCCCCCCGCCCCTCCCCCCCACGGACACCCCGCCCACGGCCCCGCCCTCTGGTTAGAAGGAGGGAAGAGGAGGGGCCACGGATGCTTCAAGGAGGTGAGAATTTTTTTTGCTTTGTCCCCACCCAGTCTTAGCCCTTTCACTTGCATCAATTTTGTCTAAATTGACAATTGCTGCATTCTATCAGGGCGAATAAAAAAATTTCTTGCCTCAACTGAGTAGCAAAGTGGAGAAATTCCTGTGTGGGAACAAGTGTCCCTTTCCTCTTCCTCCACCCCAGGGTGGGGAAGGGGGGGGGAGCAAGAAGTCGCCGACAGGACCCATAAAAGGAGAAAGGAGGGATCAGAGACTTACTCCTTCTTTAAGCTCTTAAAAAAAAGCCACCGTGAGTTTCCCAGAAAAGAAAAAGATTTTTTTTCTTGGTGACAGGATGCCTTGAAATATTATTTTTACACTAAAAGAAATAAATGGTTGGCCAAATGAGGAAAAGCTTAGGGGTTTTTTTCACACAATTTTGACATTTTTTGCTCTCTTTGCTCCCCCATGTAGAATTCCTGCCACTCCTGCTGTGGGGAGGGCAACTTGAAAAGTCAAGTTTTTTTCTCCTTCCCTCTGCTGTTGTAAATCTGTCACCAGTTTGACCTGGTCACAATTTGCAACCAGAAGGAAGAAGGAACGGAGGACATTGACGTTAGTGTTCCTAATTACAGAGTAGAGGGGCCATAGATCAAGACCAGCAACAACCAGAGGAGGAGGAGTTGACAATGGTCAAAGGCTGTCGCTGTTGCCTGACCAACTCATGTCACACACAGGGTGGTAAAAAATAAATCACTCTGAGAGTGAGAACTTTGCTAACATAATCTTGCAAACAGTCAACTTTTGATACTGTACTAGTTGTGATGTTCGATACAGTGAAAAACTTTTAATATATTGAAGATTTCTCTGACAATTAATTTTTAAAAACTACTAGTACAGTTAAACTTTCTACATATAATAGTGGAGAGATACATTTTTTCTACTGGCGGCTGACCATTATTTCCAAAGTTAAATATACATAGAGCAGAACACTGCTTATAAATATCTAAATTTCTTAAACACTCCGTTTTCCCTTTTTTTAAACGTTTTCTTCTTTCTCTCCTCCCTTTCCAGAGCGTCAAAAGAAGTGGCCGCCCGACAAGAAGCAAAAAAAGAGAGAGGAGAGAGAGGAGGCGCAAGGGGAGGGGGGGGAAAGAAGAAAGAAACAAGCATCACAAGAGTCTAGAGCGTTCTGACCGCTTGCACGTGGTGTTCAAGGCATCACATTTTGTCAGTTGTCAAGAGTTGCCACCCGTGCGAAGTCGTCGAGTCGTGGCCGAACGACATCATCAACAATGAACGAAAGACCGCGATGCTCGCGACAAGAACAAGTGGATCCTGGAAGACAATTTTTCTTTACGGACTGCCAAGTTAATTCACAAGACGGCAACATTTTCCCAACCCATTGTTGTTCCGGATTGGTCTTTTTTGTCCGGGCCAGCAATAAACAAAATGCCACAGGTTTTTTTTCCTCCTCCACAACAAAAATACAGGTTACTGTATTTACTCCATGTATAGATCATGTAAAACTGTACGCAAAAGAAATATACCTAGTAGTAGGCACTATCCTTCTTTTCACATCATGACAGGTCGCAGTTGATATGTATGTAGTAGTAGGAGCAAAAAACTTGTTGCGCCGTGAAAGAACCTTGTGTGAAACAGCAGCCTGGACCACCACCAACAACAACAAAACTTCTTGTTGTTGTTGTTGGCTCAGAAGTTCTTGAATGCCACGGGCACGCCGCCCTCGGCCGGGTATGGGGCCGCGGCTGCCGCTGATGACGCGGACCTGCCGCTGTGCGCGTCGTAGATGTCCATCAGGCCCTGCGCCACCGCTTCGAAGCCGCCGCCGCCGCCGCCGCCGGTGTAGGTGCTACTGGCTCCTCCCTCAGCGAAACCGCCGGCAACGCTTCCCTGCTCCAGGAATCCATGTTGCTGCTGTTGCTGTTGGTAGTCCGCAAAGAGTTGCTGCTGCTGCTGCTGCTGCGGCTGTTGCTGCTGCTGCTGGGGGATGTTCAAAGCCGGGACGTTCTCCTTCTGTTCCTCCCGGAACTGTACTCGGGAGACATCGAGGCTACCGGAGGCTTGCTGCTGTTGCTGCTGCTGCTGCTGCTGCTGCTCCTGCTGCTGCTCCTGCTGCTGGTGTTGCTGTTGCAGCGCCTGCAGCGGAGACTTTTCCGGGCCGATTGCGGCGTCGATTGCGGCGGCCATTTGCTCCGTCTTGATCTTCTCCTTCTCTCCCTCCTTCCTGTTCTTCCTGGGCCTCCCGGGCTTCTTCCTCTTCCCCGCCACAGCCGCCTCTGCTTTCTCCTCCGGGGTGCGGTGCGTCCTCGAGTGCTTCCTCAGGTGGTCCGATCGAGTGAACCCCTTCCCGCAGTCCGGGCACCGGAACCGGCGGTCATCGGTGTGGATGCGCCGGTGCCTTGTCAGCTCGTCTGACCGGGTGAAGGTCCGTCCGCACCCGGGCTGCTCGCAAGCAAATGGACGCTCGTTGGCATGTGTGCGCAGGTGCGCCTTCAGGTGTGACGTCTTTCGGTAGACCTTCCCGCAGCCTGGGTGGTCGCAGCGGTGCTCACGCTCGGGTCCGCCGCCGCCCCTCCTGCGCTCCCGCTGGCCCTGCCGCGCCGGGTTGCGGCAGGAGGAGCAGCTGCAGCGGGAGCTCCTGCGGTCGCCGCGGCGCTTCTGCGACGGCTGCGGCGGTCGCGCCGACGGCTCTGCTTGAGATTGGGTCTCCTGCCGAGGCTGAGCCTCTTCTTGCTTTTGGTACAGTTGCTGCTGCTGCTGCTGGTGGTAGAGCTGATAGTGCTGCTGGTGGTGGTGGTGCTGGGTCAGCAGTGCCGGATGGTGCTGCTGCTGGTAGAGGGCGGCGAGGTGCGGGTTGAGAAGGTTGTGATGCTGGTGGTGCTGGGAGATGGAGGCGGCAGCGGCACTCGCTGCGGCTGACTGCGGCAGGTACGGGGAGGGCAGAGCCGCGTAGTGGTGAGCGGCCGCGGCCGCGGCGGCCGCGGGGTGCCAGTCGTAGTTCACCGGGTACTGCTTGCCTATCAACGCCGTCGCCGCCGTCGACGCCCCGCCTCCGGGCGACCCTGACCCGGACTGGAGTGAGTCAGGCGACCCGGTGTGGTTTCCACTGTCCACTGACCCGTTGGTTGATCCAGACCGTGCAGACCCATGGCTCGTTCCGGAGGACTGAGGGACCGTCACTGTGGCGGAGTTGGAGCTTGGCACAGAGGACTCGTACTGCTGCTGTTGTTGTTGTTGCTGTTGCTGCTGTTGGCCAGGAAAGTGGTACGAGGCACCTCCCTGCTGCTGGTACCTCTGAAAATCGTAGGCGAGATAGTGTTGTTGGTGGTGGTGCTGCTGGGATGCTGTGGCCGCCACGGGATTAGCGGCGGCCGCTGCCGCGGCTGCGGCGGCGGCGGCGGCCGCGGCGGCTTGGTTGGTGGCCCAGGAGGAGGCCTGCAGGGTCTTGTACAGTGAGTCCTGTGCCTTCTGCAGCTCATCCGCGCTGCCACTGTCCGCAACTGCCATTCCTCAGTAAATAATCAGCAACTACTGTATATCAAAATTTCTTGTTGTTTTGATCGGTCTTGTCCGGATAATGAGACTGAGACTGACCCTCACCCAGGGTGAGTCACTCTCATCTTACTGCTCTGCGGATCCTCTTCTTTTTTTTTTACCAAATTGAGCGCGCTCGAAGCTCCTCCTCCTCCTCTTCCTCCTACTCATAATGAGGAGTACTTCACTAGGGCGCGGGCGGTCACCTCACCGTCACCGGCACCGGCCAGTGGAAGAGGTGGCGGCGGCGGTGGCGGGAGCAGAAAAAAAGGGGAAAATTTTGGAAGCGCAACGAGATGAGTTTTTCTTGGGTGGTAACGACGGGAATTAAAAACTTATCAGCATTTATGAACGAATTTAGAGATGTTTGTTCTTGCGTATGACTCGTCAAGTTCATTTAAGTAGTAATGAATAGTATGAATAGTATGGTCAAAAATTTCTCTGGTCTCCTTCCTGTCATCTCTGTCTTTCTTTCTGTCAGCTTCCATCCATGCATGTTCTGAACTATGCAGGATGCCCTACCGGACAATACGACTCAGGTGTTTGCAACCCATGGGTCGCCACAGAAGCTGACGTCGCAGATATCACATCTGCCGTGAAGGCACCTTTCTTTCCAAAGATTTGGTGAGAAAAAGCCCAGAGGAGCTATTGATCCCTAGTTATCACTCAGTGCAGAATCAATAATCTTATTTTAGCAACGTGCGTTTCTTTATTTTCTTTAAATGTATCACAGTACCAGATTTAAGAACCACACAAAAACGTAGGAAGGTATTCTTAAAAAAAAAAACCACACAACAAGCAACTTGTCTAAACAAAAATGCGTTAACGATCTCAAGGGCCTCCCCAAAAGGTCTTGTAGTCACGGTTTCAAAGGAAGCTGTGGGAAGAAGGGTGTGTTGCCTCTCCCGATCTACCTATTGACACCGACGTGGATGTTGGGATTGTTCAAGGGCTCCAGCATCGGGTCTTCGTAGTTCCTCGATCCTGCGATGTAGCTCATCAGCATCAGGAAGGTGAGGAAGGCGAAGAGCAGGAGGAGGACGACCATCAGGTACCTAACGACATCAAAGACAGTTGAACTTCCTTTCCTGCCCTGAATGCAACTAATGTACATTGTTCTGCGCACCTCTGCACCCTGCTGTGCCTCCTCCTCGATCCTGACGCGAAGTTCTTGATCCACCTGAAGAGCATCTCGATGGCGGACTTGCGCTTGTACTTGTTCTCGTCAATGTCATGGTCGGTGGCCAGGAGGGTGGTGGCCTCGGAGACCTGCGCAGAGGAGGAGGAGTCCTTGCTGCCCCGTCCCAGGTGGTGGAGGTGGTGGTCACCTTCAGACGAAGAAGCTCCTGCAACAAGAAAGGGAAGCGCGGTCTGAGAACCAACGCCGCCCCTCTTCACGACCGGCTCCGAAGCAACCCACCTCCTCCGTGCACCTCGATGGTGTGGTGGGAGTGCGCCCCAGCCATCTCGCCGCTGCTGTTCTCTCCCTCCGGGGGCAACCTTGGCCCAGCCGGGAATGACGACGACGAGGAGGAGGAGGAGGCGGTCGCCCCCAGGTCCTCCCTGCTGAACTCCGGGCGTCGCTCGCTGCGGGCCTCTAGCAGAGGAAGGCCAAGGCCGGCACGGGCCCTACAAGAGGACGGGGGTGGGGGGTGGGAGGAGAGGGATGTAAGTAACTCAATTACAGGTCCAGCCGAAATCTTCATAAGAGTATTTTTTTAAAATCGTTCTTCGCACCAGTTGACCTCCTTGAGCTTGCCCCTGAGTGTGTCCGCCACCGGCCCCACCATGTTGTCCGGCGGGAAGAGCCCGGCGCTGCACAGCTTGCACACGTACCCGGCGGGGGCCGTGTCAGGGGGCAGCCCGCGGGCGTGCTTGTCCAGGCACACCCAGTGGTAAACATCTGGAAGGAGGCACTGCTTCGTGAGAAACTCTAATCTATTTATTTTTATTTATTTTTTTCTTTTTAACCCACGGTAGCAGACGAGTCTGACGCAGACCTCCTCTGCCAGGTCCCTGTTGCAGTACTCGCACTGCGGGTTGTAGTCGCTGTCCTGCAGCCACAGCAGGTAGCTCTGCACCACGCACTGGAAGAGATGCACGTTTCATCATCCGCCTCCCAATTTTTTTTTCCCCAAAAGAAATCTTGGTTCTCCGTCCTCCTTACCTTTGGATGCTTCTGCACCATGCAGTGCTCGCACACGTTGACGCGGTGCTCAAAGCAGAACTGGTTGGTCACCTTGCGCTTGGGGCACTTGCACAGGCCCATGATGGGGAGGGGGATAGATGAGAGGTGGAATTAATTACATATGTGGGGAGGGGTACCGTACGTAATCTGCGCCTAATGTTACTCTGAGAAACGGCTCAGATTTTTTTCTTCAGCTGTTCCTTTCTCTGTTGCCCGACTCTTTCGTATGGAGGTGACCAAATTTGATTTGAAAATGTAAGAGTTTCTCTCATGCATCCCTTATGGCCACGTTGCAGTGAGCTTATGAATTGCTGCTCTGCTATCTAGAAATATCACAGAATAAGTTACAGTGCAAACATGTGCTTAATTGTGTTTATGTATCAAGCTTACAACAACACAACGTGTAATAACATGATGGTATGCTAGGTTTCACCTATTCTGGCGTATTTGGCTGCCTCCCCCTGTCCTGTCCGCCGCTGACGTGGTTCTCAAACGCCTCTCTCCTCTCCTCTCTCCCTCCCTCTAGCAAGAAAGTAGATTAGGATGGAGGTTGCGAGGATCACTGTTAAAATAATTGCGCGAATGGCTGCCAGCCAGCAGCTGGAAATCCTCACAGGACAATAACAAAACAAACTAGGGAAGGAAAAAGAAAGCAAGCCTGGCCCAACTAAACCCTCAATCTTTGAGATGACATTGACTTTGTAATGGCCGAGGTCATGAGTTGAGGGCCGAGTCAGAGTGAGCGAGAGAAAGAGAGACAGACAAACGTCACCAGGGAAGCCTTCCTCGTCGAGATCCTGTTCCCCTGCCTGCAACCTGACAATCCACCATGCTCAGGGGGAGGCGTGTCAGGTGAGCCCAGGCGAAGTCTGTGCGGAATCCCAACTAGAAATATCACTGTTTGCAGGATCCTGCCTCTCTTCCGCCCCGTGCCTGCGCGACCCGTCTCCTCGCCCCTCCTGTGCCCGGTCTGCCGGGTGATGCACAGGGGACCGCAGGGATTCTGCCAGGCGTGCGTGGAGAGGAGCGCGCCGTACTCCACCCTGACGGGAAGGAACAACGCCATATACAGCGACAGGTGACGATGCAAAGTCCCTGTTTCGTGTCGCTAGGGTCTGACTGCATTCCGCCCCGCCAGGTTTCTCCTCTCCCCTCCCCCAAACCCTGTGGTGCAAAGTGGCGTCCGTGGAATCGGCTGGGTCCCCGCCGTGGTCAGGGGTGTCCTCAAGATCAGGTACCTCCTCCTCGGAGGGGCTCTGGGAGGGGGATACTCCTTGGCAAAGGTAGGAAGGTTTGCAAACTACTGTACTAGAGTGTATTTGTTTGCCCAATGTTTGACTTGATTTTTGTTTTTCAGCAATACGAGGACTGGAAAAAGAACCTTCCCGACACTGAGTGGATGAAAGATCTGGTCCCCCAGGTGGAGCTGGACAAGTTTCGTGCCGACCTGATGAAGGCGGCCGGGAAGATCAAGGGGAAGGCTAACGAGATTGACATTGGTAACGGCAGTTAACCGCGTCGCATCCTAGAGCGAGTGGTCAATGCTATTCCGCATTTCCAGATCCTGCCCTGCAGAACACCTTGGGCAAGCTGTCCAGTTTCCGGAGCTGGTTTGAGAAGCGTCTCGACGACGCCATCCAGGCGGCTGAGATGGAGCAGCAGCAACAGAAGGGCGGGGGCGGCGGCAACGAGGAAGTTAAACACGCTGTCGGCAGCGGAACGGGAGGAGGAGGAGGAGACGGCGGGGACGGCGACAAAGCACCCAGTAATGCCAAAGTCCAGCAGAGCACAGGGCCAAAGACGGAGGGAGGAAGGAGCAGCAGCGCAAAGTCCACCACTAGTTCAGGGCCCCGCAAGAAGTCCTTCTTTAACGAGGAGCACTTGAAGGGTCTCCCAGACCCGCCCTTTCCCCTTTCGGCGTATGGCCGCTCTCAACAGATCTCCAACGCAGGTGCCCAGCTCCTCGAGGTTTGGACTCTCCAAACAGTTTTCCGGCTCCCTCCCTTTTTGGGGGAGTCAGCACTCAGTACAGTAGCGCTGGACTGCTCCTCTCTCGTCGTTTTTGGCATTGTCGGTTTCTTTAGTTTCGCCTCAGTTTCCCCACCCTCCACTTTTACACCCTCCAGAGTTTGGTTTGTCGGGTAAGCTCACGAGCGCCCTCTCGCTCACCAGCGTCTCCGGGAAGGGCAACATGGAAGAAAAGCTGAAGGAGGAGAGGGAGAAGACGGAGTCGGAGCGGAGGAAGAATGGTACGACTCCCACAAAGACCCAGCTTTATTCCTTTGTTATCTCAGCTCCTTAAAATTTTGATTATTTTTTTTTTTGCGGAGGGTTTAGCGTGTTGCCTGCTGATCTGACGAGTGACGTTCTCTCCCCGTAGAAAAGCTCCAGCGCAAGCTGGAGGCCACCCAGGAGGAGCTGATGAAGACTCAGATCCGCTACCAGAAGGAGATCGAGAAGCTGGAGAAGATCAACAGGGAGCTGAAGAAGCAGCTGCTGCTCAGGGGCAACGACATCCACGCCAAGAAGAAGATCAAGGTGAGATCGGGTCAGTCCGGAGGATCGCGGTCATGCAGTGCGTGTTGGACTGAACAGACGGGGCTGCCTCCTCTGTTTTTCCAGAAATCCCTCATCGACATGTACTCGGAAGTGCTCGACGAACTGTCAGGGTACGACTCGTCCTACAACACCGCCGATCACTTGCCCAGGTGACCCAATTAGGAAACAAGAAGCCACCTTGGTGAAGCAAGCTACTTCTCTCTTTCGCAGGGTGGTTGTGGTGGGAGACCAGTCCTCTGGCAAGACGTCCGTGCTAGAGATGGTTGCGCAGGCGCGGATCTTCCCGCGGGGCGCGGGCGAGATGATGACCCGCGCGCCGGTCAAGGTCACCCTGAGCGAGGGGCCCTACCACGTCGCACAGTTCAACGACTCCTCCAGGGAATTCGACCTCTCGAAGGAAGCCGACCTGGCAGACCTGAGGAAGGAGGTCGAGATCAGGATGAGGAAATGCGTAAGTGTACAAATTGCCCTCCTGAGGAGTTGAACAAACGGGGGACCGTCTTTGGCATGTTTTTGAACAGGTGGGCAGTGGCAGGACAGTCTCCAACGATGTCATCTCCATGACGGTTCGCGGTCCGGGCTTGCAAAGGATGGTGTTGGTTGACCTACCAGGGATCATCAGCGTAAGTTACTCATACAAAAAGTTTTACTTGGACCTGTAAGTACGGTAGTGTGGTACCTAATTATTACTTTGTTCAGACCGTCACGGAGGGGATGAATCCCGAAACTCGGGACAACATTAAGGACCTCGCACGCCACTACATGTCCAACCCGAACGCCATCATCCTGTGCATACAGGACGGTTCAGTGGACGCGGAGAGGAGCAACGTCACAGATCTCGTCTCTGCGTGAGTCTGAGCAGATTTCGTCAGCTGAGGTGTAGACAAGTTATTGATGTTCCCCCCTTGCAGAATGGACCCCAGCGGAAAGAGGACAATCTTCGTGCTGACAAAGGTGGACCTGGTGGAGCAGAATCTGGCGAATCCGGGGAGGATCCGCAAGATCCTGGCCGGGAAGCTGTTTCCTATGAAGGCTCTCGGCTACTTCGCCGTGGTCACCGGCAAGGGTGCGAAAGACGAGCGGATACAGGACATCAAGGAGTACGAGGAGCAGTTCTTCCAGAGCTCCAAGATATTCAAGTGAGTGTAGTTCAGGACTACTACAAGAGAAGAACACAGAGACTTGACAACAATTTTACCTCTTAGGGGCGGTGTGGTCCCGTCCTCTCAGATGACAACGAGGAACTTGAGCTTTGCTGTGGCCGACTGTTTCTGGAAGATGGTTCGCGACACGGTAGAGCAACAGGCGGACGCTTTCAAGGCCACCAGGTTCAACCTCGAGACGGAGTGGAAGAACAACTATCCGAGGTGACCCAGCTACTGTACATATATTCGGATTGTACACTGTACATGACCCAGAAAGTTGACCCACCGTTATTTCGTCCACCTGTAGGATCCGCGAGCTGGACCGCGACGAGTTGTTCGAGAAGGCGCGCGGAGAGATCCTGGACGAGGTGATCAACCTGTCGCTCATCTCCCCGCAGACTTGGGAGGAGGCGCTCAGCACGAAGCTGTGGGAGAAGGTGGCCCCCTTCGTCTTCGAGAACATCTTCCTGCCGGCCGCCCAGGGGCGGGTGCAGGACGGAGGCGGCGGCCCCGCCACCAGGCCCATCTCTACCTATAACAGGACGGGCACCTTCAACACCACTGTGGACATCAAGCTGAAGCAGTGGGCGGAGAGCCAGCTTGGGGCCAAGTGTGTGGAGGTCGGGTGGGAGACGCTTAGGGAGATGTTCCACGGACTGGTGGACAAGGCGAAGAGGTCTAAGGAGCACGACGACATATTCGATCAGCTGAAGGACTCCGTCATTAGTGAGGCCATGAACAGGCACCAGTGGGAGGAGAAGGCGGCCGAGATGCTGAGGGTCATCCAGGTGAACACTCTGGAGGACCGCAACGTCCCCGACAAACTGCAGTGGGATTCGGCGCTGCGCTTCTTGGAGCGCTCCCTCCAGGAGAGAATGGAGTCCACCGAGGCCAACCTTAGGCAGCAAGTGGGGCCGGGATTCTACGAGCGCTGGTTTCAGTGGCAGGGCTCGACCGAGCAGCAGAACACGAAGGCGGCCATCAGGGTTGAGCTGGAGCGGATCCTGGTTTCCCTGGGAGATCACCGCACTCACCTCTCCCTGGAGGAAATGACGACGGTGAAGAGGAACCTGCAGCTGAGCGGTGTCGACGTCGACAACGACCTCATCCGCGACACCTGGCACCCAGTCTACCGCAGGCACTTCCTTAACAGATCGCTCAACAGGTGTCACGATTGCCGCAGGGGATTCTACATGTACAACCAAGGCCTAGAGACAGAGGTGTGTACTAGTGGCTCCAAAATTGTCGCGGGTTAACGTCTCCACCCCTCGCTAAATGCTCACTCCCATTCTTTTCCAGCTTGACTGCAACGACGTGGTCTTGTTCTGGAGGATCCAGCAGATGCTCAAGGTCACGGCAAATGCCCTGAGGCAGCAGGTGATGAACAGAGAGGCCCGTCGCCTGGAGAAGGAGATCAAGGACACCCTGGAAGACTTCTCCCAGGATCCCACCGTCAAGGAGAAGCTGCTGACGGGCAGGAGGGTCATGCTGGCCGAGGAACTCAGTGAGTCCTCCTAGTTGGCATTGCCGTTTATCGTTCAAACCATTCTTTTCCCCCCACTTTTAGAGCGGGTGAGACAGATTCAAGAGAAGCTGGAAGAATTCATCAGGGCTCTCAACGAGGAGAGGCAGTGAGAGAGAGAAGACTTTAGCTCGGGACATGGACTCTGCTTTGTGTCTTACAAAAGTCTTCTTTCTGCTCTCCGATCTGTGTAGCTTTTCGTTCTAGTCCGCCGTCTACCATGTAGAGATGCACCAGAGCAATGGGGGGTCCAGTCATTTTTTTTTTTTTTGAGGGAAACCTGGATTAAGCCAAGTCTTGTAACCAATCTTTTGGCCAATTCTAAATTTGCATCGTCTGATCTTTCCAGCAGGTTTACTCAAAAGCGTCTTTACTATCTACTACTGTTCCTCAGCCTGAAATTAAACCTATACCATGTGAAATGATTTGCTTACAGAAAAGGTTTTTTTAAAGTGCATATCTGTTTAAAATGACAAGTTTAGTAGTACCAGCATAAGACCATGTTCAAGAAAAAAAACAGCGGTCAGAGATCAGTGATCACCGTCACTTCGAGGCTGAGGGTGGGTTTGCCAGGTTCTCCCCGAGCATCTCCGTCAGCCAGTCCGGCACCCGGCCCTGGTCCAGCTCCAACGCTGGCACTTGAGCAACTCCTCGCGGAGCGCAAGGTTTGCCCTCTCGCGCTCCAGGACCAGGTCGTCCAGGTACTGGTACCTGGAGGGTGAACTACCACCCCCCCCAAAAAACTAGGTTTAGTGATACTAGCCTAAAGATACTCGCGTTGCTGGGTAAGATTTGGCAATGGCAGAAGACCAAATTATGACTCGCCAAATTGAGAGGCCTTTGGCTTTAGGGATTGGCCTTTTGGCTCATCACGTCTGAGCTTGCTTCTCCCACTGCCCAAAATATAAGTTTTTACAATTTTGGCCATAAAGTTTATGTTGTAGTCTACTGGTATATTAGATGTAAGGTTAATTTTTTTATTATTTGTAAAAAAAATGATTTATTTTTACTATTTGTAAGATTTGTACTGTATAGTCACGGCTGGTTCAAAAATATCGTTCAATTTCTGTCAATGCATTGTATGAGTTCGCGTGACATTCTTGTTCCTGAATCAAATACTATGTACAGTAATATACTAATATGTGTATATTTTTTTAATTGTAGTACTAGTACTCAGTAGGATGCATACTCGTAGACATTCTTAGAAGTCCTGAGGCCGGTTCTTTAGAAAAATGTTCGTGCATTAAATTTAACCAGGAAACATTTGTCTATCCTGTGATTACCTACACAGTTCTCAGATTAACTGGAACTTAACATACTTCATAAGGACTCAATGAAGTTATAAAATCTTGACACTTAATACTTAAACATTCGAATAAGTCAGAATTAAAGTACAAAAGTTAGATGCTTAACTTTAGTCAATGACTAACTTTTTTTAAAGAACCGGCCTCTGGTCTTCCACATCGAACTGGTTTCTTGAAAACTTCCACTTTACTTAACAATTACAGTTCAGCACGTTTCACAGCACATGAGAAAAGAAATCCTGCATTGTACACCACTACAGGATCACCACGCCCGTTTGTCGGGCTGCAAGTCCTCTTCCTCTTCTCCCTCCTCCTCCTCTTCTCCTTCTTCCTCCCCATCCTCCTCCTCGTCTTCGTCATCCTCATAATCGTAATCGTCAGAATCCTGCTGCCCTTCACTCTCTGCGTCTCCCTCCTCACTCCCGCTTCTCCGAGTGCAGAGGAGCCTGTGCGTGACACCGGCCAAGATCAGGAGGAGGAAGATTCCCACCACGACGGACACCGCCAACATCTCTTTGCTCATGACCTCCACTGGCTGGTCCTCCAGAATGTTCTGTGCCACCTGGTTGGCCAGCAGCACGGCGCTCTTCTCCTCCTCGCTCAGTCCTTCCGTCGCCTCCTCCATCTCCCGGGAGCTCATCTTCCCCCGGGATGAGGAGGAGGACGAGGAGGAGGAGAAGGAACTGGAAGAGGAGACGGTGAACTGCCTTGGCGGCGACTTATTCCAGTCCACCCCTCCGATCAGCCCTTTCTCTTCCCTGGCCACCGCCTGGAACTGGTACATGACCCTGGGAATGACGGTGACCTCCACCTCATAGGTCCCCCTGGGCACGATCTCGGTGAGGCGGTAGTCGGAGGGGACGTAGTACTGCCAGTACTTGACGATGTAGTTGTCCGCGCACTCCTCCTGGGTGACCAGCCCCTTCCAGCTGACCAGCACCCTGTCCCGCGAGATCTAGTAAAAACAATGACAACGGATTACTTGAGAACACATTACCATCGTGTCTGGTAGAGCTTTGGTAGTCCAATAATATGTTTCCAAGCGCTAGTACTGTACGAGTGGGTACCTGTTTGACGAAGGGCGCGTCCTTGAAGCCGGGGTTCTTTCCCGCCTCCCAGCAGTACGGGCTGACGCCCGTGGCCCACAGGAACGGGAGGAGGACATTAAGGAGCAGATCGGAACGCATGATTGGGCTCTCGCCACTGGTGATGCCTTCTTAGTATGCACTAAAGCCATGGAAGTCTCGGATCTGGAAAGCTTTATCCCCTCCTGTTTTTGTAGTACTTACAATACCAAGTTTGTGTAGCTTTAAAAAGTGCATTCAGTAAGAAACTTTATTAAATAAGCTAAGAGCTACATATTGGTAGCAAATGTTATTTATACTACGTGTACAACATTCTTATTGTAAAGTGCATGACTTAAGATATTTTTTAAAAGTCTGCACAAAAATCAGGGCAACTCTATTCAGGTTTGCTTCCAGGATTGTAGTAAACTTTTAGGTGCATTGACTCTGAAGTTGCTACTCAGACACTAAGTCTTTACATATGTCAGCAAGTGCTTAAAGCAACAAAATTAATAGTGTTGACTTATTCCATTTTTTAAGAGCTTTGCTTTCCAGGTCTGAGACATCTGCGATATACGGTAGTTAGTTGTCTGTTGACTCAGTCGGGGCGACAGCGGTTGGAGTACGTGATGGAGCAAACTTTTGCCCTGCACATTTCACAGGCAGTCAACAGCACTTCAAGGTAGCATTTTGAAATACACACAGTAGCTCCTCTTTGGGACTTTGAGCGGGCATGTTGCGACGCTTAAAGGTGGTGCACGCGACATTCTTTTTCGCAAAAATGTGGTTGATTTCGACACAGGTGTCCAATGCCACCCAAAAGAGAGAACGAGAGGCACAAAAAACACACCACACCACTGTTCCTTCCTCTGGCACCAACAGTCCACAAGAAGTCTTGTCCGCCCGAGAGAGGAGTGGATACTGTGTGAAGGGAGAGGAGGGCAGCAGAGGCAGCCCGAGTTCCAAGTCTCCTGCGCAGCACCACCTCCTCTCTTCCTCCTCCTCTTTGAGTATATGGAGAAGAAAATGATGCTACAATCCCGCGGAAGAGCTACAGTAGAAGAGAAAGATATTGGGCAAGGGCAAAGGGTTTTGGACCAAATCGCAATAAAAAAATGTCTCAACTTTCGACGATTTCCTTTCAAATACGTAATTGGTGTTTTAATAACAATGCATGTTCATACTAGTAAGCAGCAATGGAAAAAATTTTTTGACACGCCTGGAGATTAAAGACATTATTTTGCCCTTGCAAGTGATGATGTCGTCGTCTTCCGTGACCTCCCACAAAGAAAATAAAGGAAAAAAAATCTCTCCCCGAAATCCCTAAGAGAAATGTGTGTAGGACATGTTCACACTGGAGAGGCCAGTTCATTCTGCGCGAGTGGAGTGAGTCTCATCTGTCACTTTTTTTTCTGGAATTGTCCGCATTTCAGAGTGGGTCTTCTCTCCCCTCTCCTCTATTCCACATTTTGCAATGTGCAAAGTACCAGCAGTTTTTTTAAGAAGGAAAAATTTTACAATGCAAAAAGCCAAAAAAAAGTTTTTTGTTTCCTTGAAAAAAATTCTGCTTCCCAAAGAGGCGATTATTCAGCATTCAGGTCTTTTTTTCTGCTCGCCTACCTGTGTGCTGTAAGCGTGGGGGAGGGCAAAGATGCGTGGGTTGGAGATCACTTAGGACACGAGGAAGGGGAATGAAGAGAGAGGGGGAGAGGGAGAGATGAAGGAGGAGGACTGGAGCCAACCAGAGCAAAGAACATAGAAGATTACACTAGCGCGCAGGGAGGACTGAGAACTGCATTGCAGAAAGACTAGCTTCTTTTTTTTCAGTGGAAAAATATTTTAAAATTTTTGTTTGCAGCATTTTCCTGAAAAAATCTAAAACACCTAAAAATAGTTGGCTTCATCTCTTCAGAGTTTTACTATTACAGTCAAATTACGCTTTATAAAGTTTTAATTGAAAATTTAAGGCTTCTATCACTATACCAGTAAGTCCGTGGTGATAAAAATCCAGTTGTTAGCATGTACTAATATTTCTTTTCTTTTGTGAGAGTTGAGTCAGCTTCATGTTTCCACATACAAAATTAGTAATTATTTTTTTTTGCGCACATCTTTTTATTATAAAGAGAGGACAACCTTAATCTTGATTGGAATCAGCCGGATCTGCTTTCTTTCCTGTGTTCACATCCATCATCTGGGAAAGCAGTTCTACTGAGCTGAAAAATATTCTCGCACTTTTTTTTTCGTAATATCTCCCATATCCAGCAAACCTCTGTGTATTGGCAGTGTTGGTTTCCAGCAACATCCAGCATATGATGCACGGGACTAGTTCTCCGGGATTTCTTTCAGATAGCCGTTACTGTTTTTTGGATGGACACGCCTGGGGGGGGGGCGATTGCAGTAAGGTAAGAAAAGTTTTTTTTCCTGTGTGTGTGAAGTAACTGTCGAAAGTAGGAAAAGAGAAAGACTTGACGGTGACTTTTGTCGTTGTCAGTGCCAGCTACGAACGTTGTTGCAGTCTTCTTTTAAAGGACGGATGTTTGGTGGGACTTGATTCTGCCTAGGCCAGACCGGACTCTGGGGTGGGCACGTAGCACCACTTCTTCACAACGGGCTTCTGGACCTTTCTGGGGTTCTTCCTGGACCTGGAACAGACCTCCTTGGGGATGTCCACACACTCCTCGTTGGGCTTCAGCAGGGGAACAAGCTTGGTGACGTGGCGGCAAGAGCGCTGGGGCTCCAGATTGCAAGTCTCCTCGGGAACCTGTTGATGAAAAAGATATTGAAATGCCAAAAAAAAAACAAGTAGGTACTACTACAACTAATGGATGTCACCTCCTGCACAACGGTCTCCTTCTTGTCGAAGCACTCCTCGGGGCCAGGGGTCAAGATGCAACCAGAGGGACCGCAGAGCTCCCTGGGGACCTTCTTACACTCAGTCTCAGGAGTATATTTCTTTACCCGCTGCTTCTGGGGACCTCTGCACTTCTGGACAGGCCACTTGGTGCATTTCTGCTCTGTGGTGTAGCCCTGGGTGACATCCACACACTTCTCCTCCTGGATGGTCTCACACTCAACGATGTCATCCTCGACCTCATGCTCATGGTAGCGGGTCTGACACTGGGACTCATAGACGGTCTTACACTCCTCAGGACCCTGACCCTCGCAAATGAGAGGGGTGTGGCAGAACCTGACAGGCTCATCAAAGGCAACCTTCTTGTACTCAATGAAGCAGCTCTTCTTGAAGTTCTCATCGCACTCCTCCTCCTGCTGAGGTTCGAAGTCAGTGGTATATGTGGTGTGACACCTCTCAGAGTAGCTGTGGTGGCATTCGATCTCCTCGTCGTACTCGGTCTCCTCAACCATCACCACCTTGTCAATGCAGCGCTCTCCAGCAGCAGCAATGGATCCAATGTCTAGGGCAGGTCCATCGTCAGCGCCCTGCCTCTGGTTGCCGCCAAAGCGACCGCCACCACGCTGGCGGGCAGCACGAGCAGGATCGTGGTGCTCGTGGTGCTCGTGGTGCTCGTGGTGGTGCTCATGCTCCTGGTGGCGTCCACGCTGATTGAAGGGAAAGGTGGCGGCGAGGTTACGTCCGGCACGTTCTTCCTCTGCGATCTGGGCCGTCGCTGCGGCCACCGTCAGGGCAAGAAGGCAGACCTGCAGGGTGGAAGCAAAGAGGGAGGAGGATCATGCATTTATAGAAGGCACGTACTGTAAGTCAACTGATCAACATCAATGTTACTAAGCAATGTAGCTTTTTCTTCATCAACGCCAAGGTTTATAATGGTAAATTTACTATAGTACTACACGTGGATTGGTTTACCTTGCCGATTCCAATCATGATTATAGAGAGGCGATGCTAGGGGCCTACAGGCGTCTGAAACACGAGCACTGCCCCTCTTGCATCGAGACTACTGTCCTGGATGGGTGGCGGAGGGGGGGCCTTTTATATACATGTAGGCATGGCGACGGCGGCAGCCGGCAACGGCGATGGCAGCGGCGACAGCGACGGCGGCGGCGGCGGCGGCGGCGGCGACGACGGAGCAGGGTAAGAGGTCATGAAAGGAGGCGCCACGTCGATCGTCTTTCCCTCCATGAGTGGTAGATGTTGCGTCGGGGAAGGGAGGAGGAGTGCCCGCTGAGTGAGCGTACCTAGGTACTATGTACTTTGTACTGTGGTATGATCTAAGTGATGTCCCGGATACCTCAGGGTTCTCCTTTCCGGCTGCAACAGCTTAGGACACATCGTAACCCCTCTGCATGCCTCAAACGTTCTTTTTTTCCACCGTTCACTCAGCTTCTCGAGTAGTACAGTATCACAGTACATACTTCAAGGGGTTTGGGAGCATCCCCCTTCGCCATCGGCTCCCTCCTCCTCCTCGCTTGCATCGCACGCACAGACAACAGGAGAGGGAGGAGGATCGTGGGGTAAACACGAGGTGAGGTGGGCGGGAAGAACAGAGAGAAACGGGACGGATAAATATGCCGAACTCTGGGCCATAGTTCGCCTCCTCAGAGGCATGCCTCCTCTTGTGCTTTTAAAAAACATGAGTTTTTTTTAAGTGAGGAGCTTTCTTGGCCTAATTTAACATAATGACAAAATGTGAAGAAGAGACGGTTCTTGGCACCTCGGCTAGAGCCACAGACTGAAAGATTTGAGTAACCCCGTTCGCCATGAGAGCGGTGGTGGCGGTGGTGGGGAGTCTTTCTCTCCCATCTTCCTTTGACTGGGTAATGGGCCGTTGCCACAGGTTGGGATGCATCGAAAATATGCCGCAGCCTCCTCCTCCCCCTCCCTCCCCCCAATATATAAGATTTACATCAAGAGTATCTCTATTTGGGTACCCTGCCACTAGATTTAAAACTGCAGCCGTCATCCGCGGCTTTGAATCTGTCCAAGTGAAGTGAATGCTACTCCCCAGTTGACGTCCAGATGACGAGATTTGTACTTTTGGGCACATTTCGTTCCATGAAAGGCGGTATGCGGCTGAAATTACGCACAATTGGTAGTGACGAACATTCCTGTTTGTGCAATATTTAGAATAAGTCACTCTTCATGTCTTCCCTAAAAGATTTTCTTTAGTTTTGTAGTTTTTCTTGGGGGGTTCCTTACGGTACTACTTACTTACTTCTAGTGGATTCTAGGTATGCATGGCACCCAATCAGTCGTTTCCAGTCGCATCAGTAATTGTTGCTATATTACCATGGCGGACAGACAGACAGACAGACGGAGAGACCCATGAATGGCATGTCAGAAAAACACAACAAATAGTCCCAGTTCGTCGACCATCACGCACGCCATCCCTCCTCCTCCTCCTCCTCTTCCTCCTCCTCCTCCTCCTCCTCCTCCTCCTCCTCCACCTCCACCTCCTCCTCCAACCAAGGTACGGTGTTAGGTACACAAAGAGCTCAATATGTGAGGGCGGGCGCAACTTCCCCCCCC
>JAAUYM010103811.1_pt1 | contig 19077 bp, 11 predicted proteins | sample 7278001 | NCBI WGS metagenome assembly JAAUYM01 (sample SAMN14350224, study PRJNA611818) | marine sediment metagenome | isolation source: surface marine sediment (1.8m) | place: French Polynesia: Moorea | collected 2018-08
GGAAGAGGGACGACGGCAAAGAATCAGCCTCCGCTGGACGAGGGGGAGAAGAACCCGGAGAGGGTGGAGCTTAAGGGAGAGGATAATGAGGAGGAGGAGGACGAGCAGGAAGAAGAACAGGAGAAAAAGAGTGAGGAAAAGGATGAAGAAAGTGAAGATAAGCCGGTGAAGGATAGAGAAAGTGAGGACATATCGGACAAGGATGAAGAAAGTGAGGACGATCCGGACAAGAAGGAGGAGGAGGAGAAGGAGATAGGCAAAGAGCGAAGAAAAAGTGCCAGGGAGGATGAGGAGGACGACCAAGAGGAAGAAAAGGAGGAGGAAGAAGAAGTAGAAGACGATAAGGCGGACCTGGAGCAGTACGACATTCTCCATCCTAGTACGACGCCCAAGAAATCACTGCTAAAGTGCGCTTAGGAGCAACTCACCCTGTCATTTATAAGCATAATTATAAGTTTGAAAGATTTTTGTGCGCACTAAGTTTGTCGCTTGAAGACAGAGTGAGTTTTACCTGCTGACCCTCCATCAGTCTCCGCCGCGCCTTGGACACCTCCGCCACGCTCTGCCAACACTGCCCGAGCGACAGTATCCAGTGGCGCGGCGGCCCCGTGCTGGTGCAGAGCTGTCTGGAGACCCGGGAGGACTCCCGGCGAGACCAGCAGTGCCTGCATCCGGGCGCGGTAGGCAGGGACGGCTGCGGGGAGGGCGTCTGCGGCAGGGTGCTCTCCTGCCAGTTCAAGCCCTTCGTGCTGGGAAGCAGCCAGGAGAAGGTCACGGTGAGAAATATCGTCAGTATTATTGTTCATGCATTCCTTTATTTCCCATAATTTTGCAATGGTTATGGAACTACCGCCAGTGAAATTAAAATAAGGGAGTCCAATAAAGCCAGGTTATTCTGGGGGTGACAGATTACTAATGTATCTAAAAAAATAATAATTAAATTTAACAATTATATCAAAATACTTAGAAAAATTATAGTGCTCGTGACAAGACCCGCGACTGTCGCACTGAACTAGTATTTCCAGAAACTGGCCTTCCTGTACAGCTGCTTCTTGCCCGAGAAGCAGTCTGGCGGCGGCGGCAACGGCACCAGGTTCCTCGGGCGCTCCGACAAGAAGCGACCCCCTTCGGCTGCGGACTGCTTAAACTGCCACGAGGGACAGGTGAAGCTCCAACACCACTTCCAGGATTTTGTGTGGCGTAAACTAGTACTACAAAATTATGTCTCATCTGAAGTGAGAGTGTCAGTACTAACAGCAACAGCATCAACAACAACAGCAGAAGTCCATGTCAACAAAACGACAAATGCAAGACAAAGTTTTCTACCTGCTATAAAAAGTGTCCTGCTGGTGGCAGGTGTGCTTGCGTGCCGGTGTGCACCAGGACTGCGTGGACCTGCCCGACTTGGCGGATACGGACGCGTCCAACTGTGCCGCTCGACTCTGCCCGCACGGGATGGCCTGCAGGTTCATGCGGAGCCGCAAGAAGAGCATGGCGGTGGCGCAGTGCGTCGTGCAGAAGAATGGGGAGGAGAAAGAGGAGGAAGAGAAAGAGGAGGAGGAGGAAGAGGAGGAGGCAGAGGAAGAGGAGGAGGAGGAGGTCAAGGAGTGGGGCGGAGGTGACGCAGCTGGCGACGTGGACATCCGAAGGAAGGAGGAAGAAGAAGAGGAGGACCAAGACGATGACGACGGTGACAACAACAAGCAAAGTCTGGAATTTGCCACGAAAGCACCAGAAGTCGTGCACGAGTTTGAAGAAGAAGAAGAGGAGGAGGCGGCCTCGGAATCGGACGAACGTAAAAGCAACCATCAGGAGAAAGTGAAGGAGAGAGTCGGGAAAGGAGCGCCGTCATCCCGCAACTTTCGAGGGATGTTCCAAAACCTGTTCAAAGGTCCTCCTCCACCTCCTCCTCCACCTCCTCGTCTTCCTCCTCGTCCTCCTCCTCGTTCTCTTCCTCGTCCACCTCCTCGTCCTTTTCCTCCGCAGCAGATGCGACAGGGAATGCCGCGAGGCCAGCTGGAAGATGCTCACGGTCTCGGGAGGAGAGAGGAGGGCGGGGGGCCGCGGCCACTGCTCTCCGACGACAAGATCCAGAGCATCATCGCCAGCGTGGACGCCGAGCTGGGGAGGAAGGACAGCCACTGGAGGAGGGACTCGCCCTCAGCCAGGTTCGAGAAGGAGCAAGAGAGGAAGGAGAACGCCTACGCGGATGTCAGAGGTGATCGGGAGGAGGAGGAAGAGGTAAAAGCTGTGGAAAAGCCTCTGGATAATGTTGAGGAGGAGGAGGTGAAAGCCGTGGACAAGCCTCTGGTTGAAGTTGAGGAAGAGGAAGAAGAAGAGGTGAAAGCCCTTGACAAGCCTCTGGATGAAGTTGAGGAGGAGAAGGAAGAAGAGGTAAAAGCCCTGGACAAGCCTCTGGATGAAGTTGAGGAGGAGGAGGAGGAAGAAGAGGTGAAAGCCGTGGACAAGCCTATGGATAAAGTTGAGGAGGAGAAAGAAGAGGTGAATGCCGAAGACAAGCCTCTGGATAAAGTAGTTGAACTTCAACCTGCGGATGAGGAAACCTCTGAGGGAGGGGAGGTGGTGGGAGAGTCGGTGGTCGGAGAAGGGGTCGAGAAGGATTCGGAGTCGGAGATGACCAGGCTGAAGAAGCTTTACGAGGCTATAAAGAGGAAAGAGGAGGAAGACAAGGAGAAGAAGGACGGTTCAGACGTGGTGGAGATAGAAGAAGACATAATCAGAAAAAAGATGCAGGAGAAGAATGATGCCCCAGAACCAGTGGCGGAGAGGGTGATGGAGGAAAAGAAAGGGAAGAAGAGGAGCAGGATCACAGAGTTCAATGACTTCGAGGACTTGAGGCTGATCGCCGATCCGGTCAAGAACGTCAAGAAGTTCGAGAAAGTCCAGAAGGAGAAGGAGGACGGGAGCGGAAATGAAACGAACAGTGAGAAGAGGAAGAAGGGGACAAAGAAGAGGAGGAGAAAGATCTCCGAGGAAGATCCCAAGGCTGACGCGGTGCGAGGGGAGGAGAAAAAGGAGAAAGATGATTACGTGGAAGACACGCCGATTAGGAGGAAGAAAAGGAGGCGGAGGCGCGAGAAGAGGAGGACGAAGAGAAAGAGGACCAGAGATATTCTGTGGATGATGCCGCCGATGGAAAAGGTAGTGGCAGATGATTCTGAGAGCATCAAAACAAAGCTGGGCAGGAGAGTGGTCATCAACGAGCAGGACAGTCCGGTAAGGAAGTCTGCCGCAACGGAGGAGGGCTTCCCGCTGAGGGAGGACGCCGGTGTCGGTGTCGGCGTCGTCGGGGGCCGCGCCATGCCCTCCTTCCACATCGACGACGACGGTCGGCCGGTGGAGAAGGAAAAAGGAGAAGGAGGTGGAGGGACGGGTGCGGACTGGGGCATAAACTGCGATGTTGGATGCTCATGCACTATTTATTAGCCGCTGTATCGTTAGCTACAAGTATACCTACTACCGGTACATAGTACACTGCATGTCAATCAAATATGGGAAACTGGGTATGAAGCATCCAAGGTCGCTCTCCAATTTGCACTCGCACAAGACAAGAAGCGTCCGCGCCACCCGGAGACCGAGAGGGGCACGAAGGAGATCTTGTCGCCGCTGCTCACCATCGACCGCAACGGCCTGCCCAGGCAGGTGGCGGAGGGCGACGAGGAGAAGTCCCACCTGGCGCAGAAGGTGCCGCTGCTGCCGGAAGCGCCTGCTGTCCTGACCGATCGGGCCGGCTCCGTGGTGGCCACTTTGGCCACCGGCAGGGGCGGCACTATGCAAGCCGTGGCCGCCATCGGACGTCAGGTGCTGGACGCCGACCTGCTTAGCCCCGTCAGGGAGCGGAGGCCATTCGTGGCGAGCAGGGAGAACCAGAGGGCGGGACCGGAGGAAATTAAGCTGGATCCGGACGGGATCAGGCCCCTGTCGCAGGAGAAAGGAGAGACGATGGCGGCGGCGACAACCACTGTGGAAGCGACGAGGAGGAAGAAGCGTGAGTATCAAATTATTCATACTAGCCTAAAACTACCAGAACCCGTTTTGCTGGGTATAAGATTTGGCAATGGCAGAAGACAAAATTACGATTTGCCGGAATGGGAATATAAAGTTCACATTTTTGGGCATAAATTGGGCACCCCTTTCGGGCACCCCTATAATTTTTGGAGGAATGCTGAACAACTTTTATTTTATGCAATTTTTGATCTGAGTGTGGCTTATCATGTAAGTAATCCCTTGGTGCAAATGATTTTTTTCTAAAATTCCTGCTGGTTTTTTTTCGACCACTTCTTGTTGTCACATTTGGATCAAACTTGGTGGACTTGTAGAAGAGCTCGATCCAAAAGGTATAGGTGTTTTTCTGACAAAGACAGTAGGCCTCCTTCTGCCCGAAATGGATTTTTCAGCTTTGGGCATAAAATGGGCATCTCTTTGTTACTACAGTAGATCCGCCCATAGCTTTTTTTTTTTACAGCTTTGGTGTTCTGTTCCCGATGCCTGGCCAAGAAGATTCGCGTGGGCAAGAACTCCGTGGGTCTAAGAAGCTGCCTGGCGCTGGTGTCCAACGCCACCTCCGTCGCCGCCGTCGCCGCCACGGAAGAGGTCTGCCTGAACCCGCGGCGCCGGCGCAAGGACTGCGCTGAGGAGGAGGACATATGCGGCTTCTCCCTGGCCTGCGCCGCCTCTCTCCACCGCCAGGCGGACATGCTGTTTACCCGGCGCTACTCCTGCTTCCTCCGCAACTCCCAGTCACGACCTCTGTCCTCGTCCTCCTCCAAACCACTGTCGGACTGCCGTCGCTGCCTGGAGGCCAACGGCATCAACGAGAGCGCCAACGCCACCTGCTTCGTGGCCGGGAACAGGTTCCAGTGCATCCCGGTCACCCTGGCAACCAACGGCGACGACGGCGACCACTGCTCCAAGTTGCTCTGTCCGGTCGGCATGAGGCGAGTGTCACACCTTCAGTACATCAGGTGTTGTTGCCGGATTCGCATCTGACTTCCTGGTCTTTTTAGATGTCTGGTGAAGGACTCCATCGCCACTTGCGTCGCGGACCGGGGGAGGAGGAGGCTGGACAGGAAGGAGAGCGAGTCTGCGGCCTCTTCGGAAGAAGACAAAAATCCTCCAAGGAGGATTTGGAAAAGAGAGACGACGACGACATTGTCGACATGAGAAACCCTCATACGTAGTCAGTATAGGTAGATCCCTCCCCTTTTCTAACTGAGAACAAACTCCCAAATTTGGTCCCAAGTGATATTTAAGCTAGTGTGGTTGATCAGGACTTGCTTCCACTCAGAAAAAAAATACAGACTTATATTATTCGGTTTCTGTCACGACACGTAGAGACTAAGATTGAAAAAAATGCAATATGTGCCACATGTTGCCCACTTTTCCATGTGATGCTCTGGACTGGCGAATACTGAGCTGGCACTTTGCGAACATGCGCGCACAAACGACTTTGGTGTGTGTGTGTGTGGGTGGGTGTCTCATTATTGCGTCTTGCACGAGTCCTTGACGCTCTGCTTGAGCTCCTTCTTCTGCCTCCTCCTCTCCAGCCTCTCGTCGATCTTGTCCTGCGTCGCCTCCTTCTCCTGCTGGTCGGCGTCCACGCGGGCGCGGAACTCGCGGAACTCCTCGTCGCTCATCCCGTAGTCCGTCTTTACCTCCTGGGGGGGAGGAGAGAAATACGGACAACCTTGAATTCACGTAAAATGGAGAGAAAAGTAAGTTTTAATATAGTACATTTTTAGGACAAGAACCTCACGTGTCCATTAAAACACTGTTGCATGTGTTAGTTTGTGTGCGGCCATTAAGCATATTACAACCCTTTTTTGCCATCAACATAAGTGGATAAAGTGTCTTCCTCACGACAACAACAACGAAAAAAACTCTGCTGCTGTACAGAGTGTCTTTTGTCTTACACAAACGGCACAACTGCACTCGGGCTCCGGCTCTGACTCGAAATGCGACCACAGACTCTTTCTCCTCAGCACATTGTGATGGTGCCTAGTACAAGATTCCTAGAAAGGGATAGATTGAGAGAGAGCGAGAGAGAGAAAGCAGTTCTCCCTTTCTCCCTCCCCCCAGCTTACCCCAATTCACGCACACAACGCGAACTCCCAAATAATTTTTCTAATGAATTCCCGTGCGTATAAAAAGCTTTCGTAGCATCATCAGCTGACCTCGACGACGCTGGCTGCGGCCGACTTGGCCCCCTTCTTGTCCTTCTTCTTCTCGATGCCGTACTTCTGCCTGATGCCCTCTCTCATTTTCTCCCGCTGGTACTCCTCTTTCTCTCTCCGCTTCCGCCTCTCCTCCTCATACTGTCTCTGGGCCTCCTCCCTGAATTTGAAAAAAAAAGTAAATTTCTTTTCATGTTGAGGTGTGTCTGGTGGATCTACTCTGCATCACGGAACTTTTTTGAAGATTTGGTGCTACGTATTCGATCAGTAAAGCTCGTATTTTCGCAGATTTGAAAAGATGAAGGGACCTGGAGAGAGAGAGGGTGTGCAATCAAAGAGAATGAAGAGAACTATTTCGCATAGCAGATCCATCGAGGCAAATCCGGGAGAAAAAAATCTTTTCATACTTTGTAGACGATGCAATGTGCGCACACGTAGTACGTACGTACAACAAGGAAGCCCCATTCAGGTCAATTGACTAGTGTTTTACACTAACACAGGATATGAACATTCGTCAAATACGGCGGAAATGACATCACTTCAAAAAGATTAATACTTCCATTAAGAAGGGGAAGACAAATTTTTATGATGTTACTAATCTTGGCAAATTTAAGCATCACCACATATGAAGTATACAGTATGTTGAACATGTGACCAAAACATAAAAATTACTAGGATTGAAGACACCAGAAAAGTGCGTTGCTAAGAGAAGAGACAAAGCAGCTCAAATTGCATTCCGGCTTGCAACTTTTTACTACACTTTCCTCCTCTCCCTCCTCCACCGACTAATAAAGGAAAGTGGCTCTGTGTTTGCGCGCGTACTCACTTCCTCCTCTCCTCCTTCCTGGCCTTCTCCAGGTCGTGCACGCTGAGGTCCCGGTCCGAGCTGGAGGCGGAGGCGCCGATGCCACCGACGCCAGAAGAGGAGGAGCCCAGCCCAAACTCGTTCTTCAGGTCGTTCACCTCGCTCCGCACCACCTCTTTTGGTTTCGAAAATTTAAGAGGAAAAAAAATCACTTGAATTTGTGGGAAGGTAGTTAAGCAAAAGTGTGTTTGCACACATTGATTGACACTGAATTTGATACCACATGCAGTCAGCTCACTTGTCAGTAGAGACATCTTGCTCGCCATCCTCCTTGTTCCGAGTTCTCTGGCTGTTTTCCTGAAAAGATAGTGCACAGCTTATTACTGCTACGGATTTATGATTCCACCAGCCCTACTACTGTTAGCTGCGCCTACGCGCATCAAGTGTTATAGCGTACCACGTCATAGTACAGATATAACTAGGAAGCAGGCAAGCGCAAATTAGCACAAGGACGATAAAAAAGAAGAGGAGGGGGTGACACTTGTTGCTTCCTCTCTGCGCTTTCTAATTCGGCAACTGCCTGCAGCTTTTCAGAGGCCTCGACTTCTGTTCTTTTCCCCCATGGCTGACGTAAGTGGGGGCTGCCAAGTCAATGGAAGCTGATATGTATTGTACTAGTATATCCCAAGCCGGGTTCAACAGTGCTTAAGTTGAAATAAAGCCACAAACCTTAATAACTAATTAAAAAGCGGGCTATAATGCATTTTTCTTAACATTAGTCCACGAGGTCGAATATCACCATATATGAACAAAATGGCTATTAAATAAGCCATCTGGTAACTCTGCCATGAAAAAGTGGAGAGAAATAAGTGCTAGAAGTACGCGCAACAAAGGTTAGAAACATGAGAGTTGAGAAGTGTATCTACCTACTTAAGAGAGAGTCAAATATGCCTTTGTTTCCTCGCTCCTCACACCTCCGATGCGGGAAATTGAGCGTGTTTGGTGGTCTGGGTGAGGGTGAATTTAATTGAGAATGGTGGTTGCGGTGGTGCTCCTCCAAATATCTTCTGTCGTTTCCCAGGACACCGAAATGAATCCGCAGAGAGTGGAATATACAAGCTTCGTGGGAAAGACAACAACAAAAAATCAACCTTCCCTCCTCACACTATATGAGGGCACTATACCCACAAAAAGGCATTATTTCATTTACTGGAAAAAGTTTTTTCACAAAAAAATAAAATCACTTAAAACATTTAACCACTCTGCTCATTTAACAACACTTGTGGAGAAGAAAGCCTTAGCTTACAAACATGGCCACTAAAATTCATTCAAAAAAATGTTTTTAAAAAATTCCACCAAGTCACATGAGATCCGCTTTTCGAATTTCTCGTCACCTGTCGCTTTTTGGGCGAACGAACTGCTACTAGCACGAGACACAGGAACTGTGGCCTAAAGGTCAAAGATCCGCCAGAAGCAGTTCCGTATCCGTTTCCACATACTAGCACCAGTACAACATAGTACCGTACAACACAACTACTACGTTATAAGAGACGTCTCTTACCTGCTTCTATGCACAATACCGAACTAGGTACAAGTTCTTTGCAAACCACCTGCCTCCCTCCCTCTCTGCTCAAGGATGTTTTTGCCCCCTCACACAGTCAGCTGAGCTCCCCTCTGCTTGATCAGCAGCACCTGAATGCGATATTGCGTTTGCAACGACGTCTCTGTAACGTCTGCTGGTGGAGGTGGCGGAGGAGAGGAAGAGAGAGAGAGAGAGAGTCACTACTGACCTGGCAGTGGCACACAGACACAGGTGAGGGAGAGAGGAAGTGAGAGGAGGAAGAGGAGAGAGCTAGAAAGAGAGATAAAGGACGCGCGCTCTGCACTGTGCTACTAGTTACTATGCTGCGTTAATAAACATGTTGTAGGTACACTAGTACAGTTGTAAAACACTTGTGGTATACTAGTAGTTTAGCTGTACAGTACTATGACATAGGGGTCAATAACGCCTCCTCCTCGTTCCTTGTCTCTTATCAGTGCCATATTTTATGTCACGTCCTTTGACTCATATGCATATCGCATTCGTTGTACCAGGGCGGTGACAATTATTCTTATTATTGCGGGGGATGAAGGCGGTTTCTTAAGCATTCTTTAAGACTCATTTATGGATGGCTGCTCTCTATCTCTCTCTCCATCCTTCTTCTCAAGTTATCTTGTGTGCGGACTTTATGCTTGGCATGCTCGCATGCAAATTGCTGTGGCGTTTGAAGAAGCCCTCAACTTGCCTTGCAAGGAAGCGCCTTCTTTATGTATATGTGCTATAAGGTATTAGAATTTGCTTATTTCTGTTACATTAAAGAAAAACTCTGCTACAATTAACTCATTTAGCAGCTGACCACCACTGACTTTACTCAATTCCGCACTGTCCCACGAGGTTGAGAATTTTTGACCCACGTTTTAGTACGAACTAGAGTAGTGTATTAGAAAATAAAGCTTAGTTGTAGCTTGCTCAGTCACTTTTTCACATCATAAATCGGCCTGGCAATTTTATTGACGACAACAGCGACGACATCAACCAAACATCTCCAGGGCCTCCCCCTCTCCTTCCTCCGCTGGTGTCGTTGGCGCCAGCCACTTTGTCCATCAGGGTCACCTGCATATTATGGGAATTAGGGGTGTGTTAATTATTTTTTCAACACTTGTGATGCGTTGTACCTTTATGTTGTCGATATTGTCTGTTTTCCTTTCCAGCACGCACTCGGTAGAATTGTACATGGCGCTGAAGCAATAGATTTTGCTCATATGATGAAATAGTATGTACGTACTAATCAGGGCATAAAATTTGGTCAAATTTTGGTTAAATTATTCAACAAAGGGGCTGAAAACGGATGTTATTCCCTCTTTTTCCTGCTGTCAAAAATGTACAAACTAAAACTGTTTTTTTTCTCAACATTTTGTAACATTTGGCCTATCTGTAATATTTTTACTGCAATTTATGGGTAAAAAGGAGGAAATGGTTCACTGGCATTTCCCACAGTCGTCCCCCTTTCTCGCCGGGAGGCAGCTGAGAAAACGGCTGTTGCCGATCTGGTGCTCGAAGTTCATCCGGGGCGCCCGGCACAGGGACGCGCAGCCGGGGTCGTCTGCATTGTGGGGGGGAGGTCAGGGGATGTGTTTCAGAATTGTCAGAAGATTCGGGAAAATGAGGTGCGTGTGCGTGCGAAAGCCGCAAGATTTAGTCTCGCGGTGCTAATAAGGTCAAGGAAGAAGACCGCATGTTTTTTCTTCGATTAGAACTTTCTGACCTGTCGCCTCCTCCGCAAGAAGTTTGAGGATTGAAAATATTGAGAAGACGACGGAAACAGTGAGCAGGAGGTGCATTCCTTTTCGGGTTTTTTTTTTTACTCACCGCGGTGCAGGAAAGATCAATCAATTCTCAAGTTAAGAGAGGGCAAAAAAACCTTATATTTCAAAAGAGAACTTACACGTTTAACGTCAAGAGACACGCATCATCATCGTGGTATCAGAAGGCATGTCCGCGCTTGAAAGGGTCGAAGACTTATTTTATACGCATGAACTTAAAGAGCGAGATACCTACAGGCGATTTCCCACATATAAAAGGCAAGAGAAAAAATTGTGTGATGGATTACGTAATATTGTTTTTTTTTCTCCCAAATCCCGAATGTGAATTTTTATCTCCGTTGGTAAGTACTTTAAAAAAATTGCATATTATGTCGTCATCTGCACACTCCAACAAAAAAGACGCAAACGCAACTTGATTGAATAAAAGGCGACCTAGAGGGGAATATGTAGAGTACGCACGCAGTTATCATTATGTAGTAGGGTCTTGCTAATGTTTCTACTGCCGCTGGCAACTCTGTCGTCGTCCTCAGTGTTTCCTGTGCTCCTCCACGTAGTGGTGGTACCTCGGTTCAACCTGGTCCCTGTGGAGGGAAAGGGACAAATTTTAATCTTGGACAGACCAGTCCTCCTATAGTGCAGTAAAATCTCGATATATGGAACGCAGTTACATCAACATTATACTGTATACTGCTTGCCGCTGATTGACCAAATCACTGTATCAAAGTTCTACTGTACCAGTCAGGACAGGGCTTAGCTTTCCACCAAAAACTGCATAAAACTGTACTGCAAAGCAAGACTTGCGAAACTTTGTAAGCACTGATCATCTCCAGAGTAAAATGCGAAATTCTGACGTCCGAAAAAGTCGAACCCCGCTTAAAAGGGAATGGTGTGGAGCAGACAAGCCTTCTCACTTATTTCATTTGGGATTTTCAACAAGAAGAGTTTCAGAAACTGTCCTTGTTGAAAATTCCAAATACTCCATATAAGTGGCCACTAACGTAGGTAGTCTCACCTGAAGAGCGAGTACCCCATGACGAGGCAGAGTGCGCCGATGACGGTGCTCTGGACCCCGAGACGGGTGTGGATCAGGTAGACAGACAGCTTCTCACCTGCGGGGGGGGGGGCATGGAGAGTGCAACAACCTTTTTCTCCACCAGCTCGCATTTCGCGCTGCTGTGCTGCTGTGCACGATGACTGACCTTTCGGCTTGTTCTTCAGGTTGTAGAGCATGTAGCTCAGCACCCCGATGCCGCCCATCAACCCGCCAGTCTGAGAGAAAAAGAAAGAGAAAAGAAAAACATCAAAGTTAACGAGAAACTTTTCTCACTTTGCTTCTCCAAAAATGTCATTCATTTCTGGGAAAAGAGACACTGGCCCGCAATAAATCTTTTTTTCCTTTAGCTTTTCTGCTGCTTCGATCTTTCTCCTCTCGAAAAAAATCCGGTTTTTTTTTCTTTTTCCATCTTATCTGGCGGCAACCGCCGACTCAAAAAGGGGGAGGGAAGAGCAGCAAATGGAGATAATTGGTGGGGAGGAAGAACACCTTTATTGCTTTACACAGGTGCTAGGCCCTTAAGCGGTTAGCACCCCCTTCGCAAAAAAAAATTTGAACAGATTTATGATTCTTCCTTATTTGTTTAGGGACTCTGCACTCACCAGTACGGGGTTCTCCCTGACTTTCCTGGAGAACTTGTCCCCGGGCGCCTCCTGGTGGAAGGGCACGAACTCCTTCTCCTTGGGCGGAGCCATGTTGAGGGGCGTTCGAGCGCTCTGGAAGCAGAAAGCGGAGTGAGTGTTCAACTCAGACGGCGAGAGGGGAGGGGAGGGATGACAAACCCTTTTTTTTCTCGTACACACGTACTACGTACGATTCTCCTGAGCGGGCGATTATATTTGGCGATAATTACGTAACCGCTGCACCAGTTTTATTACCAAAATAAAATTCCGCAGCAGCTTCCCTCTCCCTCGTCTCAACTCAGTTGGTGGCGGGTTGGGTTCAGGAGGAGGAGGAGGAGGAGGAGGAGGAGGGGGAGGTGGCAGCGTCGAGTGAAACCCGTACTAGGCGGTTGGGATTGGGATTGGGAGGAAGGGAGGGGAGCGCATATGTGCGTGCAGGGGAGGAGGAGGAGGAGGAGAGGAGGAGACCTCTCTTCTCCCTCCTCCTCTTTTTGCTTGATTCCCACTTCTTCACGACACAAAGAGTTCTCGCTGTTGCTACCCGCGTGGCCAGAAAGAGAGAGTGGAGAGTGGAGAGAAGTGGAGGGAGGGAATCCGAGAGGGAGAGAGAGAGAGAGATTCTGGCGGGCGCGCTCGCAAGTACAGTACATACTACACTAGGTTAGTACACAAAATGTGAGTTGTACTGCTTCCCCCATGGATGGATGCAGTCCAACAGGCGGAAGGGAGGGAGGGGGGAGTGTCCGGGGGAAGGAGAGAGAAATGCAGGCAGTTAGTCTTTGAATGCTGCTGCTGCAGAGCAGAGAACATATGTCGAACTTTAGTACAAGACACCTCAGATCTCTTATCGGTGCTCTCTTGAAAAAGAGATGTAGTAGCGCAAAATGTTTGAACTGAAAAAAGGGGTTGCCATCACATTTAATCCCCCCCCCTTGTTTGACTATGGCTCAAAGAATTTCCTCACTTTGTCTCTCAGACAAGTCTGTCTCCTCCCCTCTTTCCTTTCCTCTCTCACTTCTCATCCTCCCTTTCTGAAGACACCTCGTTGGGTGTTGACTCAACTAGGTTAGGTAGGTACAGGCGAAGCAAAGGGATGGGCAAGAACAAGAGCAGCAACGGGTTCGTGCTGTTTATTTGTTTGTCGTTTCGTCGACTTGTTTTTCCCATCAACTTCCTTTGAAAGTAAACTGTCTTTTTTAGAGCGCCTATCGATAATGTCATGCATCCCAATAAATCAACTGGGGGGAGGAGAGAATTGGCTCTAAAATACAGTCAGCTCTTTATTTCGTACACGTCGATTTAGTGAAGAATCTTGATGTAGTAAACACTTCCCTCCTTACCAACTTTTCAGTACACATATTCTAGACCTCGATTTAGCGAAAATCCTCGGTTTATTAAGCTTTCCCTTAAATCCGCCGACCTTTTCTAAATCGAAGGTCCACTGTACTCGATCTTCCCTCGCTTCACCCACAATTTACATAATACGAATTCTTTCCCTTTTTATCTGGAAAAGAGTAAAGGAGGCGATGGAGGGTGCAAGAAGCTGCTTTATTTCCCCACTCCTCTTTAGGAGGTCGGGAATGTCAGGAACTTATTTGCGGAAGTCAGAAGGAGGAAGAGAAGAAGGAATCGCAACAACAAGTGTGTCTGTCTCTTTTGTGGACACAGACAATCTTCGGGGATGAGCAAACACGCCGAGAAATAAGACTTTTTCGTGGTGTGGGGGGAGGGGGAATGTTGTACGTAGTACCTAGTAGCAGGGCGAACAGTTAGCTCTCCTTGGTCCGTCTGTTCGTTATTTTTCAGATGGACAGGAGGAAGAGTGGCAAAAAAAAACTTGTGGGTCCACTACCCTTTTTTTGCCTGCTGATATTCTCGAAATTTTAGGGCAGAGACAGAGCTGTGGCCGCACCCAGGGCTCGACTTCATCTGGTCTTTGGAACTGAATGCTTCCCGACGGAACGTTTAAACTTACGAGCGTAACAATTTCAGCTTTTTTAAACGTGTAATGGAACATGTCATTAGAATACCACATAGGTAAATGTCAAATTTTTTTTCGCAAATTTGTTACGCTTGTAAGTTAAACAATCCCGTCGGGTTTTTGTTGTTGAAAATTGATCATGCCAACGTCTTATAATTAATTACTTATTACGTCTTAAATTGTCAAGCTTTGATGCCTGTTAATAGCACAAGTAAATATTTTGAGAGCGCTGTCTTTGTTTTGAAAAAAATTATGGCAAATTTATTTGCGTGCATGTTATTATTCCACTTTATTATTGCGTGCACCGTGGAGCAAGCATCGGCCCACTTTTCTTACTAAAGTACAACAAAAACTGGCCTCTGTTGCTCCTCCTCCTCTTCCTCCTCCTGGGGCGACGGGGGCGGCGCCGGATTGGCGCTTGCGTACCGCGAGGGAGGAAAGGGAAGGAAATCCGAGAGCTCTGTAAGGCTTGATGACACGTCTTCTGAAAAGAGAGTGAGAGAAAGACCGATGAGGAGAAAAGAAAATTCACACGGCCCCCCCAAAAGGCAAGAAGAGGAAAAAAGATGCAAATCTAGAGTGAGGCGCCGGCAGTGGCAGAAGAATGGGTTAGGTTTTTTTTCAGGATTTGGGGAATCAGGAATGCGTTGGAGATAGATGAAAAAATCCATCTCCTTTTTACGTGCATCGTCTTTAAAGTTCGTCTGAGTGCTTAATTTTACGGGCCATGCATGTCTCGCTGGGAATTGGAAGGGGAGGCAGCTTTCTTTAAAACATTTCCTGTTACTGCCTGTCTCAATAGAGGCCGTCTAGAGTTTCCCCGAGGTTGATGACACTTTTCCCTGGGGAGGAGGAGGAGAAAGTCGGGCCTGAGCGGCGGTCACATGCGCCCCTGAGAAGGAGAAGAGCATTTGCGTGCATCCTCAAACTCAAAAATTGGGAGAGAGAGAGAAAGGGGGGGGGGCACAAAAACATTTCACGCTGCTACTGCATGGGGGTCCAAAGGAGAGAGAGAGGTGAAAAATAGTTTCTTTGAGTGACAAGTCCAGTCGGAATTGACCAGGGCGTTTGAAATGCGTAAACAACTCCAGATCGCGCGAAGGGGGCAAATTGCTCATGCCGCCTCAGTATCATCCTCGTTCGTTATCTGAAAGGTCTAAAGAACTGTGACAGTCTGCCTCATCAAGATTACCAAAATATTGTTGAATTTATATTGAATTCTCTTGTTCTAGTGGCACTGACACAGGACTGAAAGAACTTTGTCCCATTTTCCCAAACCTCAACAAGTCTTTCAATGTATATAGTTTTCTTAACCATTTAGTCATCTTTAAGTCGCATAAAGCGATCTCAGACTGCACATGTGATGAATCACTCACTTGCTCCGTTCCTCCTCCTCCTCCCCGATCACGATAAGACCCCTGGATGAGAGATAAGGGCAGCAACAGGGAGGACTGCGTTCAGTCCCTGAGCAATTCGTTGGGACAAAGGCAGGATTCCACGATGGCGACCGGCGACCTGCCGCAGGAGTATCTGAACTCGCGTCTGGCGCAGCAGGTGAAGGCACACCCGTTACTCTAGATCACATAAAGGAGTACTAATTAGTACACGGTCACAGTCGACAGTCAAATTTCCTGTTATTTCTCAGGAATCAAGTTGAATGTTTAAACTATTCACTTTACATGACAATTTGTTTGTGTCGACAGTTAATGTCTACGTACACGCACAGTATACTGAATCTTTAAGACAAATCCCATTAAAACTGGCTATTCGTACAGTGATGCTTCAATGGCACGTGTGTGCTCCAAGACACGCAAGGAGATGGAAAGACTAGGACTGAAAAAGAAAGAAATCATTAATATTTTTCGACCCATTTCCTTTGACGTCGCCTGCCCTGCTAAAAGCACTTTTTTCTATACGCCTTTTTTGACCTCTGACTGTTGGGAGCAAAAATTCCAGCAAAGCTCTGATAACGATTATTCACGTACGGTACAGTACACAGTAACAGCGCAAATATGGGATCGAGATAGCAATTAACCTAATCGCAAGGATATTTTTTTTCGCAGTCTCAGGAGCCGCCGCCTCCCTCCAGCGGGAAGACAAAGGAGGAGATCCAGGAGGAGGAGGAGCTGCAGCTAGCGCTGGCGATCTCGCAGTCGGAGGCAGAGGAGAAGGAGACGATGGCCAGCCAGTACATGATGCAGCAGCAGGCGGCCAAGAAAGAGGAGGTGTTGTTTCAAATATGTGCAGCAATGCATGGATTTCTCATGGAAACCTTAACATTTTTTGCATAGTCGGTGAGAGAGGACTTGTCTCCAGAGCTGATGAAGTACTTGAACCGCGGCAGGCAGGAGCGGAGGGAGACCGATCAGACGGACATGATCAAGTCCAGGAGCGCGTCCGAGAGGTACGCGGCTGCCGGCGCGGCGGCGACGGAGGCAAAGGCGTTGGCGGCGGCTACGGCGGCGTCCACCTCCGCTTCGTCGCCGCTGCCTCTTGGGGCGGGCGGCTTCTTCCTGAGCAAGAAGGAGAGGGAGGAGGACGAGGAGCTGGACGAGTTCGTGACCACCCTCAAGACCCAGGTGGAGATCTTCGTCAACAGGATGAAGTCCAACTCGAGCCGAGGCAGGAGCATCGCGAACGACTCCTCCGTGCAGACCCTCTTCATGAACACCATGGCCATGCATTCGCAGCTGCTGAAGCACATACAGGCCCAGGAGGACAAGCGGGTCTACTACGAGGGGCTTCAGGATAAAATCACTCAGGTACAATTTCGACTCCACTAGTGAGATTGGTGTCGGGAGCAGGATTTTTTTCTCGCTCATCCAGACTTTCTGTTTATTCAAACAAAAGAAAAATCATAGCATATACTAGCTTCTCCAACTGTTTTTCTACATAGTAGAATCGCGTCCCAAAAGATCCTGACTTATCCAAATTCCTATTTATGTGACTGTAGTAGTAGTATTTAAATTGTTAATTATTTCACGGCCACAAAACTTTCAAACGTTGTCTTACTAGGTTAAGGATGCCAGGGCGGCGCTGGAGGCCCTGCGCGAGGAGGAGAGGGAGCGGAGAAGGCGCGAGGCAGAGGAGGCCGAGAGGCTGCGGCAGATACAGATGAGGGAGAAGCTGGAGGTCATGAGGAAGAAGAAGCAGGAGTACCTGCAGTTCCAGAGGCAACAGGCACTGCAGAAGATGCATGAGCAGGAGGCAGACATGAGGCTGAGGCAAGAGCAGGCCAAGCAGAATTACCTCATGCAGCAGCAGCAGCAACAGCAGCAGCAGATGTCGTTCTCTGCTCCCATGTACGCGAGCCAGCAGCAGGAGGTTGCCGGCCTGGGACAGCAACAGGACGCTACGTACCTGTCCGCTGCTACTTTAGCAGGTGCTGCGCAGTTCGACTACGACGGAGCCACGTCCTACCAGGATCCCAATGCCACCGGCGCAATGAGCCAGCAATACCAGTCGGCCACGGTGGTGGCCACCAGTCAGGAACAGCCACTGCAGCAGCAGCAGCAAGTTCAGGAGACCGTCCTGGGAGGCGGTTACACAGTCCAGCAGCAGCAACAGCCAGCGACCGGAAACGAGATGGCGGCTCAGCAGCAGCAGTTCCAGGCGACGACGACGACGGCGGCCGCGGCGGTGGCGGCGACGGCCTACGACATGCAGGGGATGGCGGCGGCGCTGCCGCAGCAGAATCCCGGTGTCCCCGGAGCCGTGGTCTACCAGGGTGGACAGCAGTTCATCCGCGGCCAGTCGGGAGAGCTCATCAGCTTTGAGTAAAGAGTGAAGCTATATTTTGTTGGAGAGAGGGGCACGTATAAAATAAGGAACTATAGCTAAGGATTTTTTGGGGGAGGTAAAAGTAACCATTGAAAACCACTTATGCAAATGATTACATAATATGCAATGCATTACGTAATATACAGGCACTTGGAACAGGTGCACAATACAGTATAACACGAGTAATTTTCCTGAACTTTGTTGACAATTTAAAGGACCATTTATCTTCCGGTGAGGAGACATCTGCATCTCATCGGAAGATAACTATGTTGCCTAATGATGGCTGGAGTGCCATGTGAAATTGTACGTACACAAGATCCAGATGATGAATAAGCTAGATTTAACTCAAGTTCCCTTTTTACTATATGGATCCATATTTGTGTGTCATCTACGATCTTTACGATATTGCTTGGCCAAACAACACCTACGATACCATCGTAGAAAGAAAAAAAATCCTTGTAAAAAAAGACGTATGCATGATTTTCACATCTTGGGGGAGGTGTGGTGTAGCTTAAGCTCTCCAAGCTATTTCTCACGTTTTGCTTTGCTTTTGCAGCATCTCCCCCTTGCAAATTGCCTCGTATGTAGGTACAGTACTTTTGCATTTTTGGGGTGTGGCGTTATAGCTTCATGAGAGAGAACGTTACCAGAAGAGAGAGAGAGCTTCTTGATACATGAGAATGTGCTGAGTAGCTGAATTGTATTGTGTATGAGAGATTGAAATACAGTCTCCTCCAATTGAAGTCAGAGAAGGAGGAGTTAACTCGTTATGTTCCGCCACGCGGGACGGAACACGATCCAAGGAATGGAGGTAGATTGATGCGGTGTGGCATCACAGGTGTCTCTTCCTCCGCTGTGCTTCGAAAAAAGACTTACTTCCTCTTCCGGCGAGAGGTACATATTTCGCAGTGACCTCCTTCAGTCAGAAAAATTGTTTTTTTTTCTTCTCCAAAATTGTCACCCGGAAGTCGACCGGCTTAAAACACTTGAGCTCGTCAAGCTTGCTGGGGGTATAAAGCCCGCCCTTTTCCACTCCCTTTTTATTTTCGATTTTGAGGCTTCCAAACACCTGGTGGGGCTGCCATGGCTTCTTCCACGTCGGCGCTTCTGATCGTGGCTGCTCTCTTTCTCGTGGTCTTTGGAGAAGGTACGTACTAGTACAGTGATAGTTTGATGCCAAATGTTGTTAGCCAGCAGGAAGGAACGTCCTTTCAAAACGATATTTATCGTCATACAGTTTTGAATCGTTTATTCCCCACCAGACATCTATTTCTAAA
>JAAUYM010028785.1_pt1 | contig 19073 bp, 17 predicted proteins | sample 7278001 | NCBI WGS metagenome assembly JAAUYM01 (sample SAMN14350224, study PRJNA611818) | marine sediment metagenome | isolation source: surface marine sediment (1.8m) | place: French Polynesia: Moorea | collected 2018-08
ACGGCTTTCAAGGTGACTCCTCTCTTCTCTTCTTTCGTGGGAAATGACGTGTTTTGGGAGCGAGAGTCTTTATCGCAAGACTGCAGGAGTTTGAAGAGGAAGCAAAATTGATGGGGGACCCAACCAGTGTTTGCGTTCACTGATCGACAGACTCTTTAACTACGACTTTACACAATGCGTGAGACATGTAAGACTTTATGTAAGTGTGCATAAGATTTTACATGTACGTACATACACTACAGACCATTCCACTTGTAATACGCATATAGGGAATGCGCAGATAATACGCATTCCCTGCGCAAGGCGCATATAAGAATACCCCAACGAAACATTGGAGTCTCTACTAAGTAGTCTGTACGTAGTACTACAACAACCCCTCTAGGACCATAGATTTGTGGTCCTAGAGGGGTTGTGCCGGTAGACTACTTAGAGACTCCAAATGTTTCGTTGGGACCCTATCTACCCGACGAAACATTTGGACAGGGCACCGAGAAGAACGGTTGCCGCGACGGGTTCGAGTGCGACCGCGGCATCTGCATCGACAACGACCTGGTCTGCGACAACGTCAACCACTGCGGCGACGGGTCGGACGAGAGGCACTCGCAGTTCTGCTCACGTGAGTGGAAGTGACGTTGCTTCTCTTTAATTTGTTTTTTAATATACTACTACCAACTACGTACAGTCAGTCCCATTCCTCGCTTTCTACTACATACTACCACATACAGTACTGTTATTCTTTTTTTTCTCTGTGCGTGTGTCACGAGAAGCATTGAATTCCATTTTTTTTTTCTTTTTTTTGGTTGACATCGGTACTCCTCTTGTGTTAATCTCTCCTGAGTTACCCGGTATTTCTTTCCGTTCTTTTCTCCTGGATTTTTTTCGGGAGGTGGCTCTCCTTGTCACCAAACTTTACGCAACCCCATTTTTAGCATAAAAAGGTTTTCATTGACTAGTTATACTATACTATGTCAATAGACATAGGATTATTTCTAGGGTCAAGGGATGAAAATTAATATCTTAGATTTTTTTGGAGAGGGTATAAAGCTGAGTCAAAAATAAAATGAAGATATTTGACTTAACATGTCAAAACCATCTACGTACTTTTTAAGCGTAATTTCCCACATCGACTTGGAAAAAACTTTTGACTTTCCCATAAATTTTCCAAGGAATCCAGCTCCCTAGTCAGACTTCTATTCATTTAGTGCGTGATAAGTTCTTTAATCCATTTTTTTGTCTCTTTCTTTTGTCCGAGTCTTCATAAACACCGCTCCATCTACTGATCTGTCCTCCTTGACTTCTCCTCTCTCCCTCCCAGATATGTTCACACCGATTCTAGTACTGTACAATGTACTGTACAGTACATCCTCTTGTGATTTTGCGGATGAGGAGAGAATTCAAGGGTGGACCGAGTCCTTGCATGCACGACAAACAAACAAAAATGTTGAGAAAAATATTACCTGTACAAAAGATGCACTATGCCGAAGGCAGAACAATTAGTGATCGCTTCCAGCTTTCAACGAAAGATTGCAGCACAAGTTTTCCCAAAAAAAAGCATTATTAACGAATTTTTTCCCTCTCTTTCTTCCTCTTCTCTCACGTTTCCAAACATGGACTGAACCCAAAAATTAAACCCGAACCGAACCCAATCCGAACCCCAAATTGAACCCAACCCGAACCCGAATTCAATCCAAATTAACCCCCAACTGAACTTGAACTGCACCCAATCCAAACCAAATCGGACCAAATCCCAACCACCTCCCTCCACTTCCTTCCAAAAAAAATCATCCCTTCCTTCCTTTCTCTCTGGCCTTGGGCAAACTTTTTCTCTCTTCCTATCTTCTCTTTGCTCTTTTCCCCTCCGCCTCTCAGTGAAGCTGCAAGGATCACTATTTTCGGCAATTATGAGCACGGGGCGAATCTGCCCGTGCAACTTGGTAAAGAAGGCAGACTTGGATGCTGCCGACGAGGCCGGCGGGGACGGCCCGGCCAGGCACCAAGGTAAAGTTCATCAGTGGATGATTAGAAGTAGTTCTCTCTCTCTCTGTCAGTGTTGCCAGCCAGAAGCATACATGCCATGCCGGTATTTACTGTGCCACAAACTTTTGCATGCTAAACGTAACTGAAATATGCCAAATGTGTGGCTATAGAATATGCCAGTTGGCAACACTGCTCTCTCTCTTTTTCTTCGATCGCCCCCTCCCTCCCTCCCTCTCCAATCCCATCCTCTTGGCGTGAGTATTTCCTCTTCCTCCCTCCCGAAATTCTTGATCATGAAGTAACATTTCAGAATGTCTTACAAAAAAAGTTACACATCTACATGTCCAAAAACACACATATTGTTTATATGTCGTCACATAAGTTCTTGTACATAACTGTACAAAGTGTGAGAGTGTGTGTACGAGTTGTACATGTACTGTATGTACATATATGTCGCAGCCGCCGCCGCCGCCTCTACCATTACCATCACTTACCTAAAGAGTGACACAGATCTGTCTCGCTGCGTTTTTCTTATCATTGGTCTCTACTATACTTTCCTTATGCTCATTTCGGCAGCATCCTCTTCAGTTTCCCCCAAAAGATGATCTTTCTTTCCTTCATTTTGTTTTTTTTTTTCTTAAACTCTCTCTCTCCTTTCTCAGAAGATAGTACAGCTTGCCGCACTCGTAGAATAAACCCTCTCTTCTTATTCCACCACTTGCTATTTTTCTGCGAGCAAATATGGGAAATCAGAAGGCGCTTTCGCCCCTACTGATGTACTCATCTCTTCTTTCTTCTTCTTCTTCTTCCAAAAACCAACTCGCAGCGGTGGGCCTCCCCTCTTGGCTGGGCGCGGACACGACGACGTCGGTGTCGGTGTCGCTGGCGGCCTTTCTGCTGGTTGGGGGCGTCTCCATCGCCTGCTGGATCGTCTCCTGCAGGAAGCGGTCGGCGGCGCTCAGCGCGGCGTCGGCCGCCGGCGCCGCCGCAGCAAACGCCGCCGCCGGCAGGACCGGCGCAGGCGCAGCCGCCAACGGGAGGCACCTCCTGTACGGAGGGCGCACTTTTCAAAGTGAGTCACGTGAAGCAGCAACATACTTACCTATACTATGTAAATAAACCAGATACAATTGAGAAAATGTGATGTAGGTATGTACTATACCGTACAACTACCATACTATACTGTGTGTGGCACAAATGCTTCAAAAAATTAGCTCCTAAGACCATCTCATTGTTTTCTTCAATTCCAGACGTAATTGATGCTGTCGATGGATGATGATGCCCTACTTTGTTAACACTTTGTTAAAAATGCATTGCACACGCGCACATACTGACAGGCTAAGTAACATCACGATTAGGTGACAATACTACAGTCAACTTTCGATATATGTGCGTGGTAAAGACTTTTTTGAGAAACATACGATCTAAGTAAACAGAGTTAAACGCTTTCAATACAGTGAAGCTTCTCTGCTGACGGCCGACTTCACCACATAGGTCAAGAGTCGACTGTACTAGGTGTACTACTAGAAAGCAAGCTGTACCCACGCTGAGACCCATTCCGGTACAGCCTCCAAAGGAAGAGGAGACACACACTTTACGTACTACATTGCCAATTAACTGTTTGATGTCGTGAACGTCCAGAAGTACCCAGGACAACAATGATTAGGTGGATCGGGAAAAACAACATCCCGAAAAAGTTTATCTTCCTCCGCTTTGCGCCAGCCCCTCACCACCATCATCTTCATCTTCAACCGGGACCAACAACCAACCCTTCGCTCTATGTGTCCAGCTTGGGTGGAGGAGGCGTTTGGAACAAACTTCTTTTCTTTTTTTCTTGTTGCTACTGCCCTTCTCCCCTTCTCCCTGCAAAAAAAAAGTTTTAGTATGTGAAATTACAACTGGCACGGTAAATATCCCGGCGGGCATGTTAATATGTCATGCCAGAGATCGACCAGACAAATCTCTCATGGCCAAAGGTTCCTAAAGGCAGCTCCAACCGAGACGTTCTCTGCCAACCCTCACTTTCACCTCCTTCGCCATTTGCAGTGAGCGGCAAGAACGGGAGCCTGTTCACCTCGGCTCAGATGGCCGCCGCGGCCGCCGCCTCCAACGGCGACGGCGGCGGCCTCGGCGACGGCGGCGTGGACATGGGCGACGGCGACGGAGGCCTCGGCGGCGGGCGGCTTGACTCGGTGGGCAGCCTGGGGATGGGCAACATGAACCTGGAGAGCCAGATGTACACCTCCACCTCGCTGATGGCCACAGGAAACACCCACCACATCTTCGACTCCACCCCGCCCATCCAGGTGAGAGGGGAGAGAGAAACCATGAGATCCGTCGGTGTCTTTTTGACCAACCCCCTCCCCTCCCCCCCCCTCAACCGAGATCCAAAAAATTGAACGTGTCTCACCCTTCACCCACAAACCCACCTGCAGCACCTCGTTTTCGTTGGTACTCTGTGTATAAAAAAAAAGCTGAGAGCAAATGTAGGGATTAATAGAAATCTTGCCCAGAACAACGTCTTGTCTTCCCATACAATAACTTAACTGATTTTTTTTATGGGAAGCAACGTGCTCTTAATATAAATGTATTGCTGCCGTCATCACTACTATAACACCCCCTCTTCCACCTCGTCTACCTCCTCCATTTCAGGACGACCCCTTTGCTTAATGTGATAAAAGAAAGAGAGAAAAGGTACCGGAATAGACAGGCTTCGACTGAGGAGAGAAGATTTTTCTCCTCACGCGAAGAAAGAGTGCGATATTTACACACACATACCATATATATTTTTTTTCCTCGAAAAATTCCCAGTCCCATTTCCGAGATTTTTTTTCCTCGTCTCTTTTGGGTGTCCTTGCGGACTCCGGTGCTGTTGACCATAGCAGAACAGGGCTTTCCAACCTGTTCAAGCTACTGCTGGTAGTAGTGTCTGACGACGCTTTCTTGGTGCCGAAAAAACGAAAATGGTTGGAAAGCCCTGTCGCCTTGACAGTAAAGAAGCGTGTACATTTTTCGCGAAAAAAATCCTTAGTTACGTTGAGTTCTCCTTTGAGTTCCTTAGATACTTTTTTCCTTTACAGGCGGCATTTATTCATTCATTCATTCCTTTTTCGTGACGTTTCACTATTGTCCTTCCTCTTAAGATCTCTAAGTGAAATTTTCCCGAAGCGATTGATATGTAATATCAAAAAAAAACACCACCACATGATTCAACACAAAAACACAAAAAAAACTTGAAAAAAAATGTGGGAAATCGACTAATAACTTCCTTTACTTTTTTTTTTTACACACAATGACAACCCACCCACCCCACCGCACCCCACCCCCGGGTGTGTGTAGGACGACCCGTTCCAGCAGAGCTCGTCCGCCCTGACCTCCATGATCGACAACCAGGGAAACGCGATGCACCCTGCGGGCAGACGGCGAGGGCAGCAGCCAGAAACGGGAAGAAGAGGAGCAGCAGCCGCGAAGCAGCCACTCCTTCTCCCGGCTTTGGATTCTTCCTCCGGCACTCTCCCAACAACCCTCCTCCTCCACCTCCTCCTCCCGGGATCCTCCTGCACAGGAACGGCAACGGCGGCGGCCCCGTCGACCCTGCTATTGTGAGGAGCCCAGGGACAGAAAGGTCGGTGTTATAATTTTTTTTTTGGGGGGGGGGGGAAGTGGGGAGAGGCAACTGGGTTTCCCACATTGATTTTTTAATCGTGTTTTTTTTGTCGCCCCTCTCGCAGCGACCTGTCCGGCAGTCAGAAGGACTCTGAGTGGTTTGTCTAAGAAGAAAAAAAAAGCAAAGGTGAGACAAAGTTGTTGTCTTTTGCTGCTGTGGCTGTTGTTGCCTACTGTCGTTGCTGTTGCTGCTGTTGTTGCAGTTGGCGCTAAAGTTGCTGGCATTGTGGAAAGGTACATCAAAATTAGCAAATTCCTCTTCTTTCACGATGAAACAGACTGTCAGCCTTAACGGACATCAAGAAGGAACCAAAGCACTACGCTCACATCATCTCCACCATTCATATCGCTTTCAAGGAACATCAGGAATTAGGAACAAGAATACTACGCGGTGACGCTGGAAGAAATCAAGGGAAAAGAAAAATAACTTTCTTTCCCGGAAAAAAAAATTCATATCAGCGCCCGCAGGGTGAAGAAAATAAATCGCAAAGAAAAACTCGCAAAGACAAAGATTTTTTCCCCCTCGATCTCGATGATATGTGAAACTGCCCTCTCGAGTTCGGGGGGAAAAAAAACAGTTGTGCAAAAAAAACCCGCAAATATCGATCATATTTCTATTCTATTACCATTGAGAAAAGGGGGTTGGGTGTAAGAAATAACCCCCTCCCCTCCCCTTAACCCCCCCCCTCCCCTGTTTTCACCCAAGAGAGACTGTGATTCATCCGAAAAAAAGAAGAAATAATAATATTTCCGCATTTTTGGGAGGTTGTCCCAAAAAAGTGCAGTTTCCCAATAACCTCAGACACCTCTCAAGTCATCAAATTGAGCCACCCACCCCCTCCCACTTCTCCGCACATTACAGTACAACTAGAGCCGTGTAAAAGTAGTAGTATTTCATATAACCGTGTAGTGATTTTAGCAGGAAGAAAAGAATGATTGAACCCTCCCTCCCCCCAACTCTTCTTCATCCCCCTCGAAACAAATTCAACAAGGCAACTTCAGCATTCACACAAGGTTGTGAGGAAAACCTTTCAAGACGTCTCTTTTTGCTTCTTTTTTTCTATAGAAGGAAAGATTGTACTACTAACATTGCATACTACTACGTCAGATTTCCCATATCTGCTTCGGTTTTCTTTTGACCAATCTCCCACTCCCCTTCTCTTCTTTTCACGCTCTGTTAAGGAGAGGGAGAAGAAGAAAGATTTTTTCAAGCAATTTCATATCTTCCCAACACTTCGAAATTAAAAGGTGTTTTACTGAAAAAAAACCTTGGGAAAGCGTGTTTTTTGAGTGACGGTTCAAATTTTTATTGTCTAACGACAGAGTCACGCTCCCTGATCAGCTTTCCGCGAATATCACCACGATAATGATAATAATATCCTGTTGTTTGTTAATAAACCTTGGTTACAAAACTTTCCCCCTACCAAAAAAAAAATTTCCTGGCCGTCCTCCGCCTCTCTTGCTACTACTTCGGAAACCACAAGTCGAAATAGATTTCCTCCTGCTCCTGCTCCTGCTCCAGCTCCTGGAGCACCCAGTCCGGGGCCCTGTAATTAAGCTTGCATTGCCCGCCCTCGTAGATGAACCCGTTGCAGCCGGATGGGTCGGAGCGGGCGGACCTCATCGCTAGACAGCGGTGGGTGCAGAAGATCCTGGGCGAGACATTTGCCGAGTCTGCCGTCACCGCGGTGGCATCCGACAGGAAGTCAGCCTTTGCTGCCGCTGAGACCTTGTATCTTGTCATGAGGGTACCTGAGAACATTCATAGAAATCTAAAATTACATGCTTAGATACAGTCATCTTTTGATCTACATAGTAAAGTTGGCCGCCAGTAGAAAAAAAAAACTTGCTATACTGAAAGTTTCACTTTAGTGAATACAGACAGAGAAATTTTCACTGTAGTGAAAGTTTTTTACTACATTGAACATCACTATATTGAAAGTTGACCTATTACAGTGGACTCACCTGGAATCTCAGGGCAGTCCGAAGAGGCGGCAGCCGTGCAGTACCTGGTGTCGGTGCCTTGGCCCAGCCCAGTGCACTGGTCAGGGATTGAGCACGTCCTCATCCTCTGCTCGATCCCGTAGTCGCAGGTCACGGAGCAGGGACCCCAGCCTCCCCAGTCGTTCCACTCAGCTATAGAGGAAAACGAACAATGCACCTGACTAAGGAAACACAAAGCCTTAATGAGGCTAGTGATGATGTCTCACGAGGACAAGTAGCAGTGTTGCAGTCAATCTGTTGATTGTCATCTCCCACACAGTCGTCTCCGCCATGTTGAGGAGGAGGGTCATCACAAGATCTGTTCTGGGTCAGGACACCACCTCCACATGTCAAGGAGCAAGCAGTGGCATCAACCCATCCTGACCATTCTCCATTTACTATACATATGTAGGTTTGGCCTTGTTACTAAGTGTGTATGCAACTGTATGAGGAATGTGTGTTCTTACTTGGGCAAGGTCCATCATTGCAGGCTATGTTATACCGGATGCTTCCAACAGGACTAGTTGGGCAGTCCAGACCACCAAACTGAGGTGGGGGGTCAGTGCAGTTTCTTGTCTGTTCCATCACCCCATCCCCACAGGTCTCGGAGCAGGTGCCGTCTATCCAATCTGACCAGCCTCCATCAACTATAATTGAAATGCTTTCATTATTAGCTTTAGTAGTGCATGGCACAGAATATGCTATTGCTACTTACGTGTGATCACAAAAATCATTAAAAAATCAACTTGAGCAACGATCACAAGACAGTAACCTGTGATGATACCTACTTGGACATGAGTGGGTGTTGCAATTTGCTTCCTGTGAGCTTGGATCAGTGGCGGGACAGTCATCGCCATCGTTTGCGGGGGCCGGATCTGTGCAGGTGCGGGACCTGTTGTAAGTTCCACCTCCGCACACAACCGAGCAATCTGACCAGTCTGACCACTGAGCCCAGGCTCCGTGGACTGCAACAACGGCACTTTGTCACATACACTCAACACTGTTCTTTTTTTTTTCATTCTTGTTCTTGCCTGGACAAGCCTCCGTGTTGCAAACCTGGAACTCCTCACTCGGATCCGCGTCCGGGCAGTCGGTGCCGCCGTTGGCTGGCGCAGGATCGGTGCAGGTGCGGGTCCTGGTGGAGTTTCCTCCGCCGCAGGCCGCTGAGCAGCCGGACCAGTCGGACCAGTCGGACCAGGAGCCGTACACTTTAAGAATATTGGTATGGAGGAATCTTAATACGGAGGGGTGGGGAGGTTCTCCACCTGACCCAAGGGTGGATTGCTGAGTGGACCTCACCAGGGCAGTTGTTGTCGCTACAGCACATGCAGACGGCACGCCCGGAGGTCCAGCCGGTGCAGGCAATGTCGTGGAGGTGGTCATTGGAGTAGACAATGGCGCAAAGGTGGGGTGGATCCATGGTAATGGCGTTAAAGCGGGCGATAACGGTCTCGCCGACGAGGGCGTTGGTCCCGTGCCACTTCAGCTTGTCGGCACAGTTGGCAGGGGTGGTGCAGGCCTTGCGCAAGAGATCGTGAAAACCTTTGTTTGCAAAATAGTAGAAGCTAGTAAAATTTCGTCATACATGTAACTGCAAAATCATAGTTGTATGAGTTCATGTTATTTCATGAAAGTGTAGCTCTATAACAATGAAAGGACAACTCAATGCACACATTTTAAGCATTAGATTTTAATCGAGTGCCCTTGTGCTCATTGTTTTATATTTTTTAAACATTTTGCTAGCAAAGGCTTGTATGAATTCGCTCCTGGTTGGATGGGTTGTGGATGGCGGTGTACAGATAGCCTCCCTTCTCATCTAAAGAAGAGAGAAGACAGAGTGTAGTTACAGTGTACAGTAGAACCCGGTTAATCAAACTTGGGATTTTGGGGGACACACACACACACACAACTTTATATGTTGCTACATACAGCTGCTTTGTTTAATCGGAAAACTAGCATAACGAGAATTTTTTTCCATCTCCTGTCCTGTTCTGATTATCCGAGCTTGACTGTACCAACTGACTGCTAAGAAATTCTCACCCAGAATGCTGGCAATGGCATCGTACTCTGCCTGGGTCTCGTAGATGGCCAGGTTCATGGACCAGCTCTGGCAGGTGGCCGCGGCGTCGTCGTAGGATTGCGACGCGGTCTGGATGGGATGTGCACAGGAAATGTACGTATGACTCACATAGTAGTTTAAAAAAGGTGACTTGTAACCCGACCAAACAAAGATGGCCTTCGTCACATGCATTGCGGGCCCCTAAAACAGCTCTTTATTGCCTCATTTTTTGAGGCCCACATTAGGTACGTACGTACAGTACAGATTTTAGACTTTTGCCGCAGTGACCCATATTATAATTGGTCCCATAAAAATGGCATGTTTAGTCAGGTATGTGACCAGACTCACGTGGTAGTAGAACCTCTTGTTCCCCACCTCCCTGTCCGGGGTGTCTGAGCAGCTGGGGACACACTCCACTGACGCCAACAGAAGGGCTTGGACTGCATTGGTACAATCAAGGTAGTATCAGGTACAAGCGATTTTTTTTTTGCAATTAACCGGGATTCTACTTGAGCAGGTTCGGCTGCTGTGTAAAAATTTAGTTACTTTGCTTACCAATTAAAAGGAGTCGTAGGACAGTCATAGTGGGCTTGAAGCACCTCCACCTGTACAGTACGTGTTCCTCTGATTAATGGCAGAGGGGCAACGGAGAAGACTCTTCCTTATACTTGCACACACGCACATTCTACTAATGTATGAGTACTACCCAATAGTCGGTCCATTCTTTAAGACATACATGTGCTTAAGGAATAAAAGGAGGACAAAGAAAGTAGGAAAAAAAGTCAAGCGGGGACAGCACTTCAAGGAAAACTGTTGAACTTGTCCTACTAGCGCCTAGACATGTGTACAGAAGTCGGCACACTGCACCAGAAGCTATGCTCAGTTGGTGATGGTGATTGTTAGGCTGATTTGGCCAGTTTTGCGGAGTCAAAAAGAGCTCTACTAGGTATGAGCTTGCCGGTCGAGTTTTATGTAACTTGTTTTTTTAGGTGTAGCACAAAAGCACACACGTATGCTGAGGGAGAGATAGATAGCCGTGGCACCCTTGATTTCTGGCAGTATTTCTTTCATAGCTTTTTTTGGCACTAGTGATGATTATAGGTCCGCAGCGGCGTGACACAAGGGGAGGGGGGGGGGAGAATGATGTCAGTGCCCGACATTGATAGACCATGAATACACGGTTTGTCAAGAAAAAAAGTGAGAAAACATTGGCAGTAATAGCAATATCCTCTAATTGCGACACCGGAAATATATCATAATGTTTAAAATCCAGTTTTACAGACTTTCCCATTTTTTCATAAATAACCAAGTATGCTACCTCCATTTACTTTGGGAAAGGGGGCATGCAAACTGCAAGCCCAATTAATAATTTCTTTTTGCACAATGAAGAAAAGAAAGTCCTTTTTGTCCCGAGTCAAAAAGAATGTCGAAACAGTGATTTACGACGCCATAAGTTTGCTAACAAGAGACTAAAGAAAGGAGCAGTTAGACAACTTGAGACGTATTCTAGTAGTACACTAGATAAACTATGCAAAAAAAATCCCTTCCAGATTCTTCTGTGTACGTATATTGCTAGAATCTGATGAGCTTGCAGCAGTAAATGCCGTGGTAATCGGAGCACCCGTCGCAGTCCGCGTTCTCCCCGGAGCCGCACCGGCCGAAGATGCCCTCGTCACTGCCGGTGCAGTCAAGCTGTGCGAGGAGAAGTGTGGGGGGGAGAGGAGAAAGGGAGGGAGAGAAGAGAATTTTTTTATATACGTAAAAGAGGACCGTTAGTACAGTTGAACTCGGTTAGTCGGAAAAATTTGACGTGACCCACGACGACTCCGTAGCCGGCGTACTGCCAGTAGCAGGATCCGGCCGAGTAGATGAGGGTCCCGTCTCCGAACGCGCCGTGGCAGCAGCTGATCTGCACGGAGAAAGTTAGATAAAAGGGGGAGGAGGTTTATAAACTACATTACTGTATAGTACCCTAGTACAGTGAAATCTCGACAAACAAGAGAAGAATATCGAATTCAAGCAAGATTTATCTGCTGTTTTGAGATACTTTTGTACTACTGCTACTACGTACATGCGCATAGTATGCTCATTTTTTTTTGCTGAGGAAGTTAAAAAAAATTGATCCAGATTTCATATATCGAAATTTTACTGTAGTGATCTTTACGTATAGTATGTAACTAGGTACACCCTACGTAGTACCATACAGTAATATATGCATTCTGACCACGTGGCTGCAACCCTCGCAGTCCTTGTTCTCCCCGGACCCGCAGACGCCCTCCACGATGTCGTTGTGAAACTCCGTGTCCGCCGTGGCGCTGTCGAAGCACCACTGGTCGACCCCGTGGTCGCCGCAGTACTTGGTGCAGCCCCCGCTGTCGTAGCTGTAGTCTGCAGTAGCAGGAAAAAGGCAACTAATTGTCAGTCAAACCCGCTTAAATGGAACAGTTTTAGAGGAACAGCAGTGGAAACCCAACACCAATTTTGTGTTCGGACGGGTGAAGATCTCGGACACAATCACTTAAAAAAAAAACGGGGTTTGACTGTAGTAGTACAATATCTCACTCACCCTCCAGTGGACAGCACTGGATCATGTCGTAGTAGACCCCGCCGTCGGCGGCGCAGTTCTCGTTCTTTCCGGAACCGCACGAGGCCACTGGGACCTAAAGTAGAGGCAGTAACATCAGCATGTGAATTCGCAGACCCTATACCCAACCAACAATGCCCCCAGCTAAGTTCCCAACTTTTTGAAGCAAAATTTAGGTCAAAATTTTGTTGATAAGTGCCGACTGAGGATACAGTTTGGTGCTGAACATGGACAAAGACGTGTGCAAGGTGTAGTAGATTTCTACTGAGATTCCACTTTGCACCCTCGCCCTTATTGGTCGGGTCGAGGCTCACCTCGTTGGCCCCGCAGTAGGTGTACTCTCCCCACCACCCTCCGCGCCAGACGCAGTTGTCCCTGGGCACGACGACCGGCGGCCTCTCCGGGTAGAGCAGCACCTCGCCGGACGCCACCCCGAGCCCAACCAGAAGCAGCAGCAGCGGATGACGACGACAACCCATCTTGTTGACAGTGGCGGTCCTGCTCCCACACTGTCCTCTTCGGGGAGCGCAGTCTCACTTTTTAAACCTTTTTTTCTAATCTTCCTTATCATGGCCTGCATGCACAATAGCTCCCTCAGGTGGGTGTTGGCGGCATTCCTTTCTTTGTGAGGGGGGGTGGGGTCAAGTCGCCGTTATCAGGTGGTGGGGGATATTTAAGTAGCACGCTCGACACAAAATGGGTCAGCAGACGGACGCGATGACAATGAGGACCATGTTGTCGCCCCTCCTTGCCCTCTCCCTCTCCCTGACCCTCTTCTCCCTTGCCGGCGCCGAGTGTCCCCCCCTCGAGGACATCCCCCTGTCCATCGACAACACCACCTTTACCTGCGCCAGGATCTACCAGGGAGCGGGTGACGACGATGTCATACAGGTACTGGCACCACCTACCGTAGTACTATACCTTGGTGCCACATACTACGTACTACTGTACGCGTACCACATCACTCTTAAGTTAGTGTTGATCGGGTACTCAGTGATTTTTTTAGGGTATTTTCTTCTTTTTTCTGGGAATCACACGTGAAAAACCCAAGAAATCTTGGACATTTTCAGGGTTTTGACCGATATTTTATGTAGTAACCCCCAAGTGCCCGGGTATTCTAAGCATTCGAGAAATCGAGAGAGACTCTGATCACCCTCATCCACCCACCAATTTTTTTTAACTTCCGTTCACAACAAAGTTCATCACTCAATCACTGCCAGAGTTGCAACACGTGTGAGGAGGACGGCCTGAGCTACGGGGACATGGGCGACTACCAGGACATCCCGGGAGAGGACGGCCAGTACATCCCGGTCGGCTCCCTCATGGTGCTGCCCGGCTGCACCTTCTACGGCTTCTCGGAGCCCAACTACGAGGGCAACGTGATCGAGTTCGGTGGGCCCGATGAGGTGCCCAACCACGGCGAGGTCGTCCTGGGCATCTACGCCAACGACGTTTGCGGGGTGGTGGTGGACGGCTACCGCTCGGCCATGTGCCGGTGCCAGCAGGCGTTCATCAGCTGCGTCCCGGAGGACGACTACTCGACCGTCATGTCGTGCGACAACACCCACGGCGACAACCCCGTCACCTGCGAGTACACGGAGTACGTGGGCACCAGCTACACCGAGGAGGCCTGGGAGTCCATGTCGGTCTCGTACGGGGTCATGGAGGAGGTGCAGGCGGGACTGATGGACGTCTTCTCCGTCGGCATCAGCGTGTCGGCGACCACCGGCTACGACTGGGGGGAGGCCACGTCGCAGACCTTCGACAGGATAAAGGAGTACAGGGTGTCGGTGACCGTGGACGCCGGGACGACGGTGACCATCGACCAGGTGGTCGGGTACTGCGACGGGAACGACTCGCAGACCAACTTCTTCCGCACCACGGTCTACTCCGGAAACGGGGACGAGATGGGGAGGGCGTACCACGCCAGGGGCGGAGACGGACACAAGATAGACGTCGATCCGACTTACATCTGATGACATGTTAACCTTATGCAAACTGCAAAATAAAGATTCTTCTCAAGACAAAGACAATGCTGTACAGTTGTAGCGCTGTAATTTTGGTAAACGCGCGACACGTAAGTTACAAGAGATTTTTTTCCCCAACTGTCCTTATTCCACCTTTCTTATTTGTTCTGGGGAGAAGGATCAAAGTTTCCTGTAAGCAGAATTGTCTTTGTTCAGGATAAACGTCGCTCATCCCAACAAAAATTGAAGGAAAAAAAGTCAGTATCATACGTAGATAAGCACGAAGGTCGTTGTTGTTGCTACCATTACCGTTCTTTCACTTCAGTTCAGTGGCGACTAAAGAGATTACCTCGTAATTGGAGCACAAGTCATGGGCATGAGAAATTTTGTATTTTTTGCATATTTTCTTGGAGAAACTGTGTTTGTGTACGTTTTTTGTGAGGATAATGAGTGGATCAATTAGAGACGAAAAAACGTCGCTTGCTTAATTCATGCATGAGAGGACAACGTACGGAATGTTAGGCCTCCCCCTTCCCCATATCCAATAATGGCCTCTAATTACTTTGGGTTTTCATTCCAGTCGGTATTCGGATTGAATCTTTGCCTTGCACTCGAGAGATTGCTGACGACGTTTTTTTTGTACTACGTAGTGAGAACAAAGAAAGATTTCCTAAACAAAAGAAGTTCATGTCGCATATACTGAGTCACTGTAAATCGGAAAGCAAAAAACAAAGCTGAGCAGCAAGCTTCACCATCCAATTCCAGTTTATTCCTGCCTTTTCCAGGTCCTTGGATCTGTCCGGTCCGGAGGTACCTGTACATCTGTTCCCTGGCCGACAGAGCGGTGTTCTCCTACGGTAATTTCTAAGGCTGTAATAGGTGGGTGCAGCTTCCAGCATCTGCTGTGTGAGATGCCCGCTTGCACCGGAGTGCCATCCCTTACAAAGCAATGAGAACAAGCCTGAAACCAAAAACAATTTCTCAGTAGAAAAAAAATAAGTAAGTTGAATTGCTTCTTTAATCGCACAGTCGCGATCTCACCAGGCTAACGACCAGAACAAAGAGGTGGAGGAGGAGGCGGAGGAGGCCTCAGCTGACAACAACCGCGGGATTCGTCTGTAGCAACTCTTTTGCCTGGCTTGTCCAGAAACATCTCATTACCTTTCGCCTTTCTTTTTACTCCCGACAGGACTTTAAAAGTTACGAACGTAACAAATATAAGAAAAAATGTAACATTTACATGTACATGGCATTCTAGTGACATGTTCCATTACACTTTTAAAAGCTGAAATTGTTATACGCTCGTAACATAAAAAAGTCCCGTCGGGCTCTCATTTTTTTAACCTGTCGTCACAACCTGGAAGGAGAAGAAGAAGAACGGTGCTGCACCCACCCATCCAGTCCGGTCAGCCGGACAAGCCCAAGATCTTACCCCACTTGCACCACGGGCACAGGCCGGGCGGGACGCACCCGGTGGCGCCGCCCCAATCGCAGGGGATCACGTTGCAAAAGTCTGTCTGGCAGCCGTGGTTCTTCAACCAGGCCAACTGAGAGACAGAAAGAGAGAGTGAGACCAGATTGTAAGTAAGGTCCTCCTGATCAAAAATATAATTTCTTTCAATGTGTTCTGTCAATGTAAAATTGTGCTACGTATTTTGAAAGGTTATGTTAAAGTCTGTGTTGTACTTTGAAAGATAAAGCATTCAACACTTGACCACCTTGTCAACGTTAAGTACAACAGACATTCAGTTTTTTTTATAGACAGTTTTTTATGGTAAAGTTTGTTCCTCAAATTTTGCTGCTCACTTACTTCCTTTCCCGCGAACAGTGGGTCCGGCTTCTCGCAGCCAGTCACCGTGTACCTACTCTGGCCCAGGAGGTAACCTGAGGCGCATCCAGAAGTCAATCATAGTAGGCTGCTTTCTCCAGACAGGCAATCACGCAGTCGGAGTTTTGTCAAATTTCGACCAGACTTTGATGTGCCCGGCTCAAATAATGTTTGAAACTCAGGAAATACCTGAGCACTGAGTGATTTATTATACTGTACAGGTAATTTTTATTCATGTTTTATGTTCAGGAGGGACAATTGAAAAGAAATGTGGAAAAATATGTCGAAATCTTCACCAAAAACCTTCCACATTAGATGGAAGGACGCCTACTATGCCTATGTAATAGACTGTACGAGTACCTTGCCTCTGCCTCCTGAACTCATGCAGCGCGCACCTGGCGCACCGCCCTCCGCCCTCGTCCTCCGTCGCGGCCGCCGCCAGGACCGACGACAGCTCGGACAGGGAGAGGCGGGCGTCGCGGAGAGGGACCTTGTAGCACTTCAGACCTGCAGGGAGGCGCGTTTCTAACTAGTAGTATACCGTACATACCTACCTACCTACGTGGATAAAAATGCGCGCAGAAATGCGCAAAGTGACTTTTGCGCATTTTGCCGGACAAAAAACTTGACTTTTCGTCGCATTCTGACATTCTCTTTGTGCCCGAGGTATGCGCAAGGCATACGGTATTACGTACTAAATGTTGAAAAAAATACGCAAGATTTGCACATTTTTGCACATTAGATCGGAGGCCTGGTGTGCTTCACCTCTGCATCTGGCGCACTCGCATTTCCCCCTCCCCTTCGGAGTGAGAGACGCTGGGAAGACGTAATCGGAGCAACCTGCGAGACTCGAATGATAGAAAAATCGGTGTTTTTTTGGGGGGGGGGGAATCTGAGAAGTTTCACTCTACTTGAATTGCTTTCTTTCGCCCCCTCCCGACGGGACTTTTAATTACTTACAAGCGTAACAAATTCAGCCCTAAACATGTAATAGAACATGTCATTAGAATACCACATAAATGTCACAGTATTTTTCGTAAATTTGTTACGCTTGTAAGTTTAAAAGTCCCGTCGGGCTCTCCCCTCTCCCCCCCCCCCTCCCTACCCCACGTGCACCATGGACACGGACAGTGGTGCTCCTCCGACAGTAGGCTCCTCTCGCCGTCCGGGGCCGTGTAAACCTCCGGAGGGTCGAAGCGGTTCAGCGTGTTGCACAGGTCGCCCAGGCACAAAGTCGTTTCCAAGATGATGTTCTGATCATGGAACAAAAGTGTCAAATTGTCGTCAACATTATCACTGCCGATAGCGTCGGCAAAAACAGAAATAACAGCAAAACTGAAGCACCAGCAACCACCTAACAGCAGCAGCAACAAGAAGAAAGTAGCAACAAGAAAACAGCAGCAACAATAGGAATAGTGCGCGGGACCAACAAAGACTTTTGCCCTGGATGGGTACAAAATATTACGCAAAAGGTTTCCCTTAAATTTTGGCGGAATGGATGGCACATTTTCCTGGGGAGTTTAACAAAATGGGCAAGACAAATAGCAAAACCAGAAGCAGCAGCAACAACAACAAAACAGCAGCACAACAACAACAATGGCACAACAGCAAGAACAGCAAAGCAACAACAAAAAAAGTAGCAGCAACAAAGACAAAAAGCAGCAACAGCAGCTTCTACAACAAAACAAGCAACATCAGCAGCACCAACAATAGCAACAGCAGCAATATGAGCCGAATCCTGCCTAAGTCGCGCGATGGACTAACTTGTTCGAAGGGCGTGCTGTGGTGCCGCCCGGACTCGCACCCGGTCACCGCGTACCCGATCCTCACCTCCTTCACACATCCGAGGCAGGGGAGATCTGTAGTACAAGCCAGCAGACAACTTGTAGTAGTAGTACAGCATGTCCACCAAGAAAACCTGAATACTTTATTTTCCCTTTATCAAACATAGTTTTGTAAATGTTTATGTCTTTCATATTGAAACTTTTAACATTTCTAACATGGCCATGCCGCACTACTTTGAACTTTCCTTCCATGGTGACTTTCCGTCCCTCTGCGAAGACGACCTCCTGCACCCTCTGCACCCTGCAGGACTCCTTCTGGCACTCCAGGATCAGCCCCCTGTCCGGGTGGGCCGGGTCAGCGCTGAAGTGGACCAGCTCATCGTAGGACCGGAGCTGGTACACACCGGGGTCTGTAGGATACAGCAACAACTATGTATGTAGTACATTTATATGTCGATAAACTGAGGATGGCATCTGTTTGTTGACCTATTAATATGTCTAATTTTTCGTGTCAGTTTTCACTATATATACTGTACGTAGATGTCTGAAATTCATTCCTCATGTATTTTAGTCTGATACCTGAGATTCCACTCCAGATCCTGTGACACCTATTTCCTGTGATGAAGAGAGGTTGGGAGAGAGAGAGAGAGGAAGAGGAATCTTTTCAGGTTGGTCTTACCCTTGGTAAAAACGATGGGGAGGACGAGCAACAGAGAAGGGATTCTTAGCAGCATCAAGCTTTTTGTCGTTGCCCTAACTAGTTTTGCCAACCATTTGCTTTAATACTAACCCTTTAAAGTTGCCGGTACTTACTCCTATTATTTCTGCTTAATTGATCTACCTGTACCTACATATGTACAAAGGTACACATGTTGCCAATAACTTTAAATCAAATCACAACTGTCCCCGTTGTTGTTACTGTAGTTGCTCCTGCAGGAGACCAAATATCAAACTATTTTCTTATACCTAGCTATACTGTAGTATACCAACTCGATTTTAGGTGACACATGACATTTATTTCTACTCTTCTACCCATCATTCTGCGATAATAATAATGCGCGTATAAAATCACATGTGTTTTTTGGGAAATCACAGACATCTTCTTCTTTAACATTTTGGTGATTTGAGTTGCGATATAGTGTACTATGCATTGTGTAACGTCGACTTGCTTGTGTGTTCTGTGCTGTAGTATTCACTACTACTAAAGTACGTGGGATAATTTTGG
>JAAUYM010055241.1_pt1 | contig 19063 bp, 13 predicted proteins | sample 7278001 | NCBI WGS metagenome assembly JAAUYM01 (sample SAMN14350224, study PRJNA611818) | marine sediment metagenome | isolation source: surface marine sediment (1.8m) | place: French Polynesia: Moorea | collected 2018-08
AACCAATATTGCTAGCGTGATGGGGATGCTCTTAGGTCTTTTTTCAATATTCTAACACCTGCCGTTCGTGGCGTTTTTAACGCCATGTAAGTGACATGAAAACCTTAGAGCAACCCAAATCGCTAACTACCACTAGTGCCGTCACTGATGGTGTGCCACTAGTGATACCAATATTGATTGGGTAGGTTTTTTGGATAAATTTTAGCATATTTTGTTGCATAATTTCCAATATCTCATAGAAATGGTGGTAAAAAAAACCTCTTGTCTTGCCTAAATTTTAAAGGTGGGCACTGGGAATGGCTCTTCTCCACAAAAGCCATGCATCTGAGAGTAAATCCAAAGGATGAAACCAGGATAAGACTATTTTCTATTAAATTTTCGGCAACTTAGGTTCTTTTGCTGTTTTTACAGCACAAGTTAGAACTGACTTTCTTGCAAGAATTGCATTTAATGGTTTACAGTAGATGCAAAGTGCATAAAATTTTTACCAACGCATGAGCGTTGTCATTTTTTGTACAATCTCATTTTTTTTCTCTTTTTTGTACAATTGGTGTCGTTGGCAGCCAAAGTTGTTAGAATTTCTTTGGTTACAGGCATCAGTAACATAAAGGGCCCATGGATCTCAAGATTAAGATATAGTATTTCATTGATTTTGAAGCTTCTCGTATTACTACTATGATTGGACTCTATGTTGGAATAGGAAAACGATGGAATAATGTGGTCTATGGAGGTGTACTAGATAACATTTTAAGATTTGCTTTCACACCCATGCATTTTTTTTTGTAGACAGAATAGTAACAAACTCGCGGCAAGCCCAAAAAATGTCGCTGCCTATACTCGAGATTTTTACTTGGAGAACGACGAGACGTCACTGCTGAAGTCGTCCTTGACTTTGTCCTCCGCCCTCCTCTCGCTCTTGCCGCACACGATGGAGTGCACGGTGAAGCTTCCCTTGTGCCTGAAGCCCTTTCCGCACTTTGCGCAGAGAAACTCTGCGCCCTTCTCCTTAGACAGCTTTAGCGGCACATCCTTTGACGGTGAGTCTTGACCTTGCTGTCGTTGATCCTGTTGCCGTTGTTTCGGCAAGGGCTGGTCTGGCCGCTGTTCCGCAGTGCCTGCCTCCCTCTCGCTTTCCTGAGGCTCCGGCAGCTTTGGCTTGGTGCTCTCCTCCTCCTCCTCCTTGTCCTTGTCTGGGCTCGGAATCACGATCTTTTCCATGTGTTCCTGCTTCTTTGTCGGCTCCTTCCGGTTCTGCGGAGGGCACGCCTCTTTCGACCGACTGTCTGATGGAGTCCTTGAACTGAAAGTCCGTCCGCGGCTTGTCTTTTGCGGGCTCTTCCGACTCCTCCCGCCGCCGCCGCCGCCGCCCGGCGAAACGACCCCCCCGTGCATCTGCTGCTGGTGGCGCCTCAGAGCAGAACGGCTGGAGAAGGCTCGTCTGCACGTGATGCACTCCATCGGCGAAGAGTTCGTCGTCGGCACCGAGATGCCCATCGCTGGAAAGTGCCTCTGTTGGAAGTGCTGCTTGAGTGGACCCTTAGTGGAAAAGCTCTCTCCGCACAAGGGACAGACATGCTGTTGCTGTTGCTGTTGCTGAGAAAGAGGAGGAGGAGGAGAGGATTGCTCCTGCTTGCACCGTCGTGGGAGCTGTTCCTGCTGCAACGACACAAAGTGGGCCACCTTGGCGTGGTCAGCCATTGACCCGACCTCTGGAAAGGCCTTTCCGCATTGTCCACAGCAGTAGACCATCCTGGCACCAGAGTGCACAGCGGCGCAGTGTTGCTCCAGCACCGCAGACCCCCCGTTTCCACCGTCCTCTGGCGCAATCTGGAAGCGGACGTGGCACCTCGAGCAGCGAAACCACCCCCAGGAGGTGCCGCCGTCTGACACGAACATGACCGGCGTCGCCGCGTCCGGGATGGTCGAGGTGGGGAGAGAGTGCGGCCTGGGCGGGTATGTGGGCAGCGCCTGATACGGCTGTGGTGACTGCTGCTGCTGTTGCTGCTGCTGCTGGGTGGTGGCGGAAGAGGACAGTGGCCTCGCTGGGTAAGGAGGCGGGGGCGGTGGAAGAGGTACGGCGGGGTGACCTTGGACTCCTTTGGGGAAGGCCTCTGCACAGTTGGACAGTTGAGAGGACATAGCAGGAACCACTTGTGGGGTGCTGCTTTCGGCCGCACCAGGCCTTGCCGTCGTCTGTTGGGGCTGTACGATGTGAATGCTGGGCAGCTTATTGCCGTTCACGATTGGGACCTGCAATACAGAATTTGCAATCATCAAACCAAAGAAACCCCCTTAATTGCACCTAACCTGTATGATGCTCCCATCCGGCAGAGAGACGTTGGCAGTGAGTCTTGACTGACTGTTTGTCAACTGTTCCCCAGAGGACTGAATCACCCTGACAATGGCTGTTGTCGTTGTCGGTTGCGCCACAGTCATGGTCGTCGCCGTCGCCGCCGTAGACGTCATCGCAGCAGGCATTCCAGTTGGAAGAAAAACCGTGGAGTCGTTGGCAACTTGCTGTTGTGGCGGCAGTAGTGGTTGCTGCTGCTGATGCATCTGTTGCTGTTGTTCATGCTGGTGTTGCAGCTGCTGGAGTGGCGCTGAACGGCCAGTTTTCGATATGACTTTGTCCAGGGTGAAGTCTTTAAGGTAAACGTATCCAAGTGTTGCAAAATGGGGCTACGTACGTAATTGTAATACACAAATTACAACGTCTCCAAAAACTTACCACCCTCTTTAGGTTGCTGGGAAATGTGCTTAGCGTGTCCAGGACCGTAACCCCCGGACGGGACTCCGCCTTGCGTGTTTGGTAATGCCACCGCGGTCGACAGAGCATCCGGAATGACAGAAACGTGTGGCGGCGCCGGAGGCGCCGGAGGAGACTGCGACTGGCCCAGCAGGATTTCGGGAGGGAACTCGTACGATGGCGTGTTCATCGTCTTAGCCGCCGCCGCCACCTCCGCCGTCCCCGTCCCCAAGCCCGTCCCCACGCTCGCGCCCGTCGCGGCCGCCTCCGACGTTGCGGCAGCCGCCAGGGAAGAAGAGGAGGAGGAGGAGGTGGGCGCCGCCATAGGAGACACTCCGGAAAAGATGCTGTCCAGCCCAGGTAGTGCGGGCATGTCCGGAGTGGACAGCAGCTCGGATGGCTGCTTGGGAAGGCTGGCCAGAGGCTGGTCTTGGGATCTCTCGTCACAGTCGACGTCCGGCCTGGACGAGGAGAAAGGGTGTCCACCAATAGTGAGGTCCAGCGTGCGGGGTCGGGACGCTTTTGGGAGTGGCGCGCCAAGACAAGGCTGCTTGACCGGGGTAGGAGCTGTCAATGAAGTTGGGACTCCTTCCGAAGAGACGTTGGAGTCGGCGACGAAGCCGGGCATGTTCGGGATCCTGAGCGCGTCTTGAAGGGCGGCAGGGCCAGCACTTTCACATTCTCCAGTTCCCGCTTTACTATTGTTACTCCTCGGCCCAGAGTTGACCAAGAGTAGCTGCACGCCAGCTTGACCATCGCTGGCCTGGCCATTCGGCGCAGGAACAGGCGGTAGTGACGGGATTCCAGATGGCTGGAAGAATTTTAGACAGCAAATGCACTATCATTACGCAGTTATAGGGTACCATTATTGCATTTTACCGTACCTTGGCAAACTTCTCTTTCATTAGCTGCTGCAGGTAGTAGATCTTTTTGGCATTGTTGAAGGTGTTGGCCAGGGCCTGCTGGCAACCCAAACATATCCCTTTAGGAAGACTATCCTTGGGGTGAATGGAGAGAACCTAAGAACGCAGAACGACAATTAAATTTAGCTTTAAGTACGTATTAGCATGACGCTTTTGTATACAGTAGACATAACACAATAATACAACTGGTAATAAAATACAGTAAGTGTAGACATCGAGCACAGTACAAAAAAATGAACACAGGAAACACCCAAAATCGTTTAATTCTGCGATAAATACGGCACAATGGAGTACATATATTGTAATTAATGGATAATAATATATCGTATTTTATTTTGTGGTACGCCAGGTCACACATCGACGGTCTCGATGGAGTTCTTGATCCTGGCCCTCTCCGCCGCGAACACCAGCTTGTGCGACCTGAGCGAGTCGGCCACCCCGGTCTTGACGTGGTTGCGGTCCCCGGTGGCCACAGCCTTGGTAAAGGCATTCACGAGGAAGAAGTCCGCCCCGCCATGTCCCCTGGTGCGCACGGGCGGGGCCTGCTGGGCGATCTCCACCTTCTCCTCACGTCTGGTGGCAAAGTCGTAGATGAAGAGCCCGTGGCGGTCGCTGCCATCCCAGCGGAGCTCGCCCAGGGTGCCGCTGATCTTGGTCTCACGACACATGTTGCGCGTGAAGGCGTTCATGGTCACCGAGGCGGTGGTGCCGCCCTCGAACTCCATGTTCACCACCTGAAGGAAGGGGAGGTTTTTGTGCTACTATAGTAGATGTGTCACGCACACACGACCATATGCTCTGGTTCTAGAACGTACCTGGTGATCGCACACATCGTTGTCGCACTTGTAGACGCACCTCCCGTACTGACCCTTCCAGAGGGCCTCCTCCAGGGCGACGCGGTACCCGCGGGGGTCATCCTCCACATCGCACACCACGGACATGGGCCAATGAGGGAAGCCGGAGCAGTTCTCCAGGTAGATCTTCCTGGCGGAGTACGGGCAGTTCTCCTCAACAGGGCAGTCCTTGCAGGAGTCGGCTGCCCCCGCGGGCGCCTGACCCCCTCTGAAGTGGTAGAGGCCACCGAAGGACTGGACTTTGGTGCACTTGCGATCCCCGAGCCAGTAGGCCACCAGGTCGAGATCGTGGCAGCACTTGGCCAGCAGGGAGAAGGTGCTCCCGGACACGTTGCGCCAGTTGCCACGCACGAAGGAGTGCGCAAAGTGCCAGAAGAGCACATTTTCCGAGTGCGTGATGGAGACCACCTCGCCGATGCGCCCGCTCAACACGATCTCACGGATCTTGGCGCAAGGAGGGTAGTACCTGAACAATGTACGAAGAGAATTGAGAACAACATAGGTACAATAAGTAGTTCATACACACATGGCTAACTGACCCACCTGAGTACGTGACAGACGGCAACGATAACGCCCGTCTCTTCGAAAACCGCCGCCATCCTGTCGCACTCTTCCTCCTCAGAGCTCATGGGCTTCTCCAGAAGGAGGTGGTACCCCTTCTTAGCCAAAGACACCGCCGGCTCCAAGTGCATGCGGTCCTGGGTGGTGACGATGGCGCAGTCTGCCAGCTTGTCCCTGTCCGCCAGGTCCTTCCAGTCCGCGAAGGCCATCTCCTCCGGCAGCCCGTGCTGCTCCCTCAGCTTCCTCCTCCTGTGCTCCAGAGGTTCCGCCACCGCCACCACCTTCATGCGCTTGGGGAAGTCCAGCGCGAAGGCGGCGTAGTTCTGCCCCCTGTTTCCGCATCCTACGACCACCGCCGTGACCACCTTGGGCAGCGGGCCGCCGTCCACCTCGGACCACGCGCGCTCCAGCTCCTCCACGTCCACCGGAGAGGCGGCGGGCGCGGACGGAGCTGACTTCTTCTTGCTCTGGTCGTTGCCTCCCATCGGGGAAAAAATCACAACTGCGCACTCACTCAATGTGCTCCAATTTCCGCAGTAGTTTTGATGGTGACTCACAAGTCACACTCCTCCCCCACCGCAGCAATAGAGGGCAAACGTCAAGAGCTCCACGTAGCAAAAGGAACGAAAAAAAAGATGCTGCAATTTCCTGATAAGTCTTGTCCCCCTCTTTTTTTACCCTCTCTTATTCCATAACGCGGTTAGACAACGGTTTCAAGTACTGTCTGTAGTGCAGTTGAGTACTACCTAAGGCAATGTAGCCCGCACGTACTAGGTAGGTACCTCCCTCCAAAAAGGAAAGAAATACAACTGATGAGACATGGCATGGAGCGAGGGGGGGGAGAGGCGGTGTGGACAGCGTTGTGTACCGGTGTCGTCATTAAATCAGAATACGAACAAGAGCCCGCGAAACTAAAGTTCAGGAAATGTGTGCTAACAAGCTGGCCTCACTCGGATTTTATATTACGAGTATTTTCTAAAAAGCAGTGCTCCTGAACGGCAATGGAGTGGGCAACACACAGTAGCTTTTTTGTGCGGGACGAAAAAAAAAAGGCTTAAAAAAAAACTACCTGGCTTGTGAAGCAGAATCTGATCTTGACAAGGATCTGCTTCCTCCTGCCCTCCTCGCTGAATACGTTGACGCATTCCTCGTTCTCCTTCCCGCAGATGCGACAGCAGCGGAGAAACAATTCCAATGACGCCGGCGCCGACGCCGGCGCCGACGCCGACGTGCCCAACATGGCTGTCGAAGGTTCCGTCGACATGTCAAGATGTACCTGTAGTTGTTCTCCTCCCGTGTGATGGAGGCCGTTTATTATGCCTTCTGCCAGGACATGCTCGGCGCAAACGCGCTCCCTGCTTGTGCTGGGGGAGGCAGCCTCTGCAGTCGGCTCTCCTAGCAAGAAAGTTCAGCTCACCTTAGTCCAAAGGAGGAGAATGGACAGGACATGGACTAGGTGCACAGACAAGACGTGCTACTGCTACATGTGCCTGGGAAAGCGCCTTCCATTGGTGGCTATTTGTGGGTAGGGGTGCTTTCTGCGCAAACATGTACTGCGCAGTCACGTCTTTTGTACCGCACGCACATCCATTCAAAGAACAGTCTAACGTGTAGATCCCACTAATTCATGAAGTATTCTAGAGAAAGAGAAACTGTACTCTGATTACGATTACTTGATTGCAGTCGATTCAGTTCGCGTGACCGTCCCACATCCCATAGAAAATACGGTAAGTATCCCCTCGCTAATTCGACCCTCGATATCTCGACAACCCTCGCTAATTCGACAATTTGGCTGGCAACCAATTTTTTACTACAATGAAAGGTACCAAAATGAGCAAATCCCTCGCTAATTCGACAGAGTTTCCCTCGCTAATTCGACACAAAGAAAGAAAGAAAGAAGAAAGAAAGAAGAGAAAGAGAAACAGAAGTAGAGACTCCCCATTGCATGTGGAGTCTCTACTTCTATTCAGAACGTCGTGTCGTGTCGTGCGTACCGTATGTTGAAGACATAATGGAGCGAGTTTTTTGTGGGTGGAGGGAAATCGGACCTCGGCTTAAAGAAAAAAAAAATTCTCCCGCAACACCCAATCGCATGCTTCGTCATCCCATTTCTCCCCTCCTTCCTCTTCCTCCTCTCCCACTTCCTTGGTCCTGCTCTTGCTTATTCGACATTTTGGCTGGCAACCGAATTTGTCGAATTATCGAGGGGCTGCTGTAGTATGTACTGTATCTGTGTGGACTGCGGTCCGTCCGTTCTACTGCGCATGCGCAAATTAGGCGCCGAATTTAAACAAAAGGAAAAAAGAAGAAATATAAACAAACGTTTAGAAAAGTCAGCACAGTACATATTTCGAATCGGAAGGCGCGTGTACAGTACTCTCTGTCTTTAAATTGCACTATGGCGAGTCCTGAGGGAGACTCCTCGCCCGATTTCTTGGCCGACACTCCCCCCGTCGGCACCACGAACAGGACGGCCCGGAAGGCGGAGGAGAAGAAGGTCTTGGAGGACACCACCAACTGGAGGAGGCAGCAGAAGCAGGGAGATTTCTCCTCCTCCGCCTCCGGGGCCTCAAGGGAGTCGTCACCGGAGGTCGGGAGGGAAGAGTGGAAATACGTTGCGGAGAGCGACGACGAGGAAGAGACGCCCAGGAGGACCAGCGACACGCTTCACTCCAGGAAGGTGATGAACGAGTTCGTGAACGACGACGACGACTATGACAGCCCCGTCGTCGGCACCAAGAAGAAGGAAGGAGCCAGAAAGTTCCTCTTGTCAGATTCAGACGAGGAGAATTGTGATGATGAACAATTTCCTCGGCACAAAACGACTGAAAGTCCGATTGTTACCATCGATAGTGGTGAAGAACGAGAGGAGGACGAGTCGCCTGATGAGAGTCGCACACCTCCGCCGGTCCAGGACGTTTCTGCCCACTCTTTTCTTGGGTACAACAAGGAACCAAAGTACATAGAGAACAGCCCCATTGCGGGCACCAGGAAGAAGAAGGGGGTCAGAAAGGTTTCCTCACCAGATTCAGACGAGGATGACGAATTTAGTCAGACCGGACCGATCGAAGAAGAGGTTATTACTATTGAAAGTGATGAGGAAGAAGAAACGAAGGAGCAAGAAAAGTCGCCAGATCAAGGTGCTGCAGCTTCGGCCGTGCCGGTTGAGCAGGCTGCGGCGCCTGTGCCAGATAAACCTACCCTAAGCCTCAGGGAAATGAAAGATTTGGAGGATAGCTTGGCCTGTAACCAAAGGGCACTTCAGGCCAACCTGAAGATGCTAAACCGTCCGGAGAAGTTGCCCGACGGAGGCAAAAAGCTCCAGGCGTACGTGGACAGGCTGCTGAGGGAGCAAGACCAGCTGGAACACAAGTACGGATTTGTTTCTTAATTGTATTTTTATCTTACTCTATCTTAAAGCAACCAAATTTTATTTTGTCAGGCTAAAAGCAGCAAGGGAGGTTTTCCCTTCTTCTTCGTCTTCATCTCCCGTGGAGACTGCCCGCCGGAGACTGGAGATGCTGCGAAGGCAACGGGTGACCCTGCAAAACCAGTACAGCCTGCTCCGCCCAGAGAAGCTCGCCGACGGCGGCACGCAGCTCAGGAAGGAGATTGGACAGGTCGAGATGGAGATCAGGTGAGGCAGGGTTCTCAAATTCGGGAAATTGCAAAACCGTGATGGTATTTCTTCTTTAACGTCCGAAGAATGTTGGAGAGGTCGCTTTCAACGGAGGTCGCTGACTCTAAGGACGGCGGCGCCAGTGAGAGAAAAGCTCTTGTCTTGGAGAATTGGAAGAAACGTAAGGATGATCATAGCACTTGATCGCAGTAGTAGGCTTATACTACCATATCTTTTCCGTGCGTATGGGTCGATATCCAAGTATGGGTAAATTAAAGTACAGTGTAATAGTTTCGTTCGTTCTTTGATCCTTCATAGCTCCCATTCATAACGAGGAGTGGCAGAGGTTCCGCGAAGGCATCGGCGCCTCCAGCGCCGGCTACGACGAGGCGAGCCTCTGGGCGCAGGGTCCAGCGTTTAATCCTCTGTATGGAGGGCGAATGAACAACCAGAGACGTCACGAAGTCGTCAGCGTCACCACGGTATCTTCACCGACTTGTACTACATTTGTAGGTATATATTTTGAACTCGAGCAACAGTAAACACTCCTGTAGGACGCTCTGAAGAACCTGCACGAGTCGTTGAAGTCCATGCCAGCGGAAGGCGACGAGGAGACGGACCCCGCCGGGCTGAGGTCTTCGGTCACTCTCTTTCCCCACCAGAGACAGGCCCTGGCCTGGCTCCTGTGGAGAGAGCAGCAGAAGCCGAGGGGAGGCATCCTGGCAGACGATATGGGGCTGGGAAAGACGCTCACCATGATCTCGCTCATCCTGAAGCACAAGGTATGCCGACTTATGTTGAGGGAGGAGACGTGCAAGCTTTCCACGTGCTACTAGTACTGTGAATGTTCACGACAGGAATTGAAGGCGTCTCGTGAGAACTGGAAAAGCGAGGAAAATCCGGATGATCAAAGCGAGTGGCTGAGCAAGCGAGGCGGCCGGGACCTGGTCTCTTCCTCGGCGACCCTGGTCGTTTGCCCGGCCAGCCTCCTCGGGCAGTGGGAAGGGGAGGTCAAGAAGAGGCTGAGGTCGGACTCGCTCAGGCTGCTAGTCTACCACGGGAGCAACAGGGGGCAGTCGGCAAAGTCGTGAGTGTCGTTTTCCTCGCTTTGTTGCAGTAGCAGTGCTTTCTCACTGCTGCTCCTTTTGCTTTTCAGCCTAGCTCGTTATGACATTGTCGTGACTACCTACGGGACCGTCATGTCCGAGATGAAGTCCGTCCTTCCGAAGGGGGGCGACTCCAAAGAGAAGTTGGAGGATCTGAGGCCCGCTGAAGTCGACCACAAACAAGGTAGGTCAAAATTAGATCCATATACATTTAGGTGTAGTTGTGTTCAGGCGTAGGTAGGTATATTTCTGCAAAATATTGCGAAATATACATATATACACTTAAGTCGTCACGTCTTGGACTCGGTGTTTAGGTCGACATTGGTCATCTGAACGGCAAACTTCTCCTCCCTGAGCCTCCGCCACTGGTCCGACGGCTTCAGTGCGTGGACATAGAACTCTCGCCAAGTTAACGTCTTTGTTAGGGCCCTCGCTGTGAAGTACACTATGTAGCAGGAGGCGACGATGATGGGCAGGAGCAGGAAAAAGGTTCCGAATGCCTGGACCCAGTGAGGATACTCGTAGGCGCCGTAGGCAATGGGTTCCAGGTCCACCAGCGAGTAGACATAGACGTATATTAGCGCGCCAGGGGTTATTCCTGCCAGAAGGATAAACCAGATCCACTGCATCCATGTTGGCAGCCACAACTTCATCTCCTTCAAGTCGTTGAGGAAGTTGTTCATGCCATAAAACCAGGAGATGGAGATACACTGAAAGGAAAAAAAAGAAGCCTTTTGTGTTGTGAGCCATTATGGATAGTTTGGAATGCCGGTTCGTTACCTGCATCAGTGCAATTGCGAGAGTGCTGACAGTCCCACGAGAGTCCAGGAATATGAAGAGGTGCATGCCTCCATTACACGTCAGGGGTAGCCCAACAAGAAAGCTTACAGCAAAGAAGACGAAAAGGACCTTGAGGCGGTGCCTTCTTAACTGCGGAAACTCGTCCGTGATGAAGGAGACCATCATTTGGGCGCCTGCTGACACGCTGGAGAGGGCAAGGTTGAGCAGCATGAAAAAGAAGAGGAAACTCCAGAGCGGAGGGACGTCCATTCCGAGCATGGCAGAGGGATAACTTACAAAAGCCAGCGTGATTCCACCTTGGACAACCTGTAATCGTGGTCACTAGCCAGATGTGGAAAATATTTAAGGGAAAAAACCCCGTAACATTCCGAATGCATACTTACGTTGTCGATGTGAGCGTTGGTGTCGTATGCTAGAAATCCTGTCATTGCGAAGACCACAAAGCCGGCATAGATGGAAGTTATTGAGTTCAGACTTCCAATCACTGCCGAGTCGAGAAGAATTCGTCCATCTCTGTTGTTGTAGCTGGCCAAAACCATGTGGCTGCCAAGAGCCACTGCTATGGACATGACAATTTGGGTGCAGGCTTGGAGCCATATGTACGAATCCTTTAGTTGAGACCAGTCTGGAGACAGGTAGAATTCAATGCCCTCGTCTGCTCCAGGAAGTGTGACAGAATAAGCGAGCAGTGCTGTTAGTATGACATATGGAAGTACGGTTAAGACGTATGCTGCCTTCCCAAGAGATCGTACTCCTTTGATTATGATGGCTGCCATCAGGAGGTAGCCAAGGAGTTGACAGAGCACCAGCTCCCACTGTATGGAGCCAAAGTCATCCCAGGTGTACAGTGTGCCATCTATGTCCTTGGTAAGCCCAAGCACTCTTCCATTAAAATAGTCTTCAGCGGGAGATACACTGTAAGTGGTCAGCACCTCGTAGATAAGCATTTCACTCTCAGCTCTAATGCAGGCATCGGTGCTCGAGTCCCAGGTGACGTACCCATGCGCTTCACAATAGTCGTCTTTTGAAGAACATTCAAAATTCCAGAATATTTCATCTGAGGAGCACAACTCATTGTACTCGTCACTGTAGCAGTCCCTTGTGTTCCAGTCCTCGGTACAAGTGGACCAAGGCAGCTCTGTTGTAAATCCAGCAAACAAGTAGAAAATACTCCAAGAGATTATTGCCATAAAGTAATTTGTGCCAGTGAATACTTTAACAAAGATCGCGTATCCAATTCCTTTCAATATTGGGACCATGTTTCCAAACAGCTGTAACGGATAATAACAGTTTTATAAATTCTCATAAGCTTTTTTCGGTTTTTACATGTTATATAAGGCACCTTGTTGCATCCGACTTTTGCATACTGCCCTATTGCGAGTTCTTGAAAGAGGAGGGGCAGTCCAACAAAGAGGAGGGAGAGAATGTAGGGAACCAGGAAAGATCCCCCACCGCTGACGTAGGTGACGTAGGGGAAGCGCCAGACATTGCCAACACCAACTGCAAGCCCCAGGCACGACAGGAAAAACTCCACATGGTTGGACCAGGCCCCTCGAGCTTCGGAGCCCATTTCTTCCTCTTTCAATACACACTATTGCACCTCCTTCATGTCCTCATGATGCGAACTACTGAATCATTTGTGTACTACCCTAGTAGTACGTACAAAGATTAACCTTGAGTGCCGTCTTGTGTGTATTGGGTGTGGTCAGACAGGACGGCCAATCTTGAAGAACCGTACAAACAACCGTGTACGTACGTGTAATGTCAAGACGGAGACAGTTGTGCAAATTGCTTGCATTCTCGTATGAAGGTTTTTCCCACTTTTGACGCTGATAGGCTAGAGCAGCAGTAAGCACAAAGCACAATGTGCTTACTGCTGCTACAAGGTAGCATGTGTTACACATAAACTTAGGACAGTATTTAAACGTGCGGTACTTCTCGAGAGGTTTTTTTCACAGGTTTGCTAACGGACTCAGTTCAAGATTTGAGCCTCTCTACGTACTACCAGTTAGTACGAAAGTACTTTGTATGCGACCTATTTGGTATTTTATTACTTGATAGAGATACTACAGTACATAGTATGACCATGATGTCCAAGATAGGTATTTGCTTATACGCTTGTGCCCCCGTGAGCGTCTCCTGATACGTATAAACTTTGCTGCCGTTCTTTGTACTGAAGCCACATTTCTTCTGATATGTCTTCTTCATAGGTTATTTTGAACCACTCTTTCGACTTAGACCCTATATCAGGCAATTTGCTAGTCATATCTCCAATGACTGTGGCTGAACCTTGTGCTGGTTCAGTAGATGCTTCCGTGGTTTCATAGAACGCTTCCTCTTCTTCTGAAGTAGCTTGGCAGAGGTAATACAAGATCACAAGAGAGATTATTATGGAAGCAATTAGGAATATTATTCCTGGCGTTGTCTGAAGAAAGTCAACAAGAGCAAACCACAATCTTTTAATCCATTCCCAGATGGCAAATATCCAAGATTTTAACCAGTTGAAAAGTTCGGACCATGATGCAAATCTGGTAAAGGCCCAGATAGCGAATAGAATCAAAAGTAGGATAATTGCAGGAAGCAGCCACATTGGATTGCAGTACCATGGAATCTCTTCCAGCATGGAGGGCGTAATTCCTTCAAGGAAGGAAGGTTCTTCCTGTCCATGCTCACCAGGATGTTCATACGGACACAATAGTGCTTCCTTTTCTCCTTCGCTCACTGGAGGTTTTGTCCCAGCTGACTGAAAGTAAGGATACAGAGTATCCTGGATTGCTGTGACCATGCCAGGTTCGTCTTCAGGTTTTCTTGCAGTCACTGCTGGTTTTCCTGACATACTCCGAATTCTGTTTAAGCATTCAAGTTCCTCACTTGTGAGGGGAATGTCTGATGTCTTATCAGTAATATCTACCACTTTCTTCATTCTTTCTTGGACGACCCATTCCTTATCCTCATCATCAATCCAAGTCCCAACGGGAACAGCAGCTGCTGTGTGCTCATCAAATGGAGGTTGTGGTCCACCTTCCTCCCACTCTTCTCCTTCTGCAACACTTTCTTCCGGAGAAATGACCACAGGTTCACCCTCTTCACCTGGAGGCCCTTCAAATGTTTCAGCTTCTCCTTGCGCTGTACCTGGAACAGCATCTTCTTCACCAGGGCCTGTTGGAGCAAAATCACCTGCTGCTGAGGGGCCACTTGTTGGCGCTGCAGCTGTTGATGGGCCCATTCCTTGGGCGGCTTGGCCAGCAGCAGAAGGCCTTTCTGCAGAGGGAGCCGCTGAAGGTGTTTCGCCAGGTGGTAGAGCACCAGCTTCCCCTCCTGTTTCAGGTGTCTCTTCCAGTGGGATAGCACCAGCTTCTGTTCGTATGCCAGCTGATGGTGCTTCTTCTGGTGCTTCTCCAGGTGGCACAGCGCCTGCTTCTATGCCAGCACCAGTTTCTTCTGAAGGAGTTGGCTCATATGGTACTCCACCAGCTGCTGATGGTGCTTCTGAAGGTGCTGCACCAGGTGGCAGCATGCCTGCTTCTGTGCCAACCGCTGGTGTTCCTTCTGGTGCTTCTCCAGGTGGCACAGCACCTGCTTCTGTGCCAGCACCAGCTGCTTCTGAAGGAGTTGCTTCATATGGTACGCCACCAGCTGCTGATGGTGCTCCTGAAGGTGTTGCCCCTGATGGAGCTTCTGATGGTATTGTTCCAGGTGGTACGCCGCCAGCTGCCGATGGTGGTCTTGAAGGTGTTGTTCCGGGTGGAACACCTTCCTCTGCAGGCGGACTTTCTTCAGGTGTTGCGCCGTATGGCTCACCACCAGCTGCTTCTGACGGCATTGTCCCAGTTGGTGCACCACCAGCTGCCGACGGAGCTCCTGAAGGTGTTTTATCGTATGGTACACCGCCAGCTGATGGTGCAGTCGACGGTGTCGTTCCAGGTGCAAAACCTTCGCCTTCTGCAGAAGGCCCAGTAGAGGGGGCTTCTGCTGATGGCCCCATCCCAGCAGTTGCACCAGCTGTACCAGCTTCGAAGCTTTCTTTGTCCCTAAATTCCCGTCCATATTCCTCTCCTCCCCCTTCATATTCTCCTCCAGCGTATTGTCCTTCACCGGCAGCTCCCCCAGCCAGGGGGCAAGGGTCTGGCGGACAGACGCGTTTGACAGTCTCAGTTGCCCTCAACGGATAGTCGCCATCATCTGGAGATTCGCTTCCAGCTCCACCAGTAATAACCGCAGCTTCACCCTTGCTGCTTATTTTTGTGCGATGTTCGGTAATGCTCATTTTATCCTGTGCCTGTGATTCTTTGTCGGAGCCAAGCATTGCTGGGAATGCACCGCCCAAGTCAATTTCTCGAATTGAAACCTGCAGCCCACTCCAAGAGAAATGCCCCAGGACGTATATATAACCAAGTATAGTGACAAGGCTGGCAGCCACTGCTGCTAGAGCAAGTTTTATGAAACTAGGATGCTGTCGCATCTGTGTGAGTGTAAGACCGTATCTGTAGGATATGGCCATGCCAACGAGGACGATGGCCATTACGCACGTCGACACAATCGTGAGCAAATCCATTAAGAGGCTGCTCTCCATTTCAAGTTGGAGACTTGGGACTTGAAAATCCGGTGTGACGTGTCCAAGGACGTACAAATAAGAGGCAACAATCAAGATGCAGACAGCCGCCATAAACAAGACTCCTTTGACGAACTGGGGATGTTGGCGCATTTGTGAAAAGGTGAGGCCATATCTGTAGGAGATCCCAGTGTAGATGAGGACGATAAGTAACGTGCAAAGTGACACAATCGTGCAGCAATCCACAAAGAAGCTGTTTCCCATGTCTCCAAGTGGAAGTTGAAAGTTTGTCCACTCCAAATGGCCCTGCATGTGCATGTAGCCGACAATGACCAAAAGTGAGCCAAGGAGTAAGGACAGGGCAACTTTCTTGAACTGTGGGTGCTCCTGCATCTGCTGGAAAGTGAAGCCGTATCTGTATGATATCCCAACAGCGAAAAGGATGCAGAAGAGTGTGCAGAGCGACACGATTATGCCGAGGTCTTGCACTAAGCTGCTTCCAAATCCTGCTTCCGTTGCAGTGACCGTACCAGTTGACGCGCCTTGACGCGACTCATTTTCAGCTTCCACATTCATCTTGAGTGAAGCAGGTTCACTGGCTGTGCTGCCAATGGTAGTGCTTTCCTTATTCATGGTCCACGTGTTGACACTGTTAGACTGACCGAGAATTTTTGTACTCTTTATGTAACTGTAGTAGTATCCTGCCATGACTACAACACATAGCAGGGCAAATACCAAGGCAGTAATTTGCAAGCTCATGTTTCTTCAACGTAGAGACGAGACTGATTTAAGTACAGCTGTGTATCACACAAAACTGAGTGTTTCACAAATTTTGTTTGAAAAATATGTTTATAATTTATTCGTGGGAACGTTGGTACATAGAGGCCGGTAGGTCCAATTTAATTGGCTACATACAGTGTACTCTTCTATAATGCAGGTAGTAGCACCTGTCTACCAATCCAATATAAATGAGACTGTGCCCTATTGTGCTATTTGAGTACGGTATACCGGTGTAATGTGCTATATTTTTCTGGTCGAGTCTCTATGCACGGTTAAACTTTCCTCGATTTCACCCTTTCTGGTGTGTGCAACTTTTTCACCCAATCGACCCCAGACTTCAGTTTGGAAAGCAGCTCTTGCAAGTTCTCCCCAAGACAGTCCCGTCATCTTTGCATGCAGAACAAACCATACTGCATAAATTCCAACAAACACTAGTGGCAATATTATAAAAAACCACCCAAAGGCTTCTGCCACATCAGGATATTCATAACCTCTATAGCTCATGGGAACAATGTCCACCAGGGAATAGATGTACATGTAGGCCAGTGCTGCTGGAATTATTACCACAAACAGTCCAGTCCAGACCCAGCGAAGCCATCTAGGCAGGGGTACAGACATTGACACAAGATCTGCGGAGAAGTTGTCCATTCCATAAAACCAGGAGATAACAATGCACTGCACATGATTGTATAGAGTTATTAAAAAGAAGCAAATTGGGAATAAAATTTTACCACCTGTAACATTGCCAGTGCCAAGCCACTGATTGTACCCCTTGAATCTATTAGAGTGAAGAGATGAATGCCTCCATTGAATGCAAATGGGATGCCACATACAAAGCAAAGCAATGATGCACCCAATGATATCTTTTCCTGATGGCTTTGCAGCATGGGCCACTCATCCGTGACAAAGGAAATTATCACTTGATTACTTGCAGTTAGGCCTGATAAAGCAAGGTTGATCAGGGTCAGAAAGAAGAGAAAGCTCCATAATTGCGAGACGGGCATTTCTGCCATGGCAGATGGGTAGGAAACAAATGCCAAAGAAACTCCACCTGCAACAGCCTGTGCCAGAAAAAATAGCAATACAAAATGGTCAAATAAAAATAAAACAGTAACTCACATTGTCCACACTGGAACCTGTTTCGTGAGCAAGAAAGCCAGTCATACAAAAGACAGCAAATCCTGCATAAATTGATGTAAGAGAGTTACAAAATGATATAAAGATTGAATCAGCTAAGACATTGTTGTTCTTAGGATTAAAACTTGCTAAGACCATGTGACTGCCACAAGCCACTCCAGTTGACATCACAATTTGAACACAGGCTTGGAGCCATATGTACTGATCAGACAGTTTAGACCAGTCTGGTGACATGTAGTATTCAACACCATCTTCTGCACCTGGCAGAGTGATAGAGTAGCCAAGTAAGATTGTTAATAGAACATAAGGCAGTAGAGTGAGCACATAAGCAGCTTTGCCCAATGATTTTATGCCCTTTATGTTCACTAAGCTAACTAAAATCCATATTAGTAGTTGACAGAGGACCAGTTCCCAGCGAATTGTACCATAGTCATTCCAGGTATACTGGGTGCCATCTGCATCCTTGGTTACGCCTAACACCTTTCCATTAAAATAGTCCTCTGCTGGAGATATGCTAAAAGTACCAAGGACAGTGCTGAATGTTTCATTGTTTGTTGTTGAAACACAGCTATCTGATGCAGAATCCCAAGCACTGTAGTCATGAGCAACACAGTAAACATCCTTGCTGGAACAAGTAAAGTCCCAGAACACCTCATCATTCTCACAGTTTTCATTGTAGTCTATATTGTAGCAGTCTCTTGTGTTCCAGTCTTCAGTGCAAGTGGTCCAAGGTAAATCAGACTGAAAACCAGCACAGAGGTAAAAGACAGACCAAGATGTAATGACTGCAAAGTAGACTTGGCCAAAAACCCTTGAGTACACAATGGCGTAGGCAAGTCCTTTAAAAATGGGTGCCATTCGCGGAAAGACCTTGAATGACGAGTTGGGATTGTTAATTGTAAATGTGACAGTACTACTACCATACTGTTCAGTAAGTATTTGCACCTTGTTGCAGCCTGCTCTTGCATATTGACCAACGGCTATCTCCTGAAACATCAGGGGCCACCCAATAATCAACAGAGCAAGAAAGTATGGAACAAGAAAGGACCCTCCTCCACTGGTGTAGGTTATGTAGGGAAATCTCCAGACATTTCCGAGGCCTACTGCCATGCCAAGGCTGGTCAGGAGGAACTCCCAGTGGTTGTGCCAGGAGGCGCGCTCCACAGGGGCCATTGTAGTAGGTAGTGGGTACTTGCACGGACGGGTACTAGTGCTACTGTAATTGCGAGGGGTGGGGGAACAGGTGTCACACGTTTTAGGTGTGAAACCGCGTTAACCTAAACTGTTGGGCGAATTTCCCCCGCCCCCCGCCCCCGCAACACCGAATGTTATCGCGGTAACTTTTGGGATAAAAAAAAAGAACTCAAGCAAGCATTGCGTGAATGATATGTGCGCACCTACTTACTACTACATACCACTACGCGTTATGTCCGTTTGTTGCACTCAACCAAATAAATGTGTATTCCCCATTGTTCCGTCCCGTGACGGAACAAAATGAGTTAAAACCTCTCTGTCTGGGGTCTTGGAGGAGACTGTATTTCAGTCTCTCATGCACAATACAAATCACCTACTCAGCACATTCTCATGTATCAAGCAAGCTCTCTCTCTCTCTTCTTCTGGAGCGTTCTCTCTCATGAAGCATCATGCATCGATTACGCCACACTTGTCCAGCTCTTTTCAAGTAATATTTTCTGGTAATGCAGTATATCCAAGATGCCATATACCAGTAACTGCTACCTTAATGCTTATCATCTATTAAAGCCTTAACAGAGACAATAAGTCATGTGTTGTTGATACATCTGAGTTAACCCCTCTCTGTCTGACTTTTTGGAGGACAGTGTATTTTAATGTCACACACTCACACAAATTGGCTAGTCAGCAGATTTACCTATATCACATTGAAACAGGAGGTGATCACATGGTATCCATGATCACAATGCACCTCCCCCAAATTGTGGAAGCTTTTTTGCAGGAGCATTTCATA
>JAAUYM010042767.1_pt1 | contig 19045 bp, 16 predicted proteins | sample 7278001 | NCBI WGS metagenome assembly JAAUYM01 (sample SAMN14350224, study PRJNA611818) | marine sediment metagenome | isolation source: surface marine sediment (1.8m) | place: French Polynesia: Moorea | collected 2018-08
AACAAGTGTAATAATTGTCGGTCTTGCTTGCAAGCTGCAAGTGTTGCTCCAATTCTGTTTTTTTTTCTCTCCCCACAGTTGGTTCCTGGAGGAGACGGTCCAGAGACATGATCAGGGAAGGGTCTTGCTGGGGGGTTCTACGGTTTTACTACATGAGTACAAAAAAGGATAAATAAATCTTTACCGCCAAACTGATGAAGCTTTGTTGCTTTTGACCAGACACAGTTTTGCTCCTCCTTCTTCCCACCTCGTCCCCACCCTCCTCCTCGACCTTCGAGGAGTTGCTGTAGGCCCTCTGATCCCAGAAGATGACCTGCCTCCTGAACCTTCGTGTCGGCCGCCAAACCGTCATCTGAAATCCCCCCAGGAGGTACCTGTCATCGAGCGTGGCGACGATGACAGCAGCAACGGGCCAGAGGAGCCTGCAATTGACAGCTGGCGGGAGGAAGGAGGCGGAGATGGCCATGCCAACCAGAAAGCCAGCGTTGCCGCTGAGCACGGAGAGGGCAATGCCGATGCCGGAGGGGACGGCCACATGGGAGCTGATGAGGAAGGCGTGAGGGTGGCCCCAGGAGACCATCTCCTCCAGGGGCCAGGCGGGGGGATTGTACCTGTTGATCCACAGGATGAAGGCTACCCCAAGCATGAGCCCGATGGCCATGCCAATTGCCAGCGAGGCAACCTCATTCTCCACCCCGCTCCGGGTGAATGCCCAGTCCCGGATGACGCCGCCGAATGTGAACTCTGCTCCAGATCTGTCCGCAGAAAAAGCAATGTTGCTGTTGCTGCCACCCATGCTGCTCATCGTCCATCGTTGCACTTGCCTTGCTAGAACTGTAGGAGTACTGTACTTCTGTACTTACTTAACTCTGGCTATCACTTCTGCAACCAGGTGTCTGCTCTTAACCTGGTAGAACCTCTCCGTGGGATACTCATTCTTGTCATTGTCCACCACATCAGATTCTTTCTCCTTCTCCGCCTGCTTGGGGAGCGGCCTCATGAGCTTCTTCCCGTCAATGTGGTCAACTTTAATAAACTTTCAACTGAGCTCGGATTCAGAAATTTTGTTAATAAGCACCGACCGAACATACAAATGGGCGCCAAACGTGTAAAAACGCGTATTCAATATGTACATGTATATTCCAACTTAACTTCTAATTTTCATACCACCGTTGGTGGTTGGGTACCAATGAGACCAAAGAAAGCCAAACTAATAAATTGCATGTACTGTACAGAAAAGCGTGCAACTACTGTACATACAACAGGACAGTCACGAGCTGAGTATTTTTGGGTGTAGTTGGAGTCTCTGTTCTATTATGATTATACTGGCACACTACAGCACCGATGTTTAGTGGTAATTACGTAGAACGCCTAAGGATGGAACCGATCAGGTGGGGGTTTGATGTCTTCTTTATACTAGTGCATAGAAGCATATACAGTACAACGGTACCTACATAAAAAGAGCAGTAAATTTGAATTCTTACATTTCGTCTCAAGTGGCCCGCCGATACGAACGCGTTGCCAAAAGTAACTGAAATGTTTTCTGCCTTTACGTAAAGTTGTTATAGAAAAACGTAACATTTCCTTGAAGCATTTTTGTCTGTTATTTACTGTATGTGTACTAATGTTTTCATTGGCACATGGTAGTACCCAAAAATTATGATAGTCCCATTTTTTTTCTCCAAAGCGAGAGTTGTGCATCTGCAAAAAGATCCATTTTGTGCTGTAATACACCGCATACCAGCACATTTCGTACACTATTTCTTTGACGGCATAGAATTCTGGATCTAGCCGTTTGAAAGAAGCCCCCCCTCCCAAAAAAAAAGAAAGTGGAGTCTCTCTTTATTTACTCCAACACGAGTTCAATGTCAATGTCGCTCGCTCTGCTTCTGACAATTCCCTGACATCTTCTTTCCACCATTTGTCAAAATTTTCGGGTAAGCTGTGCGTAAGTCAAGATGTGCAACTCATAGAAAGACGTGAAAAATTGAAATTAAATGGGGAGTAATAAGATCGCCTTTTTGTGTTTGTGTGCCACTACTAAGTACGTTATGTACTGCACTGTGTACGTACGTTAAGTGTGTAATTGTACTAATGCTATTGTTATCTTCATATGTTAGATGCATATATGCATCCACGAAAATTAAAGTAAAGCTTGGCACGTTTATTCTGTTGAAGCGTAACTGAAGTCCTGTCATAATGATGTCAAAAAAAGAGGCATCCCTTGAGTACGCCAAGTCTGGGAGAGGGAGGTCGCCAGAAAACAGTTAATGAATCTGACTTTTCCGAGATGGGACGGGGTTGGGGACCGGTGGCGCTGGCGGCGCTAGTGGCCCTGGCACTAGGAGGCGGCTCGGCAGACCCGGACGCACTCCCGGACGCTCGGAGGACGAGGGGAGACATCAGATTCGAGGCGGAGAACAAGTGAGGAGTCCTCTCAAGGAGGACAGACATCATCTGCTTACTGTACCTAACTAAGCTGTACGTACGTAAGTACAGTGTGTTTCTTTCGAACTGTGACAAGTTTTTGCCTATTTTTGAGAGGATAATTTTTTTCTCTCCTAAAATATTTTGACATGACCTGGTCCAGGAGTGTCTAGAGTATTTTGTAGTGATTATTATGTTCTCTTTCTTGAAAAACCATGTTTTAGAGTGTTTTTCCCCCCAATTTCTACGTAGAAAGGCATGCAGAAAAGCCCAGCGGACAGTGTTGTAGATCTTTGCAATCCAATGGATAACAATCCATTTTTCCTCCTCCTCATTAAAAGGAAAATGTTTCCTCCTGTAGATGTGTACGTATTTTAGCACTTTCCTATTTCCCCTTAAAAAATACTATACACATCTGGAATAGATCAAGGAAAAAACAGCCTTGTACCTCTTCACCCTCTCAAAGTAAGCCACAAACTTATCACAGTTCGGTAGAAACACACTGTACTATGTACCGTTGTACTGTAAGTATAATTTTGGCAAGTTCGGGGCTTGACACTTGGACAGTACTACTTCTAGTACAACTTCTTTGTCATTACAACTATCAATTGTCATAGCTGAATGCCGACTATAGTAGTAGTAGTACTATCGCAAAAATAACGTCTTTTCTCCTATTCAAAGTCGTCACTGGCGCTCCTCTTCTTCGTCTTCGTCGCCTCCCTCTCCTTTCATCCTGTTCGGGCCGCACGGCTACAGCACCTTCCCACACTCCAGGTGCCAGGAGGTCCCCACGGCCGACGTCTCGCTGGCAGACGTGAGTGAGATCAGAGGAACTCTCCTTTTCCCGCTCCTTTGCTAAAGGGATGTCTTTCAGATCGAGGGTGACTGGAACCTGGTGGAGTACATGGCCTCCTTCGACGGGAAGCCCTTCCCGCCGCACTCGCCCTACCTTTGTCCGGAGTCCAAGGTGGTGTTCGGGCCGGCCAGGGCGACGACGAAGACGAGGTTCAACGTCTCGCAGGTCTCCTTCGAGTGGCCCCTGTTCTTCAAGGACGTGGTGGAGTGGGAGCAGCACCCGGAGAAGACCGGAGTGTTCTTCCACGAGGAGAACATCTGTTGAGTAGAACAATTTTCCTGCTCCTTTAGCTGTATGAAGAAAGTTGATTATACGTACATACTTTCTCAGTCGCCCTTTGGACCATGAAGGTGATGGAAGTTCGCCCCGATGACCACATGCTCTTCTTCTTCTGCATCGACTACACCGTCTGGCCAGGCAAGAATTTCAACGCCAACATCGAGAAATTAAAAGCATTCAGCGTGTCAGTTTTTATTCTTTAGGGTGGAACCACAGAGGCGTGTTCATCCTGTCTCGCCAGCCCACCCTGGCGTCCAGGATCAAGCGCAGGCTCAGTCCGGCGGCGCACAGGAGGCTCAGGATCACCTATCACAGGCAAGGCAGGTTCTCTTCAACAAAGGGGTCCTTTTCTCGAAACTTTGTCCCTTCCTGTAACAGGACGGTGAACACTACGACCTGCGACCGCGACGCCTTCCTGACGGCCGCCCGCGAGCGTTGGCACCCGCACAGGGGCATCTCCAGGGACGCTCTCAGGGCCCCTATACACCCTTGGGTCTCCAGGGGACACCGCAGAAATCTGGACGGGCTCGAATGAGCGGTCTATGAGTCCAGGAAAAAAAGGGAATTTAGCAGTGTGTGCTGTTTGGCAATAAATAAATTTTTATTGCAAATAGGACGTCGCACATGTGCACACAGGATTGATCTATTACTAATTGTGGCTTCCGAGTAAGGTCTTGCAGTTGGGGCAGAAGTGTCTCGTCTCCCTCATGCTGTCCATGCAGAAAGGCATCCAGGCGCAAGGCCAGCATCTGCACACACGTACACAAAAAGTTATTTAACTATAAAGATGTTGTTGCGAGTCGTGTCCTTTAACTTAACTCATACATACTTACCCGACACAGCACATGAGAATCCCAATTAGCCAGGCTGTGTGACTAGGGGAAGACACAGTCTGGGTCATCACATGACGACTGCAGGGACGAAAGAGACAATTAAGCATACGAGACATGCAAACGTACAATACAGGTATGTAAGTACTGTACATATGTAACTACTGTACACTGGAATTCAGCCCTCCTACTTGCACTTGGGACACGCCATGGCCAGTGGCGCTGGTCCCATCGCGGGGACGCCCTGGATGATGACGGTGGTGGCGGCCTGGGGAGCGGCCTGGGGAGGGACGTGATGGTAGGGAGGAGGGCCTTCTTGGTGCTTGCTGATGGTCGCCATGCTTTTTTTTTCCAAGCCCAGGAACGAAGGGATGCATCTTTAATGACAATCAATTCCACCTTGCTTTCTCACGTAACACTTTCGGTACCTGAGGGCCTAACATCCTGTGGTAAGGGACGATTGAAAACGTACTATATAGTTCTGAGAAAACTAATTGATTTTTATTGGAAACTTACGATATTCCACTTTACTGACATGCACGTACATAAAAAGCGGTGCTACAAAAACTGTTTTATCAGTTTTTTTGATATAGTTTTTCACCAATACTTTTGGCACAATACATGTACCCTTAATTTTTACTAAAGCATTTTGCAAGTATTCTTTTAGGTATGTGTAACTAGTGCTAAATACCCTTGTTGAATACTAAAATTTATCATGCTGTTACAACAGTGTTGCCAGATTTTGAGAAAGTGTATACCAAGCCGACCTTAAAAAGATACCAATAATAAATAAATGATGAAAAACACGATGTCAAATCAGTTTTAGTGCATTTTTTTAACAAGTGTTTGCCCTTAGTATACAAGTTGGGTATGAAACGATACCATCTGGCAACAGTGCAAGCAAATTTCCAACTTTTTAAAAAATATGGGAAACCAGGCGAGTCCACTCAGTCGTAGTGAAATGATGACATGAATAAGGGTGTTCTCATCTTGGTTCTAATTCTTACGTTCTTGGCAGCTGGAAGTCTTTTCATATCCGCCGTGCTATTGTTCCTCCTCAAAGCAGACACTGACATTAGGCTGACAGAAGCGAAGAGGATTGGCTACGAAAGATTCTACGAGCAGAAGAGCAGAAGCCTCCCCGGCCTTGCACTCTCGCTCGGTGTAATAGCCCTTCTCCTCTCCCTTCTCACTCTGGGCTTGTACGCGCTGGTGTGCGTCAAGGGCTGCAACGTTCTCGTCGTGAGAGAGGAGGCAACGAAAGAAGCCTCGCCGGTCAAAGTTCCCCAACCACAGACTCAGTTTCTCCAGGAGGGAGTGGAAGGAGGAGTAGCAGCAGCAGCAGCAGCAGCAGCAGAAGCGGACGGAGACATGAAGGACCCTCTCCGGAAGATCCTGCTCGTCAACCGCAAGGACAAGTGCGCTGACCTGCACTCCACCGGCGTCACGTCCCACGCCCTCTCCGACTCCCGCCGTAGCTGTCCCATCTGCAGCCACCACGACGCCACCCGACACAGCAACGTCCTCTCTCCCTACGAGTTCTACCCGGCGACGCCGCCGCCGTCGCCGTCGCCGTCGCCGCCGCCTCCGCCGCCGCCTCCGCCGCCGTCGGGGTCGCTGTCCCCGACGTCGCACTGCCACCGAAAGGCCTACCCGCCGCTGGAGTTGAGGGCCACTAAGAAGAGTCACAGAGGAGGAAGCCACAAAGGTGGTAGCCATAAGGGTGGTAGCCATAAGGGTGGGGGAAGTCACAGGGGAAGTCACAGGCGAAGCCACGCGGGAAGTCACAAGGGCGGCTCTCACGGCAGTCACGGCAGGAGCCAAAAGGGCCCGTCTGTATCCGATATGCCCAAGACCCACATGCAGAAGACCTTGGAAGGGTCGGCGGGACACAACACTCCCAGCGCTGCCGAGGAGAGCTACCCACAGATAAGGCAGGGCATCCCGGGCGGACTGAGCCAGGCGATGGTGGGCGGCGGTGGAGGGAGGGGAGGAGGAGGCGGCGGCATCGGCTTCTCGGCCGGAAGCGTGGGAAGCACTTCGCAGGGTCAGGCCATCCACCAAGTGTCGCACTACATGAGCTACTCAGTCTCCACGCTCATAGAGCAGTACGATGCTGAAATTGCAAGGCTGGAGGCGCTGCTGGCCCTGCTGAAGAAGGAGAGGGCGGAGCTGATCAATTGGCAGATGACGCAAGGCGGTCGCAGCACGACTGGGTCGATCGCTTCCTCCGTCACTTCGGCCAGAAGCTCTCTCCACGAGTCGGCCGGAAGAGCTGCTTCCAGCTCCGGCGGCGGCGGGGGCAGCTGCGTGGTGCAGGTGCAGGATACTCCGGCGGCTCAGGCTCCGGCAGCGCCAACTACTCCGTATCAGATTCAGAGAGGGGGGCCTCCTTCAGTTGCTTCTTCCAGGACGGAGCACACTGATCGGAGAAGTCAGTCTTCGGCGCACGACCACGGCCACGGCCACGCTCACGCTCACGCGCACCAGGCTGCAGGGGGGACTGCAATGATGCCGGTTGCCACCGTGCCAATGGTTCCGGTGCCAGTGGCCATGCAGCCTGTGCCTGTCCAGCCGGTATACATGGGAGCGGGCCGTGTCAGTCACCATGGCGGAGGAGCACTAACATGTGCCTGCGACTTACATTATAGAGGGCAGGGTGGAGGCGGAGCTCAACCTGGGCAAGGACCAGTACATAGAGTGCCGTTGTTCCGTCCAAAAGTACGACTAGGAGTCAAGGCCCTAGACGCTGGTGCAAGACCTGGATTCGCTGAAAACTTTCACTCCATAGTAAAAACAGAACTGATCAAGGTTGCACCGAGGCCAACCGCAGACGCACCAACATACGATTTTCAACGAATGGAACTCATCAACAGGATCAAGTCAGGAGACGTTATTCTGTAATTACTTTCTCTTCGCTCGTACTCATAAAAATGTTCATACTGTCACCACTAATTCTATTTTTTTTCAGTTGTCTATACCTGGTACATCTTAGATCCTTTTACGTACTGGTAGTAAGTACTAGTACGTAGTGCGCTTGTGCACGGTACCTAAATGTAGTGAATGTGTTTCTGTCGTGATGAACTCAGTGAAGAAGTACTTCGGTCAGGTGCACCCGCAAAGGAAAAAGAAACCTGTAGGCAAGCACTTTTTCTCAAAGCCAATGGCGATAGTCGCTTGCACACACTAACTGCCCATCCAGGAGGTCACAATTGTAATTGAACAAAATGCTAGTGCGCAAGTTTTAATTTGGCCGCTGATTATTTCAGATGAATACTGTACTTTTCTACAGTCGACTTCAGATTAGCAGCATTCGAATTAGCGGGATTTTCGGATTAGGGGGATATTGTCTAGAAACAATATTAAGAACTTAGAGAAATAGTAACTTCGGTTTAGCAGGATTTTGGATTAGATGGATTTTATCTGGACTCCCAAGGCGTCCCGCTAATCCGAAGTGGACTGCCATATAAGCAACAGCACCCAGCAGTCCTGAACGGGCATCCATTCATCCCAGGTTTGTTACTACGTAGTTACGTATGTACTGTACTATCCCAATCGGGTTAGCTTCAGTGATCTGACGGGAACTTTTGGGAATAATGCGTTTATGGAGTAAGTAGTAGTTTTTCATATTACATGGGATACATGGGATCACATTTAACAAAAGTTAGTAAGAAGCCCGTCTCGAGACTGGCTCCCTCGTCATCTTTTCTGATGGAAGGAGGATGAGAGTGCTGACGCCCTCCCTCGCCTTCGCTGCAGGATGGCCTCCCTTTCCGACTCGGCGGCCTCGATCACCATGGTCTCCCTCCCGCGGCAGGGGAAGCTGATCCCCGGATCCGGCACCGACTGGTACCCCTCCCCGTCGGGCGGGCAGTCCGGCAGGTCGGAGTCGTCTCCGTCGGAGGAGGAGTCGGAGAGGTCGTCCGCGTCGCTGAACTGTTGTTGCTGCTGCTGCTGCTGTTGTCGGAACCCGTTTACGTCGCCTTGCCTCTCGTCTATGAGGCTGCTGGCTTGCACCGACCTGACCCTGGCCCTGCCTAGCCTTTGCCTGCCCGTGGGATCAACGATGCGCCCCATGAAGAGCGGTACCCCGAGGCGACGGTCCTTGATAACAAACGCGAAGGGTCGGTCGACGATGAACTCGCCGCTGCGGAGCGGACGGACCGTGCGGATGCCGACGCCGATGGCCGTGGCCGCTGCCGCCTCCGTCCCCTCCTCGGACACCTCCACGGCCGCCTGGTGGATGACGTCGGAGACGTGCAGGCTGCCGCCGGCGTCGCGCGGATCGGCGATATCCGACAGGTCGGCGTCGTCAAAGATGGAGCCGGCGCCCAGCTGGCGCAGAGTCTCCTCCATGTCGGAGGAGAGCCTGGCGTTAAACTTGGGCATCCGGACCTTGTATTTATCCAGCGCCATCCTCCTCTCCAGCCTGGCCAGGTCCAGACTGGGCAGGGCGGCATCCAGACGCTGGATGGCGTCCTCCCCTTCGTCGTCCGGTAGGAAGACTAGCATCACAAAGTCCTCGTCCTCGTAGGGAAGTTCCAGCACGCGCGCCCTCAGCTCTGGCAGCTCGCCCACGTAGAACTGTCCGGTCTGCTCCATGGCCCGGTGTTCGGATGGTGGCAGGCCGGGCTCCACGCGGAAGGGGAGCGTCCTCGTCTTGCTCGAGTCGAATTGGTACTTCCAGTTGGCCTTGAAGTAGATGGCGTTGACGATGACCATCCTGGTGAGCGAGCTGAGGTGCGACGGGCTGATCAGGTTCCTGATGAAGCCGTGGGTCTTCTCGGCGACCCAGGCGTTGATCTCTGCGGCCGCGCGCTCTGACTGTGCAAAGTCCACGGCCGTCAGGTCGGTTAGGTAGTAGGTTTGCATGAGCAGGCGGTAGTCGGTGTTTGGGGTAAAGCCCCTGGCGAGAAAGATGCGGTTCCCGAACTCCACCGTGGTGTCAAGCATCCGGCGGAGGGAGTCGTAGCGGCGGAGCAGCTGCAGGTAGTTCACGGCGTAGTCGTTCTGCAAAGAAAGTTGTCCATGAGGTTTGCGCTGTGCTACATTATGGTGCCATTTCTCCAGTGTTTTGTGTGATTATGGGTTGTCCTATTATGTTCGAACCTGATGTTCCTCGTCCTGCATTCCCAGGAGCGCCGCCATCTCCCTGTGCGTGCTGCTGTGCGAGGGAGACCCGAAGTAGATCATGGAGAGGGCCGTGTGCAAGCTGAACGGGGAGAAGACCACGTTTCCCCTGGACTCCCTCGTCATCACCTGACAGAAGAGAGACAGAAAGAATCATCGAATGAGCGGAAAACAAGATGGCGACGAGAAAAGGTATTACAACGCTTACTGACCTCGTACGTGTCCAGCGCGTATCTCTGCATCCCCGGCCCCAGCCTGAACGGAGTGTCCCGCAGCAGCTGCAGGAACGTCTCCCTCGTCACCTCGTCCCCCAGGTTGAGCTCCGGCTCGTCCCGATGCTGCTGATGCTGCTGCTGCTGCTGCAGCTGCTCCTCTTGCTGCAGTTTGAGCGCGCCCGTCTGTGGCGAGGGCACCGACAGCACGCCGGCGTTCGACGTCAAGGCGGCGCACGCCAGCAACAGCGAGAACATGGACATCGTGCAGCTCAGTCTGCAATACTTTGTGTGTGTATGTTGTACGTGCACACGGAAAGAGAGAAAAAGAAGGATTCACACTCGTCTCTTATTTATCAAGTCCTTCTTCGTAGGGAGGGAAGAAGGGGGAATTTCCGGAGGATCGATTTTTCCCCAAACCCGACAGAGTTTCCCCCCCCCCTCTCTCTCTCTTTCACACACACACACACGCAAGAAGAGAGGTCTTTACTTAATCTCAAACGGAAGTCTAGTGCAAGTGGCTTTGTCGTCGGTCCTTCTCGTCGTCTCCTTCTCTTCCTCCGTCCACCTAAATGCTGCGTATTCCTCCTCCTCCTTTCTTGATTCATCCACCACCTTCCCTCCTCCTCCTTCTCCTCACTCCCCGCTCCATTTTCGGACACGCTCCGGTGCCCCCTTCTCGTCCACCCGGGATGCCCCGCTGAGCCAGAATTCTTCATCTATCCATCTCCCTTCTCTCTCTCATCTCTCTCTATACTAGTTCTCACACCGCCACACTGGCGAAGTACATAGTACGTACTACTCTAGCACTACACTTAAGAATGAAACACAGACGCAAAGAAAAAAAGAGGTTGGTTCTGCCTCTTCATCATCAACATCTTTGCAATGTCTGCAATGCATGTCACAAACGTACTAGGAATAAAAAAGAAGTATTGTATGTATGTAGTTTTTATGATTCGTAATGGAAGGAGAGATTTACATACGAGATGCAGATTTAAAAAATCTTGGTATGAGTTCATCCATCGTTTCGACTTTGAGGGGGAAATCCTGGGGGTTTTTTTTACAATTCGGAGTGTGGTTGTTCTGGAAACGCCAACGTTAAAAAAGGAGAGAGGCGCGTTAAGAATTTCTGTACGTACGTACCTGCATAGGTCTTGAAAAGTAAGAAAATTTCAATGTATGCTTCAAAAGTGCCTAAAATTTATTAAATAATTTTGAAAACAAAACAAGAGGAGAGAAGAAAATAAACAGCTTCGGAAGTGTGACAAAAAGTAGCGACAAGAATCAACTGCGGTACTACCAACAGTGAGACACGATAGGAAAAAAAATAATTTGTATTTCGCACTAGGTACTATTTTACAAAAGTAGGTTGTTACATTTTATTGTGATATTGTTAGTCTCGTCGGGGGATGATGTGTGGTAGGTATAAACAGGCTGATAAGAATCCTTCTCTAGGCACAAACGCAAGGAGGGACTTCTCAGGCCACCAATAAAGGTATGATCATTATCACTGCTGCCACCAATAGGAGAAAAGACTCGCTCTCAGTATTGCACTTGTGAGGGGGCACTTACGATGCTGCTATGCACATATCACAGTTTTTTTCCCACTGATGTCCTTTTTCTCCTCCTGCTCCCAGCTCTAATTATTCATTCTTCCTCCTCCTCCTCCTCCTTCTCCCCGTCTTCTTTCCCTCCTCCCCCGAAATCCTTGTCGCACAGCGGGAACATCTCGTGGCAGCGCATGTCCTCCCACTTCATGATTGCCCTGGCTGCCAGCCCCGACGCGTGCCTTGTCGGCACCGTCTCCAGGATGACCCTCATGCCCACCGAGTTGATCCTGGCCACCACCCCGGCCACGCCGCCCAGGGACGCCTGTCTGTTCAGCTGGCCGCAGTATAGCGACCACAGGCACTGCAGGTCCGACTCGCTCCCGTCCCGGTACGCGTTCATCAGGTTCATCAGGAGTCGGAGGTAGCTATTGAGTGACGTCGACTTCTCCGGCTGCATAGCTGTCGTCGACTTCTCTTCCTCGTCCGCCTCCTTCAGCCCGACCCTGTCCAGCATCTCTTCCTCCTCTTCTTGGCTGAAGATAAGCGACTTCAGGGCGGAGGTCTCGGCGTCGTCGCCTGCGCTAAAGCTCCTACCCTGCTCCCCCGCCATCCCCTGGTTTCTCCTCATCAGGTCGTTGACGGAGTTGAGCAGAAAAATGCCGAAGGAGAGAAAGAGGAGCGAGCTGAGTCCCTTTTTCCCCCTGACGCTGCCGGCGGAGACGCTGTTGAAGTCGTAGGCACCCTCCTCCGAGAGGTAGCGAGCGTAGAAGCGGCTCATGAGGCGCCCGAGAGGTGAGTCCGGACGATCACGGAGGGTGGCGTTCACGGCGGACATCATCTCCCACAGGTTAAGCTCTCGACCGCTATCAGTTATGTTTCTGTAAAGGCGATCAAAAATGGTAATTGTGTTTATTATTGCTGCACTTACTTGCAGCAAAACAGACAGATCATAACTACATAGAATACAGTAAAAGTTGGTGTTGTTTTATACTTGGGAAACAATTTACGTCATTTTTATAAAGAGAGTTGCTTAAGTACAATTTTTAAAATAATTGCACATATCTCAAAAATGCACTTCAGCAACTCTCTTCGACAGGTCATACGTACGTACACGTACATAGAATATACATGGTACAACAAGTTGTTGTTTTGGAGACAAAGTTCAACTTCACCAAGAACGTTTAAGGTGTGTGTTCACTTTACTTTGAGGTGCTTTCATTCATTAATCCGAGGTGGTTATCCTCCTTAAACCTCGTTCGAGATTATTGTCCTAATTCTATTTGAAACCCTGCAGGTCCCTGAACAGATCGAGTCTGTTCCTAATTTTACCTGGCTATGTTCCTGATCATGGCCACCTCGCTTTTGGCCAGGTCCACGAAGTCGCCGAATTTCCTGAGCATCATCTTGGCCTTGACCACAGGGTTGACCACCACCTGCTCCCGCTGTTGCTGCTGCTGCGTCAGCATCCCCAGCCTCCTCTGCAAGACGTTCTGCCTCCTCCTCAGCTCCATCAGCTTCTGCCTCCGCCTAAAGGCGGCCTGGTTCCGCGGCAGACCCGGACCCGGCGGACCCAGATGATGGAAGACGGGTCTCCCGGGGCGCCGGTCCAGAGTGGTCAGGCCTTCTCCAACCTGCACCAGCTCCTCCTGCCCTCTCTCCTCGTCCTCCTCCTCCTCGCCCACCGGCATGTGCACGTGCACCCCTCCCCTGCTGCCGCCAGGAGGCCGCGGGGCGTCCTCCAGCTCCTCCTGGGTCATGGTTTCGTCCAGCTGCAGGATGCCCCCTCCTGTTCCCGTCTCCTGTCCGGCCTTCGTCCTTTGCCGGTAGCGCCGAGCCCTCAAGTTCTGCAGGAGCTGCTGCCTGCGCCGAAGGACCGCGGCGCTCTCATGCTGTTGGTGCTGCGATGGAGCCGCCGCCGCCTCCTCCCGGTACTGCGCCATGTCGTACATCTGGGCGGCGTCTTTGCCCTTTAGCCGCGCTCCATATGGCGGGCCCGATTGATTGTTTTGCTGCTGCTGCTGCTGCTTCCGCCCTCCATCTGATGGTGAGAGAGGCTGGCCATCTGTCAGGCTTACTCTGGGAGGAGCGGGAAGTGGAGGGCGCCGGCGGCGATGGTGATACTGATCTCCCGATAATGGCCACTTTTGAGAATTTCTTTCATCCGCCAAACCTTGGGTCCTCTCCTGGCCTGCTGCTCCTCCTTCTTCTTTTTCTCCAGCACCGACAACGTCGTAGTAGTCATCGTCGTAGATGCTCACGTCCATGGGTCCCTCGGGGTCCTTGCGGTCCCTGAAGCCGCCGGTGCCCGTCTTGCGCTGCAATCCGAACCGGTTGGGCCGGGGCGTTACTTTCCGCTGGTGATTCCTCAGGTTGGGGTCGTTCTCCTTTGCCGCGGCGTCCTCCGCCGTCATCTGGTGCTTCTGCATGACGGATGCGCTGTCGTCGCGGTAGGTCTGGAAGTCGAGGGAGGTGTCGGGACCGACCTTCTCCACGATCTCTACCTCTTCCTCCGCCACCACCTCGCGGACCTTCCCTCCGCCAAAGTGGTCGCTGTCCACCAGGTAGACGGTGACTCCGACAAGGCCGGTGATGACAATAATCGCGGCGATAATGACCGCGGCGATCTTAGGGGTGGAGCGGTGGTGCACGGAGGAGGCGTCTGAGGAGATCTCGGAGGAGGAGATTTCCGAGGCGGAGGAGAAGGAGTGCACACTGGGCTCTCTCATCTTTGAGCCTCCCCCGCGGCTGTGGCTGCGGTGCTGATGCTGCTGCTGTTGGTGGTGGTGATGGTGATGGTGGTGGCGGTGGCTGCCGACGGAGGAGGACGAGCTGTCCAACTTGGCCTGGACGCCCATCTTACTGATTTAGAATATAAACAACGCACTCCTCTAGTAGTTAGAAGCGACGCAAGTCCACGAATAGAAATATTAACATTTCACCAAGCCATTCCTGATCATCAGTCACAGCGCTCCAGAGACCAACTACTACTGCCTCTTATTTAGGCCAAACGCACTCCCCCTTTCCCTTCCCGCTCTCCCTCCCTCCCTCTCTGGCTCCCTTTCGTACTGGGGGGATGATGATGAGGTGCGTCTCTTAGAAGCTTCGACAGGAAAGTTTTGTTACTGTAAATGTCGGTCTCGTTGTTTTTCTGCATCGGAACTGAACTTTTCTATCCACCTTGATTAATTAGATTAGAAGATGAGTTATACTAGGTTCTCTTCCTAACAATGAAACTGCATGTGGGAAACCTGCTACCCGCTCGAAACTGCATTCCGTCTCTTCTTGTTGTCCAATTTTCTTCCTCCTCCTCCTCCTCTTCCTCTTCCCGTCGGTGGCGCGCGCTCCCAAGCACCGTTTGGTGTGGACCTTTCTTTCTTTCTTCCCTCTCTCCCCTCCCGCTCGCTCCGTTCATGTAGCGGTGAAAAGGAAACTTCTTTTTTTTCCTGACTCTCTTGACGAAGACCGAGTAAAAAGGAGCCTCTTTTCTCCCTCCCTTCGCTACCTTTTGCTGCCTGGCCGGCCTAACACGTCACCTTGCGTTTCTCCTTTTAGTTCGTTCCTTCGTTCGGTGTCTGTGTGCAAAGGAAAGGGGTGTCTCAACCAACGGTAGATGTTTCTTTTTTTTCTCCTCCTTCTTCCACCCTCCGGCAACAGAGAGAGAGAGACTTCAGCGCCATATCCCTGATGAATGAAGATTCTAACGTAGTATTGTGCTATTTTTGTAGGTGCAACACGGAAATCTGTTCCTGATTCACGTCGTATATGCATGAGAGAAAGAGAAAAAAACGGAACACGGAAAAAGAAGAAAAAGAGGAGGGGGGGGGAGGGAAGAGAGCATCATCCAACACCAGATCCCATCCCACGGTTGGAGGCAACGGTAACGGAGGGTGAAATCTCGTTGTCGCGCGCCACTGCGCTGGACAACCGCTCGATCGCCGCTACCGGTGAAGAGGAGGAAGGAAACTTGGGAAAAAAAGTAAGGGAAGAAAAGGAGGTCATTATAGCCAATGTGCCAAATTCACAAGGATGCCTCTTCTCCTCTTGTGGTCTTTTCTAGGTACTGATAGTAGGTACTTTGAAGAAGAAAAAAAAAGGTGAGATGGTGCAGATTCTCATGCAGTCCCGTTGTTGCCGTCCTCTCATCTACTGCACACTCACTACATGTACATACACACACGGACCACGCAGTATATGTACCTACGTTCTACCAAAGAAAGTGTGATGCGGTGTGAGTGAGGATAATATAGCTTGACGAGACTGAGACGTATAGTGCTTGCACCTATAACCATGCGTGCGTGTAGTGTACTAATACTAGTGCATGCGCTCTCAGTGGCTAAACCCTGTGTTTGAAATGTACGTATTTATGTACGGTATGGCAGGAGGGGAGGAAAAATTCCTTCCGTGCTGTGTGTGCGGGCAGATGTTGGATGGTCAAAGAAGGTGGTAGTGGTCAGTGGATTACTACTACTACTGTGTACTCGCAGTTGCTGGAAGGAAAAAAAGCGGACTTATTTGTTCGATTTCACACAACTGGAGACTTCTGAACGAGCACTTGGTCGATCCCTCTCTCTGTGTGTAATTACGACGAAAGAAATTTTTGTTTTAATTGCCGCCGCCCCTCCCTTACCCGCCCTTTTTTTGTAATTTTGCTGTGCCTTGAATGGCAGTGCGTTGCGAAAAAAAAAGAAAAAAGAAGCATAAAATTCCTTCTGATCATTTGAATCCAGAGGTTGGCTGGTTCGCAGTCGTAAACGAAAGAGGGGGAGGGGAAAGAGGGAGGGGAGGAATTGGATAATTTCCCAGAACTGCTGTGGAGCCACAAGTGTGGTACTACAGTAGTACTATGTATACTCCTGTTGGCTGCTTGTAACATTATGATTAGGCTTGGGCACACAAAGATCGTATCATTTCTTCTGCCCCTTCTCCCCCTCTGCACAAAGCGCACTGTGCAAAAACCATCAGTTGGGAGGAGGAAGGAAAAATCTCTTCAACTCCAAGAAGAAAAAAGGAGGAGGAAGGAGGTCGAGCAGAGAAGCAGCTTTTTTTTGGAGTCAGATGGTCAGGGGAGGGAGGCGAAGAAAAAGGAGGAAAAATAAGCCATCATGGGGTGGGAGGAAGGAAGAAATTGCTAGCTCGCAATGCTACTCTTGCTTAGTGTGTCTTTTTTTTTAACACCATCCTTTCCCCACGTAATTATACGAAAAGTTAAAAACTGTTCTAAGAAAGTATTTATTTGCCTGGCTCTTACACGGAAAATGTCACGTCGCTAAAATACAAAATGCTAGTATACATGCTAGTGTGTAGGTACAACCTGCACACTTCGCCTTGTCCACTTGCTCACTGCTGCTGTGGATCTCCATTCTCTTTCCTCAACCTCTTCTTTAGCACCTCCCTCCACTCGTCCTCTTTCATCTCCGCCGCCCACTTGGGCACCGCCGGCAGCGACACCCCCGCCATGGCCGCCTTTATGGCCACCACCTTCGCCTCGTCCATGGTGATGGCCTCCGTTCTCGCCTCCATCGCCGAAGCCGTGGTCGACGTCGTGGCCCACAACCTGGCCCTCTCCGCCGCCTGCTCCCTCTCCGCCGCCGCCATCGCCGCCTCCGCCAGCCTCCGCGTCGACTCGGACATTGTCGTCGTCCTCGAGGCGGTGGTGTCCTCCTCGGTGGCGGCGTCCGGATCCTGCGGAATGAGCTGGTAACCGCTGTCGCCTTCTCTCTCGTCTTCCTCCTCGTCGTCGTCGTTGCTGTCTTCCTCCTCCTCATCCAGCTCCACGTCTGGCGCTGTCGCCGCTGCCTCCTGCTCCATCGATGTCCCCTCCCTCAGCTCTTTCTCCTCTTCCCCCCTCCCCGGATCGTTCAGGAAGACCATCTTGATGGTTTCAATGAGTTCTCCCTCGTTCAGTTCTCCTAGTAAGTCTGACCCTTTTGTATTCCTTGGCTGTGCCTTCGCTGTCCCTTAGCAGCTGCTTCCCCTCCCCAGTGTGGACGTCACGTCGACGTCGTCCCCCTTTCCTTTTCTCTCCCTTTCCCATCAACAACAGAAGCCAACTCTGCTGCTCTGCATGTAGCAGCAACAACCACTAGCATGAGGGTGATGTAGTGATGGTAACTTAACTTCAGAAGAAAAAGGAGTTCATTAAACCGCAATTGTGTGAAGAATGTTATCTTCCATGCTTATATCTCATATTTAATTTAGTGGTACACATCTGTATTGTGCCAAACACTAATCAACTGAAGTAACAAAAACTACAAATTGAACATCTGCCTCCTCCATCTTCAGCTAGCTTCCCCCTTCTCCTTGTACTTGATGACGCCCCTCTCAATCATCTCTGGTATCTCCACGGCCAGCCAGGGTGCCAGCCCGAGGGCCATGACGTGTGCAATGCCAAACTTGGGCGCGTTCCTGCCCCACAGCGGCTTGAAGTGGTCCGTCATGCAAATCTTGCCCCCATGGTACATCTTTGCCATCTTCCCGTCTAGCTCTGGCAGGGCAATTTCTGGCGCCGTGGATGGGTACGTCACGGGCACATCAAACTCAACATTGAACTCATATCTGGGAAAACAAAATGCATTATTTTTTCAACATGGAAAAAAATCCAGTGTACTATTCCACACTTACTTGAGCAGGTCGTGGATGTGCCAGCACTTGCCAAACCACCTGGTGCCCTCCTTGTTGGACTCCAGCCTAAACCAGTCTATGTCATTGGCCTTGCTGTTCTCCATGTAGTCCCCTGTACTCCCCTGTATTCCTCCTTCAGCCTCTGCACCCATGCATCCTTGTCTCTCGGGCCAGCATTGGTCTTCATCAGGGGGATGTTGCTCAGGGTCTTCTTGGTCACCTTGTCCACCATGGCGGTGCCTAAGTTGTACTAGTGTGTTGCTACCCAGACATGGAACAGCAAACGTCTGTACTGAGATGAACTTTCAAATTCAGAAAATAATGAAATGTTTGTAAGCTTGAAGTAGAGTATGTCTCTGCTGACACATGGACCCTTGGGCGCAAGAGGACAAGAGGGGCACTGCCCGCTGGGGGCCACCGATCAAGAGCTACGGAGTAGGAGTAGAAGGAAGAGGCAGGCGGAGGAAGCAGAGATCGGGAAGAGGACGAGGAGGTTGAAGATGCTGGCGGCGAAGGCGGGTCTTAAAGATCTCACAGCCAGGCATCGGGTTTTTTCTTATAGAAAACCATACCATATCACCATACCATACCATATATAGGGTATGTACTACCATATTTTTTTTCTACAACTCTTGTCAGTGGCGCTGAATGCATTTATTGTTGACGTGATTTACAATATTGATAGTCGTGAAATGCATTATGTAGAGGGCGACCAGAAAGTCTCAGCATCCTCCTTTTTTTTAAACCTCGGGAGCAAGTGTTTTTTCCCCACATTGTTCGAAAATGCCAAAAGAAGTTTCTCTCCGCAACCAATATTGGTACTACTTGTAGAGCCACACCAACTGCTCAGCCACTAGTGGTAATTAGTGATGGGGTTAAAATTTGGGTTGCTCTAGGTTGCTTCCTCCTACTCCTCCGTAGCTCTTGACCGGTGGCCCCCAGCGGGCAGTGCAGGAAGAAGGGACAGCGACGACTGGAGAGGATTCCTCCTCCTCTTCAACCTCCAGGAGGGAGGGCGAGGGTCTGAAAGAAAAGGAAGAAGGCAGGAAGTGGAAGACAGATGGCACAAAAACAGGAATTGCTCTTTGCCTATTTATGGGAGCCATTCAAGGGATGTGGGATGTGAGGGAAGTAGGTATG